>WNGB01010789.1_pt1 | contig 12610 bp, 11 predicted proteins | sample 5400681 | NCBI WGS metagenome assembly WNGB01 (sample SAMN13153367, study PRJNA577476) | soil metagenome | isolation source: 115 cm soil or saprolite under grassland replicate 2 | place: USA:California | collected 2016-06-15 | reverse complement strand
CGGCGGCATCGCGCAAGGCGTCGGACAGGCGCTGTGCGAGGGCGCGGTCTATAACCAGGACGGCCAGCTCGTCACCGGCTCGCTGATGGACTATTGCATGCCGCGCGCGCACGACCTGCCCATGTTCAAGATCGACACCACCGTGACCAAGTGCCCGGGCAATCCGCTCGGCATAAAGGGCTGCGGCGAGGCGGGCGCGATCGCCGCGCCGGCCGCCGTCATCAACGCCATCACCGACGCGATCGGGACGGAGAATCTCACCATGCCGGCGACACCGCAAACGGTGTGGTCGGCACTGCAGAAGGCAAAGCTGCCGCAGGCGGCGTAGGAGGAATTCGATGAGATGGAGTCAGGACGAGCGGCGGACTCGGTCGGCTCCCTCCCCCCTTGTGGGGGAGGGGTGGGGAGAGGGGTAGCCGCAAGTTCGGTGCTTGTTGTTACCCCCCTCCCTGTCCCTCCCCCAAAGGGGGAGGGAACGCTGCGGCACTGGCCGTCACGGCCTCACGACTTGTGTAAGCGGAAATGGCTTAGGAGAAAGAAAGATGTACGAATTCAAATTCCATCGCCCGACCACGGTGCGGCAGGCGGCAGGCCTGCTGGCCAGGCAAGAGGAGGCCAAGCTCCTCGCCGGCGGGCACACGCTCATTCCCACAATGAAGCTCCGCCTCGCCGGGCCCAAGCACATCATCGACATGGGCAAGATCGAGGGCCTCTCCGGCATCGAGATGAAAGGCCGCTCGCTCGTGATCGGAGCGCTCACCACCCACGCCGAGGTCGCGACCTCGGCCGTGGTCAAGGAGAACATCCCGGCGCTCGCCGATCTCGCCGGCCTGATCGGCGACCCGGCCGTGCGCCATTGCGGCACCATCGGCGGCTCGATCGCCAACAACGATCCCAACGCCGACTATCCGGCCGCCTGCCTCGGGCTTGGCGCCACCATCATCACCAACAAGCGCCGTCTCCTGGCCGACGACTTCTTCAAGGGCCTGTTCGAGACCGCGCTCGAAGGCGACGAGATCATCACCAAGGTGCAGTTCCCCAAGGTCAACAAGGCCGCCTACATCAAGTTTCCCAATCCAGCCTCGCGCTATGCGCTGGTCGGCGTGTTCGTGTCGAAGCGCGGCTCCGAGATCCGCGTGGCGGTGACCGGGGCCGGCGGCAACGGCGTCTTCCGCGTTACTTCGTTCGAGGAGGCGCTCAAGAAGCGCTTTGGGCCGAAGTCGCTCGAAGGCATGACCATCCCCGCCGACGGCATGGGCAGCGACATCCACGGCAGCGCCGAGTATCGCGCGCATCTCGTCGGCGTGCTGGCGCGCCGCGCGGTCGCCGCCGCGGTGGCGTAGCATAAGATTCGGCTACCGTAGATTCATCTGCTGTAGGGTTGAGCGCAGCGAAACCCATCACTTCCACTTTGCCCTATTCATCCGCAGGCGCGAACGTGCAGGAGCGCTCACGCCCGATGCGATGGGTTTCGCTGCGCTCAACCCATCCTACGAACTGTGCTCAATGCAGAGAACATTGGACCGTGCCGCTACGCCGGTGACGACGCTTGCGTGTGCTGCGAAAGGGCCTTCAGCAGGACCGCCGTCGGCTTGAGAAAGAACACCAGCATCGTACAGCCCTTGGGCGCGACCGGCGCGTGGCGGCTGCCCTTGGCGCGGATGACGAAATTGCCGGCGGTGCATTCGCCTTCGTCATCGACCAGCGAGCCTTCGAGAACGTAGGTCTGCTCGAGATCCTCGTGCTTGTGCGGCGGAATGCCTGCGCCCGGCTCGAGCTTCGACAGAATGGTCAGCATGCCGCTGACCGGATCGTGATAGATCACCTTGATCTTTTGCCCCGGCGCATTCTCGATCCACGGCACCTCGTCGGTCGCGATGAAGCGTGACGCAAGCGCGTCGAGCGACGATGTCTCAGGCATGGTTTCCTCCTCCAACGTGGTCTTGTGCGTCAGCCTAGCGCATGTCCCGGCAAAGTGGATACCGGTTTGCCGATAGGACATGCGCCACTCTCTAAAGTGGAGACGACGAGACGGTCCAGGAGGTTTGCGATGCAGTCGTGCGTGCCTCGCCGACCGAACTTCGCAGCACCATAGTCCGGGTGGGGGGAAACGCAGCGCAACCCGGCAGGCGGCCGGCTAGTAGTAGCGCGGCCGCTTGGGCATGGGATAGTGCTTCGTCTCGCGCGGCCGCCGCTCCAACTTCGGAATGTGCACCCTGGGCAGCCGGACGCGCGTCCCCGGCTCGTAGTCCCGCGACGAGAGCCGGTAGCCACGATTGGGCCGGCGCGTGGGTTCGTTGGTCTCCGTCGCCGTCCTGATGCGGGCAGGCACCGCGGCCTTCTTCTTGATCGCCGTCACCGGCGGGAAATAGGGAAAGTTCGCGGAGGCGAAATCGACGTAGACGCTGCCGCGCCATACCGACGGGCCTGCGACGCGGCCGTTGGCGAAGACCGTGATCGAGGTGCCAGGCTGCGAGAGTGTGACCGTGCGGTTGAACAGGGTCGTGACCAGGATCTGGCCCTCGATCAGAATGACGGTCACGCGATCGGGCAGCACCAGCAGGTCGAAGATCGTGCCGCGCACGCCGATCGAGGCGATTGGAGTCGCGATCAGGTAGTTCTGCGGCCGCTGCGACCCGGTGATGAACCGGAAGATGCCGCGGGTGGTCCGCACGACCACGGCGCCCGCGCCCTTGTCGGGGTCGTACACGAAACGATCGAGCGTCACTTCCGATGCCGGGCCGACGCTGAGATTGGTGTCGTCAAGAAAGATGAGCCTGGCGTCGCTCTGCAGCCCGGTACGCACCAGCTCGTTCTGGAAGACCTCGCTCCCGACTGCGAGCATTCGGGCGTCGCCGCCGACGAAACCTTCCACCCGGTTGCTGATGGTCGAGGCGGCGCCGATCCCGTCCACGGCCTGGGCCGGGCTGACGGCGACCAATCCCAGAATGCTCAATGCAAGAAAGGGACGACTGGTAATCTTCGCCATGCGAGCACCCAACGCAGCGCCACGATACAATGTGGCAAGGGCCCACCGATCACGATCGTTGGACCCTATCGTCCAAAAGCGGCGGTCGCAATGCCAGGATTCTAATGTTTTATTAATGCGTAAATCGGCCATCTTGGCGTGGCTGGCGCGGACGATCGAAAAAGAGCTCGGGTCAGCACGACGGGAGGCAAGAGAGCTCAGATGGCCCTGTTCCGGCGGCCGAAAGCAGCGCTGACGACGCCGCGCAAGGGCCGCGCCTTCGTGCGCTGGTCGTACCCGCTGACGGTCGCGGCAGCGATGACCGTGGTCGCGCTGGTCGGCCTCGCGCGCATTCCGTTCCTGCCCGATCTGAGCAATCTCGTCTTCGACTGGTACCAGCGGCTTGATCCGCGCGAGTGGAATCCAGCATCGCCGGTCCGCATCGTCGCCATCGATGATGAGTCGCTCGCCCGCATCGGCCAATGGCCGTGGCCGCGCACCACCGTCGCGTCGCTGACTACGCGGCTCGGGCAGCTGGGCGCCGCCGTGGTCGCGGTCGACATCGTGTTCGCGGAGGCGGACGGGGTGAGCCCGGAGAACGTGGTCAAGCTCCTGCCCGAGACGCCGGGCCGCGCCCAGCTCGAGGAGGAGATCAAGCAGCGCCCCACCAATGACGCCGCGCTGGCGCAGGCGCTCGCGCAAACCCCGAGCGCGCTCGGCACGATCCTGACCCAGGGCGACCGCGCCGTCGACTTCCCGGCCAAGCACGGCGTCGCCATCGCCGGCGACGATCCGCGCCCGTTCCTGCCGCGCTTCACCAGCGCGGTCGTGCCGCTGCCCGCGCTGAGCGCGGCCGCCACCGGCCTGGGCGCGCTCAACTGGCTGCCGGATCGCGACCAGATCGTCCGGCGCGTGCCGGTCGTGCTCGCGCTCGGCGACCGCATCGTGCCGAGCCTCGCGGTCGAGGCGTTGCGGGTGGCGCAGGGCGCTTCGACCATCGTGGTGCGCTCGTCGAACGCCAGCGGGCAGACCGCGTTTGGCGCGCACACCGGCGTCAACTCGGTCAAGGTCGGCGACCTGGAAATCCCGACCGAACCGCGCGGCGAATTGCGCGTGCGCTATGCGCGCACCGACGCAGGCCGCTTCATCCCGGCCTGGAAAGTGCTCGCCGGCAGCGTCGAACGCAGCGAGGTCGACGGCCGGGTCATGGTCCTCGGCGTGAGCGCGGTCGGGCTGCGCGATCAGCGGGCGACCCCGGTCGATGCCTCGGTTTCGGGCAGCGAGATCCACGGACAGATCATCGAGCAGGTGCTGGCCGGGATATGGCTCACCCGGCCGGATTGGCTGCCGGGCGCCGAGCTCGCGCTCGCGGCGTTGCTGGCGCTCGCGTTCGGGCTGCTGCTGCGGCGCATCACTGCGATCCCGGGTGCGGTGCTCGCGGTCGCCGCCCTCGGCGTCCTCGCGTGGTCGAGCTGGCGCGCCTTCACGGCGCAGGGCCTGCTCATCGATCCGATCGTGCCGGGCCTCTCGGTCGCAATCACCTATCTCTCATGCATCGTCTGGCTCTATCGCGACGAGCAGCGGCAGCGCCGGTTCGTGCGCGAGGCGTTCGGACGCTATGTCTCTCCCGCGGTCGTCGCCCGCCTGGCTGAGGATCCGACCAAGCTCAATCTCGGCGGCGAACAGCGCACGCTGACGATCATGTTCTGCGACATTCGCGGCTTCACTACCATGGCCGAGCGCCTCGATGCCCAACAGCTCACGCAGTTCATGAACGAATACCTCACCGCGATGACCGACGTCGTGCTCGCCCACAACGGTACCATCGACAAGTTCATCGGCGACGCCGTGATGGCATTCTGGGACGCGCCGCTCGACGACCCCCACCATGCGCTGCACGCCGCGCGCACGGCGCTGGCGATGACGCGCGAGCTCGATCGCCTGAACGAAGAATGGCGGCGCGGCGCACAGGCGCGCGGCGAGGAGAGCCGTGAGATCAGGTTCGGCATCGGGCTCGCGACCGGCGAATGCTGCGTCGGCAATTTCGGGTCGGTCCAGCGGTTCAGCTATTCGGTGCTGGGCGACCACGTGAACCTGGCGTCGCGCCTCGAAGGCGCGACCAAGTTCTACCGCACCGACATTCTGGTGGCCGAGGCGACGCGAGCGCTGTCGCCTGGCATGGCCTGGCTCGAAGCCGATGAGGTGCGCGTGAAGGGGAGGGCGGACATCACCCGGGTGTTCATTCTGGCAGGCGACGAAACCGACGAGCGGAGCGAACCCTTCATCGAGCTCGCCGACCTTCACCGCCGCCTGCTCAATGCCTATCGCGGCGGCAAGTTCGACGCCGCCGCCGCGCTCGCCAAGGAGGCCGGCGCCGCTGCACCGCCGCGGCTGCGTGATTTCTACACGTTCTATGAGAATCGCTGCGCCGCGCTTGCGCAGCTGCGGCCGGACGGCTGGACGCCGGTCACGGTGCTCGAGGAGAAATGAGATTTCAGTCGCCAGACCCACGCAACGCCGGAAGAACCCGCTCCATCCGGTCGGGATTTCCGGCGCTCCAGGCGGAAAGCACCTTGCGGAGCGTGAATCGCAAACGACCCATGATCCATGGGCTCATCGCCCGAGGCTTGTCGCCCCGAACATGGAACAGCCCATCAGTCTCTGTGGACCGGCACATCGTGTCGATCAGCAGATCGACCTCTTCAAGGTCGGCGTACTGGCTATCGTCGACCTGCATCACCGCCAACGCGACTGAAACTCGTGTCACTTCTCCGATGCCAGGTCGTGTGCGCGCCTTTCGCAAATGTTCGATCAGAGACAGATCGTGCATAGCGCCACGACCGAGCGCGAGGATGACGCTCGACAGCACGAATTCATCCGGCTCGTTGCCTCGCAGCCGCTTAAGGAGCGCTGTGACCGCAGTTGTGTAGCGACCCGGTTGGTCCGCGGGCGCCAAGGTGGGCCCGCGCGTCAGCAGCAGGCCCAGCACATATGCCGCAACGGTCCGCAGAAGCGGGTCGTCTTCCGCATGCAGGAAACGTGCAAACGATTCCGAGCCAAGCCAGGTTCGCTTGACAAATTTGATGCTCCAGAAGTCTTGATCAAACTCACCTGCGCTCTCTCCCATCTCGATCCAGTGAATGGCTGATCCGAGGATTTTGGCGACGAGGTACAACACGCGCGAGCGCGCACCCGCTGCGGCCACGGCCGACGCCTCGATCAGGAACGGGATCGCCTCGTAGGTCGCCGAGTAGATCGACGCTTGATGCTCTAGCTCATTGCCGAGGGTGCCGCAGGCCTCGAGCGCTTCGTCCTGCGTACCGAACGCGATCGTTTCGATCAGCTCGCTGACGTTGGTGTGTTCGCCATAACAGTAGTCGAGCGACGCCCAGTCCACCGCCCGCATCCGGCTGATCCACGCAGGTTCGGTCACGGCTCCCTCCCGGTGGGGTGAACGGGTCGACTATCCGGCTTTGATACAACCAATTGCGGCACGCCCAAGGATTAACGCAAGGGGCGGCCGCCGCGGCGGTGGATGGCGCCCCAGCCCGCGTCCCGGTCAGCGCACCCATTCCGGCAGGCCCGGGACAAGGGGGCCGCGACCGGCTATACGGTGCCGCCATGAAGCCCAGCCCGAAACCGCATCTGCTGCCGGCCTCGATCGACGCCACGCTCGACCTCCTCAGGGCCGCCGACTATCTCGCCGACCGCTCGCTCGCGACCGTCCTTTTCCTTGCGCTCAAGATGGGCCGACCGCTGTTCCTCGAAGGCGAGGCCGGGGTCGGCAAGACCGAGATCGCCAAGGTGCTGTCGCAGACGCTCGGACGGCGCCTCATCCGCCTGCAATGCTACGAGGGCCTCGACGTCGCGGCCGCCGTCTACGAGTGGAACTACGCCGCCCAGATGATCGCGATCCGCGTCGCCGAGGCCGAAGGCGAGCACGACCGCGAGCGGCTCGAGCACGACGTATTTTCCGAGCGCTTCCTGATCAAGCGGCCGCTCTTGCAGGCGCTCGAGCCTGACACCGCCGGCGCGCCGGTGCTGCTGATCGACGAGCTCGACCGCGCCGACGAGGCGTTCGAGGCGTTCCTGCTCGAAGTGCTCGCCGACTTCCAGGTCACCATCCCGGAGCTCGGCACCATCAAGGCCGCGCACCCGCCGATCGTCATCATCACCTCGAACCGCACCCGCGAGATCCACGACGCGCTCAAGCGCCGCTGCCTCTACCACTGGGTCGGCTACCCGAACGCCGAGCGCGAGCTTGCGATCGTGCGCGCCAAGGTCCCGGGCGTCGGCAAGGCGCTGTCCGAGCAGGTCGTGCATTTCGTGCAGGCGCTGCGCAAGGAGGACCTGTTCAAGTCGCCGGGCGTCGCCGAGACGCTCGACTGGGCCGGCGCGCTCGCCGAGCTCGACGTGGTCGCGCTCGATCCGGCGACCGTCTCCGACACGCTCGGCGTGCTGCTCAAGTATCAGGACGACATCGCGCGCATCGACGGCACCAAGGCCAAGGCCCTGCTCGACGAGGTGCGCGCGGAGCTGCGCGCCGCGGAATAACGCCGATGGCTGACGGCCGGCTTGCCGAGAACATCCTCTACTTCGCACGCGCGCTGCGCGCGGCCGGGATTCCGGTCGGGCCGGGCTCGGTGCTCGATGCACTCGAAGCGGTAAAGGCCGCCGGCGTCGGCACCCGCGGCGACTTCTACTGGACGCTGCACGCTGTGTTCGTGAAGCGGCACGAGCATACGTTGCTGTTCGACCAGGCCTTCCGCATCTTCTTCCGCCGCCGCGGCTATATGGACAAGCTCCTCGCCTCGCTCCTGCCGCAGGCGCCGCCGCGCGATCAAGAGGCGCCGCCCAAACCCGGCGCCCAGCGCATCGAGGAGGCGCTGTTCTCGGGGCTACGCGAGACCGAGCGCCCGAAGCCGGAGCACGAGGTCGACGCCCGCCTTACCGTCTCCGACCGGGAGCTGTTGCAACGCAAGGACTTCGCGCAGATGTCCGCCACGGAAATCGCCGCCGCCAAGGCGGCGATCAAGCGCCTCGTGCTTTCGCTCGACGAGGTGAAGACGCGCCGCCTAGCGCCCCACCGCCACGGCCATCTCATCGACATCCGCCGCACCTTGCGCGCAAGCCTCAAGGCCGGCGGCGCGATCATCGATCTCAAATATCTCGGCCCCCGCACCAAGGCACCGCCGATCGTGGCGCTGCTCGACATTTCCGGCTCGATGAGCCAGTACACCCGGCTCTTCCTCCACTTCCTCCATGCGGTCACCGACGCCCGCAAGCGCGTGCACACGTTCCTGTTCGGCACCCGGCTCACCAACGTCACCCGCGCGCTCAAGCAGAAGGACCCCGACGAGGCGCTTGCCGCGGTCTCCGCCAGCGTCGCCGACTGGTCGGGCGGCACCCGCATCGCCACGTCTCTCAAGGCCTTCAACAAGCTGTGGGCGCGGCGCGTGCTCACCCAGGGCGCGATCGTGCTGCTGATCACCGACGGCCTCGAGCGCGACGGCGGCGCGAGCCTCGAATTCGAGATCGACCGCCTGCACCGCTCCTGTCGGCGGCTGATCTGGCTCAACCCGCTGCTGCGGTTCTCCGGCTTCGAGGCCAAAGCCAAGGGCATCCGCTCGATGCTGCCGCACGTCGACGAGCTGCGGCCGATCCACAATCTCGACTCGATGGCGGGGCTGATCGCCGCGCTGTCGGGGCGGGGCGCCTATACCGGCGATCCCAAGGCCTGGCTGGATAAGGTGGCGTAGTATGATTACTTCAACTGTCGTCCCGGACGGCCCGAAGGGCCGAGCCGGGACCCATACCTCCAGGAACGCCCTTGGCAATATGGATCCCGGCGCTCGCTTTACTCGGCCGGGATGACAGACGAGAGGGAGATGACCATGGCAACGCTCGCAACCGACGAAGACATCCTCAAAGCCGCCGAGGACTGGCGCAAGCAGGGCCGCGGCGTCGCGCTTGCCACGGTGGTCGAGACCTGGGGCTCGGCCCCCCGTCCGGTCGGCTCGAACCTCGTCATCGACAATGAGGGCAATTTCCTCGGCTCGGTGTCGGGCGGCTGCGTCGAGGGCGCGGTCGTCACCGAGGCGATCGACGTGATCGAGAGCGGCAAGCCCAGGACGCTCGAGTTCGGCGTCGCCGACGAGACCGCCTGGAAGGTCGGCCTCTCCTGCGGCGGCACCATCCGCGTCTACGTCGAGAAGGTGGAGTGAACATGAGCTTGGGTCGAGCAGCGGAGCACGCCGAGTGCGGCAACGGCGGCCTGCTCCCTCCCCCGCTTGCGGGGGAGGGGTGGGGAGGGGGTGACCTTGCACGAGCCTTTGTGACTGCCCCCTCCCTGTCCCTCCCCCGCAAGCGGGGGAGGGGACGTTGCGGCGCGAGCCTTCGCGACGACGCGGTGTGCTTGCGAATCGATTCAGTGCGGGGCCAGCATCCATGAAATTCGACATCCTCAAATCGCTGAACACCGAGCGCGCCGCGCGCCGCGCGGTGGTTGTCGTCACCAACGAAGCCACCGGGGAGCAACGCCTCGTGAAGGCCGCCGACGCCGGCCGCGATCTGCTCGCCGACCTCATCGACAAGCACATCCGCAGCGGCAAGAGCGGCATGGAGGAGACGCCGCAGGGCAAGGTCTTCCTCACCGTGCACGTGCCGCCGCCGCGGCTCGTCATCACCGGCGCCGTCCATATCAGCCAGGCGCTGGCGCCGATCGCCAGGCTGCTCGGCTACGACGTGACCATCGTCGACCCGCGCACCGCGTTCGCCACCATCGAGCGCTTCCCCGAGGTCCAGGTGATCGCAGAATGGCCCGACACGGCGCTGCCGCCGCTCGGCATCGACCGTTACACCGCGTTCGTCGCGCTCACCCATGACCCGAAGATCGACGATCCGGCGCTCACCCACGCGCTCGCGCGCGACTGCTTCTACATCGGCGCGCTCGGCTCGAAGAAGACCCACGCCCGGCGGCTCGAACGGCTCAAGGCGCAAGGCCTCTCCGACGCCGACCTCGCGCGCATCCACGCGCCGATCGGCCTCGACATCGCTGCCGTCTCGCCGCCCGAAATCGCAGTCGCGATCATGGGCGAGATCACGGCGCGGCTGCGCCAGCCCGTCAAGGCTGCGCGGGAGCTGGTGTCATGAAATTCGGCTCCGTGCCGGTCGGGGACGCGGAAGGCGGCATTGCGGTGCACTCGATCCGCAAGCCCGGCCTCACGCTCAAGAAGGGCACCGTGATCGGCGCGGATGAGATCGCGGCACTCCAAACCGCCGGCGTCGACGCCATCGTGGTGGCGCGACTCGAGCCGGGCGACGTGTCGGAGGACGAGGCCGCCGCCGAGATCGCGGCCGCGGTCGCCGGCGAGGGCGTGAAGGTCGACCGCGCCTTCACCGGCCGCGCCAACCTGTTCGCGCAGGCGCCCGGCGTGCTGGTCGTCGACAAGACCGCGATCGACTGCCTCAACCTGATCGACGAGTCGGTCACGCTGGCGACGCTTGCCGCCTACAAGCCGGTGGTGGCCGGCGAGATGATCGCGACCGTCAAGATCATCCCGTTCGCGGTCGCCGGCGGCGTGCGCGATGCCGCGGTGTCGGTGGCGCGTACGAAAGCGCCGCTCATCGGCGTCGCGCCCTACCGGCTGCGCAAGGTCGGTGTGGTCTCGACCGTGCTGCCGGGGCTCGCCGCCAAGGTGATCGAGAAGACCCTGAAAGTGACCGCCGAACGATTGGCGCCGGCCGGCGCGTCGATCGTCGCCGAGCGCCGCGTCCCGCACGATCAGGCGGCGATCGCCAAGGCCATCGAGGAGGTGCTGCGCGAGGGCGCCGAGCTCGTGATCGTGTTCGGCGCTTCCGCCATTGCCGACCGGCGCGACGCCATCCCGGCCGCGGTCGAGGCGGTCGGCGGCCGGATCGAGCATTTCGGCATGCCGGTCGATCCCGGCAACCTGCTGCTCCTGGCGGATGTCCGCGGCCGGCCGGTGCTGGGCGCGCCGGGCTGCGCACGCTCGCCCAAGGAAAATGGATTCGACTGGGTGCTGATGCGGTTGCTGGCCGGCCTTGACGTGCCGCGGGAGGCGATCACCGGCATGGGCGTCGGCGGCTTGCTGATGGAGATCGTCACCCGCCCGCAGCCCCGCGATGAGCCGCTCGTCGCCGACGATCACCGCATCGCCGCCGTCGTGCTCGCCGCCGGCCGTTCGACCCGCATGGGCGGGCCGAACAAGCTTTTGGCTGAGATCGGCGGCAAGCCGCTGGTGCGCATGGCCGTTGAGCAGGCGCTGGCGTCGCGCGCCAGGCCCGTCATCGTCGTGACCGGCCATGAGCGCGAGCGGGTCGAGGCGGCGCTCGCCGGCCTGCCGGTCAAGCTCGTGCACAACCCGGATTTCGCGCAGGGCCTCGGCACTTCGCTGCGCGCCGGGATCGCCGCGGTGCCGGCGGAGGCCGACGGCGTGGATGGCGTGATCGTCTGCCTCGGCGACATGCCGCAGGTCGATGCCGCGCTGATCGACCGCCTGATCGCGGCCTTCGATCCCGAGCGCGGCGCGCTCGCGGTGATGCCCACCATCGACGGCCGCCGCGGCAATCCGGTGCTGTGGTCGCGCCGGTTCTTTCCCGACCTGATGGCGATCGAAGGCGACGTCGGCGCGCGCCACCTGATCGACCGTTACGGCGAAGCCGTGGTCGAGGTGCCGGTGACCGGGACGGCCGCGCTCACCGACGTCGACACGCCGGAGGCGCTGCGCGGGGTCAAGGCCGAGATCGAAGGGGCGTAATTTTTCGCTCTGGCGGCCCGCGCCGAACGGCGCCATTCACCAAGTCGAAACGCTTGCCGGATAGTTTTGGGACGTTCCTCGGGGGAGGGGCCTCTTTCATGAATCGTTTCTTACGAACCACGGCGCGCGTGCTCGTGGCGGCTTGCCTTGCGCTCACGCCGGTCGCCGCGGCTCACGCCGCCGGCGCGCTCGCGGTCGGCAACTGCGGCGCCTACGGCTTTGCCTTCGACTTCAAAGAGGCACCGGCGGCGCGCGCCGCCGCGGTGAAGAAGTGCACCGGCAACGACTGCAAGGTGGTCGCCGCGATGAAGCACAATTGCGCCGCCTTCGCGATCGACGGCCGCAATGTCTGCGGCGCCTACGGCTTCGCCGCCGCGGCGCGCCTCGGCCCGGCGCAGAACACCGCCCTGCAGCAATGCTATCAGCACGGCGGCAAGGACTGCGTCATCCGCGCCTTCGTCTGCGACGCCAAGGGCTGACCTTCCGGTGAGAAGTGGGTTGTGCGGCAGACTCGGTCTGCTCCCTCTCCCCGCAGGGGAGAGGTGAAGCTGCGGCGCGCTCAACGCATACCCGCTGCATTGTACACGCGGTTAGATCAGTCGGATTCGCAGTTTCTATTCACAGACCTTTTCGATCGATTGACGCACGCGCGCAACGATGGTCGGATCGCCGCATGAGGGGGCGGCGATGGCCGGCGACGCGCGGCTGCGTGAGAAACTGCGAAAGATCGAAGCGCTGTTCGCGGGCGCCGGCACCGAGGGCGAGCGCCTCGCGGCCGAGGCCGCGCTCGGCCGCATCCGCGCCCGGCTCGCCGAGATGGGCCGCAGCGAAGCCCCGGTCGAGATCCAGTTCTCCGTGCCGG
>WNGB01010788.1_pt1 | contig 12610 bp, 6 predicted proteins | sample 5400681 | NCBI WGS metagenome assembly WNGB01 (sample SAMN13153367, study PRJNA577476) | soil metagenome | isolation source: 115 cm soil or saprolite under grassland replicate 2 | place: USA:California | collected 2016-06-15 | reverse complement strand
GAAGAGAGCGGTGCTGCGGCGTCGGCTCGCGCTCGCGCCCGGCGAGTACGTGCTCGAAACGGTGGCCCTCGAGAAGGAGTCCGACCGGGCCAGCGTGGGCCAGTGGCGCTTCTCGGTGCCAGGAGCCGACGCGGCGCCATCGGCCGCGGACCTTCTCTCCCTGCCCGCGGGCCAGGGCCCAACTCCGCGCGCGACGGGCGACCGGAGCGCCGAGGCCCGCGAAGCCGCGGCCGCGAAGGGTGCTTTGGGCGAGCTGCGTGCGCTGATCGCGCGCTACCGCGCCGGCGACGTCGCGGGGGCGGTCGAGGCGCGCCGCAGGGTTGCCACCGAGCGCGCGGCGGCGGATGTGGACAGGCTGACCCGGCTGCGTGCGCCGGCCACTCGCCCCTCTTCCAGGGAGCCGGAGTGGACCGACGCCGAGGTCCAGGCCGCGGCCCTGCTCCACCTGGACATGGCGGTCGAGGAGGCGCGTCGAGGTGACGCGATCACGGCCCGCCGCGAGTTGGACACGGGCGAACGCCTGGCCGGCCTCGTGCTCGACCCCGCCCGCCGCCGCCGCTTCCATCGCGAGTGGGCCCTGGGCGCCGCCGCTTTCTACCGGTCGCGCTACGAGGCGGGGACCGCGCTGGCGATCCTGGAGCGCGCGTGTGCCGCCGCCGGCGACGACATGGAGTTGCTGCTGTCCCGTGCCGTGATCCACGAGACCCTCGGCGGCCGGGCATTCTCCGGCTCCGGGACCCCGCGCCTCTCCGCCGCGGAAGCGGGGGAAACGGCCGCGACCCATCTGCCGAAGGCCGAAGAGCTGTATCGACGGGTCTTGTCGTCGGCCCCGGGTCAGGTCGAGGCCCGGCTCCGCCTCGGCCGTACGCTCTTCCTGCAAGGCCGGAATCCGGAAGCGATCGCGGAGATGGACCTGGTCCTCGCCGGCCGTCCCTCGGCCGCGGAGGCGCTTCTCGCCCAGCTCTTCGCCGGCGCGGCCCTCGAAGCGGCGGGCGAGACCGCGCAGGCGCTCGCCCGGTACGAGAAGGCGCTCGCCCTCGATCCCCGATCCCGCGTGGCCGAGATGGCGTCGGTTCGGCTGCTCGCGCGAGCCGCCCGGGCGTCCGAGGCCCGCGCGCAGATGGCGCGGCTCATCGGGAGGACCGACGAAGCCCAGCCCGCCGATGAGCCGTGGTGGCGTTACCGCCTCGCCGGCTTCGGCGAGGATGCCGGCTTCGAGGAACGAATGGCGCGCCTGCGGGACGAGGTGCACCGCTGACGCTCGCCTCGTTTGCGCTCGCCGCGGCCCTGGCTTCGGACGGGGCCCCGCAGGCGCCGCCCGTCTTCCCGGCCCAGGCCGAGTCCGTCTATCTCGACGTCTTCACGACGCGGGACGGCGAGCCGGTCCGTGGCCTCACCGCCGACGACTTCGAGGTGCTCGACGGGGGCCGGGTCGTTCCCATCGAGCTCGTCCCCACGGACGCTGTTCCCATCTCCGCCATCCTCGTCCTCGATACCAGCCTCAGCGTGGCCGGCGGGAGCCTCGACCAGTTGCGCCAGGCCTGCACCGCGTTCGTCCGCGCCCTTGCCCCCCGGGACGAGGCGATGCTGCTCACGTTCTCGAACGGGGTCCACTTGCGCACCGCCGCCGGCGAAGACCGCGCCGCCCTGGAACGGGCACTGGGCCAGACCCGTGCGGGAGGGAGGACGGCTCTCTTCGACGCGGTCTTCAGCGGGCTGCTGATGGCTCCGAGCCTCCCCGGCCGGCCCGTCCTCATCGTGTTCTCGGACGGCGTCGACACCGTGAGCTGGACGGGCGCGGCCGACTCGCTCGCCCTGGCTCGTCAGTCGAGCACGCTCGTCTACGCGGTGGGAGTGGCGTCCGACCTTCTCCAGGAAGTCGTGAACGCCACCGGAGGACGCGCCCTCTCGGAGTCGGGGAAGGGCCTCGGGAACGCGTTTCTCCGCGTGCTCGACGATCTGCGCCACCGCTACCTGCTGCGTTTCGATCCCGGCGCGCACGCTTCCGGCTGGCGGCCCCTCGAGGTGAAGCTGAAGCACACGCACGCGGATCTCCGCTACCGCCCAGGCTACATGCGCGAGCCGAACCCTTGAGGCCACCCGAATGAGCCGAGCCTTCCTGGTCCTTCTCTCTGTCGGCGCCGCCGCTTCGGCCTTCGTCGGCACCGCGACGTCCACGGCGATCGGTGCCGCGGAAGCCGCCCCTGCGGCCCCGAGCGGCGAGGCGGTCGCACGGCAGGTCTGCACGTCCTGCCATGCCTTCCCCCCGCCCGACATCCTGACGCGCAGCAAGTGGAGCGCGAAGATCTTCGAGATGACGGGCCTCGCCCTGGGCGGGATCGGGGCCCCCAAGGGAAAGGAGATCCCCGTCGACTATCCGATCGAGAAGATCATCGCGTACTACGAAGGCGCCGCGCCCACGGAGCTGGCCCCGCCCGTCGCGTGGCCCGAGCCTGCCAACGCGCCTGTCCGGTTCGCGCGGCACTTGCTCGGCCTGCCCGGGAGTCTCCGGCCCATCGTCGCCAACGTGCGTCTCTTCACGATGAGGCCGCAGCGCGGGCCCGAAGTGTTCGCCGCCGACATGTCGAACGGCCTCGTCCTGCGCGGCTCGCCCGCGCGGCCGGAGGCGGATCTCGAGATCGTGGCCCGCGTCCCGAACCCTGCGACACCGAAGCCGTGGACCTCGACCAGGACGGCGTCCTCGACCTCCTGGTGGCGAACCTGGGTGGGGTTACCCCCGGAGATCACAAGAACGGGTCGAGGTCTGGGAGAACCTGACGCGGAAGAAGTAGCTACTTGTTGAAGAACGTCGTCTCCTCGCTCACGAGGGCGCCCTGGCGCAGGATCGCGCGCACCTCGTAGCGGCCGGCGCTGAGACCGGTGGAGGCTATCGTCGCGATGTAGGCGATGCGGCCCTTGTCGTCGGGCGCGGGCAGGTCGGGGCTCGAGCGGGCGACCAGCGTTCCTTCTCGAAGCAGGGCCAGCGTCAGCTCCGGCTTGTCGGCGGTCCCGGTCACCGGGTAGGCGACGAGGAACAGGGGAAGGCCCTCGCCGATGGCCAGGGTCGGTTCTCCGAGCAGGGGGACGATGCGCGTCTGGCCGATCCGGAGAGCGTCGTCGGTCTCGAGCGCTCCCGGATTGACCGGCTCCGTCCTCTTGATGATGGCCAGGCTGCTGAGACCCAGCGGCGGCGGCGCCTTCGCCACGACGAGCACCGACTTGCGGACGCTCGTCTTCTTCGTGTTCTCGTCCAGGGCCGCCGTCTCGAGCGTGTAGCGGCCGGGCGCCAGCGAGAAGCTGCGGGTGAAGATCGCGTTGCCTCGCGTCACCGCGTCCTTCTTCTCGGCCGGCACCTCGATGGGCGAGTCCTGGCTGAACTTCTGCACGACGCCCTGGGTGGGATGGCGCAGCACGGCCATGAACGAGAAGTGCGCCTTGTAGCTCGGCCCATCCTTCTTGAAGGAGAAGCTGCTGAGCGGCACCTCCATCACGACCGTGTACTGCTGCCGCTCGCCCACGCGTCCGAAGCGGAAGGCGCTCGACCGGAAATCGAAGTCGTGGGGCATGGGATCGACCCGAAGGGCGGAGAGCAGCGACAGCTCGTAGGGAAACGTGACCGTCCCTTCGCCCGCGGGGACGGCGAAGTAGCCCTTGCGGGCCTGCACGGTCGTGCCGCCGCGCGCGACCTTGACCGAGAGCGCGCGGAACTTCCCGTCCGTTTCGACCTTGGCCGGCGCGTAGGTGACTTCGTAGTAGCCCACGATGTCGCCCGCGACGCGGTCCATCCCCGCCTTCATGTCGTTGCTGTTGGCGATCAGGAAGCCGCCCGTGCCCTCGGCCAGGTCGGCCAGCGTCCCCTGCGTGTTGACGCGCAGGCTCTCCTCGACCGTCTCCCCGGCCATGACCTCGTCCGGGGTGACGGGCACGCCCCCGCGCGTCATCTGCTGCCGCTGCACCGCCCGCTGCGCCCGCTCCACTCTCTGCTGCTGGCCGATGAGCTGATTCGCGGTGTTGAGGCCCCGCGCGTCCACGGAGTAGATGCTCACGTTGGCGCGGTTGGCCTCGCTCACCGCGGAGCGGAAGACCTGCTCCAGGCGCGACGTGACCTGCAGCCCCTCGGAGAAGTACAGGATGGTCTTGCGACCGGCCAGCCGCTGCTGCTGGTTGGCCAGGGCCAGGAGGCCGAAGATCGAGGACTCGCCCTGGAGCTGGCGCTCCAGCCGGTCGGTCATGTCGAGGGTGTTCTGCTCGATCTGGGCGAAGGCCGCGTCCCGCGCCGCCGACCCCGCAGCAGCCCCCGCCGCACCCGCGCCTTCGCCGGCGGCCGCGACTCCGGCGGCGGCAAGGTCCGTCTGCGCGGCCGCGGTGTCTCCCTCGCGTCCCACCCGCCCCGCCTCCGCGGCCAGATCGGTCCGGCCGGCATGCGCGGCCCCGGTGGCCAGATCCACCGCCGCCCGCACCTGCTCGCGGTCGGTCGTGAACTGCTGGAGGAGCCGCATCCGCCGGTCGATCGTGAAGACCGAGATCCAGAGGCCGCTCCGATGGTCGGCGTCCAGGAAGTCGAGCGCGGCCTTGCGGGCGATGATCCGGGCTTCCGTACCCAGTTGATCGAAGAGGAGGGTGACGAGGTTGATCTGCTTCGGCTCGGGGCGGGTGGGGGCGGCCGGCGCGCCCGTGGGGGCGGCAACGGACTCGCGGCCCGTCTCGACGAAGCGGACGGCGGTGATCTCCTGCCGGGCGCCATCTTCGAAGACCTGGATCTCCTCGGGGCGCAGGTCGCGCACCAGCCGCCCCTTCTTGTCGCGCACGACGACGTCGAGCATGACGACGCCGGTGTCGACGCGGAACGTCGGCGGCGAGGCCGGCTTCTCCGCCGGCGGCTGCGCCCGCGCCGAACCGCCGAGGGCGACGGCCAGGAGGAGACCGGCGGGAACAGGGCGACGCTCAGGAAACAACGCCCTTGCCCTCCACGATGCGGACGTACCGGTCCACCGGCGGGTTTTCGATCCGCTCGACGCGGCCGCTGGGAGCCGGCCACTTGATCTCGAGCCAGTCGAGCTTCGTCGCCGCGCCGAGGCCGATCACCTCGCGGGGATCGTGCGAGGACAGGTAGCTCCCGCCGCCGGTCTTGAGCCGGGATCTCTTGATCCCGCCCACCGACCAGGACAGCCAGGTCCCTACGGCGTCGCGGTTGCATTTCGTGCCTTCGAGGCGCAGGCCCAACCAGTGTTGGCCCTCTCCCGCGTTGTTCTTGAGGATGAGGGGCGGCCCCCCGTTGTTGGCCACGACCACGTCCACCCGGCCGTCGTTGTCGAAGTCCCCCACGGCCAGGCCGCGGGCCGGGAAACTCTTCGCGAACACAGGACCCGCTTCGTTGGAGATGTTGCGGAGCTGCTTGCCGTCGCCCTTGAAGAGGAGCAACGGCTCTTCGTATTTCACGTTCCCGCCATAACTGTCGATCATGTCGTCGGGGTGGCCGTTGGCCAGGATCAGGTCGAGGTTGCCGTCGTTGTCGAAGTCGAAGAACTTGAGGCCCCAGCCACTCAGGAGGCGCGTGGCGACCGCCACCCCCTGCACATGGGCGGTATCGGAGAACGACTCGTCGCGATTGTTGCGGTAGAGCGCGAACATCTCCTGGTCGACGTTGGCCACGAAGAGGTCCTGGTAGCCGTCCCCATCCACGTCGGCCGCGTCTACCCCCATTCCGGAACGCGCCTGGCCGTTGGCGCTGAACCCGACCTCGGAGGGCAGGCCGATCTCTTCCCATTTCCCACCGCCCAGGTTCTTGAAAAGGAAGTTCTGGACGGTGTCGTTGGCCACGAAGAGGTCCAGGAGGCCGTCGTTGTTGATATCGGTGGCCACGACTCCGAGGGCCTTGCCCAGCGCCTTCTGGATGTCCGTCCCCTTGGAGACCTCGGTGAAGGTGCCATCACCGTTGTTGTGGAAGAGGAGGCTCGGAGTGGGGTTGAAGATGCGCGGGATGCAGTAGAAGTGACGCCCCAGCTTGTTGTCGCCGCAAGAGACGTTCTTGCCGCGGCCGTACTCCACGAAGCTGCACACGAACAGGTCCAGCTTGCCGTCGTTGTCGTAGTCGAACCAGACGGCGCTCGTGCTCCAGCCCGGGGCGGCCACGCCCGCCTTCTCCGTCACGTCGGTGAACGTCCCGTCCCGGTTGTTGTGATAGAGGGTGGCCCGGCCGTAGGCCGTCACGTACAGGTCGGGAAAGCCGTCGTTGTCGTAGTCCCCGACCGCCGCGCCCATGCCGAAGGCGCTTCCCGCCACCCCCGCCTTGTCCGTCACGTCGGTGAACGTGCCGTCCCGGTTGTTCTTGTAGAGCGCGTTCTTCAGCGGCCGCGTCGGGGTGAAGAAATCGGACGGGCCATAGCTCACGAAGAAGAGGTCCATCCACCCGTCGTTGTCGAAGTCCAGGAACGCGCAACCGGGGCCGAGGGTCTCGGGGAGATAGCGCTCCGGCGAGCGGGCATTGTCGTGGATCCAGGTGATCCCCATGGCCGCCGGAGAGAGCTCCTGGAAGAGCGGTTTGCCCGCGGCAAGGCCGCGATGCGCACGGCCCAGCGCGAGGCCGGCGCTTCCCAGGGCCAGCGAGCCGAGAAACCGGCGGCGGGACCAGTGCGGCCGCGCGATCACCTCTCCGCCTTCTTCGTGCCCGGGCCCTCGATCACGAATTCTTCCTTGACGTTCAAGATGCGATTCGCCACCTCGTCCCGCACCGACAGCGTGATCGCGTAGGCCCCGGGCGTGGCGGCAGGGAGCGCGATCCCCTGGAAGCGCAGGAGCGACCCCAGCGACGTGGGAGAGATGACGGTCCGTGGCGAGCGCTTCAGGACGGTCCCGTTCTCCGCGCGGATCTCGTAGCCCGCGGAGACGCGCGGCTTATGGGTCGCGGGATCCTGGGCAGCCCCGAAAACCCGGAACTGGCAGTAGAGCACCTGCCCCGCGAGAAAGGACCGCCGGGCGACGATCACCGGACGCGGACTCCCGGCGGCGGACGAGGCCGGGTCTACGGCGTCGGTCAGGATCGGCGTGGAGAGACGGAAGCCCGAGGACGGAGGCACCTCGAAGTCGTGCATGACGGAGCCGACGCGGCGGGTCCCGAGCTCCTGTGCCACCACCTTCACTTGATAGCCGCCGGGGGGAAGGGTCAGCTCGTGGATCACCGGGTACCAGGTCCGGTTGAGCTTCTCCCGCGTCTCCGGAAGCATCGACATCTCGATCTTCTGGTCGAAGCGGTAGTACTCGCCGTTGTCGCGGCTCTGGGCCTCGACGAGGACGGCCAGGTCGTCCTTGAAGCGGCCATCCTCCTCCTTGAGGGTGAGGCCGCGGATGTCGACCTCGGCCGCGAGCACCACGTTGACGCGGTCGATCATCGTCGCGTCGAAGGAATAGGCGGCCACGCGCAAGGGCACGTCCGCGACCTCGAAGGGCGAGTCGAGGGCGCGGGCGATGACGGGATCGGTCGTGGGCGCGGGGGCCTTCGGCGCCGTGTCCGAGGGGGCATAGTAGCCGCGCCGAGCACGGACCTTGAGGCCGGGCCTCTTCGTCGCCAGGCTGACCTTGATCTTGCGGAACTTGCCGTCCCGGCGGACATCGGACGAGTTGTAGCCGATGAGGTAGTAGGTCCGTGACTCCGACGAGACCCGGGCGATGCCTCCCGCGAGGTCGTTGGAGTTCTTCACCACGAAGCCGCCCGTGTCGAGGGCCAGGGCTTCCGTCCCTTCCGCATCGCGCGTGATGTCGGCCAGCACCGCGACCGCATCCTGCGCGTCGATGGGCCGGCCGAAGGCCGCGGTGGAGGATTCGGGAAGCCCCTGCAAGCCGCGGCTATCGATGAAGTACACGGGCGCGTTGGAGCGCAGCGACGCTTCCACTACCTTCTTCATCTCCTCCATCTCCGGGTCGTACACGAATCCCTGTGAGATCAGCACCATCGATTTCCGTCCGGCCGTGCCCGCGAGCGCGGTCAGGGCCCGCGCCATCACGTCGAGCGTGATCTTGTTGCGGCTGGTGGCCAGGCGGTAGGCCTCCGCCGCCCGCGATCGAACATCCATGTCGATGATCCCGTTCATCGAGCTCTTGCCCAGGTCCTCGCGGGACACGCTGTTGTCCCCCTGCTGGCGGCCCTTGGTCCCGTAGCTGTCGAAGCGGCGCATGACCTTCATGGCCACCTCCTGGTCCTGGTAGACCTCGATGCGCATCGCTTCGAAGTCGGTCACGCGGTCGGGGGAGCTGTCGGGGATGTAACGCCCGTCGAGCCGGCTGAGGATCGCCATCAGCGCTTCGCGACCTTCCGGCATGCGGGCGTTCCACCAGGCCCCGCCTCCGCTGGCGATGAGGGTGACGCGATCGCCGGCCCCCGTCCCTCTGCGGAGGAACTCGGCCACGGCCCCCTTGGCGCGCAGGGCCTGGTTCGGGGTCAGGTGCATGTCGTCGAACACCACGACGAACGTCCGGACCCGCCGGGGCTCGGGGCCGCCGTTGGTGGACGTGAAGGGACGCTCCGGTGACGTCTCGTCATCCGGCGCCTCGGCGACCGACACCGACTCGAAGCTGTTGATCGTCTGTGGCACTCCGTCTTCCGACAGGGCGAAGTCGGCCGCACTCAGGTCCGACACGGGACGCCCTTGCTTGTCGGTCACGACGACGTCGACCCGCACCAGTCCCACCGCGGACGGAAAGGTCGAGCCGCCCGCTTCGGGCCGGGGTTGTTGGGCCTCACCCGCGAGAGCCAGGCCAAGGAGGACCGGGAACAAGAGGAGTCTCAAGGGCCACCCATGCGGACCAATGTCCATTCGTCCGCGGTCAGACTTCCCTGCTGGAGCACGGCCCGGACCTGATAGAGCCCGGGCTTGAATCCCTGGACGGTGATGGACGCGATGTAGGGAATCCGGCCTTCGGCATCGGGGGCCGGCAGCTCCGGCGTCGAACGCCCGACGAGCTTCCCGTCGCGCCGCAGCTCCAGGGTCAGCTCGAGCTGCGCGTCGTCCGGGACGTGTGGATAGGCCACCAGGAAGAGGTTCAACGGACTGCCGGAGAGAAGCTCGGGCTCGCCCACGAAGGGAACGATACGGTTCGTGCCGAGCCGGAAAGGATCGTCCGAGGCCAGAGCGCCCGGGGCGACGGCCTCGACCCGCTTGATCACGGCCAGGCTGCTCAGGCCCAGCGGCCGCGGCCCTTCGGGTACGTCGAGGGCGGCACGCTCGACGCTCGTCTTCCGGCTGCGCTGGTCCATGGCCGCGGTCTCGAGGCTGTACTTTCCGGGCGGAAGCACGAACGAGCGGAGGAACACCGCGTTGCCCTGGCGCAGGGCCTGGAGCTTGTCGCGGGGGACCGAGAGCGGGTAGTCCTGGCTGAACTTCTGCGCCACGAAGCCGCTGGGGCTGCGGACCAATCCCAGGAAGGAAAAGTGCGCCCGGTCTTCCCGCGTCCTGGGATCGTCCTCGAAAGCGATGCCACCCAACGGCATCTCGATGACGATGGTGTGCCGCAAGCTCCCCTGCTCGTACCCGAAGTGGAACGCACGGGCGCGCAACGGGAACTCGCGGGGGGCCGGGCTTCCGCGCAGCGCCTTCAAGAGGTCCAACTCGTAGGGGAAGGTGACGGTCCCTTCGCCCGGAGGCACCGCGAAGTACCCGCTGCGCGTCCGCACGCTGGCGCCGGGCCGGCTCACCTTCACGGCGATACGGCGGAAGTGCCCGTCGTATTCGCGATTGGTGGGCGTGTAGGCCACCTCGTAATACCCGGCGAGATCGCCCACGGTGCGGGAAAGGCTCTGCCGCATGTCGTTGGTGTTGGCGATGAGGAGCCCGCCCGTGCTCTCGGCGAGGTCGGCCAGGGCGCCTTGCACGTCCATGCGCAGGGCAGCCTCCGCGTTGTCGGCGATCAGCATCTCCTCCCGCGTCACCGGCACCTGGCCACGCATGAGCTGCTGCCGCTGGCTGGTGGCGGCGGCCTGGGAAACGGTGTCGCGCGTGGAGGCGAGAGGGTCGGCGGCCAGGAGCCCTCGGGCGTCGATCGCGTAGACGCTGACGTTGGCACGGTTCGCCTCGCTGATCGTGGAGAGCAGGACGTGTTCGAGGCTCGGCGGCGTGTGCAGTCCTTCGGAGAAGAACAGGATCGTCTTCCTCCCGGCCAGGACCTGCTGCTTCTTGGAGAGGGCGAGGAGGGCGAAGAGCGACGATCGCCCTTGCTGCTCGCGCTGCAGGGTCTCGGTCAGCCGCAAGGCGTTCACCGCCATCTCGTCCATGGACGCGCGCCGGCCGATCTCCGCCGCCGTGGCCGCACCCTGCGCGCTGTTGATGTTCTGCCCCACCGCTTGCAGGAGGTCCTTGGTCTGCTCCGACTCGCGCGTCGCCCCCACGAGGGCGTCGGTGGCGGGGGTATAGCCCGTGGCCACCCGACCCGTGGCGGCCATGACCCCATCGCGGACTAGGGCGCGGCTGGTCGTGAACTGTTGGACGAGCTTCAAGCTCTCGCTGACCTGGAACACGGAGACGTAGATGTCGGGCCGGTCGGCCAGCTCCAGGAAGTCCAGGGCCGCCTTGCGCGCGATCTGGCGCCCGTCGGGGCCGAGCTGATCGAACACCAGCGTCACGAGGTTGAGGTGTCGCCCTTCGCCGGGGGCCCCGGCCGCCATTCGAGAGCCGTCGCTCTTCGCTTCGAGACTCTCTTCCACCGCCACCCCGGCCGCGCGCGTGTCGAGAAAGCGGAAGCCGCTGGGCCCCTGCTTCACGCCGTCTTCGAACACCTGCACTTCTTCGGGACGCAGGTCGCGAATGGTGCGCCCCTTCTTGTCCCGCACCACGAGGTCCAGGACCACGACTTCGGTCTCGGCGCGAAAGACCTGTGCTCGCAGGTCGGGCGGGGGGTCCTGCGCCCCCCCCGGCGAGACGAAGGCGACGAGAGCCGCGAGGGCGCTGGCCACGTGCGTGGCCCTACGAGCGCGCATGGGCCGCCTTCCCGTCACCTTCCTTCAAGGTGACGTAGCGCCGCGCCGCGAAGGTGCCGAACCGCTCGAGCCGCCCGCTGGGCCAGCGCACTTCGACCTGCTCGACCGAAGTCGCCTCCCCCAAGCCGAACAGGAGCCGCGGATCGGAGGCGGACAGGTAGCTCGTTCCTCCCGCCCGGACCTTGCTGCGCGAACGCCCGCCCGCGGTCACGGCCACGCGTGCGCCGACACCATCGCGATTGCTGGAGGTCCCCACCAGCTCGACTCCGATCCAATTCCCTCGATGGCCGCCGTCGTTGCGGAGGAGACGCGGCGGCTCACCGGCGCAAAGGAGAAGGATGTCGGTGTCGCCGTCGTTGTCATAGTCGCCGGTGGCCAGGCCGCGGCCGACATAGGGCCTCGAGAGGGCGCTCCCGCGATGGGCGGCCACCTCGACGTAGGCACCCCCCACGTTCTCGAACAGTTGCGGCCTCTCCGCGTAGGTGATGCCCGGCCACACCTTGGCCACCGGCGCGAAGGGATGGCCGTTGGCGACCAGGAGGTCGACCCGCCCGTCGTTGTCGTAGTCGAGGAAGCGCGTCCCGAAGCCGCTCATGGGCAGGCTCGCGGCGGCCAGGCCGAGATCGCGGGCCACGTCGCGGAAGGGGCCGGCGCCGCTGCTGCGGAAGAGCTGGTTGGCCTGGTTCGTGAAATTGGCGACGAAGATGTCGAGCCGGCCATCGCCGTCCTGGTCGTCCACGTCCACGCCCATGGCTCCAAGGGCGCGGCCTCCGGGGTCATATGCCACCTCGGCCTCGAGGGCCACGTCGACGAAGGTCCCGTCGCCGCGGTTGCGGAACAGGTTGTTCGGGGCGGTGTCGTTGGACTGGAAGAGATCGACGCGCCCGTCGTCGTCGAAGTCGGCGGCCACCACGCCCATCCCCTTGGCGCCGGGCCGGCTCAGTCCCGCGCGGTTGGTCACATTGGTGAAGACGCCGTTTCCATCGTTGTGGTAGAGCACGCCGGAAGACCCGCGGAAGCGGTCGATCGAGCAGAAGGGCCGCTCGTCGATCAGGTCGCAGGGGAACTTCCCGTCCGGATCGAAGTCCAGATAGCTCGCGACGTAGAGGTCCAGCCGGCCATCGCCGTCGTAGTCGAAGAAGGCCGCGCTCGTCCCCCACCGCGGCGGCGGGTCGAGTCCGGCTTGGACGGTCGCGTCCCGGAAGGTCCCGTCCCCCTGGTTGTGCCAGAGCTGGTGGGCCCCGTAGCCCGTCACGTAGAGGTCGGGGCGACCGTCGTTGTCGTAGTCCCCCACCGCCAGGCCCATTCCGCGCATGGTCCCGCGAATGCCCGCTTTCGCAGTGACGTCGGTGAACGTGCCGTCGCCGTTGTTGTGGAGGAGGGCGTCGCCCACCGGCCGACCGTCCGCCTGCTCGGCGGCCACCGACGCGGTGGGTGGCTGCGGCTCGCGCGAGTACGACACCAGGTAGATGTCGAGGAGCCCGTCGCCGTCGTAGTCCACGAAGCCGCCGCCGCCGCCCATCGTCTCCACCAGGTTCCAGCCGCGGAGAGCCGTGCGCGTGATCCCCCAGCGGATCCCGGCCGCTTCCGTGACGTCCGAGAACGTGGGCTTTCCCCCATCGCCGGGAATCGCCGCCCCTCCCA
>WNGB01015388.1_pt1 | contig 12611 bp, 13 predicted proteins | sample 5400681 | NCBI WGS metagenome assembly WNGB01 (sample SAMN13153367, study PRJNA577476) | soil metagenome | isolation source: 115 cm soil or saprolite under grassland replicate 2 | place: USA:California | collected 2016-06-15 | reverse complement strand
TCAACTACGTCGCCGAGAAGTACGGCCGCGACCGGGTCGCGCAGATCATCACCTTCGGGACGATGATGGCCCGCGCGGCGATCCGCGACGCGGGCCGCGTGCTCGAGGTTCCCTACGGAACGGTGGACAAGATCGCGAAACTCGTTCCCGAGGGCGTGAAGGTCTACCTGGACGAGTCCCTGAAGCCGGGCTCGGAGCTGCGAGCCGCCTACGACGCCGACCCGCTCGTGCGCGAGATCGTCGATCTGGCGAAGCCCCTGGAGGGGCTCGTCCGGCAGGACTCGATCCACGCGGCCGGGGTCGTCATCTCCGATCGCCCCTTGACGGATGTCGTGCCGGTGCAGCAGAAGGGCGAAGGCCAAGAGCTGGTGACCCAGTTCGCGATGGGCGACGTCGAGGCGCTTGGGTTGCTGAAGATGGACTTCCTCGGCCTGCGCAACCTGGATGTGATCGACGAGGCGCTGCGGCTCGCGGGTGGGCTCTCGCTCGAGGAGATCCCGCTCGACGATGCGGAGACGTACGCGATGCTCGCGCGCGGGGACGCGGCCGGTGTCTTCCAGTTCGAGTCGGAGGGGATGCGCGAGGCCCTGCGTCAGGTGAAACCGACCGAGTTCGGCGACCTGATCGCGCTCGTGGCCCTCTACCGGCCCGGACCGATGGCGTACATCCCGGTCTACGCGCGGCGCAAGCACGGAGCCGAGCCGGTCAGCTTCGCAGACCCGCGGCTGGAGCCGCTCACGGGGCCCACGTACGGGATCTGCATCTACCAGGAGCAGTACATGGAGATCGCCAAGCAGCTCGCCGGCTTCTCGCCCACCGAGGCGGACGACCTGCGCAAGGCGATTGGCAAGAAGATCCACACGCTGATGGCCTCGCTCGAGGGCAAGTTCACCGAGGGCTGCCTCGCGAATGGCGTCGACCGCAAGGTGGCGAAGCAGCTCTGGGACGACATGCAGAAGGCGCAGGACTACTCCTTCAACAAGTCGCACGCGGCCTGCTACGCGCTGATCGCCTACCGCACCGCGTACCTGAAGGCGCACTACCCGGCCCAGTACATGGCCGCGCTCATCTCCTCGGTCATGAACACCAAGGACCGAGTCCCCTACTACGTCAACGCCTGCGAGGAGATGGGCATCGAGGTGCTGCCTCCGGACGTGAACTCGTCACAGGTCGACTTCGCCGTCGTGGAGGGCCGGATCCGCTTCGGCCTGAACGCGGTCAAGAACGTCGGCGAATCCGCGGCTCAGGCGATCGTGCGGGCCCGCGAAGACGGCGGTCCGCTCGAGTCGATCTGGGACTTCACCGAGCGCGTCGATCCGCAGATCGTCAACAGGCGTGCGCTCGAGTCGCTCGTCAAGGCCGGAGCCCTCGACTCGGTGGGGGCGACTCGTAAGGGCCTGCTGAGCGTGCTCGAGCAGGCAGTCGAACTCGGCGCCCGCTCGCAGGCCGACCGCCTCTCGGGACAGGCGTCGATCTTCGACGGCGAGTTCGGCGACGCAGAGCCGGCCAGGAAGCACTACCCGTCCGTTCCGGCCGACGAGTTCGAGAAGGGCGAGCTGCTGCGACTCGAGAAGGAGGCTCTCGGCCTCTACGTCTCCGAGCACCCGCTACACGGCGTGCGCGACCAGTTACGTCGCAAGGTCGACTGCCCCCTCGTCGAGCTCGAGCGCAGGCGGGACGGCGAGGTGATAGAGGTCGGCGGCATCGTCTCGCACGTCAAGTCGCTGACGACGAAGAAGGGTGAGCCGATGGTCTTCATGCGGCTCGACGATCTGACGGGCGGAGCCGAGGTCGTCGTCTTCAACTCCGTCTACGCCGCAGCACGCGACCTGCTCGAGCCGGATCGCATCCTCGTCGTCAAGGGGCGCGTCGACCACAAGCAGGAGGGGGAGACCAAGCTGATCGCGATCGAGGTGCGCGAGTTCGAGGCGTTCACTAGGCCGACCGAGGTCCGCCTGCGCGTGGACGCGCGCAAGGCGCCTGCCGGGATCGTCCGCGAGCTGTCCCACGTCGTCCGGGACTTCCCAGGCGAGGCGCGGGTCGTGCTCGCGCTCGAGACCTCCGAGGGCCCGAGGACGCTGGAGCTGGGGGCGGACTACCGCGTGCGGCCCGAGGCCGATTTCTTCGCCGAGGTCAAGGCTCTCCTCGGCGAAGCATCCGTTCTGTGACCGTCCGCGCTGGACGGCGGCGGCTCCCGACCGGCGGAGCCGGTCTGCGCCGCGCGCCTGGCGGGCCTAGCCGCCGTGTTGCTGGTCGACGACGTCCGGCGCGCCATCGACTACTACCGCGATCGGCTCGGCTTCGGCTTCGAGGTCGAGGGCTACGAGCGCCTGCCCGACCACTACGGGTACGCGGAGCGTGACGGGTGCCACGTCCACTTCGCCTGCTTCGAGGGCGTCGGGCCAAGGCCGAACAGCGAGGCAGTCCCGCCGGACATGTTCGATGTCTATGTGTGGGTGGACGACGTCAAAGGGTCGCACGAGGAGCTGGTCGGCCCCGGCGCCGACCTGATCCTGCCTCCGACCGACCAGGGCTACGGCCTGCGCGAGATCCGCGTGCGCGATCCGTTCGGCTACGTGCTCGCCTTCGGCAAGCCGCTCGACTGAGCTACGGCGCGATTCCCTTCGCGTGCAGCTCCTCGAGCGCCGACTCCGACTTCTCGAGCCCACCGAGCCCCATGCCGCGCAGCACCTCGGGCGCCTTGGCGAACTGCACGTCGGCATAGGCGACCACCTGCCAGTGGTTCCCCCACGGGTCGAGGAAGTCGTTGTCGCCCAGCATCTCGGCGCCGGCCTCTCGCGCCCGTTCGAGGGCTGCGGGACGGTCGTCGACGACGAGGCCGACGTGCCGGTGCCGATCGGGGGGTTGCGTGCGGCCGGCGGCCAGCGCGATGAATTGGTCGCCGATGTCGATGAACGCCATCTGACGGCCGCGCCCGCGTAGCTGGAGCTCGAAGATCCGGCCGAAGAAGGCGAGTGCCTCGTCGACGTCTTCGACCTCGACGGCCACGTGGTTGATGCCGACGAGCCGCGTCACAGCAGGAGCGTAGCGAGACAGCGGGGAACGCCCGCGCCGCCTGCGGTGTAGAGACGGCGACATCCGAGGAGGCAGAGATGCAGCGGATACTCGTCATCGCAAACACGGAACCCCACGCCGCCCTCGTGCGCTCGCTGGCCGCGCGGGCACGGGCGCAGCGAACGGCACTCTTCGTCGTCTGCCCGGCGCTCAACTCGTGGCTCAGACGCTGGTGCTCCGACGAGGACGGTGCGCGGAAGCGCGCGGAGTCCTCTCTCGAGACCTGGCTGGATGCGCTCCGCGCCAAACGTGTCGCCGTGGACGGTCTGGTGGGGGACGGCGATCCGGCACAGGCGGCCGAGGACGCCGTGCGCCTCGTCGGCGCCTGTGAGGTCGTCGTCCTCTCGCGTCCCCGAGCCTGCAAGAGCGCCGGGGCGAGGCCTCGCCTCGCTCGCGCCATCGGCATCGCCGCCTCCCTGCTTGCCCTGCTTGCGGCGACGACGGTGACGGCGGCCGCGGCCCCCACCAAGACGCGCAACACGAAGATCTCGTTCTGGAGCGACCGCGCCTTCGGCGGCCGTGCGCAGGTCTTCGTCATGAACGCCGACGGCAGCCGCCAGAGACGGCTCACGAGCCTCTTCTCGGCAAAGCGCGGCGCCTGGTCGCCCGACGGCCGCAGGCTCGCCTTCGACGGGCGTGCCTACCAGACGCTCTTCGATTTCGACATCTTTGTCGCCGGAGCCGACGGAACCCGGGCGCGTAGGATCACTCGGGGTCCGGGCCGCGACCTGATGCCGGCCTGGTCACCCGACGGCCGGACGATCGCCTTCTCGCGGCAGCCGACGGAAGAGCGAATGCCCGAGCTCTGGGCGGTTGGGGTCAACGGCCGCGGCGCCCGGAAGCTGGTCGATGTCGGACTCGCGCCGAGCTGGTCGCCCGATGGTTCGCGCCTCGCCTTCGAGGGAGCCGGCGGCATCGAGACTGCCAGGCCCGACGGAACCGACGTGCAGATGCTGACCGTCGGGGCCGAGCCCTCGTGGTCGTCCGACGGGCGGCTGATCGTGTTCTCGCACGGCGGTGACGTCTGGCTGATGAGTGCAGACGGCAGCGGCCAGCGGAGGCTGACGCGCGGGTCCGCCGAGGAGCTCGAGCCGACGTTCTCCCCGGACGGCCGCTCGATCCTCTTTTCAAGTGATCGCACGGGTAACAAGGACGTCTACGTGATGCGGGTGGACGGGTCCAGGGTCAGGAACCTCACCCGTCACTGGGCCGAGGACTGGGCTACCAGTTGGCAACCGCTTCGCTGACGCTCGAGGGCGGTCGCTGGAACCGTGGCCCCGCTTTCGGTGTAGTACGCGCAGTGGTGGGCCGGCCACTCGAGGAGACGGACCTCGTCGCCCGCGCCACGCGGGGCGACGAGGCTGCCTACGAGGAGCTGGTACGCCTGTACCAGGGGATCGCCTTCCGGACCGCGTACCTTGTCGTCGGCGTCGCCGCCGACGCGGAGGAGGCCGCGCAGGAGGCCTTCGTCAAGGCCTACCGGGCGCTGGGGCGATTCCGGGCGGGTGCTCCCTTCCGGCCCTGGCTGCTGCGGATCGTCGTCAACGAGGCGCGGAACCGTCGTCGCTCGGCCGGGCGCCGCGAGGCGCTCGCGCTCCGTGCCGCGGCGAGCGCCGTCTCGGGGGACGCGGCCCCGTCCCCCGAGACGGCGCTGCTCACCTCCGAGCGACGCGAGGAGCTGCTCGCCGCGGTCAACCGCCTGGGTGAGAAGGACCGCCTGGCGATCACCTGCCGCTACCTCCTCGACTTCTCCGAGGAGGAGACTGCGGCGGCGCTCGGCTGGCGGCGCGGCACCGTCAAGTCGCGATTGTCTCGGGCGCTCGGGCGCCTGCGGGTCGAGCTGGGAGAAGACGATGGCTGAGCTCGAGCAAGAGCTGAGGCTGCTCGGCGCGGCGATCCAGCTGCCGCCGGAGCCCGACCTCGCGCGGTCCGTGCGGGCGCGGATCGCGGAGCGCAAGCCGCGCCGGATCCCCCGCCGGCAACTCGCGGTCGCTTTCGCCGTCCTGGTCGTCGCCGTGGGCGTCGCCTTCGCGGTTCCACAGGCCCGGTCGGCGATCCTCCGCTTCTTCGGCCTCGAGAACGTGACCGTCGTGCGTGTCCACGAGCTGCCGCCGGCGACCCGAGGGCCCGGAGCGATCGGCGAGCGCCTCTCGCTCGCGGACGCGGAGCGCCGGGTTGGCTTCGAGCTGCTCCTGCCCGACCTCGGCCGTCCCGATGCCGTCTACCTCGATCCCGGCGGCGAGCTGGTCGTGCTGCTCTACGGGCGGCCGGTGCGCGTTCGGCTCTCCGAGTTCAAGGCGGAGTACTCGCTCGAGAAGTTCGTCGTCGCCGAGCAGCTCGTCCAGCAGGTACGGGTCGACGGCAGGCGGGGGCTCTGGATCCGGGGACCGCACGTCGTCGCAGAGCTGTTCGGGCAGCCGCGGCTCTCAGGGAGCGCTCTGATCTGGCAGCGAGACGGACTGACGCTGCGGCTCGAAGGGCGGCTCTCCGAGAGGCAGGCTTTAGGACTTGCAAGCTCGATTCGTTAATGAAGTCCGTCGGCGCCGTTAAGGCTTTGTGAAACGTGCCGGTTCACCCCGTTTGGGGACAACCGGACGCGGGGAGAAGCCGAACACCAAGCTGAGAAGCGAGAGAGCGAGGAACATGTCCGCGGCCGAACTTCGACTGCACGACCAGACCGAGATGGAGCGCATCGAGCACTGGAGAGCAGAGGCTCTCGAGCGCGCCGGCTTCGACCCTCGTTCGGCTGCGTCCCTCGCCATGCGCCACGACGTCGATCTCCACGACGCCATCGACCTGCTCGAGCGCGGCTGCCCGCGCGACCTGGCGTTACAGATCCTGCTCTAGGTACGCCTCTCCCTCTCAGACACGGGCAGAATCCCCCGACTCTGCCCGTGTCACCCGCTCTCGCCCGCCTAAGGGTGTACTGTCCTGCGCGCCTAGCGCCCCGGAACGCGAGAGTTGAACGAAACCGTGAGCGTCCTCGCCTCCTTCCCCTCACCGCACAGCGGCACCGTCGAGCTGGGGCCGCTGACGGTGCACATGTACGGGCTGACCCTGCTGGCCGCGATCGCAGCCTGCATCGGCCTGACCGGCGTGCGTTGGGTGCGCCGCGGCGGGGATTGGGACCTCGTCCTACGGGTCGCGGTCTGGGGAGTCGCATTCGGCGTCGTCGGGGCACGCGCATACCACGACATCACCAGCTGGGACGAGATCCCCGACGCGTGGTGGGGCCCGTTCGCGGTGTGGAAGGGCGGGCTGGGCGTCTGGGGAGGGATCCTGCTCGGCACGATCGCGGGGGCGGTGGTCGTCCGGCGCTCGGGCCAGAGCGTCCGCGTCTTCATGGACGCAGTCGCCCCGGGGCTGCTGCTCGCCCAGGGGATCGGGCGCTGGGGCAACTGGTGGAACCAGGAGCTCTTCGGCAAGCCGACCGACCTGCCCTGGGCCCTCGACATCGACTATGCGCACTGTCCGCAGCGCTATCAGGATCCTTTCGCGGGAACTTGCACCCGAGACTTCCATCCGACCTTCCTCTACGAGTTCGTCTACGACCTGGTCGGAGTCGGGCTGCTGCTGGCGATCGGCTGGCGCTTCAGGATCAGGCCACCGGCCCTGTTCGCGCTCTACGTCTCCTACTACACCTTCGGACGGTTCTTCGAGGAGCTCCTCCGCATCGATCCGGCCCACGAGCTCTTCGGACTGCGCGTGAACGCATACGTGTCGATCGTCGTCTTCGTCTGTGCGACCGCCTTCTTCGTCTGGTGGCAGTTCTTCCGCCGCGACTCGGGACAGCCGAGAGTGACCCGCACGACGCCGCCGAAGGGACCGGCGATGGCCGTGCCGAGGGGACGCGTCCGCCCGCCGCGTTAGGTTCTCGACGCAGATGCTGGCTCATGAGCTCGACCTCGACCTCGACGCGTTCGAGGGGCCGTTCGATCTGCTGCTGGCGCTTCTCCTGCGTGAGGAGCTGTCGCTCGCCGAGATCGACGTGGCCGAGATTGTGGTCGCCTTCTGCGGGCGGCTGTCAGAGCAGGACCGGCTCGACCTCGAGGCCTGCGGCGAGTTCCTCGTCCTCGTTGGGGCGCTGCTGGAGCTGAAGGCTCGCGAGCTCTTCCCCGACGAGCATGCGGACCTGCCAATGGAGCCGGAGGAGGCGGCCGAGGAGCTGGCCAAGCGGCTCGAGGAGTACCGCCGCATCCGGGAGGCTGCCTTCTGGCTCGCGGATCGCCTCGACAGCGAGCACGACCGCTACTTCCGCCTGGGGCCGGCCCCGCTCGCCCCGAGGCCGGAGCCCCACGTGGCGCGCCAGGATCCACAGGCGCTGGCGGGGGCGTTGCGGGTGCTCGCAACGCTGCCGCCGGATGTTTCCCTCGCCCACATGGGGCTCAGCTTTCCGCCGATCGAGCGCTTCCTCGATCAGTTCAGGGGTGTACTCCGGCGTCGCCGCCGCTTCGTCTTCGATTCCGAGGTCGAGAGCCTCACCCGCATCGAGCAGGCAGCGGCGTTTCTGGCGTTGCTCGAGCTGCACAAGGCGGGCGAGATCGCGCTCGAGCAAGCGGCACCGTTTGCGCCGATCAGGGTTTCGCGTCACGACGTCGAAGAAAGGACTCACGCGTGGAAGACCGCCACCTCCGCCTGATCGTTGCCAGCCCCTTGGAGCGGCTTGCCCGCACGCTCGAGGCGCTGCTCGTCATCACCTCTCAGCCGTTGTCCCTCGAAGAGCTGGCAGAGGCTGCGGGCGATGAAGAGGGGCGCGCGGAGGCCGCACTCGAGCTGCTCGCAGAACGGTACGCGGAGGGTCGCAGCGGCATCGTGCTCGAGCGGGTCGCCGGCGGCTACGCCTTCCGCGCCTCCCGCAAGGAGGCCGAGGCCTGCGCGCGGCTCTTCGAGCGGCCGGCCGAGCGCGGGCTCTCGCAGGCTGCGTTCGAGACGCTCGCGACGGTGGCCTACCTCGGACCGTGCTCGCGTCCCGAAATCGCTCGCATCCGCGGCGTGGCCGTCGACTCGGTCGTTGCCGGGCTCGTGGAGCGAGGAATGCTGGCCGAAGCCGGACGAGAGTCGGGGCCCGGTGGGGCGGTGCGCTACCGGACGACGCCGCTGTTCGAGCAGGTCTTCGGGCTGGAGTCGCTGTCCGGGCTCCCTCGCCTCGACGAACTCGGCGATGACGCGGCCGAGATCCGCGACAGGCTCGAGGCGGTCGCCGAGCGTCGGCTAGCCTAGGAGGCGCCGCGCCTGCGCGGCCCTTCTTCGGATGGACGTCACCGACCAGACCTTCTACACAGACGTGCTCGAGCGCTCGCACGAGCTGCCAGTGGTCGTCGATTTCTGGGCGGAGTGGTGCGGGCCGTGCCACATGTTGGCGCCGGTGCTGGAGCGGGAGGTCGCGGCGCGCGAGGGGCAGATGCTGCTGGCGAAGGTCGACGTGGACGCGAACCCGCAGCTCGCTTCGCACTACGGCGTCCAGGGAATCCCGGCGGTGAAGGGATTCAAGAACGGGCAGGTCGTCGCCGAGTTCGGGGGCGCCCAGTCGGCGCCTTCGGTAGCGATGTTCCTCGACTCGCTGCTTGGGCCGTCGGCCGGAGAGAAGCTGATCGAGGAGCTACGCGCGTCGGGTGAGGAGCCCGCGCTGCTCGAGGCACTCGAGGCCGGCGACCACGAGCGGGCGCTCTCGCTCCTCCTCGAGGAGGCGCGGGCCGCCGACCCGGAGCGGCGAGACCGGGTGCGGGAGCTGATGGTGGAGATCTTCCGCGAGCTGGGCCAGGAGCATCCGCTCTCGGCCCGTTACCGGCGGGAGCTGGCGAGCGCGCTTTACTGAGCGACTGTCGGTGGACATGTCCTGCGTCGACGTGTCCACGCCGTTTTGGTATCCCTGACCTCCTCCTCCGACTCGATCGTAGGCGCGAGAGCGTCACGCCGGGGTGACGGAAGCGCGACGAAAGCGAAACTACCGCGGTGCGCCTCAACGCATACCTCGCCCGCGCCGGCGTCACCTCCCGGCGCAAGGCGGACGAGCTGATCAGGGCCGGCCGCGTCCGCGTCAACGACGCGCCCGGTGAGCTGAACACCTTTGTTGAGCCGGCCGACGTCGTCGAGGTCGACGGCCGCCGCGTCTCGCCGCAGCCGCTCGCCCATGTGCTCCTGCACAAACCCGGCGGGGTGGTCACGACTGCACGGGACCCGCATGGCCGCCCCACGGTCGTCGACCTCGTTCCTCGTGAGACCCGCGTGGTCCCGGTGGGACGGTTGGACGCGGACACGAGCGGAGCGCTGCTGCTCACGAACGACGGCGAGCTCGCCCACCGGCTCGCCCATCCACGCTACGAGGTGGAGAAGGTCTACGTGGCGGAGGTCGAAGGCGAGCCGTCCGACTCGGCGCTGAGCCTGCTTGCCGAAGGCGTCGAGCTCGACGACGGGCGCACGGCTCTGGCACGCGTCCGCCGCCTGGGCCCCTCGACGATCGAGCTCTCGATCCACGAGGGGCGCAAGCACCAGGTCAAGCGGATGCTCGAGGCGGTCGGCCACCCGGTGTACGGCCTCCACCGCAGCCGGTACGCGGGGCTTGGCCTCGAGGGTCTCGGACCGGGGGAGTGGCGCGCCCTCGCACCGCACGAGGTCGAGGCCCTACGCGCGCTTACTCGAACCAGACGATCGAAGCGAGGATGAGATACAGCGCGACGAGCGCCCAGCCTTCGAACGCAGGCGCCTCTCCGTCGCCGGTGATCTGCCAGACCGAAATCGCCATGATCGCCAGAGCTCCGATATAGAGCGGGTTGACGACGAAGGTCAGGCGGTCCTCGAAGAACAGCGACACCAGGTTCTCGACCGCATTCCCGGCGATGGCCACGATGACGAGACCGGTGAAGGCCTTCGAGATCCCGAGTTGCTCGACCGCCGGGTCGAGCTCCGCCACGAACCAGTCGGAGACGAGCGCGGCGCCCACGCCGGCGGCGGCGAGCAGCACGATCGCGGGCGCGAAGGCGAGGTGGTGCTCCTGCTTCTCCAGCGCAGGCAGATCGGTCTCACGACCCCGCAGGTAGGCCCACAGCCAGATCGCGTACACGCTCAGGAGCAGCACCGCTCCGATCACCGAGATCGCCAGCGCATGCTTGCTCGCCGGGTCTCCGCTCTGGTTGGAGAGGCCCACCAGGACAATCAGGAAGACCGCCACGAGCAGCAGCGTCGAGGTGTCGTTCGGGAGCCGCCGGTGGAAGCGCATGACGCTGTCCTCCGAGCGCGCTGCGCCGGCGACGATCGAGAGGCCGAGCACGAGCAGGGCGTTCGCGAACAGCGAGCCGAGGATCGAGGTCTGGGCGACCACCACCTCACCGGCCGAGAGCGCGAAGAGCACGACGAAGAGCTCCGGCAGGTTGCCGAGCGTGGACTGCAGGACGCCGGTCACGGCCGGGCCGAATCTCGAGCCCACCGACTCCGTTCCCACTCCCACGATCCAGGCGAGCCCCGCCAGGGCTACGCCTGCGACGACGAACGTCGCCACCGCCTGATCGGCCGCGTAGTGCAGGACGCCGGCGAGCGCAGCCAGGCCGTATGTCGCCGTGATCAGGATCCAGCGGCGGGTCAGCGCCACCTCCTAGCGTCGGCGGGAGCCGGCCTGGCCAGCGGCGCTAGGGACGAATCCCATGACGTCGTACATTCGAGACAACGTGGGCGCCGACGCCTCGCGCGCCTTCTCTGCGCCGACCTCGAGCAGGCGGCGGAGCTCGCCCTCATCCGACCGCAGTTCCGCATATCGTCGTTGAATCGGGTCGAGCAAGGCGATGACGGCCTCGGCCACGTCCTCCTTGAACGTCCCGTACCCGCTGCCGTCGTAGCGGGACTCGATCGCCGCGACGGGCTCGCCGGTCGCGACCGACATGATCTCGATCAGATTGGATATTCCGGGCTTCGCCTCCGGGTCGTGCAACACATCCCGCCCGGAGTCGGTCACCGCGGTCTTGAACTTCTGACGCACGACGTCGGGGGGATCGACGATCCGTACGACTCCCTGAGGCGCGCCCCGGGTGGTCGACATCAGCCGGTCCGGCTCCTGGAGATTCTTGACCCGCGCGCCTTCCCCCGGGATGACGACTTCCGGAACCGTGAACGTCTCGCCGTAGCGCGAGTTGAAGCGCTCCGCGAGGTCGCGCGTCAACTCGACGTGTTGTCGTTGGTCGTCTCCGACCGGGACGATGTCGGTCTGATAGAGCAGGATGTCGCCCGCCATCAGCACGGGGTAGTTGAAGAGGCCTGCGGACACGAAATCCTGCTCGGCGGCGCGTTCCTTGAACTGCGTCATCCGGCGCAGCTCTCCGAAGCTCGCCACCGCGCCCAGGAGCCAGGCCGCCTCTGCGTGCGCTGTGACATGACTCTGGACGAAGACCGTCGAGCGTTCGGGGTCGAGTCCGGTCGCAAACAGCAGCGCACCGACCGACAACGTCGCCTCGCGCAGCTCGTCCGGCTCGTACGGCGTCGTGATCGAGTGCAGGTCGACGATGCAGAAATACGCCTCTCCTTGCTCCTGCGTAGCCACGTACTGCCGGAAGCCCCCGCTGTAGTTGCCGAGGGTCTTGTCACCGGACGCCCGGATCCCGGAGAAGATGCGCATGGCAGGATTATCCCAGTGGCCGCGCCCATCTCACCTGAGCTGATGATCGTGATGTCGCCAGGAGCGACTCAGGATCAGACCGAGCACGTCGTCGCACGCCTCGAAGAGGCGGGCGCCGAGGCCAGGGTCTCGCGTGGCCGGGAGGCGACCGTGATCGGTGCGATCGGCGAGCGCGAGCTCCTGGCCACGATCCCGCTGGCGGGGTTTCCGGGGGTCGAGCAGGTGCTCCCGATCGTGAAGCCGTACAAGCTCGTCTCTCGGGAGATCGCGCCCGATCCGACCGTGATCGAGGCGCGCGGACGGCTGATCGGCGACCAGTGGTTCGGCCTGATCGCGGGTCCATGCACGGTGGAGGGCCGCGAACAGACGCTGGACACGGCCCAGGCGGTGGCCTCTGCGGGCGCGACGATGCTGCGCGGCGGGGCCTTCAAGCCCCGTACCTCACCGTACAGCTTCCAGGGTCTCGGCCAGGAGGCGCTCCGCATCCTGAGCGAGGCGCGCGAGGAAACGGGCCTGCCGATCGTGACCGAGCTGCTCGACCCCCGCCATGTCGAAGCGGTCGTCGAGGTCGCGGACGTCGTCCAGATCGGGGCCCGCAACATGCAAAACTTCATGCTCCTCGCCGAGCTCGGCCGCATCGACAAGCCGGTGCTCCTGAAGCGTGGACCGTCGGCCTCGGTGGAGGAGCTCTTGATGGCGGCCGAGTACGTGGCCAAGGAGGGAAACGAGCAGATCATCCTCTGCGAGCGCGGGATCAAGACGTTCGAGCGCACCACTCGCTACACCCTGGACCTGGGCTCGGTGGCGGTGCTGAAGATCGAGACGCACCTGCCGGTGATCGTCGATCCCTCCCACGCGGCCGGCCGTCGCGACCTCGTACTGCCGCTCGCTCGCGCAGCCGCTGCGGTCGGAGCCGACGGGATCATCGTCGAGG
>WNGB01010785.1_pt1 | contig 12611 bp, 9 predicted proteins | sample 5400681 | NCBI WGS metagenome assembly WNGB01 (sample SAMN13153367, study PRJNA577476) | soil metagenome | isolation source: 115 cm soil or saprolite under grassland replicate 2 | place: USA:California | collected 2016-06-15 | reverse complement strand
GAATGATGTAAGGGGCATCGTCGGCGTTGGTCCAGTCCATGCTGACGAGCGCTGCGCCGTGTGCTCCGCCATTCGGGAGCTGACGACGGTCCTGCCGATCTCGACGGTCCGCAGCGCGCCTCCGGACGCATAGATCGCGTTGACCGTGACTGGCACGTCGTAGGCGGGCACCGAGCCGTCGAGGTGAATGCTGGCCAGGATCGTCGTCGTTGCACCTGCGGCCGGATTGAGCGAGCCGAAGAACTGGATATCTTCGGAGTAGACAAAGATGTCGCCGGGCGGCGTCTCTGGGCTAGGGGGTACCGGGGGCGGCTCGGGGGTGCCTTCCGGCCCAATGCAGCTGTCCGGCGGGGGAATCAGCGCGACCGGCAGCCGCAGCACGCAGGTGCCCGCGAAACCCGTGTCCGAAACCTCGATGCGAATCAGCGTATCGACGCTCGGCGGCTCGATCGCCACGCTGTAGCGGCCGTCCATGTCTGTGTGGAGACCCCGCACTTCCTGGAGGACCGCGCCCGTCGCCGCAGCGATGACCTGCACGGTCACGAGACCGCCTTGAACGGGGAAGTGCAGAGCCGTTGGGCCAGACGACAGGTCGTACTGCGCCAACCCGCTGACCGGCAACGAGGCGCCGCACACGAGGCCGACGGAACCCTGCACCGAGACGAACGCCTGGACCACTGGGACGGACCCAATCTGGAGCAACTGGCTCGCCGCGTTGTTGCCTTCCCTGACTGTCGCATCTTCATCGACCGTGTAGTTGTCGGCAACCGTCAGCGGCGGGCTGTTGACCGCGATCGTAAACGTCCTGGCGTCGCTCAGGGCCGGCGTACCGTTGTTGGTCACACGCACGGTCACCACGTAGGTTCCCACGCCCTGAACTGCGGTCGGCGTCCAGGTGAAGACACCCGTGGCTGGGTCGATGCTCGCCCCGGTCGGCGCGCCTTCGTCGAGGCTGAACGTCAGCGTGTTGGCCGGAATGTCTGGGTCGGTGGCGACCGCGGTCAGACTGAGGAGGTCGCCAACGAGGGCCGTCTGGTCGGCGATGGCAGTCAGGATCGGCGGCCTGTTCACCTCGCGCACGATAATGGTAATCGTCTGATCCTGGGTGGCGCCGTGATTGTCCGTGGCACGGAAGGTCACGTTGTAACTACCGTCCTGTGCCTCCGTCGGAGTCCAGATGATCGCGCCGGTGACTGGATCGAGGAGCATGCCTGATTGCAGACCGCTAAACACTGAATAGGTCACGGTGTCGGCAACCCCGGCCACGATGTCGGGATCAGCCGCCGTGAGGGAGAAACTCAGTGGTGTCTGTTCATCGAGGGCCTGATTGCCTGGATTTGTGAGGGTCGGCGGCGTGTTGACTTCGCGCACGAGGATGGTAACCGTCTGGTCCTGGGTGGCACCGTGGTTGTCCGTGGCGCGGAAGGTCACATTGTAACTGCCGTCCTGTGCCTCACCCGGCGTCCAGCTGAACGCGCCGGTGGCGGTATTGAGAAGCATGCCCGATTGCAGACCGCTGAACACCGAATAGGTGACCGTGTCGGCGACTCCGGCCGCCACATCGTGATCGGTGGCCGTGAGGGTGAGGCTCAGCGGCGTCTGTTCATCGACGGTCCGGTTGCCCGGGTTCGTGAGTGTGGGCGGTGTGTTGACGTCGTTCACGATGAGGGCGAAAGTCTTCGTGTCGCTGAGCTGCGGTGAGCCGTTGTCGGTGACACGCACCGTGACATGGTAAGTGCCGTCCTGAGTTTCGCTCGGCGTCCACGTAAACAGGGCCGTGGCAGGATCGATGCTGGCGCCGGCAGGGGCGCCGGCGTCGAGGGTGAACGTCAGGGCATTGGCCGGGAGGTCGGGATCGGTCGCCGCTGCCGTGAAGCTGAGCGTGGTTTCTTCGTCCACGGTTCGGTCGCCGAGAGCGGTCAGCACCGGCGCGCGGTTGACTTCCCTCACCGTGATCGAGAACGACTTGGCGTCGCTGAGCGCGGCTGGCCCACTGTCGGTGACGCGGACCGTCACCGGGTAGGTGCCCGGGCCTTGCGCTTCGGTCGGCGTCCAGGTGAACAGGCCAGTGACAGGATCGATGGCCGCGCCCGCCGGAGCGCCGGCGTCCAGGCTGAAAGCGAATGTCTGTGGAGGCGAGTCCACGTCGGTGGCGACGGCCGTGAAGGTCAGCAGGCTTTCTTCATCGACGGTACGGTCGCCGAGGAGCGCCAGCACCGGGCCGGTGTCGATGTGGCTCAGCACCACGTCGTTGCCGCTGCCACCTGTGTAGGTGAGCTGAAAGCCAACGCCGCCGATCGTGACCGTGGCCCCCTCGGGGAGCCCGGCGAACGTGCCGGTGACCACATCGGCGAGGTCGTTGTCGATGATGGTAAAGGTGTCGCTCACGCCGGAAACGAAGCCAAGTGTCGCATTCAGCGTGCCTCCGAGGGTGACCGCACCGTTGACCTTGAGTTGGTCGTAGCCGGTGCCCGCCGCGCTGCCGTTCAACTCGAGGGTGAGAATCCCGGACCCGCTTTGGCTGTAGTTGCCATTGATCGTCAGCTGGCCGGGGCTGAGGCCCGGACTCACCTGGCCGGCGTTGACGACGTTGCTGTTGACGTTGCCGGTCCCCCGCAGCGTTCCCGCCTGGATGTCCACCGTGGCCGCCGGGTCGAGCGTGCCGAGGACCGTGGTGGTTCCGGCGGTCTGAGTGTAGTTCCCGGCCGACGTGAGGAAGGTGCTGGTAGCGCCGATGGTCACATTCCCGGCGTTGCTGAACGCGGGCGTGGTGATGGTCCGGCCGTTCTGGATCGTGAAGTTGCCCGCGGCTGCGTTGGTGGCAAAGCTCGCCAGAGCGTTGACGTTCGACGGATTGACAATCGCCGAGCCGGGACCGTCGAGCACGATGGTGGCGGCATTCGTGCGGATGTCGGCGTTGGGGAATTTGAACGTGCCGCCGACGAGATAAGTTCCGCCCGTCAGCGTGGTGCCGGAGAAGTTCGTGAACGGGCCTGTGACGTTGAGCGTACCGTTCGGGACATTCACTGTGCCCTGGTTCGTGAAGGCGGGGGTGTTGCTCAACGTGCTGCTACCGGTGCTGAGGATCACACCGGCCGCGGCGTTGGTCAACGCATTGCCGGTCACCGTGAGGGTCGCCCCGTTGAGATTGAGGTTACCGGAGTTCTGATGGGTGGCGCCTGTGCGACCGAGGGTGGTCGAGGTGTTGACGTTAACGGTGCCGCTATTCCTCAGTTCCGCCGAGAGGGTGCGTCCGCCGCCGCTGCCGGCGTTGACGGTGAGGGTGCCGGTGTTGGTGAGGGTGCCACTGGTGAGGGTCAGGTTGGAGGCCCAGCCCTGGTTGAGCGACTGCAGCGTAATCGTGCCGGCGTTGCTAAAGCCATTCGCCACCGTGAGCGTGGTGTGCCCGCCTGCGTCGCTGCCTTGCACCAAGAGACTGCCGTTTTGCGCCAACGAACTGGAGATGGTCGAGTTGCCGTCGGCGGTCATGCTGGCGTTGTTCGTCAGTGTCCCCGAGCCAGTCCAGGTCGAGTTGCGCCATAGCGCCGAGCCGGCGGACAGCGTGTCCGGTCCATTCACCGTCAAGGTCCGGCCGGAGGCGAAGAAGGTGGCGTTCGCGGAGTTCAGCGTGAAGCCGGCGACCGTCGGGCTCGTGTCGAGCGTGACCGTGTAGTTGGCACCCGTGGCGTCGATGACTGCCGTGTCGCCTGCAGCGGGTGCGACGTTGCCGATCCAGTTCGTGGCCACGCTCCAGTTGCCGCTGGCGGCCGCCTTCCAAAAGATCGTGGACAGCAGGGTGCGGTCTTCCAGAGACTCGACACTCGGCCGGAAACGACTCCGACCGTCCTGAACACGTCTTACACGTGAGGATGGGTTGGTCTTCCGATTTCGCAGCCACCGACGCAAAGAAGTCATGAACATCGTGCGACTCCGTGAACGTGAAGATCAAGGGAAATGCCCAGGCGCACTGAGCGCCTGGTGCCCCGGCGGCGTTCGACCTGGGTCGTTCGCGTGCAGGAGTGCCGGAGCAGTGCCTACTCGGCTAAACGCGGGGAAAGGGAAAATCAGCCGCGGAAAATGAGAAACTGAGCGAACGCCCGCCACGTGCGGTTCGTTGACTGGCTGGCCGTTGTGCGCTACACTGGGGCGATTCCTGGGCCGATTTCTGATCCGGTCACGTTTAGGAGGATGGCGGATGGCCAGCGACGATCAAGGGGCTGCCCGATGGTTGCCTGCCGCGCGCACCGGCTCCCCCGAAGCGCTGGGCGAGATCCTGGAGGCGTGCCGCGGTTACCTGCTCCTGATCGCTCAGCGCGAGCTTGCCTCGGGGTTCGCGGTGGCCTATCGCCACCTCGGGCAGGCGCTCCGTGCCCGCAAGGATCTGGCCGGCGCGATCGCTGCCTACCGCACGGCCCTCGCCTACGAGCCGAGAGACGTGCGCGCCCACTTCTTTTCGCGGCGAGCGCCCGGTTGTCCCAGCAGGCATTCACTGCCCAGCCCGCGCTCACCGAGGATCCGAGAAAAGGTCATGTCTCCCGCGCGGCGGGCATGGCCGCAGCGGCAGGGACCGGGCAAGGTGAGGACGCTGGCACGCTCGACGCGCAGGCGCGCACCTACTGGCGCGAGCAGGCCCTGGCCTGGCTGCGGGCCGATCTGGTCTGGTGGGGCAAGTTCCTGGAGACGGCGATGCCTGAGGAGCGCGCTCGGCTGCTGGGTGCGCTGCGGACCTGGCAGACCACTTTCACGCTGGCCGCCGTTCGTGAGCCCGGGGGATTGTCGAAGCTCCCGGCTGCGGAGCGGGAAAGGTGGCAGCGGCTCTGGACCGCCGTGGCGGCCCTGCAGAAGTTAGCAAGCCCCCCGAAGTGACCGCACCCTGCCTGTTTTTCCGGAACCGATCACCCGGAGCGTCACGGGTTGAGTGCATGCGTCGTGTTTGTGCCCCTTTGTAATTCGCCCTGAGTCCTTGGGGATTTATGTTGAGACTCGCCATGCTCGGCATGTGGCATACACACGCCGACGGACTCGTGCGCCAGATCGCCAACCACCCGAACGAATTCACCCTCGTCGGTGGTTACGACTCCGACCCCCGCCTTGCCGCGCAGCGCCGCAAACAGTGGCTGCCGCGTTTGCCCAACCTACGCCTCTTCGACAAACCTGACGATTTACTGCGCCAACCGCTCGATGGCGTGGTTGTCGAGGGGCGCGTCTATGAGAACCTGCGCCTGGCGCGGCGAGCGCTGGAGAGCGGCCGGCCGGTGCTCCTCGAAAAACCCGCCGGCACCGACTTCGACGAGTTCCGCCGCCTGATCGACCTGGCGCAGCGCCGCCATCTCCATGTGCAGATGCTCTACCTGTTCCGCTACATGGCAGCGGTGCAGGAACTGCTGCAGCGGGCCCGCAAGCAGGAGTTCGGCCGCGTCTACGAATTCCGCGCCCGGCTGCCGAAGGAACTCGGCTCGTACCGGCGCTTCGTGGAGGAACTGGCGCCGTATCGTGGCGGGATGTTCTTCGAGATGGCCGGGCACGTCATCGACATGATGATCGCGGTGCTCGGCAGACCGCGGCAGGTGACACCGTTCCTGGCGCACCACCACACCGAACCGCCGGCAACCTACATCGATAACGGCGTGGCGGTGTTCGGCTACGAAAGGGCGTGGGGCATCATCGAGATCCCGGCGCTGGAGGTGGCGCCGCATTCGCGCCGCCTTGAGGTGTACGGCACCGGCGGCGCCTTGACCATTCCGCACCTCGGCAGCGGCCACCTGGCGAACAAGGACATTCAGCCGGTCGATGTCTACACCGCCGGCGCGGCCGATTGGCGCCGTCTGAACCTGACGGCGCGACCATTGCAGATCGCCGATCTGCGCGAATTCGCCGCCTGTGTGGCGCGCAAGAAGCAGCCCGATTTCAGCCCGGAACACGACCTGGCGGTGCAGGAAACGCTCTTGCGTGCCTCGGGAATGTTCGCGGCAAAGTGAGGCGCGTCGGAGCGGCGTCCGTTGCATGCGGTGTTGGACGCTCACTCCAAGCTGAATTCTTGATACCGCTCGGGTGCGTAGCGCGTGGCGAACAAGCCGGTTGCTTCCTCGACGTTGATGGCCTGCACCAGTACGCCTTCCTGCCCATAGGGTAAGTACGCCTGGCACTGGCCTGACGGGGCGATGAGACTGGTCGCCGATTCTTGGAAGCGCAACGCATAATTGACACTGGCAAAGTAGATCGCGTTCTCGATGCTGCGACACATCATCGCCTTCTCGTAGTAAGGCCCGCCGGCCGCACCCCACTGCGTCCGACGGACACCGTTTTGATCACTGCCCGTGTGGTGGGGATGAAAGACGATTTTGGCGCCTCGCACCGCCGCCCAGCGCACCGTCTCGGGATAGCGCCAGCCCTCATGGCAAATCGCCACGCCAAACTTCACCCCGTTGATGTCAAAGAGTCGCCGGGTATTCCCGGGTACATAGAACGGATCTTCGGTCGGGGCGACTTGATTCTTGGTTTGGTATCCCTGAATCTGGCCCCGGGCGTCGAAGACAACGGCGACGTTTTGCCGGCCCGCCCCCGTGAGTCTTTCCATCCCGAGGATGGTGGCCACTGCATACGTTCGCGCCCACTGCGCCACGGTCTGGAGAACCCGTTCCTGGTCCGTCTGACCAAAGGGCAATACCTCAAAATCCTGTCCCCGCAACCCAGGGAGATAGGCTTCCGGGAAACACACGATCTCCGCGCCTTGGGCCGCTGCTTCGGACAGGAACCGCTTGATCTTGTCTAAGCCCTGATCGAGGGCTGCGGCGATACCAGGCGACGCCAGGGCAATGATCATGAATAACTTCCGGTGAGAATGGATTCGACGAAGCTCGTTTGAGCGGCCAACGCCGAAACTCACCTGTAACTCCTTGTTGGACACGAGGTCGTCGCACGTTTTCTTTAGGCGAGCGGCAACAAGAACTCTCCCCTCTCCCCTGGAGGGAGAGGGGAGAACACCACCTGCCCATCGCCTCAGCGTTCGGCGGATGTCGTCGCCCCGTGCTTCTCCAGAAGGGCGCGATACCATGTCGCCGTCTCGGCGGCCCGCCCCGCCAGCGCCGTCGTGCCCCAGACCAGCGACAGCGTGCGCCGGGTCTGCTCGGTGGTCTTGGTGCGCTGCGCGTCCTTGACCGCGTTGGCGCAGGGCCCCTCGGCGTCGAAAAGGCACAAGAGCCCGCTTAGGTCGATGCTCTGGCCCGAGGCGTTGAAGACGTAACTCGATCCCGGCGTCGCGATGCCGACGCGAAACGGTTCGCGGGCGCGCTCGAGATCGACGACGCTGATCGGCAGGCCGCTGTGGAGCGACACCGCGTTGCACACATCGACGGCGACGTTGATCGGCGCGAGCAGGCCCTCGCGGACGGCCTTGAGGAGATATTCCGACGCCGGCTTGCTGCGACCCGTGGGCTTGAAGCCGCCGTGCCGGAGCAGTTGCCGCACCGCCTCACGGATCGAGTCGTCGCTGCGAAGCGGGGCCGCGGCCTCCAGCGACAACAAGGCCTGCAAGTCCGGCGGCGAAGTCATCTCTCCGAGTGGGCGCGGAAAGACGGTGACGAAGGCACGAAGGTCCAGCAGGGGATGAGGGTCGATGGTGAGCATTGGGATGTTATAACGGAAGTGCTCGCCCGTGCCATCGCAGAGCTTTGTTCGCAACCGCTCACGGGCTGGAAGGGACAGGCGTACAGCGACAAGCCGAACTCGAGCGTGTTGTATTTGGGGGCGGCCTCCGCGACCAAGGCTCAAAGTCATAACTGGCACGCCGAACACACCCGTGACTCCAGCTCTTTCCCTTTCGGCAGTCTCCCGCAGAGGTAACAGACCTGTTGGTCGTCGATCGCGGCTCGGGCACTCGGCTTGGCCGACTGCGGATCCGCATTTTCCGGCTGCGTCGCGCGCCCCGCGGCGTGCGGAAGCTCGGCGTCTGGACCCATCCCATGTCTCGCCCGAGCCCCCCACTTCCACCCGAGCATCCCGCCCAGAGTCCCACCCAATACCAGCACGGCCAACGTGGGAAAGACATTCCCAAAGCCGTGAGCGGCCCCGGGCAGGCCCAACGCGATTTGCGTCTGCCTGTTGCCCAGGGCCGCCCCGATGCCAATGGCTGGGATCAGCCCGCAGAGGATAGCCCCAATGATCATCCCCGCTATCCGCGACATGATTTCCCTCCGAACGCTCCACGCTGCCGAACGCTGAAGATAAGTTGCCGGGCTGGCTGCAATGACATTGCCTCTCGAAAAGCCATAATGCCGGCCCGGTCAACTTCAGCGGCTGGTTCGGCGTAAACCTCTCCTCGCGCCACTCCGGGCCGGCAGGCCTACTCTTGCCCCTTCCACGCTTGAGCCAGGAGGCCGGGGCGGTGGAATCGCTTGCGCGTGGCGCCGTCATCGAGCAGTTTCAGGGTGCCCGGGACGCGGTAGGCGACGAACCTCCAGGCTCCGGGCGAACCGTCAAAGAACCCCTCGGGGGTGACTACCAGCCAGTCCTTGCCGGTGTCGAAACTGTAAAGCCGGCAGCGTTCCTTGCCGGTGGCAACGTCCCAAAGCCAGATGGTGCCGTCCTCGGATGTGGTCCACAGGTGCCTGGCGTCGCCGCTCAAGGCTACGCTCGTCACCCAGTGGGTGTGTCCCTGGAAGGTCTGGAGTCTCTTGCCGCTGGCCGCCTCCCACAGGATCGCCGTCTTGTCACGAGAGCCGGTGACGAGGAGCTTGCCGTCGCCGCTCAGGGCCACGCTCGTCACCCCGAGGGTGTGCCCCGGGAAGGTGTGGATTTTCTTGCCCGTGGCTGCCTCCCACAGGATCGCGTTCGTGTCATAAACGCTGGCGACGACGTACTTGCCGTCGCGGCTCAGGGCCACATTAAACGAGATGCTGCGTACTGGGATCGTCTGGAGTTTCTTGCCCGTGGCTGCCTCCCAGAGGGCCGGCACGCCAGAAGAACTGGTGAGGATGCGCTTGCCGTCGCCGCTCAGGGCCACACTATCGACACCCGAGGTGTGCTGGAAGGTGTGGAGTTTCTTGCCGCTGGCCGCCTCCCACAGGATCGCTGTATTGTCGCCCGACGCGGTGAGGACGTACTTGCCGTCGCCCGAAAGGGCCACGCTCGTGATTCCGCGCCTATGCCCCGTCTGGAGAACGAACTCAAGCCGCTGCGGTTCTTGCGCGCCGGTTGCAGAAGCACCGGATAATGTCCGGGGGCAAAGGCGACTGCGCCGGTTGCATCGTACCGCTGCTGTTATCCTGCCGTCAATCCCCTAACTCCAACTTTCTGCGGACATTACGGAGTTCCTCCCCCAGTGGCCAGCCCGGTGCTTCTGCAACTGCCGGGGGTTGCAGAACGTCCCAGATCCGCCAATCCCAATCCTGTGTAAATTGGTAACTTGGTGTCGGTTCATTTTGTCGCGGTCCGCTGGACCGCGACAAAATGAACTGGGCGCGGAAAGGACCGCACGTATCCCTTCACGGTGACAAGCCTGGCAGGAGGCTCTCGGACCTGCTCACAAGGCGCGCACCCCGAACGCGGCGACGCTCTGGGGAGGGTGTCAACGCGAGATGCAATGCAAGCCAATTCCAGGCTCTCCCTCTCCTGTTATTTTACCACGCCGCGTGGCCGGCTGTCTGCGGCATCCCTCACTTCCGCGGTGGCCACCTGGCCCTCGCACTCCAGCAAAGCCTCCTCCTTGCGGTGTGGACGAGTCCTTGTCGTAGCCGGAATAGTTCTCCTACCCCTCTCCTCGTTCGTTCAGGATGTCACTCTCTCGACTCATGCACGGGTACTTTTTTCTGCGAATCCCCCTTGATCCTGACGTCACGTGAGGTCGTACCATGTGAAGTGCGGCGAGGAGTCGCCACACTCCGACAAGGCGGAGCGAGAACATGGGAAAAGAACTCTGGAAAGTGGGCGATCTGGCCCGGCGGACGGGCCTCTCCATCCGCACGCTCCATTACTACGACGAGATCGGCCTGCTCAGCCCTTCGCATCGCACCGGCTCAGGGCACCGTCTCTACGATGTGGACGACGTCGCCCGCTTGCAGCGCATCCTGTCGCTGCGGCAACTCGGCTTTTCGCTGGAGGAGGTCAAGGACTGCCTTACCCAGAGCGCGTTTGCGCCGCAGCGCGTCGTGCAGTTGCACCTCGCCCGCCTGCGCGAGCAGATCGAATTACAACAGCGACTTTATCGGCGCCTGGAGTTGCTCCAGGCTCAGTTAACCTCGGCGGAGACGGTCTCCGTCGAGGAGTTCCTGCAAACGATTGAGGTGATGAACATGGTCGAGAAGTATTACACGCCCGAGCAGATGCAGCAATTCCAGGAAGCGGGCAAGTTGGTCGGCCCCGAGGAGATCCAGGCCGTCCAGGATGCGTGGGCGGCACTGCTTCCCGAGATCCAGGCCAACCGCGACCTGGACCCGGCGAGCCCGCAGGCGCAGGCCCTCGCCCAGCGCTGGGACGAACTGACTGAGCGCACCATGCGCGGCTATCAGGCGTTCCCGGAGTTGAAGCAGGCCATCGCCGACAACTACAAACAGGGCCGGTTCGAGGGCTTCAGCGGCGCACCCCAGGTCGCCGACTTCGCCTTTATCGAGCGGGTAAAGGCGGCCCGGCAGATCTCGGGGGAGAATGGCATCTAGGCGACCGTGGGCGCAAGTTCATCCAGCCGCACCTTGATCCAACGTGCCGCGCCGCCACGGGTCACTTCGACGGTCACTTCTTCGCCAGGGGCACACCGATGGATGGTCTGGCGCAGATCCTCGCCGCTGACAACAGGTGCGCCGTTGAGCGCGGTAATCACGTCGCCGCGCTCCAACCCCGCCCCGGCAGCGGGTGTCCCCGGTGCTACCTCGTCCACCACCACGCCGGGAGCCACCATGACGCCCAGGCGGTTTTGGTCTTCGGTGGCTGATTCCTTCGCGGCAGCCCCTTCGAGGCGCACCTTGATTTCTTCCAGGCTCCCGCGCCGGCGAACCTGCAAGGTAATTTCCTCGTTCGGCGCTGCCCCGTGGACGAGGGAACGCAGTTGACTGGCGCTCTGAACGGGTTCGCCGTTCACACTGATGACCACATCGCCATGCGCGAGACCTGCCTTTGCCCCGGGCGAATCCGGATGGACTTCCGCGATGACCACGCCGGGCGCGACCGTCAGCCCCAGGCGGTTGCGGCCCTCAACGGGGGGGACAATCACGGCGACCGGGGCCTCAGGTGGAGGCACCGCTTCCTCAATCTCCTGCCGAACCTCCTCAACCTCCTCGCGGGTTTCGCTCAGGTTGCGCTTGACGCTCTGCAACTCCTGCCGCAGTTCCTCGACTTCGCGCGCCGCCTCGCGGATTGCCTCCACGCGCCGGGCGGCGTCGGGCACTTGCTTGCCGATCTCCCGAAGTTGCCGCTTCAAGGCAGCGACCTCGTCCGGAAACGACTGGAGGGACTCCCGGATCTCCGCCATTTGGCGCTGCAACTCGGCGGTCAGCTCCCGCTGCGACTCGGCCAACGCTTCGCGAAGGGTGCGTGCCTGCTCCTGGCTTTCCTGGGTCAGTTGCTTGCGCGCGGCTTGGGCCTGGCGGCGAACCTCTTCGAGTTCCCGAGTTGCCTCGGCCGCAGATACTCCTGCCTGGGGCGCCACCGTTTCGGCAGGGCGGCTCGGGCGCGGCTTCGTCGGCTTGGCGCCGGCCGCTGCCGCCGGCTTCGCGGCCTTGTTGGTAGCGGGCTGCGCCGCCTTCGCGCTCTTGCCGCTGGCCGGCTTCGCGCTCTTGGCGTCGGCCTTGCGCGCCGCTGGCTTTTCGCTGGAGGCGGCTTTCTGACTTTGTGCCTTCTGTTCCGACGCTTGCTTTTTCCCGGGGCGCTTGGCCGAGTCGGCCGCCTTACCTGCGCTCGGGGACGATTCTTTCCGTTTGTTGGTCCGCGCCATGGCTGTTCTCCCTTGGGGATCGCGACCGTGAGGGGCGGCAGCCCCTCTCCCCTGGAACAACTGTTTCAGGAGCCGACTTCATCCTATAACCCGCGGCCTACAGGGGAAATACTGCCCCGACGCTCCAGCGAAAACTGGGAGCGCGGGCGTCCCGCCCGCATCTTCAAGTTCAAGATGCGGGCGGGACGCCCGCGCTCCCAGGTTTTTTCGATTGAGTTCGGTCGCCTGGCCACGATCCGGAAAGAACGGGGCCTCAAACGGTGGTGCGCTGCTGCCCTGCCGTGCGCTCTTGCTCGCGCAACATCTCATGATGGCGCCGGTGATGATGGTAGGCCAGCCCGAAGAAGGCGATGCCCAGGCCAATCACCGCCACGCAGGTCAAGAACACCAGGATGAAGATGAGGGGCCTGTCCATCTGATACAGGTGGAGCACGGCCTCGCCCGTTTTATCGATCGGCTGGTTGTGATAGCGTGAGCCGACCCCCAGCGCGGTCAGGCCAAGGCCGATGGCGGCCCCCGCCGCGATAATCGCTCCGCAAAGTGCTCGCATGGATACCGCCTCCGAGAATGCATCACATTCCGAACTGCCGCAGACACCCGGCGAAGATCAGGAGGATTCCCGCCAGGATCATCAGCAGACCGCTACAACCGCAACCGGGCCAGGCGCCGTAAGGCCCCTGCGGTCCCA
>WNGB01014135.1_pt1 | contig 12612 bp, 7 predicted proteins | sample 5400681 | NCBI WGS metagenome assembly WNGB01 (sample SAMN13153367, study PRJNA577476) | soil metagenome | isolation source: 115 cm soil or saprolite under grassland replicate 2 | place: USA:California | collected 2016-06-15 | reverse complement strand
GTGTCAGGTCAGGTTGTGGGTTCTCTTCAGATCGGCGAGATCGGCGTCAACCATCGTCCCGACCAGTTCTTTGAAAGTTATCTTCGGCTCCCAGCCGAGTTTTCGCCTAGCTTTTGAAGCGTCGCCGATGAGCAGATCGACCTCGGCGGGCCGGAAATAACGAGGATCGATCTCGACGAACTGTTTCCAGTCGAGGTCGAGGCGCCCGAAGGCTTCGTCAAGAAACTCGCGCACCGAATGCGTCTCGCCCGTCGCGATGACGTAATCGTCAGGCTCGTCCTGTTGCATCATTAGATGCATGGCCTCGACAAAATCTTTGGCGTGTCCCCAATCGCGTTTGGCGTCGAGGTTGCCGAGATAGAGTTTGTTCTGCAGACCGAGCTTGATCGCCGCCGCGGCGCGCGTGATCTTGCGCGTCACGAAAGTTTCGCCGCGACGCGGTGAATTATGAACGTGGCAGGTTCCCACTCCACAGTGAAATTCGCCCGATGAAGTCTCCAGGTCGTAAAACCAGCCGTCATAGTTCTCAAGTTCGATTATTTTCTTGATCTCCGATCCGGGCCTCTTTCGATAGTGTTCCACACAGGCCGTCCCGCCACGCTGAATTTTTCGGATGAAGGTTCTGGAAATTCCTGTAAGCCGCTCCATCTCGCGCTGGCCGACCCCGGCCAGGGCCAATTCTTTGACTCTCTCTTCTTTGCCGACTCGGTCAACCGGCGAGAGCAGATTCAGCGAATAGAAAAGCCTTCCATCAGTCCCCTGCTCCACTGTCAGGTTGATTTCCTGTCCGGTGGTTTGCTCGATCAAATACCATAAACCCATCGCCAGCGTGGCCGAATTGGTTTTGAAGTTCTTGAACTCGTATGTGCACCTGTTGGCCTTAAGTCCGTCCGTCAAGTTGTAGCCCTTGAGAAAGGCCAATTGGGTGTCTCTTGTCGCGTTGAGAATTCTTTTGGGTATCCGCTTTTTGTGGTCTTTGGTGTAGATGTCCAGGCTGCGCAGCCAATCTCGGCCACCGGCGAGTGAGATCTGGCCAACTGGTCTGTCAGGGTTGAACCCAGAGCGGGACGGATGGAACCTTGTCGTCCCTCCGGTGACTGATTCCCACAACGCTTTAAAGTGGTTCCGAATCTCCGGATCGCTATTAGTAAACTTGGAGCTCAAGCCAATGCCTTTTTTCGCGTAGGTGATAGAACCGTCGCCGACCATCATACCGATCAACTCAGCCTCTTCCTCCGAGAGAGAGTGGCTCACGGCGGGAACCGGCAAGTCGACCGCTTCAAGACGGTCGCCGATCTCCAATTCCCCGGTCTCTTTCTCAAATCCGCCTTCCAAAAAAGCGACGTGGCTGCTAGTAGCCATGTAGGCCGCCGACCTGGCGTTGATAAATCTGGGACGCTTGTTGTCCCGCTCAATGTCGTGCGGATAAGCCGAGGCATGTGAGACATCAACCCATCCACCTTGGCCCCATACCTGAATACCGCTCACAGGCTTTGACTGGTATCTCGGGATGGTTTCGTCAAACTCCACAATCTCGCATATAGGTTTGATGTCGAATTCCATCTCGCCTCTGTGGCGGCAAAATACTGGCGTAAATCCCGCTACACTCTCGTGGTTGAATAATATGCCGTTGCATGCGAACAGCCCGTAGCTTTCACGATAATTCACCGTGACCCAGTAAGCGTAAAGTTTGGCGACTCCGTAAGGGCTGCGCGGGTAAAACGGGGTCGTTTCGCGCTGCGGGACCTCCTGGACCTTGCCGAAAAGTTCGGAACTGTTCCCGCAAAAGGCGTACTGTCCTTTGCGCTCAACGAGAAAGTTGTGGTTGTCTTCGACTTCCAAGCACCACACGACGCCCGTGTATGGAGCGCGCCCGATGTGCGACGGATAAAGCGTGATCGGCCGTTCATGATGGTTGTCGGAAATCTGCACAACGTATGAGTCTGACGAATTGATTATCCGCTGTTCCCGGATGAACAGTACGTGCTTGCCAGGTTTCCGATAGGTAGAACACCGCAACCCCAGCTTGACGCACAATTCAACCACTTGGCTCACAAGCCCTTTTGAGATCGTCGTGTAGGTGTATGTTTTCCGATTGGGCCGTGAATAACCGTCAGAACCAATCAAGCCTTCAAATAATGCTTGTAGATGTTCCCGGTCATAGGCCAACATCCATGAGGGGATGCGTTTCGTCTTGGCCGATATACCACAGGTCCGCAGTAAGTGCCCCAAGGGATAGGACGAACAACGGATCCAGTTCTGGTTCACATGATATTCAATGCCGTATTTTTTAAGACACTTTACAAGTTGATCTCGAGACTTGTCGGATGACGGAATTGCGAAATAGATATTGTGGCTGGGATACGTTGCGACTTCTAATTTCGGTTGAGTGACGAACTGGCCTCGCTGATCGCGGAGCGCAATGAACTGAGCCTTTGGCCCGCTTCTGAGCGCGCTCCTGTCCCGCGAGAAGTAGCCGTCTCCCACATAGAGACCGACAAGCCAGAACAAATCGTTCGTCTCGATTTCGTCAATCAGATTCTTCGTCGCATTGCAGGGAATTTCGCAAGGAGCCACTTCAGACAAGCGCATGCGACTCTGCCGCTTTCCTCTCCACACCGGATTCGGGAACTTAATCGAGCTGAGTCGGGGGTAGAATAGTTCATGGTCAGGTATGCGCAAGTCGCCTGCGAGCGAGTAAAACAACCCTGTGGCTCCGTGCAGCAAGAGTTGATGATTTGGCGTCACTAGCAGGTTGAACCGGCGACTTCTGAGTTCCACCATTTCCCCGGTGTATGAGGACACGATCACACGTTTGACGGGCTTGACCTCCAACTCATTCGTAACGGTGTTAACAGTGAAAACCAGATCGCCGGCCCTGACCTCTGCATACGTCTTCAGCCCCTCGGTTGTTAAAACACGTGTCTGGACGTCATAGCATGAAGCCTGATAAAACCGCGTCCCGCGCAACCCGGTTTCGCGTATCGCCTCGAGCAATCGGAGCGTCCCGAGCGCGCCGACTTCGGCGGTGTATTCCGGGATGTCGAAACTGACGCGCACGTGCGACTGCGCGCCGAGGTTATAAATCTCGTCGGGCTGGACGTCGCGCAGAATCTTGTTGAGCGAGCTCGCGTCGTTCAGGTCGCCGTAGAGGAGGCGCATCCGCCGCCCCAACTCGTGCGGGTCCTGGTAGATGTGGTCAATGCGTTCGGTGTTGAACGTGCTGGCGCGGCGTATGACGCCATACACGTCATAGCCCTTGCCGAGCAACAGCTCGGTCAAATAGCTTCCATCCTGGCCGGTGATGCCCGTTATCAACGCTTTCTTCGGCATAATTCTGGGGGCTCCTTCGAGAGTGTTTCAAGAACTGTAGCTTTCGATTTTTGATCTCTGTAAAGGTCAACTACCGCCAGCTAGAAGCAGGCGGCTTGCTGGTCGGTAGCGAGTACCGCCGCTTTGGGCCGGTTGACTGCATTGCGAAGATGCAACGCCTGACGACCCCTGCGCGAGATATTCACGGCGCCGTTGTGATCGGCGTCCATGAGATTCCCGCAGGATTTACAAACGAACTTATGTTTACGACGAGAACCAATCAAATCACAAACAGAGCAAGTCTTGCTGGTGTACGCCGGGTCAACAAAGACCACGGTAACGCCTGCGGCCCTGGCTTTGTATTCGATCTTGGTTCTCAAGTCGTAGAAAGCCCAGCCGCCGAGCATCTTGCGCATACGTTTGCCCTTCGCGGCTCTCTGACGAATGCCTGTCAGTTCTTCGAGCGCGACAGCGCGGCCAGACTCTTTGGCCGTTGCGACTATCTGCTTAGAGATTTGGTGATTGACGTCGGACATCATGCGCTTTTGCCTGCCACTAAGCCGTTTCAGGGCGCGTTTGCAACCCTGCGTGCCTTTCTTCTGCAAGCTGCGGCGCGTCCGCTGTCGAACCTCTCTCAAGCGATTGATCGGGCGACCAGACTTAATCTCGCCATCCGAAGTGGTGGCGATGCGATTGATTCCGAGATCAACGCCGAGCGCGTCATTGGGATCGCTCTCAGGCGTCTCGGAAACTTCGATCACGAAGTGAATATAAAAAGCTTTCTTTTTCTTGTCGTAGATGAGATGTCCCGCCGTGGGTTTTTGACCTTTAAGCAGGTGTCTCTGGTAATTGCCCAACTGAAGTTTGATCTTCTGACGGCCCTGAATCGTGGAGATCGAGGCCGTTTCGGTTTGCGGGATAAAGCGGAACAGGTCTTTATCGAGATCAAGAGAGGTTGGTCGAAACTCTTTCGGTGGGCGCTTCTTGCCGAAAGATTGCGCGACGCGGCCGATCGCCCTGACGACATAGTTGGACGTGAGGCTGGTCGCGGCTTTTATCGTGTAGTAGCAAAGCCGGTGAATGTCGAACGCGCGTTTGACATTGTTCTCCTGCGCCACTTTCAACGCCTGATTGCAGGCGTCTGCGTAAGCGTGAAGCGTAGCTTTCAATGCCTCGGATTGAGTCTTACTTGGTTTGAGTTTGGCTGCTACAGTCTTGCGCATACGGGCGCATTTTACCATACATACGCGGGATTTCAAGAGGGGATCGGCTCGAAGACTCGCCGATGCGAAATTCCCCTGCCAGCTGAAGCAGGCAGTCCCCTTTCGCAAAATTTATGGCAGCCAAGGGTTATGAAAGGCCTGATCCACAGCAACCACATGTGAGAACGGCCGCATTTTGCTTTATCACCGACCGCGCGTCAATACAACCAACTCAACATTAATACGCAAGGCCGGCTGCGCCTGCGGGGCGTGTGTTGGGCGAATCGGGCCGTGGCGCTACTGGCGCCCGAAGAGTCTGTGGAAATCGGCGACAAAGAGAGTTTAATTCGTTGACACCCAAGAACCACTGTGTTATATAGCCGACTGTGTAGAGTTGATAGTTGCCCTATGGACACTCAATGCAGGTGTCTATATTGCTGTACAGTGATATGTACAGCTCAAAAATATGCGGATCGTGGCCCTATAGTTGTCGCCAGGGGTGGTCTTGAAACTGCCTTGACTTGTGACGGGTTAGCTTCCCCCAAAGGCGCATGTTCCCTGAGACATCCGTGGAGGCAAGATTTTAATCGTGGGAAATCAATATTATTGATCAGCTAACTTCAGTCAATCAATAGTGTGACCAATCACCCACAGCTAAGTGCGAGCCAAATAAGCTGATAAAATCCCGAAAGAATTAGGAAACGCATTGGAGTGACGCATTTGCCCTAGCAAGAGTTCTTCCAGATGCCAGTCCCTATCATAGGTAGTTACACGCTTCCTCCTACCTAGGTAGTCGTACACTTCCCCCCACCCGGGTCGCTGTACATTCCTCAAAATGGCCCCCTTGATTCAGCCCGGCGTGTGGTGTGGCGAGTTAGTAAAAAGTTGGCATACCTCTTGGCTAACATGATTTTCCCACGAACCTAGCACGTCGTTTACGGGAAGTTAAAAGATTGTTTTCCAATTAGCAACTGATGCAAGGAGACAAATTGAAAATTGTTTGTAGCTTCCGACCACGTCATTCTGTGTGGTGGATAGCTACACTTAGTGTGGCGCCTAACTACACTGACTCGCGGGCCATTCGTATATATGTGCGGTAGAGCACTGACTGGAATTAAAATGTGGCGCATAACTACACTGACTCGCGGGCCATTCGTATGTGATCCTTGTAGCAGTAGCGTTACCCAGGTTTCCCATTGAATACTTTTCGGATATTTAGCTACAGAAGAAGCAAGGACGGGAAGAAAAGGTTCAAATAGGCTTGGATAAGTGGTGAAGGATCTGTCCCCAAAACTTTTCCTTACCTCTGCCACCCAAGAAGAAAATAGATAACCCGTCGTTTCAGCGGGCCGTCACGACGTCCCACAGGACTAGTCTTCAGACCAACTAGGACGCTGCCTCGTCATGAGGTTTCCTTTACGGTACGCCATGCTGGTATAGGTGCGCCTAGATCATTTAACGCAATGGAATAACGTAGGTGTAGGAGGGGTTATGAACAGTCGATCAAGAATCACGGCCGACATGAGTAACTTGTTGAAGGTGATTGGTTTCATCGCTTTCCTTCCGCTGATTGCCGGCCCGTCGTGGGCGCAATCATCATCGAAGGCTAAAGGCGAAGTAGTGTCTGCCAGCCAGGCTAAAATAAACGGATTTTCCGCAATCTCGGGTATGACTGTCTTTAGTAACAACCGAGTCATGACCGGACAGCATGGCTCGGCCGTTATAAACCTGGGAAAGCTCGGACGAATCGAAATCGGAGCCGAAACTGATATGACGTTGCGCCTCTCTGAGGCGAGCATCGGCGGAGAGTTGCGCTCCAGTCGTGTGGTTGTAAGCGCGCGGGCGGGGATCGCCATTGCCGTCAATACGGCAAAAAGCATGGTCACCACTGACGGCCGGCAGCCGGCGGTGTTGACTATCTATGTCGATGGCGAGAGCGCGCGCGTCATCGCTCACGTGGGCGAAGCCAGTATAGTTCCGACCGGCAAGGAAGGTCGCAGGGCGGGGGGGAAAGAGCTGTCACAATCGCCGCGCGGCGATGGCTGGAAGCGAGCCGGCCTGGTCGCCGGCGCAATCGGCGCCGCGAGCGTCGCCAAAACTGGCGTTCAGGGCGCAGCAGCCGCGCCCAACGCCCCAACCTTTGCCGGATTGTTCAAGGCGGGAATCAATTATTCGATAGACCCGAAGTTCAATAGAAACCAAGACTCCGAGGAGTCATTCGAGACCTCGATGACCTGCCGCGACAGCGATGAAAAATATTGCCGCAAGAAAAGCAGGTACAAACCCCAAAGACCTTAGTGGGACAGACTTTAGTCTGTCCGTAGCGCGAATTGGGACGGACAGACTGAAGTCTGTCCCACGACCAAAGTCGGTCACACGATAATGAGAATAACCGTCGAATTGCTCAGCCCGGTCTCGCGACTTGTGACCATCGTCACTGTCATCTGCGGCGCCGCAGCCTTCATCAGTTTATCCTCGGCGCAGTTCATCATATCGGTGATTACTGACCCCGAGGCGCGTGCGGAGACGGCGATCATCGAAGGCGCCGCGAACTATTTTCCAAACTCGGCCTGGGCGCAAGCCCGAATGGCGTCTCGCCTCATCGAATCCGGCGTGGACGTATCAGAGGACCACGAACGGACTTCGGAACGCGCCGTCTATTACGCGGCGCGCGCCGTGGCGCTCGCCCCCCTTAATTATGAATTCCGGATACTGTTGGCTGCGGCCAAAGAGTTAAGAGGGGATTTGGCGGAGGCCGAGGCGGAACTGCGCGCCGCCATCAAACTGGCCCCGCATCTGGCGCCCGTTCATTGGCGGTTGGCCAATCTGCTTCTCCGCGAAGAGAAGCTGGACCAGGCAGGCGCCGAGTTTCGATTAGCGAACGAAGCCGACCCCGAGCTGTTAACGCCAACGCTCAACCTTTTGTGGCAGGCGTCAGACGGGAAGATTGAGACCCTCAGCGCCGCGGTCGGCGCCGCCCCCGAGTCGCAACTGGCGCTCGCGCAATTCTTGGTCGCGCATGAAAAGTTCGAAGCGGGGGTGAAGATCGCTAACAGCCTTGACCGCCATGCGATCCTCAGTCTCCCGGAAAGCGGCAAGCTGCTCGATTCGCTTATCTCGGCAGGCCAGATCGATCTGGCGAGCGAACTTTGGCGCGATTTCTTCAGCGCCGGAGACCAGCCGCTAATGTGGAATGAAAGCTTCGAAAGGCCCATCCGTAGTAACCTCGCTCAGTTCGATTGGAATCTGAGCCAGAGCAAGTACGCCAAGATAGGGGTCACAACAGCGACCGCAAGGACGGGACAGCGCTCACTCAAAATTTCCTATAACGGCATCGACACAACTACCCTGGATAATGAAATGCGCCAACTGGTCAAGGCGCGGCCCGGCGCGCGTTACACACTTACGTGTTACGTCAAAGCGGAGAGACTCCTTACCCCCGGCGGGCCGCAGGTCGTTGTGACCACACAAGATTCCACGACGCCCATAGCCGCGTCGGCGGCGATTGAAGCCGGTTCCTATGATTGGCGATTATTGACGATGGACTTCGTCGCGCCGTCCAACGCTCACGCCCTGGTCATTGCTGTCAAACAAACGCCCCAGTTCAGTTACGTTGACCCGACGAGCGGGACGGTGTGGTTCGATGATTTTGTGTTGACAGAGCGATTACCTTTGCCCCCTCGGAAAGTGGCTTTGGTTACCGCCTTAAGGCGGCATCCGGTTCAGCCGCCTAAAGGCGGCGCTCAAAGCGCGTCTCGGGTTTGGTGATTTTGAAATGAGCGATTTGCTGGACAACGCCATCGCCGCCAGTTTAATACTCGTCGTCATCTTCGCCGCGTTGGCTCATGGCGTTGTGGAACCATGGTCAATCTTCGTATTTGAATTGGCGTCTGTTGTTTTGACGCTGCTCTGGATGATCAAGGCGGTGGCAGACAGAAAGCTTAGCCTGGTCATACCACAAACGATCTGGCCCTTGGGGGCGCTGGTCTTGCTCGGGTTGGCTCAAAGCGTGTCGTGGAATGACGGCGCGGGCTTTAGGCAGAGCCTCTCGTTAGACGTCGAAAGCACTCGCGGTACGGTCCTGGTTCTCTGCTCTTTACTGGCCCTATCAATCTTGGCCGCCAACTTTCTGAACGGCGCGGTCCGGCTGCTAACGCTGACCCAATCCCTCATCCTCTTCGGCGCGGTTATGGGAGTTTTCGGGCTCGTGCAATATTTCAGCGGGAGCCCCGATGTTTACTGGACTCGTCACGCCGAAGCTACCCCGTTCGGCCCATTCTTCAACCGGGATCACTTTGCCGGCTACATGGAATTGCTCATCGCCCTCCCGGTCGCGCTCATTGCGACGCGCCACGTCCGCGGAGAAAAGAGGATGGTGTACGGGATAGCCGCAATGTTTATGGGCGTGGCGGCGATTTTCACGCTCTCGCGCGGCGGGATGATCAGCATATTCGCCGAGATGATTTTTATCGCGGCGATGAGCTTCAGACGCCATCGCTCGATGACCGACGCCAAGGGGCCTGGCAAGGCCCGAATGGCTACGGGCGTGGCGGCGGTCGCCGTCATCCTTGCGGCGACGGTGACAGGAGTGATCTGGATCGGCGCCGAGCCGGTCATCAATCGAATCGCGACCGGCGATCCGAACAGTTCTGACCCGAGCAAAACACAGACGTTTTACAGCGTCCGCGGCGAAATCTGGGAGAACACGTGGACGATGATACGTCACAACCCGTTGACGGGCGTCGGACTTGGCGCTTACGAAACAGCCTATCCGATCTACGCCCGGGAAAACGGAACGCAGGGAGTGACCGCGGAGGCCCACAACGATTACTTAGAAATTCTCGCCGTCGCCGGCGTTATCGGCGCAATGTCGGCCTTGTGGTTCATCTGGGCGCTCTTTCGGGCAATCGCGCGTGGCGTCCGCTCGCCCGACCCGTTGACGGCGGCGATAGCGCTCGGCGGCGGGGCCGGTCTTTTCGGGCTGCTCGTCCACAGCCTCTTCGATTTCAATCTGCATTTACCCAGCCACGCTATGGTCTTTTTACTTCTTTCAGTTGTGATTTCAAACATCGGGGCGACGGTCGGGGAGCCGGTCGATAAATCGGTCCAGGCTGAACCCGCATACATGTCCGCCGCCACAAGTCTTATTCGGAGGGCCTCGTAATGAACTTCAACAGATTATCATATCGAGTCTACACAAATTTAAACCCAGGGGGCGGGCGGCGGCGCAAGACCTGGCGCGGGGCGTCTTTGGCGGCGCTGGCGCTGGTCGTGGGGACGGTCTGCGCGTCTTCAATCAACGCGCAGCAGAGACGCGGCGAGTCTCAGCAGGAACAGCCCGCGGTTCAAAGCTCGGCGTCCGAGATGGGGAACGCCAGTATCCTCACCACCGCGGAGAAAGATTATCGGATCTCCGCGGGAGACGTCATCCAGCTTCAGATCGAAGACGCCCCTGAACTTTCACACTATTACCGCGTGAATTCCTCAGGCCATATCGAAATTCCAGTGCTCGGACTGGTCGAGGCGCAGGGTAAAACCACCTTTGAGCTGGCCAGGTTGATCAAAAAAGGTTTACGTGATGAAGAATACCTGAACACGCCGAATGTCCTGGTCACCATCAAACAGTACAACAGCCAGACATTCTTGATCCAGGGTTCGGTTCGTATTCCTGGAGTCTATCAGACCGAAGGGCGTCCATCGCTGCTGACGATGATCGGCATCGCCGGAGGACTGGCGGTTGATCACGGTTCGACGGCCTTCATTCTTCGCCCCAACAAAACAAAAAAACCGGCGAGGGTGGCGGACACCCAGATATCAAGTTTACAAGATCAAACGCCTGATACCGATCAGTCTACGCAAACCCCGGCGGGCGGGAGCGCTTCGGCGCCGTCCGAAGACCCCGATTATGAATTGATCAAGGTCAACATCGGCGCGCTCTATAAAGGACAGTTCGATCAAAGGGTGGAGCCTGGAGACATAATACCTTGAAAGAAGGCACGACGCTGCGCCAGGCCGTCTCGCTCGCCCAGGGCCTGACCTTCAACGCGAAGGGGGCGCAAGCCGTCATCTTCCGAGAAGACCCCGCGCTCGGCTCCCGGAAGGAGATCAAGGTGGACATCACCGCCGTCATAAACGGTAAGAAGGAAGACATTCCCTTGCAGGCCAACGACGTGATCATCGTTCCTAACAGCCGAACAAAATCCATCGGCGGGATGCTACTGCAGGCGCTGGGGGTGAACTCCGCAAGATTACCCGTTCGCTATTGAGCGGCGCGCGCGAAGCGCATTTTAAAAACTAAGGAAGCAAGCAATGTCGGATAATCGCCACAATCTTGAACTTATGGCGGGAACGGCGCCGGAAGCGTGACGCCGTTCGCCCGGCTGCGCGAGTGGCAACGAGTGATCTACCGCCACAAATGGATGATTCTTTCCTTCATTCTGATAGCCCTTCCCCTCGCCACGATTCAAGCGTACCGCGCCAAGCCGATTTACCAGGCGACGACAACTATCGAGGTCAGGCCCGAGACCAGTTCATTATCGAAGTCGGGAGACGTCGTCATTGTCGGGTCGAATGACAACACCAAGGCCGAAATCGTCATCATCAAGAGCCAGCCTGTCATCAAGCAGACGATCACCAGCTTGAATCTCGATAAGAATCCTCGCTTTTTGGACGTGACTACGAAAAGGTCCGTTTTAGAAGCGCTCATGTCGCTTAAAGGCGCCCAGCCCGAACGGGAAAAGAAGCTCGCCCAGGAAGCCGCTAAACGAAACGCTGATAATGCGGGCGCCGGCGAAATGAAGACCGCCGCCTCCGAAAAGGCCGCCGACCCTGAACATGGCGGATCCCTCGCCGATCACACGGAAACTCATCAGGGCGCGGAATCCGAACGCAAAAGGCTGGGGCCTTACATCCAGACCCTAATCGATAATTTGAACGTAGAGGGGGTTCGAGACACGCGGCTGATCAGAATATCTTTCAAGCATACTGATCCGGACATCGCCGCCGACGTGGCTAACGGCGTCGCTGACAATTTCATGAGGTATAACTTCCAAGGGAAGACCGAACGTTTCAAAAGCGCCTCGAACTGGCTTGAAGAATCGACGCGAAAGCTCAGGGCCCAGGTCGAGAGGGCAGAGCAGAAACTGGTCAACTACAGCAAAGAGAACGGCATCATCTCATTTGAAGGAAAGGAAAACCTGACGGCTGAAAAGCTTGCGAAATTGCACGAGCAGTACATGCGCGCCGAGTTCGACAGGATCATTAAACAATCACTGTATGAAGAGGTGAAAGGAGGCCGCGGCGCTCAATTGCCCGAAGCGTTTGCCGACCCCAAAACCGCCGAGGTGAGAAAGTCCCTCAACGAACTGGCGGTGGAGGCCTCGCAACTGAGCGTCAAGTTCGGAGCGAAACATCCGAGACTGCAGGAGATCCAGAAAAAAATGGCCACTCTCCAGGAGCAGATTAAAGGGAGCCAGTCAATGTTAGAGGACCGGCTCAAGGCTGATTATGAACGGGCGGTCCGCGACGAGGCGAATCTCAAGGCCGAGCTAGAGAGCGCCAAGGGCGAAGCCGTGCAGCAGAACCAGGCGTCCATCCAATACAGCGTCCTGCGACAGGACCTGGAAACCGCCAAAACGCTCTACACGGATTTTCTCAACAAAACCAGTCAGGCCGACATTCAACGCGCGGAACAATTCAACAACGTCCGTTCGATCGAGGCCGCGGAAGCGCCCGGCGGGCCGATCGGGCCGAACCGAAGCCAAACGATCCTGCTCGCATTCGTCATCAGCCTCGGCCTGGGCGTAGGCCTGGCCTACCTTATGGAGAACATGAACACCACCATCAGGAATGTTGAGGACGTCAACCGCTTTACGCAACTACCCGTGCTGGGCGTCATTCCGAGTTTGACCGACGCCGTTCCTTACGGAAAGCGCAGCGGCATACGGAGTATTGAACTGAAGGCCGCGGTGATGAAAGACGTCAATGATTCATTCGAACTGCTCGGTGACGTTTCGGACAAGCCGGTACTCGCCGATTCGATGAAGGTGTTTTCGGCCGCCGCCGAGGCGTATCGAATGCTCAGGACCTCGATCCTTCT
>WNGB01010783.1_pt1 | contig 12612 bp, 10 predicted proteins | sample 5400681 | NCBI WGS metagenome assembly WNGB01 (sample SAMN13153367, study PRJNA577476) | soil metagenome | isolation source: 115 cm soil or saprolite under grassland replicate 2 | place: USA:California | collected 2016-06-15 | reverse complement strand
CGGAGCTGGTCACATTGGCGTTGTCGAAGGCCAATATGCCGAAGCCGCCTGCGCCCGTCGTGATGGTGCCGAAATTGTTGACTCTTCCGTCACGGAATAGCAGGCCGAAGTTCGATCCCGTCACTGATGCGCCGGACTGAACGTTGATGGTGTTGCCGGTATCGGTCGCGGAGCCGTAGCCGACTGGGGTGTTCGGACCGCCCGTCGTGCCCGTGCAGGTGACGGTCGCGTTGTTGACCGGGGATGGCGGATCGCAGGCGGCCGCGGCGCGATCGATCGCAGCGAACGGCGCGATCAGCAGCGCTGGCGCAACCACCAGCCGGCACGCAAGATCGATCGAAGTCATGCGTTTGGGAGCCACGCGCTTGGCGACTATGCGTTTGGCTTTCAGCGGAGCCACCTGCTTCGGGCTCGTGCTCGCATTTATGTCCATGTCCAACTCCCGCGCGCGCAGACTCACGTTGCGCGCGGCACGGACAATGAGGCGTCATGGACAACAGCGCGATCGCCCGATCGGGAGGGGACGCATCAGAATGTTTGCAAGCGTGTCGATCAGGCAACAGGCGGCGAGAGATTCGCCTGTCGCATGAGCGACAACCCCGACAATCGCACCTCATGATGCACCGATTGGAGGATGGCGCGACGAGCACGCTGCCGGCGGAGTTCGGCGGAAAAACTTGCGTTCTTCCATCTCCTCCGCTCTTTGATCCTATCGCGCCGCCGCGGTCGACAGCCCCTTGTAGATGAATTTCTGCACGCGGTAGCCCTGCGACTCCCCGGCGACGAGATTGCCGCTCGGATCAACCCCGAGGCTGTGGATGTGATAGAACTCACCGGCTTTGCGTCCCGGTCCGCCGATATGGCCGATCTCTTGCAGCGACGTGCGATCGAGGATCGCGATCCGTTCGTTCGATCCGTCTGCGACATAAACGAAGCGCTGTTCCGGATCGGCCGATAGCGCTACGCCGAAGGCCGTACCGGTTCCCCGCGACTCGCGCCTGACGAACCCTTCTTTCAGGAACGTGCCGTCCAGCCTGAACGACTGGACGCGGTTGTTGGCGCGATCCGCCACATACACGACGCCGTCGATGGAGACGGTGATGCCGTGCGGCGTATTGAACTGCTGCGGTCCTGGTCCGGTCGGCTGGCGCGCGGTCGGGGCCGCGTCGTCGGGCTTGTTGCCGTAGGCACCGAAGTGCCGCTTGTATGCACCGGTGTCGGCATCGAACACGATCACGCGCCGATTGCCGTATCCGTCGGCAACCAACACCTCGTTGGTCTTCGAATGCACGGTGATGCCTGCCGGACGGCTCAGATGCGTGGCGTCGCTACTGTCGGCCTTCACACCGCCCTTGCCGATCTGCAGCAGAAACTTGCCCTCCTTGGTGAATTTCAGGATTTGTCCGTCACCGTTGCCGTTGCCCGTCAGCCAGACATTGTCCTTGTCGTCGACAGCAATGCCGTGCTCGCCGCTCCCGGGACGCCCATCGCCGTTGCGGCGCCGCTCAGTTGTGCACGACGCGCACTCGACATGCGCCGAAAACAGTCCGCCGCGGTTGAACCAGTCGTACTGGCCGCTCTTGGTCGGACCGCCCCATCCCTGGATGTAGCGGCCGGTCGCGCTGAATTGCAGAACAGGCGGCGCCGGCACATATCCATTCAGCGTGGCGTTATCTTCCTCGAGCGTGTGCGGGCGGTGGAACACCCAGACATTGCCGTGGGAATCCGCAGTCGCTCCGCCCACTCCGCCCAATAACATCCGGTCCGGGATGGCGGGAAAACTGGGATCCACTTCGAAAACCGGCAAGACCGGACCCGATCGCTGGTCTTGCGCGGCGGCCATCTGCTCGAGCCCGCCGAGACCAGCGGCCAATGCGACGACCATCAGCGCGGCACCACCAAAGATGTGCCTTCCATAGCCATCCCCCCTTTGAGCGCGCACCAATCGGGTGCGCTGCGGTTTGCAAACTCTTCCAAAACGCTCAGACCATCCTGCGCGCGACGCCGCGCATTCGCGTAGTCAAGTCTGCTCCGTTCGGCGCCGCAAGTAGTGCAGGCTCGGCGTGCCAATCGGCCGCGGCCGCGGCAGCCTGCGCAGCCAGACAATGCGTCTGCGCGTGGGTCGCAGTGGCCGCGTCTCGCCGGGCGAACGCGGCGACACCCGCTGCAGCCAGACCACCCGCCTGCGCTTTGGCGGCCGCACCTGCTTTTCGTTTCCCCTCGGCCACTGTGGCGGCTTCCGCCACAAGACGATCCGCCTGCGGCCTGGCAGCGGCAAGAGCCTGTCGCGCTGTCGCGGCCGCCCGCGCGCCGGACCATCGGGCTCAGTCTTGACGGCGCTTCCGTCAACCTCAGCTTTTGCGGCAGCCGCCACCGCCAGACGATCAGCCTCGGCCTTGAGAGCGATGGCCTTGCGATCCGCCACCGCCTTTGCGACAGCCGCCGCGGCGAGACCCTCAGCTTCCGCTTTTGCAAGAGTCGCCGCGGCGAGACGCTCGGCCTCCGCCTTTGCGGCAGCGGCAGCCCTTTGTTCTATCTCGGCTCTCGCTCGTTCGGCCTCAGCCTTCTCGGCGGCCTCCGCCGCCAGACGATCGGCCTCGGCCTTGGCAGCCGCAGCCTTGCGATCAGCCTCCCTGCGATCAGCCTCGGCTTTCACGGCGACTTCGACGGCCAGACGATCCGCGGCCGCCTTGGCGGTGGCCTGCCGCTCAGCGTCAAGCTTCGCGCTATTGCGGACGTCAGCGGCGGCCGCCATGGCGGCTGCGCCACTAGATTCATGCGCACCCAGCAGCTTCTTCAGCCCGCCGCCCAGGAAACAGCCCACGATGTAGGAGGCAATCATCAGCAGGGCGATCTCGAGCCACAGCCCGTAGCGCCCGGGCAGCAGCTTCAAGGCGGCGACGATGACACCAATGACGAAGGCAAGCGCGCCCCAGACCATCCACCCATCACGCCAGTTGCGCCGTGGCGCATCCAGATAGGTCCTCCAGCCCACCACCAAGCCGATGCCCAACGCAGCGATCAACCAACCGGAATAGCTGACGAGATCAAACAACATGGATACGCATCCTGCTCCATCACCAAACTCAGCGCGCCGACTCAAGCCTCAGTGCACCGACTCTGCGGGCCGATCCGAGACATCCGGCATCAAGCGGGCAACCGGTTCCTGCACAATCAGGATGGTCTTGAGCCAGCCGCCAGCGAAACAGCCAACGACGTAGAACACGCCCATCAGCAGAGCGATCTCAAGCCACAACCCATAGCGCCCGGACAGAAGCTTCAAGGCGGCGACGATAACGCCGATGACAAAGGCGAGCGCGCCCCAGACGATCCAGCCATCACGCCAATAGCGCCGAGGCGCATCCGAGCATGTTTGCCAGCCAATCACCACGCCGATCGCCAGCGCCGCGACCAGCCACACCGGGTAGCTCATGAGATCGAAGAGCATGGCTGTGCGTTCCTATTTCACCACAAACTCGATGCGTCGATTCTGCGAACGCCCTTCGGGCGTGTCGTTGCTGCCGACCGGCCTGGTCTCGCCGTAGCCGATCGACGTGATACGCGAGGTGTCGAAGCCGGACTCGCCGATATAGGAGGTCACGGCCTCGGCCCGGCGCTTCGACAGGTCGAGATTGAGCTCGGACGTGCCCTGCGCGTCGGTATGCCCAGCCACCTCGATGCTCGCCTCGCGACAGCGCCGCACCACCTCGATGAGATGATCCAACAGGGCAAGCGACTCCTTGCTCAGATTGGCGCTGCCGGTCTCGAACAGGACGCGGCCCTTGGCCAAGAGACCGTCAAAAGCCGGCTGACACTCGTTGATCTCCAGCGCCGGCGGCGGCGGGGCAACCCCGATCGTCACGTTTCCGAGCTTAAAGCCCCGCACCAGCGCGCGTGTGAGCTCGGCTTTGATCTGATCCGCAGCCTTGTCATAGATCGCGAGCCCCTCGACGTTGAAGACCGTGTCGTCGGCGCTGAGCGAGCCGGAGGCAAGGCGCGCGATCGACGGGAGCAGCGCTTTCAGCGCATCGGCAAATCGCGCCGGTGCGTCGCTGCGGTTGGCGAGCTCGTTCTCGATCGGTTCGCCGAGGAACGCCGCCTTGGCCGCGATGGCCAGATCATTGCGCGCAGCATCGTTGGGCGCAAAGCCAGTGAGCACGACACGTCCGCCGCCCTTTGCGATCTTGAACGCATACGGCGCAATGATGTCGACGACACCGACCTTGAACGGCTCAGGCAGCGAAGCGCGCACCGAAGCGTTGACGACATCGTTCGTCACCGCGGCCGAGCCATGCCCGCGGATTGAAAGCTCCGCGTCGGTCATCGTCGTCTCGCCGTCGGCGAGCTTGGCAAGCTCGCTCAGCGCGCTGGTGGCCGCGCGCGCGAAATCGCCGTTTGGCGCCCCACGCGCCAACCTCATCCGGTTGACAACCTCGCGGCCGGAAAACAGCTTCGTGGCCGTGCCGGCGATCTCGGCGCGAATGGCATCGCTCGGCGCCAGGCCCTGCAATGTCACGCTCTTGCCGTCGCTGCTAGCATCCCAGCGATAGGGCTTGATTTCCGGCGGCAGGATCTCGGCGCGCGCCAACTGCAAGCCCGTTGGAAGATTTTTAGTGGCCGCAAGGGCTGCATCGTAGACCTCGAAGCTCGCCGCGGCACCGGAGATCGAATAGCCGGTATCGACAATGCCGAACGATCCGCCATCGAGCTTCGCCGCCTCGCCAAGACCATAGGCAACGATCGCTTCAAATCCACTCGGCGCGCCTGTTGCATAGGCAAGCGCGTCGACAACCGATTTGCCGCTCGCAGAGTCCTTCGCCATGGCCACAATCCGGCCACGCGTGACAGGTGTCGGCACCGATCCCGTGAGTCGGAACTCATCTCCCACCCGGGTGGCGGCAAACTCAAACGGCCTTGCCGGCAAGACCCGCTGCAGACGCCAATCGACCAGCCGCACGCCGTTGGCTCGGTCCACCGCCTGGCCCATGCGGGTGCCATCGCCGTCGGCGAATTCCAGCCCCTCGAGCCGGACGTCACGGCCCAAAGCCGTTGCTTTCATTGCGCTGGCGATATCAGGCGCCTCGGCGAGGACTGCTTGCGCCCGCGACGCCACATCGGCCTCGACCGGTTCCGTCCGCACGCCATTGGCGAGCACCCACAGGGCCGCGATTGGAAGTAGCCCCGCCCACCATTTGCCCGGCTGGTGCATAGATTTTCGCCCTCCCCAAGCGCAAAACAAGCGAACACACAACGATTTCGTGCCAGCACAACACCCTGCTGCGCAGCATCGTAAGATGAGCTGACAGTCTTGGGTAGCTGAACCTCCGATACCCGCAGAAAATTGATATCCGACATCTTGTCTATTTTACGCCGCACTGTACCGGTTAAGATTGGGAGCCATGAAAGTCCTTGTCCTCGGTCGGTGGCACAGCGTTCGACCGATCAATGGCGTTCGCCTAAGCACGACGCATCGTCATTTCAAGTAATGCGCAGCACACGCGGCCCGACGTGAAGTCCTGTCACGTCGGACCAACTAGAATCTTGCCCATCCCGCGTGCAAGAGCTGATGAGTTTCCGCGCATTGAGCGACTTTTCTTGACTGCCTAGTTGCGGAACCAAAGCAGGAACTTTTTCACTCGGTCACGGTTTTTAACCGGGGCTGCACCCGGAGGTTCGTTCATGAGGATTGCGCAGATTGCGCCGTTGATGGAAAGCGTTCCACCACGGCTTTATGGCGGGACCGAGAGGATCGTCTCCTATCTGGCCGACGAGCTGGTTCAGCAAGGGCACGAGGTGACGCTGTTTGCCAGTGGCGACTCGATCACCAACGCCAACCTGGTGAGCTGCACCCCCAGGGCGCTGCGGCTCGAGGCCGGCGTTCGCGACGTCATTCCGTATTACATGCTCATGCTCGACCGTGTGCGCGCGGCAGCCGACGAGTTCGACTTTCTTCACTTCCATATCGATCAGTTTCATTTCCCGCTCTTTCGCTCGCAGGCGGAGCGGACCGTGACCACCCTGCATGGCCGGCAGGACCTGCCTGATCTCAAGCCGCTCTACATTGGTTTCAGCGACATGCCGCTGGTGTCGATTTCGAACGCACAGCGGCGGCCGGTCCCCAACGCCAACTTTGTGACCACCATCCACCACGGCATTCCCAAGCATCTTTATGAGCCCACATTCGAGCCGCGCGGCGGCTACCTGGCGTTCATCGGCCGCATCTCTCCGGAGAAACGCCCTGATCGCGCCATCAAGCTCGCCCGGACGCTCGGAATTCCTTTGAAGATCGCGGCCAAAGTCGACAAGGTGGACGAGGTCTACTTTCGGGAGCAAATCGCGCCGCTTATCAATCAGCCCGGTGTGGAGTATATCGGCGAAATCAATGAGGGCGCCAAGACCGAGTTTCTCGGAGAGGCACTGGCGTTGCTCTTCCCCATTGATTGGCCGGAGCCGTTCGGTTTGGCCATGATCGAGTCCATGGCCTGCGGCACGCCCGTGCTTGCGTTCCGGAAGGGGTCGGTGTCGGAGGTGATCGACGAAGGCGTCACCGGATTGACCGTCGATTCCATGGATGAGGCCATCAGGAGACTGCCGCACGTGCTGGCGCTTGACCGGCGCGCCGTGCGGCGGCGCTTCGACCAGCGCTTTACCGCAACCCGCATGGCCAAGGATTACGTGCAGACCTATCGCGCCTTGCTGAAGCGAGCCCCGGCCCCATCGATGCAGGAGGCCGTGCCGCGATTGCAGCCGGCACTGGAAGAATCGCTCGAGTGACGGAGACTTCATGACGACCGCTCCTGTGAGGGTCCCGTCGATCGACAATTTTCCGGAAGCTCAATTCTACATCCCGGCCGTCGGTCCGGCATCGCGGCCCCGCTGCACGCTGAAGCAAGACGACACCTTCGTGGTGGTCGACAGCCATGGCGATATCGGCGCCTCGGCGGGCGGCAGCGACGGCCTGTTTCTTAGCGACACCCGATTCCTGTCGCATTTTGAATTGCTGATCAACGGGATGCAGCCGCTGCTCCTGGGCTCCAACACGCGCGACGACAATACGTCGCTCACCATCGATCTCACCAATCCGGATCTCTATGCGGAGAACCGCCTCGTCCTGCCCAAGGACACCGTGCACATCGTGCGCACGATCTTTGTCTACCGCAATGCGCTCCATCAGAGAATTGCGCTGCGGAACTACGGCCGCGCGGTCAACCTGACCTTGTCGCTCGTGTTCGACGGCGACTTTGCCGATGTCTTCGAGGTGCGCGGCCTTCGCCGCCCGCGCCGAGGCAAGATCGAGCGCCTGGTTGCCGGCCGGGCTCGCACGCTGCTGACCTACTACGGGCTCGACGGCAAGCTGCGACAAACGAACATCGGCTTTGATCCGCAGCCGAGCGAGCTGCTCGAGACGGCGGCAACCTATCGACTTTCGCTCGCCGCACGGGAGACAGCGTCACTGTATTGTTACGTGAGCTGCGGCAACCCGGAGCTTCCGCAAACGGTCAGCTTCAACCAAGGCGTACGCGGGATCTATCGGCGGCAGCACATTGTCTCTCGACACGCCACTACCGTCGCAACATCCAATCCGCTCTTCAACGAGATCGTGTGCCGATCCATAGCCGATCTCCGCATGCTGTCGACCGACACACCGCAAGGACCATATCCTTATGCGGGAATTCCCTGGTATTCGACCACATTCGGGCGCGACGGACTGATCACAGCGCTGCAGATGTTGTGGCTTGATCCTTCCATGGCGCGAGGCGTCTTGCACCGCCTCGCCGCCCTGCAGGCGAAGGTGGACGATCCTGAGTCCGATGCGCAACCCGGCAAGATCCTGCACGAGATGCGCGCCGGCGAAATGGCGGCGCTGCGCGAAGTCCCGTTCGCGCTGTACTACGGGACCGTCGATTCGACGCCGCTGTTCGTGCTGCTGGCCGGCCTCTATGCGGAGCGAACGGGAGATTACGAGACGATCCGCGCGATCTGGTCCAATCTGGAAGCCGCCCTCGCCTGGATTGACGGCCCTGCCGACAAGGATCGCGACGGCTTTGTCGAATATCATCGCGAAACCGCGGACGGGCTTGTGAATCAAGGCTGGAAGGATTCCTTCGACGCCGTTTTCCATGCCGACGGGCGCATGGCGGAAGGACCGATCGCGCTGGCCGAGGTGCAAGGCTACGTTTACGCGGCGAAAAAGGCGCTGGCGCGCTGTGCCGCACAGATCGGCCGAGGCGAGCAAGCACGTGAGCTCGAGGTGCAGGCCGACCGGCTCGCCGCGCGGTTTGAGGAAAGCTTCTGGTCCGCCGATCTCGGCACCTACGCGCTTGCGCTCGATGGCGCCAAGGCGCCTTGCCTGGTTCGCAGCTCCAATGCCGGGCATGTCTTGTTCAGCGGCATCGCACGGCCGGAGCACGCTCGCGAGGTCGCCACGATGCTCCTGACCCCGCAGTTCTTCTCCGGATGGGGCATCCGGACCATTGCCAGGCGCGAGGCGCGTTACAATCCGATGTCCTATCACAACGGGTCGGTCTGGCCGCATGACAACGCCCTGATCGCGCTCGGTCTTGCCCGCTATGGCCATCAGACCGAGGTCGAGCAGCTGTTCAAAGGCATGTTCGACGCGGCCTGCTACATGGACCTGCGGCGCCTGCCTGAGCTGTTCTGCGGCTTCCAGCGCGGGCCGCGACGCGGGCCAACGCTCTATCCCGTCGCGTGCAACCCGCAGGCGTGGGCGAGCGCCACGCCGTTGTCGCTGCTGGAAGCCTCCCTCGGCCTGCAGATCAACGCGACGGCCGAGGAGGTTCGTTTCGTCGAGCCGCACCTGCCGGCCTTCCTCGACGAGGTCGTCGTACGCAATCTCGCCGTGGGCCGCGCAAGCCTTGATTTTTTGGTTCGCCGTCAAGGAAGCGGCACGTCGGTGCAGATTTTGCATCGGCGCGGCGATGCCAGGATTTCGGCTATTCATCGCTAAGGCGAGACGAGCTGAGTTTGAATCGCCTCTTATTTTCCGCTCGTCCCCGCGGACGCGGGGACCCAGTCCTTTAGCCGAGTTCTCGGCCCTGGATTCCCGCTTTCGCGGGAATGAGCGGAGATTGGTTCAATGACGGTGCAGAGCAAATTCATCCCGCTCTAGGCCTTTGAATCGGATCAAAGTCTGACAAAAAATACAGGCGGCCCCAGCCGTGCCCGCAAGGTGGCTCGGCTCAGACCCCGATGTGTGTCAACCAGTCGCGCGGCAGCAACCCGTCAATCGGTTGCGTGCGGGATCGCCAGGACGCTGTCGGCATGCTCCGGGTCGAACACCCCTTGCAGCACCCTGGCTTCATCATCCCTGCCGACCCATCGCAGCTTGCGGATCCGTTTGACACGGTCGCTCTCGGCGCGCTGCTCCGCCGTAACCTGCGGCAATGCTTTCTTCACGAGCGCCATTCGCATGTTTTCCTCCTCTCTCATGAGCTGCACTTTTCTCAGTGCATTGACCTTTTCGGTGCAATGACTTGCCGGCCTTAACGAAGACACTAATCGACGGCGGTCGCGCTGTCGGCCAGATGGCGCGTGCCCGCCCGCAGCAGCTTCTCCCCATCCGCCAGCATGCGCCGGCTATCCTCGGAGAGCATCTCCAGCTGCTTGCTGATGCACTCCTGGCACGCGGTTGCGACGCCGGGTATCGACCGCGTCTCCGCCACCTTGCCGAGGAACTCTGCGGCGAGATCGATTTCCGACTGCGCGCGAGCAAACCAGGCGTGATTGATCCGCTCGAAGGTATCGAGCAACTCTTTCTGCATGGCTAATGTAGTTTCGTATTGTTTCTTCCCTAAACTACCAAATGCTTCAGGAAACCAGCTGAGCGCCGCGAGGGGCGCAGTTCTGCCGTCGCCATTGGTCGTCATGCAATCCTCCCACTCCTGTCACATCCACACGACAACCATGCTGAATAGTGCACGTACAGAGTCAACAAAAGATTGGTCAAACAATCGTGAGATGAGCATCGAGATGGAACATAAGCTAAGTTTTCCTTGCTGCGTTAGATAAAACTATGCAGACATCTGTCAAAAATCGACTTCCAAGGCATTGAATATAAAAGCTAGATTATGATTTGACTCAACGTGTTCGGATCATGGCATGGTGCGAGGGCCCGATAGCGTCGACGCCTGCCGCCAACAAAGTTGCCGATGGTCACCAATAGTCTGAACAGCAATAGTCTGAACAGAAAGTCGCTCCAACTCGGCGTCTTGCAGGACGCGACCGAGTTGACGATGGAGGACCGCGCGGCCGCTTTGGCACGAATCGAGGCATCAATTGCCCCACTGGCGATCGCCGACCAGGCGTATGTGCTCGAGACCGGCAGGATGACCATGAACGGAACCGCCGCCGCGGTTAGGAATGATCAGCGTGTCCGCTGAGGCCTATCTCGGCGTTTGAGTCGTTCTGGTTGAGGAGTTGCGACGGGGGAGACCGAGGATGAGCACACCGACCGCTACGCGCGATGATGCTTTCATGTTTGATCCCGGCGCCGAGACGATGTCGCGGGATGCTCTCACCGCGCTGCAGCTGGAACGGACGAAACGCACGCTGGAGCACGCCTACGCCAAGGTGCCGCTCTATCGCCAACGGTTCGATGGCGCCGGCGTGAAGCCCGGCGACTTCAAGGCGCCGGCAGACATCGCGCGTTTTCCGTTCACGCTGAAGAGCGACCTGCGCGACAATTATCCTTTTGGCATGTTCGCGGTGCCGCGTGACCAGGTGCTCCGCCTCCATGCCTCATCGGGCACCTCAGGCAAGCCGACGGTCGTCGGCTATTCGAAGAGCGACCTTGATCTCTGGTCGGATCTGATGGCGCGATCGCTGGCCTGCGCCGGCGCGCGGCCGGGCGACATCGTGCACAATGCCTATGGCTACGGCCTGTTCACGGGCGGCCTCGGGGCGCACTACGGCGCCGAACGGCTTGGCTGCACCGTCGTTCCGATGTCGGGCGGCGCAACCGAGCGCCAGGTGACGCTGCTGCAGGATTTCGGAGCCAATGTACTGTGCGCGACGCCCTCATACGCGCTCAACATTGCCGAGGTCGCTGCCGGCATGGGCGTCGACCTGCGGCAATCATCGTTGCGGATCGGCGTGTTCGGGGCGGAGCCGTGGAGCGAGTCGATGCGACGCGTCTTGGAGGATCAGCTCGGCATCAAGGCCGTGGACCTCTACGGCTTGTCGGAGATTTTAGGGCCGGGCGTCGCCAGCGAGTGCGGGATGGTGCGGGCCGGCCTGCATGGCTGGGAGGATCACTTCCTGTTCGAGGTGATCAATCCCGAGACGCTCACTCCGCTTGCCGTCGGCGAGAGCGGCGAGCTCGTCATCACCACGCTCACCAAGCAGGCGCTGCCGATGATCCGCTATCGCACGCGCGACATCACGCGGCTCAGCCACGAGCCATGCGCCTGTGGCCGCAGCCATGTGCGCATCATGCGCGTGACCGGGCGCGATGACGACATGCTCATCATCCGTGGCGTCAATGTCTATCCCTCGCAGGTCGAGGCGGTGCTGGTCAATTTGCCCGACCTCGCGCCGCACTATCAGATCGTGCTGACGCGCGAGGGCGCGCTCGACGCCATGATGGTCGAGGTCGAGCTGGCCCCACAGGTCTCCATGTTTGACGCCGACCGCGCCCGCAAGGCCATCGAGATCGCCACCCACATCAAGACGCACGTTGGCGTCACCTGCATGATCGCCGTCAAGTCGCCGGGCGAGGTGCCGCGGTCGCAAGGCAAGGCGGTGCGGGTCAAGGATTTACGCAAGCCGATGGGCTGAGGCTGTAGCTTTGATGAGCATGATCTTTTCCGAAAACCGGCTTCCACTTTTCGGGATCATGCTCTGTCAGGCGCTGTCACGCCATGTGCCGGTCGCGAGATAGCGATCGAGCGCGATCGCGGCGGTGGCGCCGTCTCCCATCGCGCCGGCGGCCCGGTGCGGAGAGCCCTGCCGCACGTTGCCGGCCGCGCAGATGCCCTTCGCCGCCGTGCGCATCGCGACATCGACACAGATCCGCCCGGTGGCATCGAGCGGCAGCAGGCCGCCAAACAGCTGCGTGTTCGGAACGAGGCCAACGCAGGCAAACACAGCGGCGGTCGCCAGATCGCTTTCCGCGCCGGAGCTGACATCCTTGACGCGCACCTCCCTCACCGATTGGTCGCCGATGATCTCACTGACCGTTGCGCCGAGCCGCACCTCGATCTTGCCATGTGCACCAATCCGCTCGCGATAGCTCGCTTGCCCGCTGAGCGCGCCACCGCGCTCGAGCATCACGACTTTCGCGACGTGCTCACCGAGGGTGAGCGCCTCCTGCATCGCCGAGTCGCCGCCACCGACCACCACGGCGACCTTGTCGCGCAGCAGCGGCCCATCGCAGCTCGCGCATTCGCTCACGCCCTTGCCAAACAGCCGCTCCTCGCCGGGCACGCCGAGCTTGGCGAGCGCAGTTCCAGTCGCGATGACCACGGCGCGTGCAATCATGGTGCTGCCATCGCTGGCGAGCGCCCAGTGGTGGCCCTGCGCCGTGAGCGCCTCGCAGCCCGCCATCAGGCATTCGACGCCCGCCACATCTGCCTGCTCCTGCGTCATGGGGCA
>WNGB01076697.1_pt1 | contig 12614 bp, 9 predicted proteins | sample 5400681 | NCBI WGS metagenome assembly WNGB01 (sample SAMN13153367, study PRJNA577476) | soil metagenome | isolation source: 115 cm soil or saprolite under grassland replicate 2 | place: USA:California | collected 2016-06-15 | reverse complement strand
GCACCGACATCATGCGGCCGTCGGCGGTGAAGGTGACGAGGCCCATACCGCGGGGGCCGAACGGCACGCCAACCTGTTTGCCCTCGGGATCGGTCGCCCGAGTCGATGCCAGGCGCCAGACACCTACGATGTTCTTTGCTTCCATGACGACCTCAGCTAAAGGCGAGCCGGCGCGAGCGGCGCTGCGAACGCGACAGCATGGCGGCCGGAATCAGGGCGAGCAACGCCACGGCGCCGACGATGATGAAGGTGTCGGAGAAGGCCATCGACTGGGCGTTGATGTTCAGGATGGTGCCGAGATATTCCAGCGCGCCTGCTTTCTGCTGCTGGAACGGCAGGCCAGCGCGCTGCATGAGCTGCTGAACCTGGTGCAGCAGGCGCTCCGTCGTGTGGTTGTCCCAGCCCTGGGTCGCCGTCAGGGCATCGGCGTGGAAGCGCGTGCGCACCTCGAAGAAGGCCACCATCAGGTTGATGCCGAAGGCGCCACCGAGCTGGCGCATGAAGTTGGCGACGCCCGAGCCCTGGCGCACCTTGTCGGCCGGCAGCGCCTTCAGCGAGGAGGCGTTGAGGCTGGGGTTGATCAGTCCCAAGCCCAGTCGCGAGACCATGATCATCGCCACCAGGGTCCAGAAGGTCGTATCGACATCGGCCACGGTCATCCAGGCGAAGCCCGTCGCGAACAGCAGCAGGCCAATGATGATCATGACCGACGCCGGCATGGCGTCACTGAGCCGTCCGGCCACCGGGAAGATGAAGGCGAGCATGATGCCGGCCGGCATCATCATCAGCCCGGCCAGGAGCGGCGTGAAGCCGATGATGGTCTGCACGAACACCGGGATGACGTAGGTCGAGCCCATCATGCCGGCGCCGAAGATGAAGGCGATCATGGCGGCGGCGGAGAACTCGATGTTGGCGAAGATGCGCACGTCGAGCAGTGCGCGCGGCGTATGCAGCTCCCACAGGATGAAGACGAGACCGGCCAGGGCGCCGATCGTGAGGCGCAGCACGATGGTGTCGGAGCTCCAGCCCTCGCGCTGGCCGTCGGCGATGCCGGTCATCAGGCCGAACAGGCTGGTGCAGAGCAAGGCGAAGCCCAGCCAGTCGAACGGCGGGATCTCGCGCGGGATGCGCCGCGTCGGCATGAACAGGAGGCCCATGCCGGCGGCGATGACGCAGAACGGCAGGGAGATGAAGAAGACGTAGCGCCAGGAGAAGTATTCGATCATCAGGCCGCCCAAGGTCGGGCCGATGGCTGGTGCGAACACCACGCCCAGCCCGAACACGCCCATCGCCATGCCGCGGCGGTCGGGCGGAAAGACGGTGAAGATGGTGGCCATCACCAGCGGCTGGGCGACGCCGGCGCTGAAACCCTGCAGGACACGGGAGAAGATCAGCCAATGCTCGGTCGGCGCCGTGCCGCCCATCAGGGCGCCGAGCGAGAAGAAGAACAGCGCGCCGACGAAGACCCGCCGCTCGCCCAAAATGCCGGTCAGCCAGGCATTGATCAGCATGCCCGCGGTCATGGTCGCCATGTAGGCCGACGACATCCATTGCGCCTGGTCCTGGCCGATGCCGAAGGCGCCCATGACGTCGGGCACCGCGACGTTCACCGTGGTCATCGCCAGCACCATGGACACCACGCCGACCATGCCGGCGATGGTGACCAGCCAGCGATAGGCGGGCCCGTAGCGCTCTCTCAGGACCTGTGCGGTCTGGACGACGTTGCTGTCGGTCATGGCTGGGGGCGCGCGACTCCAGTCGCGCGTCTTCGTGGATCCAACGCATGATCGCGCCACTGAAGTGGCGCGCCCCCAGCGCTTGTTCTACCGGACGTCAATTTCGACTTCGACCATCATGCCCGGCGTGAGCGGCTTGGGCATCTCGACCATGTCGATCTTCACCGGCATGCGCTGGGTGATCTTGGTGAAGTTACCGGACGGGTTGGGCGTCGGCAGGAGCGCAAAGCGCGCCGTGGTGGCGCTGCCGATGCGCGCGACCTTGCCGACGAAGCGGTCGTTGGGATAGGCGTCGACCGAGACGACCACCAACTGACCGAGCTTGAGGCGGCCGACCTGGGTCTCCTTGATGTTGGCCTCGACCCAGACCTCTTGGGGATTGTGCAGCAGCAGGATGCGCTGGCCCGACTGCACGTACTCGCCCGGCAGCACGAAGGTGCGGTCGATCACGGCGGGGATCGGGCTCTTGATGGTGCGGTCCTCGACGTCGACGTTCTGCTGGTGCATCTGCGCGGCAAGGTTGGCGACCTGGTGATCGAGGGCCGCGATCTGGGCGTCGATCACGCCGAGCTTGTCCTGCTCGACCTTGGCTTCCTCGAGGCTGTTCAGCGCCTGCTCGTGCTCGGCGCGCGCCTGCTGGAGCTGGCTGTCGAGCTTCTCGACGGCAGACTGCGCCACCTGAAGCGCGCGCTCGTTGGAAACCCGGCGCTCGAACAGCGACCACTGGCGCTCGAGCTCGCCCTTGGCGAAGTCGAGGTCGGACTTCGTCGCCGCCAGCGCCTTCTCGCGCGCCTGCACGGTCGAGGCGCGCGTCTTGGCCAGCGCATCGGCCTGGTTCAAGGTGAGCCGGCGCTCGGCCCTGAGCCGCGTGCGCTCGGCCCGCACACCTTCGATCTGGGCTCGAAGCGAGTCGCTCTTCAGCTTGGCCGCGCGGTCGTCGATGTTGGCCACGACCTGGCCTGCGGCGACCCGCATGCCCTCGCGCACCGGCATGTCGACGACCCAGCCGTCGGCGCGGCTGGAAATGGTGACGATGTCGGCGGTGACGCGCGCGTCGTATTCGTAGATGTGGGTGAACCGCAGATAGAGCTCGCGGCCGCCATAGACCAGGGCCGCCAGCACCACGGCGACGATCGCCAGGGTCCGCGGCCCGATGGGCAGGCGGCCGCGGCCGATTGTCCAGATCGAACGGCGCGGCAGCACGCTGATGCGCGGCGGCTGGGCTGCAGGGGCCGGAGAAGCCGGTGTCGGAACCGTCCTGGCGACAGGTGGTGAGACCGACTGATCCACGAGGTGTCTACCGGGCGCCCGGCGAATGGCTTGTCATCCAAAAAGCATAAGCCTGAAACATTCGTCCGACCATCGGTCGGACCGGCTTGCTGCACCGCACTTGGTGCATGCCGGCCCCGGCAATGTATCCGGCCGCGACCCTTGCCAAGCCGGCCGAGGCAGGAGACCGTTCCAAACAGCCCATTTCACCGCTCGCACAGCAAAAACAATACGGGAACGCCTCAAAGATGCCTGACGCCTCGCATGGTCCCGCTCCCCATTCCTCCGATAAAGGCCAGCTCGATGTCGCCATCGTCGGCGGCGGCCTGGCCGGCCTTTACGCCATCCATCGCCTGCGCGGCATGGGCCTGAAAGTCCTATCCCGGCGCGCGCTGCGACGTGGAGAGCCTGGAATACTCCTACAGCTTCTCCAATGAGCTGCAGCAGGAATGGAAGTGGCCGGAGCGCTACGGCACGCAGCCCGAGATCCTGAAGTACATCAACCATGTCGCCGACCGTTTCGATCTGCGCCGCGACGTGCAGCTCAACACCCGCATCGTCTCGGCGTACTTCGACGGCAAGGCGAGCGAATGGACCCTGAAGACCGACGGCGGCGAGGAGATCCGCGCGCGCTACTGCGTCATGGCGGCGGGCAATCTCTCGACGCCGCGCGTGCCCGACTTCAAAGGCCTCAAGAATTTTCGAGGCAAGTGGTACCACTCCGGCCTGTGGCCGCATGAGGGTGTCGACTTCTCAGGTCTGCGCGTCGGCGTGATCGGCACCGGCTCGTCGGGCGTTCAGATGATCCCCATCATCGCCAGCCAGGCCAAGCACCTGACGGTGTTCCAGCGCACCGCCAACTTCAGCCTGCCGGCGCGCAATGGGCCGATGGAGCCCGAGCGTGAGAGCAAGCACAAGGCCGAGTATCCCGCGCGCCGCGCCGCCGCCGCCGACACGCCGTTCGCGATCGGCGGGCACCACAAGCCGACCCGGTCGGCGCTCGAGGTCCCGGAGGACGAGCGCAACCAGGCCTACGAGGCCAAGTGGCAGGAAGGTGGCAGCATCAGCTACCTCTATGCCTATACCGACCTTCTGGTGAACAAGCAGTCGAACGACACCGCCTCGGAGTTCGTGCGCAACAAGATCCGGGCCACCGTGAAGAACAAGCGCACCGCCGAGCTTCTGGCGCCCAAGGACCATCCGATCGGCACCAAGCGACTCTGCCTCGATACCCACTACTACGAGACCTACAATCGCGACAACGTCACCCTGATCGACGTGCGCTCCGATCCGATCGCGGAGATCACCGAGACGGGATTGCGCACCAACGGCGGCCAGACGTTCGAGCTCGACGCCATCGTTTTTGCGACGGGCTTCGACGCCATGACCGGCGCACTGCGCGAGATCGACGTGCGCACGACCGAAGGTGCAGTGCTGCGCGACCATTGGGAGGGCGGCCCGCTCACCTATCTCGGATTGATGGTGTCGGGTTTCCCCAACATGTTCGTGGTCACCGGCCCCGGCAGCCCGGGCGTCAAGACACAGATGATCGCTTCCATCGAGCAGCACGTCGACTGGATCGCCGACTGCATCGGCCATCTGCGCAAGGAAGGCTTCGATCGCATCGAGGCCTCGCCGCAGGCCGAGGGCGAGTGGGTGGAGCACGTCAACAAAGTCGCCGACAGCACGCTCTATCCGCTGGCCAACAGCTGGTACATGGGCGCCAACATCCCCGGCAAGCCGCGCGTGTTCATGCCCTATGTCGGCGGCTTCGACCGCTACAAGCGCCAGTGCGACGCCATCGCCGCCAGGGGCTACGAAGGGTTCAAGCTGGGCAAACAGAAGGCTCCCGTCACCTGATGCCCCTCTCCCTCCTCCTCACCGGCGATTCGATCCTGCAGCGCCGGCTGAACAGCCGCGACGATGGCGAACTGCGGCCGCTGTTCGACAGGGTGCGCTCAGCCGACGTCGCCTTCACCAATCTCGAGGGGCTGGCCAACGACTATCGCGGCGATCCTGCCCTGGAGAGCGGCGGCTCGCATTTCGGCGCGCCCGCCTGGGTGCTGGATGAGCTGGTCGCGGCAGGCTTCGATCTGTTCGCCACCGCCACGAACCATGCGCTCGACTATTCGATTTCGGGCCTTGTGCATACGATCGAGGCGCTGGAGGCGCGCGGGCTTTCCTTCGCGGGCGTCGGCCGCAATCTCGAGGATGCGCGGCGGCCCTGCTATCACACCTCGCCCGCCGGCACCGTGGCGATGATCTCCTGCTGCTCGACCTTTGCCCGGGGCAATGAGGCGGGCGCGCAGCGGCCCGACCTTCCGGGACGTCCGGGGCTCAACCCCCTGCATGTCGAGACGCTGCACGAGGTCACCGAGCAACAGCTCGCGGTGCTGCGCGAGGTCGCCGAGCAGCTCGGCCTCGAGGCCGAGCGCCAGCAGAAGATCAAATCCGGCTTCGCGTTCCCGCTCGCCGACCCGGCGCTGTTCCCGCTCGGCGACCTCAAGTTCAAGTCGGCCAACCAGGCGCAGGTGCGCACGACACCGTCGCCCAAGGACGTCGCGGCCATGGTGCGCTGGGTCGAGGAAGCGCGCGGCCTCGCCGACCTCGTGCTGGTGAGCTTGCATGCGCACGAGCAGCTCGGGCTGGAACTCTACAAAGGCAAGCCGATCTTCTACAGCCTGGGCAACTTCATCGGCCAGAACGAGCTGGTGGCCAAGATCCCGGCCGACGGCTACGAGCGCTTCCGGGCGGAGCCCGATCTGACGCCGGGGCAGGTCTATCAGAAGCGCACGCAGGGCGACCAGGCGGGCTTCCCGGCCGACCGCCGCTATTGGGAGTCGATCGTGCCCACGCTCGGCTACGAAGGCGGCCCGAATGGACGCCTGACATTGCGCTCGATCGAGCTGACGCCGATCTCGCTTGGCTGGAAGGACGCCCGCCACCGTCGCGGCCGTCCACGCCTCGCCGGGGCGGCAGAGGGAAGCGCCATCCTCGATCGCTTCGCCGAGCTCTCGCGGCCGTTCGGCACCGAGCTTTGCAACGAGACGCGGTCGGTCCGGTTGGGTAAGTAACCCCCAGAGTCAGGCGACGATCGCGGCCTCGCTCTCGGGGTCGAAGAAGTGCAGCCGGCCGGGCTGCACCGACAGGCGCACCTGATCGCCTGCCGCGACCTGGGTCTCGGGCGGAACACGGGCCACGGTGACGCGCGCCTCGCCGACCCGCGTCTCGAGCAGGATCTCCGAACCGAGCTGCTCGACCACCTCAACCTTGGCAGGGAAGCTGCGGCTTAGAACGCCGTCGCCCAGCCCCAGGTGCTCGGGCCTGAGGCCCATGGTCACGCGCCGGCCCTGCCACGCCTCGAGGGTGCGGGCACTCGCCTCGTTGATGGCGAGCTTGACCGCCGGCGACTGGGCCACCAGCACATCGCCCTCCTTGCGGATGGTGACATCGAGGAAATTCATCGCCGGCGCGCCGATGAAGCCAGCCACGAACCGGTTGACCGGATGGCCGTAGACGGAAAGCGGTGTGCCGGCCTGCTGGACCTGGCCGTCACGCATGATCACCACGCGGTCGCCCAGGGTCATGGCTTCGACCTGGTCGTGGGTCACGAACACCGAGGTGGTCGGCAGCTGGGCATGCAGCCGCTTGATCTCGATGCGCATCTGGGCGCGCAGCTTGGCGTCGAGGTTGCTGAGCGGCTCGTCGAACAGGAAGACCAGCGGATTGCGCACGATGCAGCGGCCCAGCGCCACGCGCTGCTGTTGGCCGCCCGAGAGCTGGCGCGGCCGGCGCTTCAGGAGCTCGTGCAGGCCTAGCATCTCGGCGGCGCGGTCGATCGCGGCCTTGATCTCGCTTTCCGGCACCTTCTTGTTGCGCAGGCCGAAGGCGAGATTGTCGTAGACGCTCATGTGCTGATAGAGCGCGTAGTTCTGGAACACCATGGCGACGTCGCGATCGCGCGGCGGCAGATGGTTCACCACCCGCTCGCCGATCCGGATCTCGCCGCTCGAGATGTCCTCGAGGCCGGCGATCATGCGCAGGGTCGTCGACTTGCCGCAGCCCGAGGGGCCGACCAGTGCCACGAATTCCTGGTCGGCGATTTTTAGATCGACGTCCTTCACGGCATGGTGGAGCGACCCGTAGTGCTTGTTGAGCTTGCTGAGAACGATGGCTGCCATGGACTCTGTCGTACTCTTTGCCTTCTCTTCTCATCCTCCTCTCCCCCGCTAGGGGGAGAGGCTGGGTGAGGGGGCGCTGCCCCCTCACCTAACCTCTCCCCCTAGCGGGGGAGAGGAACATGAGAGGAGAGTCGGAGTTTTAGGCGTCGAGGCCCTACTGCGCCGCCTTGCTGACCAGCGGTGCGTTTTCGGACAGCACCTTGGCAATGTCCTCGCGCTTGCCGGTCACGGCCTTGGTCACGGCGTCGTTGAACGCCTTATGCACGGCCGGCCATTGCGGGAAATAGTAGGCGCCGCGCACCTTGTCCGGCGATTCGAGCACGGCTTCCGTCAGGAGCTTCATGAAGGGATCCTGGGCGGCGATCTTGGGCCAGTACTGGGTGTTGGGCGGCGGCGCACCGGTCGCCTTCCACAGCTTCATCTGGCCTTCCTCGTCGACCATCATGGCGGCCAGCATCTCCTTGGCGAGCTTCTTGCGCTCGGGCGAGATCGACTTGGGGATCGCCCAGCCCCAGATGTCGTCCCAGGCGAAGTTCTTGGTCCGGTTGGGACCGAGCGGGAAGCGCGCCGCCGCGATCCTGCCCGCGACCTTCGACTTGGCCGGATCGTTGAAGGAGCCCCACCACAGCGAATCGGCCACCGTGAAGGCGGCGTCCCCCGACGTGAAGATGGCGTTGGCCTCGGTCCGATCATACGCCGGCATACCGCGCGGCGAGATCTTGTGGGTGTTGATGGCATCCCACCAGTACTCGACCGTCTGCTTCATGCAGGGTTCGGCAAGGCTCGACTTCCAGCCGTTCTGCGCCAGCACCTTGTTGTCGCGCTCGTAGAACGGCATCAGCACGTCGCAGTTGTTGCCCCACATCGACCAGAACCAGCTGAACCAGGTGTGGTTCATCGACATGCCGCCGACATAGCCCCACTTCACCTTGTTGGCGGCTTGCAGCTTCTTGCTCACCTCGACGACTTCGGCCTGGGTCTTGGGCACCTCGTTGGGCTGCAGCAGGTCGGTGCGGTAGAAGAACACGCTGAAGGTCTGGCCCATCGGCACCACGGTGTTCTGGCCTTGCGCGTTGCCGAACACGACCTTGTCCATGCCCCACTTGTCGGCAAACTGCAGGCCCGGGATGTCGTCGGTCGGCTCGAGCAGATGGGCCCACAGCTGGCCCCAGTCGTCGTTGTGCCAGATCACGTCGTACTGGTCGGAGTTCGAGGTGAGCGAGGCGGTCATCTTCTCGACATAGACGCCGTAGGAGTTCGGCACCTTGACGATCTTGATGCCGTTCTTGGCGCCCCAGGTCTCGAACATGGCGACTGAGGCGTCCTGCAGCGGGCTCGGCTGGTAGCCGATCCTGAGTTCCTTGACCTGTGCCTGGGCTGCCCCCGTGGCGAGCAGGCCAACCGCCAGCGCGGTCAACGTCCGTCTTCCCATTCGATACATCGTGTTTCCTCCGTTTCGTTTCTGAATTCAGGTCCTCGTTCTTTTTAGATCCTGAGGCCGCGGATCACGTACTTCTGGCCGAACAGCGCCAGCAAAAAGGCCGGCACCAGCGCCATCACCGCCGTCGCGGCCATCAGGTTCCAGCGCAGTCCCATCTCGGTGACGAACTGGGCCATCACCACGGTGATCACCGGCACCTTGTTGCCAGTCAGGATCAGGGCAAACAGGAATTCGTTCCAGGTGAACAGCCAGCACAGCACGGCGAGCGCGGAGATCGCCGGGATGGCCGACGGCAGCGCCACGCGCAGGAAGGCGCCCCAGCGCGTGCAGCCGTCGATCAGCGCGGCATGCTCCATCGACGGATCGATGCCGTCGAAGAAGCCCTTCATCAGCCACGAGAAGAAGCAGATGTGCACCGCGATGTGCGGCAGCAGCAGGCCGATATAGGTGTCGTAGATGCCCCAACTCTGGGTCACGAAATAGAGCGGCAGCACCCACGAGATATAAGGCACGCAGCGGAACACGTAGATGGTGCCGAACCAGGTGCTGGCGGCCGGCCCGCGGAAGCGCGACAGCATGTAGCCGCTCGACACCGTCACCAGCAGCGAGAAGACGGTGGCGAGCGTCGAGATCAGAGCCGAATTGACGAAGGCGTGGACCAGCCGCTCGTCGGTCAGCACCTCGGCGAAGCTCGCCAGGGTGAACTCGGTGCCGCGATGGACGTAGTAGACGCCGGATTCCGGCCGCAATGAGGTCAGGATCAGCCACAGCACGGGAAAGGCGAAGGCAAAGCAGATGCCGAACAGTGCCAGCGCGAACAGCGCCCGACGGCCTGCGACCGGCAGGCGCCCGAACAGCAGCGGCGCCACGTAGGCGTAGAGACTGAACAGCTCGGTCGAGCGGCCGGGGCCGCCGCCGGTTAGCGTCCACACGATGTCAAAGGTGCGGAAGGCGTCGATGGCGCGGATCACGATGCAGACCACGATGACCGGCCGCAGCATCGGCAGGGTGAGATGGCTGAACACGCGCCACGTCGAGGTGCCGTCGATGGCGGCGGCCTCGAACGGCTCGCGCGGCAGGCTCTGCAGGCCGGCCAGCAGCAGCAGGGTGAACCACGGCGTCCATAGCCAGATGTCGGTCAGCAGGATGACCCCGAAGGCGCTCCAGCGCTCGACCAGCCAGGGCTGGCCCTCGAGCCCCAGCCCCTCGAGCACGGCGTTCACGATGCCGAACTGGTCGTTGAACATCCAGCGCATCATGATGGCGGCGATCACCGGCGCCACCATGAGCGGCACCAGCAGCACGGTCTGAACGATCTTCTGCCCGGCGAAGGGCCGGTTGAGCAGCAGCGCCAGCGCGAGACCAAGGACCAGCGATCCCGCCACGCTCAGCACCATGAAGATGAAAGTGTTGGGCAGGACCACTTCGAGGAACGCCGGGTCGGTGATCACGGCGCGATAGTGGTCGAGACCGATCCAGTCCTTCTTCGGATTGTAGAGGGCCCAGTTGCGGAAGCTGGCATTGGCGCCGATGGCGATCGGCAGGACCTGGAACAGCGTCAGGAGAAGGGCTGCGGGGGCGATCAGGAACAGCATGAAACGCTGCTGTTCGCCAAACAGGGGGCGCCCGCCCTTCGCCATCCGCATTCTCCCCACTCGTCGTGATCGACGTATTTTTCGGCCCGAATGATGGTGGTTTTCCGAACTGGTTGGAAGCGACGTTTGGGAGTATTTGAGCGCCGCCATGCCGACACTGCGCACACTCAAGGCCCTCCAGCGCGAAGGGCTGCTGACGCCGGATCCGCGTCTGCCCGATTCGCGGCTGCCCGATCCGCGTCTGATGGCGGCTGCCGAGGCCATGGCCATTGCGCTGACACCCGAGATGCTGGCGCTGATCGATCGCGACGATCGCGCCGATCCCATCGCCCGCCAGTTCGTGCCCAGCGCCCAGGAAACCGAGATCGCGCCCGACGAGCTTGCCGATCCGATCGGCGACGAGGCGCGCTCGCCGGTGAAGGGCATCGTGCATCGCTATCCCGACCGCGTGCTGCTGAAGCCGCTGCATGTCTGCCCGGTCTATTGCCGCTTCTGCTTTCGCCGCGAGAAGGTCGGCCCCGGCGGCGAGGCCTTGTCGGCCGCCGAGCTGAAGGCCGCTCTCTCTTATATCCGGGCGCGGCCGGAAATTTGGGAGGTCATCCTGACCGGCGGCGACCCGCTGATGCTGGCGCCGCGCCGCCTGGCCGAGCTGATCGCGGGCCTCGACGCCATTGCCCATCTCGGCGTGATCCGCATCCACAGCCGCGTGCCGGTCGTCGATCCCGCGCGCGTCACGGACGAGCTGGTCGCCGCGCTGAAGCCGCAGCGCACCGCGCCGTGGCTCGCCGTGCATTGCAATCACGCCCGCGAGCTCAGCGTCGCCGCACGCGCCGCCCTGGCTCGGCTGGCCGACGCCGGCATTCCCCTGATGGGCCAGACGGTCCTGCTGGCCGGCGTCAACGACGAGGTCGAGACGCTGGAGGCGCTGATGCGCGCCCTGGTGACGGCACGGGTGAAGCCCTATTACCTGCACCATCCCGACCTGGTGCGCGGCACCGGGCATTTCCGGGTTTCGGTGGAGCGCGGCCAGGCCTTGATGAAGGCGCTGCGCGGCCGGCTGAGCGGGCTGGCGCAACCGACCTACGTGCTCGACGTGCCGGGCGGCCACGGCAAGGTGCCGATCGGGCCAGGCTATCTCGGCGACGATCCCGAGGCGCTCTCTGGGGCGCTGCTGGTCGAGGACGCCTTTGGCGGACGGCATCGCTATCCGCGGTGATGCTCCTCGTTGAGGATGGCCTCGCCGATCAGGCCGGGCTCCTCGACCGCGAACGCCACGGTGGCGGCGCCTGCCTTCTCGAAGGTCAGCGTGACCGGCAGGGTCGATCCCTTGGCCAGCGGCGCCTTCACGCCCAGCAGCAACAGATGGTAGCCCCGTGGCTTCAGGGTCGTCGCGTTGCCGGCCGGTATGGCCACGCCGTTGGTCAGCGGCCGCATCTCGATGTCGGCGCCGACCACCTTGATGCCGCAGAGCTCGATGCGCTCGGCCAGCGGGCTGCTGGCCGCGACCAGCCGGTCGTCGGCCGGGCCGTTGTTCACAATGGAAAGGAAGGCGCCGGCGGAGTTGTTGGGCAGGGGGTGCGAGGAGGACCGCGCCCACGGCTTGTGTATCTCCAGCGCCCTATGGACGGCCGATGGGACCGAAGGCGGCGTCTCCTTGGGGTTGCGGCGGAACCAGCTCACGCCCGGCGCTCCATTAGAATTTCTCTCAAGTACATGCTCTCCCATCCGATCCCCGAGCCCTTCGTCCTATCTGGCCAGCCCTGAATTTCTCTTGGTCTTACGCCTGTTCAAACGCCCCGTTCAGCGCCGCCCGACGGCGGCGATGGTGGCGCGGTTGGAGCGCGTCTGCGGGGCGTTCAACTCCTCGACCAGCCATTCCTCGAAGGCCTTCGTCTTGGGCCGGCTGACCGACGCCGGCGGGCAGACAAACCACCATGCCTTGCCCGAGTCGACGATCTGCGGGAACGGCTGGAACAGCCGGCCCGAGGCGAGGTCCTCGCGGAACAGCTGCGGCGGGCCGACGGCCACACCCGCACCTTCCATCGCCGCCTCGACCGCGATCATGGTCGAGTCGAAGGTGAGCACGCGCTTGGGCTTGAAGTCGCCCATGCCGACCGCGCGCAGCCAGATCGCCCATTCCGGATCGTAGGTCATGTCGATGAAGGGCACGCGCTTCAGATCATCGAGCGTCTTCAGCTTGTCGCGATAACGGCGCCCGCAGAGCGGCGTCAGGACATCGGAAAAAAGCTTTGTGGCATGCAATTCCGGCTCAGGCTGCACCGTGAAGCGGATGGCGCAGTCGAAGTCCTCGCGGGCGAAATCGATGCGCCGCTGCGTCGTCGTCATACGCACTTCGATCTCGGGATGCTTGGTCTGGAAGCGATGCAGGCGC
>WNGB01010776.1_pt1 | contig 12618 bp, 6 predicted proteins | sample 5400681 | NCBI WGS metagenome assembly WNGB01 (sample SAMN13153367, study PRJNA577476) | soil metagenome | isolation source: 115 cm soil or saprolite under grassland replicate 2 | place: USA:California | collected 2016-06-15 | reverse complement strand
CGAGTTGGTGGCGCAAGAGATTCACCTCTAAGGCGCCGGTTCCACCCCCTCTCCCAGCGGGAGAGGGGCGGGGTGAGGGGTCTTGCCGGCGCTAGCTTACCTGCCAGATCCAACCGTCACTCAGGCTGGCCAACAGCGCGTCAATGGCTTCTTGGAGGTCTGTAGCAGATTGCTTGAGCTGGATTTGTGCTACCGTCGAGCCAATGTGTATACTACGATATTGGACGTCAACTTTGAACGTTGTAGCGTCGAGTTGGCCCACATGGAGGTGAAAAGTCCGAGAGGATACGAGACCCTCTGCAGCGTGTTTTAACATGTCGAGGTTGGTGATTTTGGGCAGGAGGACGTCACGAATTTCCCCCCGTAGTTTCATGCTCGTGGTCGTAAACTCACTGTTTGGTTGATGGCTTCTGCTCCTAGGCATCGTCGGACTCCATCCTTGGTGCTTGCTGATGAGGCTGTCTGTGTGTTCCTCCCCTAGGCGGAAGGATTTTCTGTCGACGACAGAGAGTAACGCTCTCGCATCGCACTGCTCCGCGAGACTCTACACCGCACGTATGTACGATATCTTGCGTTGCCTTGCAAGCCTCCTGTGCCGCTGTAACTGGCTGGCGGACGCTCGCGCCACGGGCGTCTCAGGCGGAGCAGCGGTACCGTTGCTGGTGCACAATACCGTGGGCGCTAACACCGAAACCGTGGATTGCTACACTGCTTGTGTGGGTACCCCATGATGATTCCCAACTATGAGGTCTGCCAAGAACTGTCTGGCAACGACAGCTTCCTGCTGTGTCGCGGTCGCTCCCGGGAAGACGGGAGCCCCGTGCTCCTCAAAACGCCGCGCCATGATCCCCCGTCTCCATTTGAGGTGCGGCTGCTCGAACAGGAATACGCCATCCTCCAGGGACTTTCTTTGCCTGGGGTGCTCCGTGCCCATGCGCTCCTGCGTGACGGCCAGGGGTGGTGCCTGGTGCTTGAGGATCGGGGTGGGGTGCCACTGCCAGTGCTGCGCACCGCACGTCGGCTCGACCTGGACGCCTTCTTCGCCCTGGCGCTCCAGCTCGCGACGATCCTGGCCGAGTTGCATCGACGCGACATCATCCACCAGCACCTCACCCCCTGGAGCATCCTGGTGCACCCTACGACTGGGGAGGTCCGCCTCACGGACTTCAGCCGCGCGGCGCGGACAGTCAGTGAGCTGCAGTCGTCGCTTTCTCTTGCTCTCCCGTCCAGCACGCTGGCCTATCTGTCTCCCGAGCAGACCGGCCGGATGAATCGAGTGGTCGATTACCGCACTGACTTTTATACGCTCGGCGTCACCTTGTACGAACTGCTGACTGGCAGTCCGCCCTTTCGTTCCGAGGACGCCCTTGAACTGATCCACTGCCACATCGCGCAGCTGCCCACGCCCCCCAGCGCGACCGCTGCCACGATCCCCGAGCCGCTCTCGCAGATCGTCATGAAGCTGCTGGCAAAGACCGCTGAGGAGCGGTATCAGAGTGCCCTCGGCCTCCGGGCAGATCTGGAACACTGCGCCCGGCAGTGGGCCCGGCATGGAGCCATTGCGGCTTTTTCGCTTGGGCAGCAGGATCGGTCTGATCGCTTTGTCGTCCCGCAGCATCTCTACGGTCGAGAACCACAGCTCGAGGATCTCTTGCATGCCTTTGAGCACGCCTGCCAGGGCCGCTCTGCCTGTATGTTGGTGGCCGGCTATGCGGGCATTGGCAAAACGACGCTGATTCAGGAACTCTACAAACCTCTGGTACGACAGCGGGGCTACTTCATCGCTGGCAAGTGCGACCAACTCGCGCGTGACATTCCCTATCGTGCTATCATCCAGGCCTTCCAGCATCTCGTGCAACGGCTGCTCGCCGAGGGTGAAGAGCGTCTGCAGGTCTGGCGCGCGCAGCTTGCCGTGGCACTAGGGGTCAATGGCGGCGTCCTGGCCGAGGTGTTGCCCGAGATTGAACTGATCCTGGGCCCACAGCCACCAGTCACACCCCTGGGCTTTACCGAAGCCCAGAATCGCTTCATCATGGTGGTACAAAACTTCCTTAGTGTACTGGCGACGCCGGAGCATCCGCTGGTCGTGTTTCTTGACGACCTGCAGTGGGCCGATACTGCGACCCTGCAGCTGTTACTACCCCTGCTGACCAATCCAGACCTCCGCTCTGTGTTCGTAATCGGTGCGTACCGCGACCATGAAGTCAGTGCCGACCATGCGCTGCTCAAAGCCCGGGCGGCGCTGGCAGAAGCAGGGGCACAGCTCTATCACATCACTCTGCCCCCATTAGGGCTAGAGCACCTCACCCACCTTGTCCAGGATGCCCTGCGCAGTGACCTCACTGAGGCGCGACCACTCGCTGCCCTCCTCCAGAGCAAGACAGACGGAAATCCCTTCTTTGTCATACAGTTCCTGAAGACGCTTCATCAGGAAGGCTGCCTCACGTTCGATGACGAGCGCCGTGGCTGGACATACGATATGGACGTGATCGCCGTGGCCCCGATCACCGACAACGTCGTTGATCTGATGAGCCACAAGATTCAACGGCTCACACCGCCTACCCAGCGCGCCGTCACCCTCGCCGCGTGTGTGGGTCACCGCTTTGATCTCCACACCCTGGCGATCGTCAGTGAGCAGACACCAGAGGCCACGGCGGCGGATCTGCAACCGGCCATCGATGCAGGATTGCTCCTCCCGACCAGTGATACTGCTGCCGTGGGGACCGCGGCCACATACACCTTTTTGCACGACCGGGTGCAGCAGGCCGCCTATGCGCAGATTGCTGACGATCACAAACAACCGGTGCACTTGCAGGTGGGCCGCCTGTTGCTGGCGCAATGGGACCGCGCTGGCGCGCCAGAGCAAGTGTTCGACATCGTCCGGCATTTGAATTTCGCCAGTACACGTATCACCGACGAGATGGAACGCCTGGCCCTCGCCCGGCTCAATCTGATCGCCGGGCAACGCGCCAAATCTGCGACCGCGTATGAGGTGGCGCTGGTGTACTTCAAAACGGGCATTGACTTGCTCACCGACGCGCCTTGGGACGTTGACTACGAGCTGCGGTTCGCTCTGCACTGCGAGGCGGCACAATGCGAGTATCTCTGCGGCCATTTTGTCCAGGCCGAGCGCGCCTTCGACTGGTTGTTGGCACAGGCGCGGACGCGTCTGGACAAAGCCACCATCTTCTCCCTCAAGATCCTGCAGTACGAGCACATGTCGCGCTACGCCGATGCGATCCGTACCGCCAGGGATGGCCTGGCCCTCTTCGGCCTCTCTTTTCCCGACCTCCCAGAGGAGAGACAGGCAGCCCTAGATGCCGAACTCGCTACCATCGAGACCCTCCAGGGGGAGCGCACTGTCGATGCATTGATCGAGTTGCCCACCATGCAGGATGCCGAGATGCGTGCTGCCATGATGCTCCTGAGTACGTTGCATACCTCGTGCTTCTTATCGGGCGACAAACCCCTGACCCTGCTCAATATCGCCACCATGGTGCGTCTCTCGTTGACGCATGGGAACGTCGAAGAGTCAGCCTACGCCTACGTCCTGCACGCGGCCATGCTCCTCGGTCCCATCAAGGAAGATTACCGTGCGGCCTACGAGTTCGGCCTCCTGGCCCTGCGCCTGAACGAGCGCCTGTACAACCCGGCAGTACGGGCTAAGGTCTGCATGATGTTTGCCTGGGCGGTCAGTCTGTGGCGGATGCCGCTGGAGGCGTCTTTCCCCTATACGCAGGAGGCCTTTCGTCTCGGCCATGACACGGGCCTCTTCGTGGATGCCTCCTGGGCGCTGTTCAACGAAATCTGGTTTGCGCTGCTCACCAGTCGTGACCTGGCAGTGTTCAACACGACCTATGCGCCGCACGTGGAGTACAGCGAGCGCATCAAGATGCGCCATATCGCTGATGCCAAGCGCATACTGCTCCAATGGGGACGGGCCCTGCAAGGGCTCACTGAGCCCCCCCTCTCTTTCACGGACGCGACCTTCGATGCTGTGGCGTACTGCCGCACCTACCAGGGGCAACGGCTCTTTGAGATGTTCTACAGCGTGGCTCACCTCGCCGTGCTGTATACCTTTGAGGCGTACCAGGCAGCACGTGAGGCCGCCCGGCAAGCAGCAGTCATCATTCGGAACGACTTCAGCGGCACGATCTGGGATGCGCTCAGGACCTTCTATCAGGCTCTCACCCTCTCGGCATTGTATGCGGCAGCGACCCCGGAAGAGCGGCAGGAGACCGCCGTCCAGTTGGAGGTTTTACACGGGCGGCTACAGCGGTGGGCAGAAAACTCGCCGCAGAATTTTCAGGCGCAGCATTTCATGGTCGCGGCGGAGATCGCCCGCGTACACCGGAGAAGTGCTGATGCTATCGCGCTCTATGAAGCTGCCATCACCGCCGCCACAATCCATGAGCGCCTGCGCGAACGCGCCTTGGCGAACGAACTTTACGCCCGGTTCTGGCTCGAACGAGGACAGCAGAAGGTTGCCGCAGTCTTCATGACAGAAGCGCGGTCTGGCTATGCCCAATGGGGTGCCATGGCCAAGGTCAAGGATCTGGAGCGCAAATACCCTGATCTGCTGCACACACAGGCGCCTGTCGGGTTGCCATGGCAGGCAGAAGGGGTGGCCGCCCCTCTCGACATCTCGACCGTCATGAAAGCGGCGCACGCTATCACCTCAGAACTGGTGCTGGAGGATTTCCTGCGTGAGCTGGTGCGGATCGCCATCGAGAACGCTGGAGCGCAGCGGGGTGTGTTCCTCCAGGTGCATAACGGGCAGCTCATTGTTGCGGCCGAAGGATCGGTCGAGGCCCGGGCCGTCAACGTCGTCAGGTCGCAGCCTGTGGCGTCAGGAGCGCCGCTTTCTCTGGCGGTGCTCAGCTACGTGCGCCAGACTGGCGAAAGCGTGGTGGTGGGCGACGCGCGCACCGACGAGCGCTTTGCCCATGACCCCTATATTGTCTCGACCAAGCCGTGCTCGATTCTCTGCGTGCCGATTGTTCATCACGGCACGCTCGGCGGGATGCTCTACCTGGAGCATCAGCTGGCTTCTGATGCTTTCACCGCTGACCGTATTGCCATGCTGCATATCCTCTCGGCCCAGGCCGCGATCTCGTTGGAAAACGCCAAGCTGTATGAGGCGATGAAGGAGGAGATGGTCGAGCGACGGCGGGCCGAGGAGACGCTCCGGGCCGTGACGGAGGGCACGGCCTCGGTGACCGGAGAGGACTTTTTCGCTTCGTTAGTACGCCATTTGGCCGCCGCTCTCGAGGTGCGCTATGCCTTTGTGGCGCGGTGTATCGACGACAACAAAGCGAGGGCGCAGACTCTGGCGTTCTGGCAGGGCGACCACCTGGGCGCAAACTTCGCCTACGACGTGGCCGAGACTCCGTGCTTTCATGTCCTGGAGGGGACAGTGTGCCACTACGCCGAGAATGTGCGCGCCCTCTTTCCGCATGACCAAGATTTGTGTGACTTGGGCGCCGAAAGTTATGTGGGCTTCCCCATTCTCAATGCCGTCAGTCAGGTCATTGGTCACCTCGCCGTCCTCGATGACCAGCCGATGCCTGAGGATGCGCGGGGCATGGCGGTGCTGAAAATCTTTGCCGCCCGAGCTGGAGCCGAATTGGAGCGCCTGCAAGCCGAGGAGCGATTGCACCGCGCGCTGACAGAGGTGGAGACGTTGACCAACCGTCTGCAGGTCGAAAACGTCTACCTGCAAGAAGAAATCCGCCAGGAACATAACTTCGAGGAGATGGTCGGCAGTAGCCCAGCGCTGCTCGCCATGCTGCAGACAGTCGAGATCGTTGCTCCCACGGACACCACGGTACTGCTCTACGGTGAGACCGGCACCGGCAAGGAACTCATTGCCCGCGCCTTGCACAATCGCAGCGCCCGCAAGGATCGGCCTCTCGTGAAAGTGAACTGTGGCGCCATTTCGGCGGGCTTGGTGGAGAGTGAACTCTTCGGCCATATGAAAGGGGCGTTTACTGGCGCGCTGGAGCGCCGCATCGGACGCTTTGAGCTGGCGCATGGTGGCACCATTTTCCTCGATGAGGTGGGTGAGCTGCCGCTCGAGACGCAGGTAAAACTCTTGCGTGTCCTGCAAGAGCAAGAGTTCGAGCCGGTGGGCAGTAGCCGTACGGTGCACGTGGATGTGCGCATTATCGCTGCGACGAACCGCGACTTAGAAGAGGCGGTCCGGGATGGCCGCTTCCGCGTCGATCTCTTCTACCGCTTGAACGGGTTCCCAATCCAGGTGCCGCCGTTGCGGGCGCGTGGCTCGGACATCCCCCAGCTCGTGATGTTCTTCCTCTCCCGTTTCGCCAAGAAGCTGGGCAAGCAGATTGACGCGGTGCCCCAAGGCCTCATGGACCTCCTGAGCACGTATACCTGGCCGGGGAATATCCGCGAGCTGCAGAACCTCATCGAGCGTGCCGTGCTCCTCTCGCAGGGCCCGGTCCTCAGGCTGGACCGCGCTCTCCTGCCGGCTGTCGTCCTGGACGCTGGAGCCACCGTGCCTGAGGGCGTGGGGAGTGCTCCTCGCAAGCCTGACCGAGCCAATGGGCTCGAACGTCCATCGCGAAGCCCTGTTCCTGGGGAGGCGCTGACGCTTGATGCAGTCGAAAAGCACCATATCCTCGCGGTGCTCAGACAAACGAGAGGAGTGATCGAAGGGCCGAAAGGAGCGGCCAATATCCTCAAATTACACCCCAACACCCTGCGGAGTCGTATGAAGAAATTGGGGATCAAGCGTTCTGACCACGGCATATCGTAGCTCTCACCCCTCACGCCCCCTCTTTAGACCCACGACATATCGGCAGCAGCGCCTGCGGCAAGCCTTGGCGGTGGCGCTGGGACACTCACCCACCTACTCCATGAGTCGCTGATCGTTGGGGAGAACTTATCCCATTGAGATAATGCCATCAGCGACGGGTTTCAGACGTTCTAACACCAGAGGATCGTGGCCAGGGAGGATCAAATCGGGTCGATCGGCGAGTTCCCGGATGCGCTGGAAACCGTAATACATCCCAGGCAGGTCGTGATGCGTCATGAACGGCACGTTCTTCTCAAAGTTGTGGTAATAGTGCGAAGCATCTGAGGCCACTACAGCCCGCCCGTCTTTGGTCTGTACTGTGACGATCTGCATGCCTGCCGTGTGGCCCCCCACTTTATGGACACTGATACCAGGGACAATCTCCTTCTCGCCGTCGATGAAGACGAGACGACCTTCATAGTTGAAGCGCACCAAGGCTAAAATGTCATCCACCTCTACGGAGTGCCGGAAAGCCGCCTGGCGCACATACCGGCCCGTATAAAAATGCATCTCGTCATCTTGGACATAGAAGGTAGCGTTCGGAAAGAGAGCGTAGCAGCCCACGTGATCATAATGAAAATGGCTCAGGATGACGTGCTCCACCTTCGTGCAGTCGATCCCGAGCATTGCCAAGCCCTTGGAGGGGCAGCGCAAAAACTGGCGCCCGCGTCGCGTGCCCACTTCTTCCGTAAAGCCAAGGTCGACAACCACTGTCTGGGTACCGTTCGTGAGGGCCCAAACAAAGTAGGCCATTTTCATGGGGGTGTTGTGCGAATCGCCAACGAACAATTCGCTCGAATTGGTGTTCCGCTGGGCGTATTGCACGGCATAGATCGTGTATGGCGCAGATTGCATACGTAGACATCTCCCCTCAGGGTTCGAGACTATCAGCGCTTGTTGCTGTGACCAACGCTATCATATAATACTCACGCTCAGCAGCCAAGCCACTTGTCCTTGCCACCGCGGGTAAGGGTCCCCAAAGCATGTGTTTGTTACTTCCAACGACTCCTCACCCCCGCTACAATGCTCGCTCAGGGGGAGAGCAAGCCAACAGGAGACAACTATGACCGGAGCACTCACTGGGCTGCGCGTGATCGACTCGACACAGCACCTTGCTGGCCCTTCCTGCGCCATGTTTCTGGCCGACATGGGCGCTGAAGTGATCAAGATCGAACCCGTGGGCCGTGGCGACACGACACGCATCCTTGGGAAACTCCACAATGCTGAGAGCCCGATGTTCACTGTGCTCAATCGGAATAAACAGAGCCTGACGCTGAACTACAAAGACCCGCGTGGTGTGAAAATCTTCATGGAGCTCGCAGCCCAAAGTGACATCATCGTCGAAAACAATCGGCCGGGTGTTATGGATCGCCTGGGACTAGGCTACCAGGCAGTGCAGCAGGTCAACCCGCACATCATCTACGCCGCGATCTCCGGCTTTGGCCATACTGGCCCATATCGTGAGCGCGGCGGCTACGACACGATCGCCCAAGGCATGTCGGGCATCATGAGCGCCACTGGCAACGAGGGTGGGGCTCCGTCCAAGGCTGGTGTGCCAATCATCGACATTGGTACCGGCCTGTTCACCGCCTATGGCATTCTTGCAGCCTATATCCACCGTCAGCACACCGGCGAGGGGCAGTTTCTCGATATGGCCCTTCTCGACTGCGCCGTCGCGTTCTCGATGTGGGAGTCAGCCGCTTTTTTCTCCGGTGACGAGATCCCTATCCCGCTCGGTTCCATGCACCGGCGCAACCAACCGCACGGCGCTTTTAAGACCCAGGACGGCTACCTCTGCATCGCCGCAGACCAACAGCACCACTGGCAGGTGTTCTGTGAGTTAGTAGGCTTGCACCATGTCATAAACGATCCACGCTTCGCGACCAACCACGACCGCGTGCACAACCGTCGGGCCCTGCAAGAGGTCATGGAGAAAGCTCTGGCGCACAAGCCGAGCACTGAATGGCACGCCCTACTGGTCGCTGCTGGTATTCCCTGCGGTCCGGTCTATCGTTATGATCAAGTGTTCGACGATCCACAAGTGCAGCACCGACACATGGCCGTTGAGGTTGAGCATCCCAAAGCTGGCCGCATGACGATCACCAGCAGCCCCTTGAAACTCTCGAAAACCCCTGGCGCTGTACGCGCCCCTGCCCCGGTGCTTGGCCAGCACACCAACGACATTCTGCGTCGTCTGGGGTATGACGAGACGACGATTGCGACGTATCATGCTGAGGGAGTAGTATAAAGAGTTAAGTTCGTGTGAGTGGCCTCTCGGCTCGATCTGTGACTCAAGACCTATAGAAGGCGATGACACTCTGCGCAGACGTCGGCTTGTTCTCGGCAGTCTCCTCATCATAGCAGGTTTGCACCGGCACGCCGGACTTCCGTTTCACCGTGCGCGTGCAATAGGTCGAGAAGCTTGCGGCGCATGATGAGGCCGGGCTTGTCCGACGCCATATTGAGCTCGCCGCTACTGTCGAGCGGCACATCCGGATCAGTCGACTCCAGGATGCACTTGTCCTCAAACGTCACCTGGCGATCGAAGGCGATGACGGCTTGGGTAGGTACCTGCGTCTCGGTGTCGTTACGGAACACGAACTGGACGATCATCGACCGCTCATCGTCGATCGGCGTGGCGCAAGTGATGAGCACGTGTTTGAGGCCGTTCGGGTAAATGATCCCGAGCCGACGGTTGAAGGGCAGCCACCACGCGTTGTTGCGGATGCGGGTTGTGCGGTCCGCGTCGATACGCAGCACCCTCTTCGAGATGTCGCGGTTGACCACCTCGGACTGGCTCACAGCGCGGAAGCCCCATTCGTGCTCGTCGATGTTCCAATCGAAGGGCTGCGGCTGGTTGATGTCGCCGAAGCTGTTGCGATGGACGAAGGGCTGGTGCGCGGCGTCGAATGAGTTCTCCATGAGGCGCAAGCCGGCACACCGCCACTCTTCATAGAACTGAGGGATGCGCCGGAACGTTGGGTCATCGGCCTCGGGAATCTCCGGAATGTCGGTGAGCGGGTCCTCGAGTGCGACCCAGGCGTAGCCGTAGCACTCGACGCAACGATAGGCGTCGAGCTTGAAGTTGACCGTGCGTGTGGGGTCCTTGGCCTGGGGCACTCGGACGCAGTTGCCGGCGCGGTCGTAGGTCCAACCGTGATAGCCGCAGACGAGATGGCCGTTCTCGACGAAGCCGCAGGAGAGCTTCGCCGTGCGATGGCCGCAGCGATCGATCGTTGCGGCGGGTCTCCCGTCTGCGGCGAGCCACAGCACGATCTTCTCGCCGAGGAGCGTAAACGGTTTGGGTCCGTCCGCCAGCTGATCCATTGGGATCACCGGATACCAGAACCGGCGAAATACCTTTTGCCTCGTGACGAGCATCGTCGTTCTCCCTTCTTTGGCCGGGTGACCGTCAGTGCTGCGGGCGGCGATCGAGGCCGACCCGTTTGTTGATGAATTGGCGCGTGTAGGCGCGCCGGCAGTCCATGTCTGCCGGGTAGACGCCAGCGACGACCACTTGCGCCCAGAAGCGTGGCCGCTTTTTTGTGCAAAATGGTAGCGGAGTCGGAGAAAAAGCAGGCAAGCAGGAGCCCTGGCCCTCTCCAGCGCCCGGGATCGACTCACTGCCACATTATGTCCTCTCTAGTTCGACTGTCTCACGCTTATTGTTTGTTTATATTCAATATAATCAAATAGTTACGTTTTTTCGAATGGAGATGGGCAAGTTCGTTTTGGAAAATCGAGGGTGCAACCATACATGCCTCCAGCACAGGGCCATGCAGTTTTCGGAAAGAGGTTGCAAATCAAGCCCAAAACGAGTGCAAAGGTTTTGTTCTACGTGGGGCCTCGCTGACCCGGCCCGCCCCCATAACCCAAAACCCTTTCATGAAAGCCGACTCTCATGATACCACAGCCCCGTCCGCTCATCGAGGTCTTCTCTGACATCCCGGACGTGCGCAAGTCGCGTGGCAAACGCCATCCTTTATCCGCTCTGCTCGCCCTGTCGAGCTACGCCATGCGGCTTGCCGCCGATTGGCTGCCCAGCCGACGCAGGCACTGGCTCTCATCGGTATTGCATTCGAAAACTGCATGGCCCTGTTATCAAAGCATCTATTGACACCCCCTATGACGTGCCAATAGGCATGAGACAGGCGCTTCAGCAGGTGTATGTCAATGCATATCCGTGAGACGTGGAACAGAAACCATGATAGGACAACGCACTGACCGTGTACTTATTGAACAGGAACGTGCCAGAGAGGGATGGCATGTGACCAGCAGCAGTCGCAAAATCCTTGCGCATATCGTCGATATTTTTCTGCATAGCGCATTAGGAAGAGCGCTGTTACAGTTTGATGGTCTTCTTTGCTGATTAAAAATGAAAAGTTACACATAACGTAAAGGAAACAAAATATTCCCTAATGGAAGTAGGCCATATCAACAATAGGCTTTTGCCTATAACCAAGTGAACACCACAGCTAAGAACGAACCGTATTCTTCTCTACTTTGTATCTCATAGGAAATAGCTGACTTGTGCCTATGTCTGTCCTAGTATACAATGATTAGTGCATCTACAGCTCTAGAGTGTCAGGCGTGGGGCGGCGGCCAATGTGGTGACCGTACAGGAGGTGTGATAGGCCATCCACCCGGTGCCCCGCACTGGGCGCAGTGCGGGGCCAAGGGGCGCAGCATCAGGGCTGTAGTCGGCTGTAGGGGGCGGTGCCATAGGGAGCACCTCTATCCCTGGTTCTCTCCAGCGTATAGGTATATAGCCACAAAAACTTACGCTGAATTTACCAGCTCAGTTTTTTCTAAAGGTTCAGTATGTACAAAGAATTTTATGGTTTCACTACCTACCCTTTTTCTCTGACTCCTGATCCGCAGTTTCTCTACCTCAGTAAAAACCATGAAAATTGTTTACGCTACCTGTTGTATAGCCTTGAACGAGGACATGGGCTCATCGTCCTAACGGGCAAGATTGGTACAGGCAAGACATTATTACTCAATACCCTGGTGAAAAGCCTGGATGAGAAAACACATGTAGCATTCTTAGTCCATTCTAAGTTGGAGTCAATGGATGTTTTGCAATATATCTTTCAAGAATTTGGCTTAGAAAGCACAGGAAAATCTAAGGCTGAATTATTGTTCAGTCTAAAAAACTTTTTGCTAACATATCAAAATACAAATGAAAAGGTCGTTATTATAGTAGACGAGTCCCAAAATCTTTCGGTTGATGTTCTGGAAGATTTAAGGTTGCTTACAAATTTTGAGAATCATGAGAAAAAATTGCTGCAAATTATGCTTGTTGGTCAACCGCAACTTGAGTATACATTGAAACTCCCTGAACTTAATCAATTAAGTCAACGCATAGGTTTTAATTGTCAGCTCCTTCCTATAGACTATCATGAGACGCAAGGTTATATAGAAAGAAGATTAGCTGTTGCTGGGGCTACATATCCAATATTCACACCTCAAGCAATGAAAAAAATATTTGCGTGCTCAAAAGGAATCCCAAGAGTAATAAATCTCATATGTGATACGGCTTTATTATTCGGTTTTGGCGATGAAAAGCGTGAGATTGGGCGCACTATAATTAAGCAGGTAGTGAAGGAGCTGGATTTATACATACCAGAACAACCCATAAGCCACTACACCAACCAAAAGCGAGACCAAAATAGGGCTCAGGCCAGCGGCATCACATCGCCCCGAGGCACGATGCCGCCAGAGTTCTCTGCCTCATCCCGCGCCCCAGAAGGCATGGAACAGATTGAGAGACATCGGCGCCAGCGTGGTTCTTGGCGTCC
>WNGB01010772.1_pt1 | contig 12621 bp, 15 predicted proteins | sample 5400681 | NCBI WGS metagenome assembly WNGB01 (sample SAMN13153367, study PRJNA577476) | soil metagenome | isolation source: 115 cm soil or saprolite under grassland replicate 2 | place: USA:California | collected 2016-06-15 | reverse complement strand
CGCAGCGGCAGGCTTGTGCTCCCGGACAGCGGCGCGCTCCGGAAGCCGCGCCTCGACGCGCCCCAGCTCGTGCGCGCGCGTCTCGGCCGTGACGTCGAGTCCGGCGGCGACACGGCGTATCTCCTCGTGCAGTCGCGTTTCGAGAGCGGACCGGAGTCGCTCCGGCTCGATGCTGTCTGGAGGTCGCTGCGCCTCATTGCGCTGGTTGAAGTGGACCGTTGCGTGGAGGTCCGGGCCAGCGGGCCATGCGACTACGGCCAGCCGCTTGTCGTGTCCGTCCGGGAGACCAGCCGCCCGTGCCGCTGCCGCCTCCAGCAGCGACCGGCGGTGCGGCTCGAGCGATCCCCGCAGGAAGCGACTGCCGCCCTCGATCCGGAGTCGGATGACGTCGAGGATTTGGCGGCGTTCAACGTCGCGGAGGTCGACCCGTCCGCCGCCAACACGGCTCCAGGAGGCTCGCGTGGTGCGAGCTCGTTCGGCCGCGTCGAGCAGCTCCTTCCGGCTGGCGTTGCCAGCCAAGCGCCGTGAGTAGACGGCGAAGAGCTGGGCCGAGGCTCGTGCAGCCTCCTGCCGCAGGCGCTCTGCCTCGGGGCCGAGGACGGTCGCGCGGCCTTGCGCGCGCGTTTGCTCCGGCCCGTCCGCGCGGCCGCGCGCGAGGCCGAAGGCCCTCTCGACCTCACGGCTCCACGCGACCTCGACGCGCCGCTCGTCGTCGCGAGTGATGGCCGGTGCGGGGCCCCCGTCCGACTGGCGACAGCTCAGATGAACGTGCGCAACCGGCTCGAGGCCCCCTCGCGCCGCGGGTTCGAAGCGGGCCAGATACACGCCCTGCACGCGTGGGAACTCACGCAGGAGCGCATTGCGTGTGGCTTCCTCGAGCCGTGCCTCGACAGCGCGAGGCTCGAGGCTTGCCAGCCGATCCGAGAGTCGGGGATCGAGACGCAAGGCCATGCGCGCGTAGTGCCCCTCCGGCGCGTGGAACGCATCCTCCCGGAAGAGGTGGGCGATTCGCGCGACGTCCGCGCGCGCATCCAGGAAGCGTCCCCCGAGCGGCTGGAACACAGCCTCCCGGGTCGTGTCGAGACGGCTCCGGGCCAGCTCCTTGAGTCCGCGCTCGGCCAGGTCGTGGGCGCGGAAGCTCCGGACCGAAAGGCGGTCCACTTATCCCTCCAGCTTCCCCGTGAGCGCGCCGGGTGAGAGCAGGCCGCGCTCGGCGAGCTGGCCCTGCCACTCCTCGTCGGCGACGAGCTGGCCCTCGGCGAGCAGCTCGTCCTCCGACACACGGAGGCCGCCGGTCTGCGACGCCCAATGCGCCAGGATGCGCTGCGTGCCGAGCGCCGCCGGGCCGATGACGTCGACCATCTGGCGGAGGTCGCGGAGCTCCCGCTGAAGGTCCTCGATGTCCTCCTTGAGCCCGGTGCGCTGCCGCTCCGCAAACTCGAGGCCCAGATAGATCAGTGCCGACGTGGCCTCGCCGAGAGTCAGGCCCTCACGATCCGCGTAGGCCGCCACCCGCTCCTGCAGGCCGTCGTCGAGCCTGACTCCGACCTCTTCCTTTCTTGGTTCCATTCGGTCCTCCATTCGCTATCGCTGCCGCAGACCCAACCCGCGAAGACCCCGCATCGCCCAGAGCGCCCCGCGGATCGGTTGGGGGGCCAGTGCCGTGGCCAGGCGGAACGTCATCCGTCGCGCCGCTCGCTCTGGATCCCGCGTCATCGCGGTCAGGCGGAGCCCCGGACGGAGGAGCCCCTCGAGCCATCGCCCTCCCAACCGCGCGAGCCGTCGCGCCTTGTTCGTGCTCAGGAAGAAGAGGCCGATCGGCCCCAGCGGACGCCGTCGGGTCCTCGCCGGCGGGCGGTCGAGTTGCGGCATCCGGTTGGGCCCCCGATACGGGGTCAGCGCCTCTACCGGCGTGCGTTCGTTGCGCGCGTGTTCGAGCCTTCGCTCCTGCCGTTCCAGCGCCTTTAAGACCTCCCTTTCCCACCGTTCCCTGACCGCCTGGATCGCTCGGGGCGAGAGGTGCGTTGGCGACTTGTCCTCCAGGCGAGGGCTCAGCAGCGCGTGGGCATGCGGGTGCGCAGCGCGGCCCTCGCCGCCGTGCTGGTGGATCGCGAAGACGCCCTGGACACCGCGCGCCGCTCCGCGGAAAGTCTTCTGAACCGAGTCGCGAAGGACGCGTTCGGCCAGGCGCCCGTCCAGCCGCGCGAAGCGCTCGGCCGTCCGGTTATCGACCGTGAGAATGAAGCGGAAGTAGACCGGGTTCCGGAGCCCTCGCGCGTCCTGGATGAGGGCCTTCCTGATCGCCTTCTCGTCGCCGCGGAACGCGCGGTAGCGCGGGCCGATCCCGTAGAGCTCGCGCCGCTGTCCGTCGCGCAGCCCTTCCTCGCGGTGCGCGATGTAACGCACCTGGTCCGCCGCGCGCTTCGGGCTGTGGTGGTAGTGCGCCTCGACGAAGAACACGTCAGCTCCTCGCTTCCTTGCTGCTCACGTGCGGGGCCTGATGCAGGTCTCGTTCCGCCTCGGCCACGGCCTGCTCCCACTCGTCGGCACCCACGGTGCGCAGCTCCGCGAGCAACTCGTCCTCGTTCACCTTGACTCCCCCACCGTGGGTTGCCCAGTGGGCCAGAAGACGCAGCAGTCCGAATGTTGGCGGCCCAAGGATGTCGACGGCGGCGCGCAGGCCGTCGAGCGCCTCCAGCAACTCGTCGGCCCTTCCGCCAGGAACGCCCTCGTGCTCGCGCAACGTCTCCCGAGCGATCCCGAGGTAGTGCCCGGCGGCGCGGGATCGCGTGATCCCGTGCGCCTCGGCGTACGCGTCGATCTCGCGTCGCAGCTCCGCGTCGACCTTGACGCCGATGAGACAGAGGCGGCTCGCCTCCGCGCCGTCGTCGCGTTCAGCAGGCCTCTTCTCAGGCGCACGTTTCGCGGCTGGGCCAGCAGGCTGCCGGGGTTGGGTGTGGCGCTTCATGCGACCTCCGAAAGGCCCCGATGGAGGAGCTGATCGACGGTCATGTCTCGGTGTTCCGCGGCCTGGACCAGACGCTCCCACGCTCGCGGAGCGAGCTCGATGCGCAGTCGTTCGATGAGTCCTTCGGCGCTCCATTCGGTCGCCGAGACCGGCGCGGAACCCGTTCCGAGTGCGCCGGCCGGGTTAACCGACCGACGACGCGGTAAGTCCTTCGTCCACCGCGGAGTGGACACGGAGCGGAAGGCGGGGTTAACCCGCTTTATCTTGCAGCGCTCAGTGGGTCGGGTCGGATTCGGGTTGAGACGCATCGAGAACGCTCCTACTGGCGAAGGAAGGTGAAGGGTCCGCCGAGGGCGGCGGAGGGGGCAGGCGTGAATACAGCCGTATTACGGGACGACGCCGGCGGGACAGGTCGCGTCCCGCCGGCGGTGAGGTCGTTCTGCAGGTGGGTCGACACGGCAGTTACGCGGTAGCGCGGATGGGGCCGGACGCGGGCGCGGCCGGCTTGGCGGCGAGGGCTTTCTGGAAGTCCTTGTCCTGCGCCAGGGCGATCTCGACCGCCTGGGTGATGACGTGGGTGCGGTCGCTGCTGCCGCCGAGGTACTTCGCGTACTGGTCCACCGCGCGGACGAGCTGGGCGGGGAGCCGGAGGCTCACCGTCTCGAGCTCGACCGCGGCCTTGGGCTGGATGCGACGTCGGTTCACCGGGCCTCCTTCCCCGAAGCCTTCTGCTTCGGCTGGCTGGCCAGGAAGGGGGCAAGCGGTGTGCCGCGGCGGCGGCGAGACCAGGGGTCCGCGGGCGCTTTAGCTGGAAGGGATTACGACCAGGGGCCGCCGAGTGACGGCGGGGGCTCTCTCATTATTGAGAGGGCCTGGCGGGCACTCTCAGAAGCGAGCCGCGGCCCTGGACAGGATCTGGGCGGGCCGGTCCTGGGGCCGGGTCAGTCCGCCCGCTCGAGGAAGTGCAGCTCGTTGTCCTTGGCGAAGCCGTCCCGCAGGATGCCGGTAGCCACGGCCGGCCGGCCGTCGCGCGCGCGGTAACCGCACGGCAGGGGGCGGCCGGGCAGGTCCCAAGCCACCATGACGCCGCGACCATAGTCCTCGTCGATCACGCCCGCGGTGCCCTTCGGCACGTCCGAGAACTCGACCAGGGCTCGCACGCGGGTTCCCACCTTCGCTTCGCTTCTCGTCATGAGCTCCTCCCGGTTCCGAATCGGCGCACGCGGTCCCGCCGCGTCCGCGCGCCCTCGGTCGCCAGTTCGTTCCGGACCACGCGCCAGATCACCATCTCGGCGACCGTGCCGAGCGGCAGGACGTACTCGCGTTGACGGAGAGGCCGCACGCGCACGAGCTGGCGCCCGGCGGCCTCCTCGATCGTGAGCCGGCCGCGGTGGGCGCCGTTCAGGCGGACGCCGGGGCCTTCGATCTTGAAATGCGCTCGCCGCATGCGTGCCATGGATCACCGTCCTCCGATCGGACGTTCATTCCCTGTGGACCGGGCATCCCGGGACGACCTCTTCCCGGATGAGCGGCTCCCATTCGGGGCCGCGCCCCATGCGTTCCGCGCAGGGACACGCACTCGTCGTGCCATCCGGCTCGTGTACGACGTGGCGCCGCACCGACTCGTTCCGACATGGCCGGCTCGCCCGCGCTTCTCGCTGCCGAACTCCAGCCGCAGCCGCGATGCTGCCGTTCATCGCCCGATTCCTCGTGGCCGATACGGAGGGTTCTGGAAGATCGGGCCGTCGTTGAGGTAGACGCGCATGACCGGACCGCCTGCGTCTTCGCCGCGCACGCGGTCGGCGCCTTCGATCTCGAGGACCAGGGTGCCGTCCGTCGCGCGATAGGTGAGCACGCACACGCCCGGCGCGACCATGACGGGCCGGCCCATCCTCACGCGTGCGACCGGGGACATGACGTGGCCTCCCTTCGTCACAGGACCCCGCGCTCGCGGAGGCTCACGAAGCGGCCGGCCTCGCCGAGGATGAGATGGTCGAGGAGCTCGATGCCGATGAGCTGCCCGGCCGCCGCGAGGCGTCGAGTGAGGGCGATGTCGTCGGCCGATGGCTCAGGGTCGCCGGACGGATGGTTGTGGCACGCGACGAAAGCGGCCGAGCCGCTGAGGATCGCCGGCTTCAGAACCTCACGCGGGTGCACGAGGCTTGATGTGAGACAGCCGACCGAAACCCGGTGCAGGCCGAGGACGCGGTGCCGGATCGTCAGCATTGCGATGACGAACACCTCGCGGTCGGCATCGCCGATGTACTGCGCCAACATGGGGGCGGCCTGGGCGGGGATGCGAACCTCGGGGCGCTCGGCCAGCTTCACGCCCCGTTCGCGGACCAGGGCGACGCGGAAGCCTGGGATTGTGTATGCGCGGGTTGGATTCGTGGACGACATGGCGGTGACTCCAAAAAGCACGGGGCGGGGGCGGCTCTCCCTCCGCCCCCACCCCGCGCCCCGTCAGGCGGCCTCCTCCCCCGCCTTCCGGTACTCGTCGAGGACCCACGCCTTGATGCGCTTGACCGTCTCCGGATCGGAGTCGATCGCCCGGAGATAGTCGAAGTAACGGCGCTCGGTCCCGGCGCCGAACGCACGCGAGGGGAAGGTCACGTAGATTTCGCCCTCGGTGCTGCGCCACAGGCAGAAGCCGACCAGCCGCGCCCCGGCCAGCGGCCCTTCCTCGAAGTGGATCTCGGCCTCGGTCACCAGACGCTCGGGGCCGTTCTCGCGCGCCACGAAATGCACCTGCACGCCCTTGGTTTTCGGCATCGCTCTCTCCTCTGCGCCCTTTGGGATGGCCTGGGCGCCTCGGCCTCGTCGTCTCGGGGTTTGGCCTTTAACGACTTCCTTCGACCTCCCCCCGGCTCGCAGAGACACCCGGGGGGAGGAGAAGGACCCAGGGACGGCGGCCGCAGGCCCACCTCATGTCCGTGGCGACGACGGGGACGAGGCGACGAGCAGGCGTGACAGCCGGAGCGAAGCGGAGGGAACCCCGAAGGGGCTGGCGCGCCCGCGCAGCGACTCGGCCCCCAAAGGAGGCCAGCGGGCGGCTTCGAAGAGACCGGTCAGGCCGAGTCGACGCGAGGCGTCAGGTGTGCGACGGCGGTTGCGTTCTTGCCGGCCTTCTACGAACCTGACGGCGCATGGAGCGAGCAACGGCACGGCTCTGGAGAGAGGGCAGGCGGTGGGTCATTCAGATCGACATCGACGGAGCCCGCTACACCGAGCGCGACTACGCCGATATCGCCGACGCCTGCCATGCGATCACACAGATCCTGCGCCAGCGCGGAGAGCGACCGACGGACCTGGATGAAGATTCGTGCGAGCTGTGCGATGAGCCGTTGGACATGCTGGCCTGCTCGCAGTGCGGGGTTGACGGGTTCGTGCGGACCTGCGGGCACGGCGGTCCACGGCCGATTCGAGTGCTCGAGGACGCGCTCTACTGTTGGACGTGTCGGCCCTGAGGCAGTGTGGTTGGATCAGGCAGGGTGGCGGAGCGGCCACGTGGCGCTTCGAGGTGCGCTCGCGGCGAGCGCTACCCACGGCTGAACCCAAGAGCCGCGAGGGCACCTTGCTCAGATGACGACGCGCGACGTGGCCGTGGGGGAAGGCCCCCTCAGGGGGCCGCGCGGCGGGTGGGCGGGGGGTGCAGCGTCAGGGGAACCCTTATGCGCTCAGCCTTCCAGCTCTCCTCGCCATGACGTCATCGAGCAACGTTGAGGTCAGCTCAATTCGAATCCTACCTGAGGAGCCAACCCTCCCAGACCCTTCAAACACTTCGCGCCGCCGTCGGTGCGAATGTCCCTCAAGTTCGACGCGGTGTTCAGGGAGTGATAGGTGGGAGGAAGCGCGAACTTCATGGTCGCTCGGACGGAAGGCGCCCTGCATCTACTAGGTTGATCTGAACCTTCCGCGGCCGGATCCGGCACCTTCGGGCCGGGCTCGACGGCGGAAACGGCGGCTCCGGTCGTCCTTGGGCCTCCCTCCGCCTCCCCTTCCGTCGTCATATCAATCCCAACGCTCTAGCGGGCATGCGATTCATCCATCGAACCCTCCCCGCCCCTACACTAACCTCTCTGGGAACGTTCTCTCGCCGATTGATCGGCACAGGGGGCGGCCTCTTCTTGACGTTTACCAAATTCGGCTTGCTTTCAGACACACACGGTGCCATAAGATCAGCCCCAAGGAACTCATCGAGGGATGTCGGCTATGAGAGAAGCAAAGCTGTCGTCACGAGATGGAACTCTGTCCTACGTTCTGCACCTGCCGAACGCTGAGGCTCCCGCCGGAGGGTACCCCCTTCTCTTGTTTCTACATGGCGTCGGCGAATGCGGCGACGATCTTGAGCGTGTGAAGACGCACGGGCCGCCGCGGCTTGCCGCGACAGGGGCTAAGGAATTTCCGTTCGCTGTGGTGTCGCCTCAAAGCAGGGCGGATTGGACCGCGCACTCCTCAGATCTTCTGGCGCTCCTCAAAGAACTGAGCGTGTCGCATTCAATTGACACGCGCCGACTTTATGCGACAGGTATGAGCTTGGGCGCGGCAGGTGTCTGGTCGATGCTCGAGAATTATCCGGATCTATTCGCGGCCGTAGTACTCGTCTCGCCGTACGGCGACCCCTCTCGTGCTGGGAACCATAAAGACGCGCCGACATGGATCTTTCTCCGCGAAAACGACCCTCGAGTGAAACCCGCAAACTCACGTTTACTATTTCAAGCACTCGCCGCGACCGGTGCGCCGACTGCAACGGTCCGTACCGTCACTGAAGGACGCGCGAATCCCGCTACGGTGAAGCTAACAATATGGCCGCCAGTTGCGAAAGAGAGGCCTGAAGCAGAACGACATGACGCGTGGACGGCCACTTACAGCGAAGACGGCCTTTACGAATGGCTGTGCGAGCACGCCCGCCAGACGACGCCTCAGAGCTTGCTGCGTGATGAAACACGCCCTCGACAGCCTAATGGGGCGCTCGTTCGAGCCGCACACAATGAGACACCTGGGACGAACTCGCAGTCGGCCAATTCCAGCACTCAGACACCGACAAGCACGGAGGAGGGTGATACAGGGCTGCCTTCAGCAACGGCTAATAGCGCCGCGTTAACCGGTACACAGCCGTCGACGACAACGCCAATTAACATCGGTCAGCCGTCGGTTGGCTCAACCAGCACTCCGTCCAGCGCGACTTCGCAGCCCACCTCCGGCTCGGCCGACTCAACAGGTGCAGAGGCGACGACGCAGAAGGCCTTACCACCGAATTCGCTCTGCCCCGGCCAGTGTCTGGAGGCGTCGGCTGATACGTTCATCTATCACGGCACGTATGCCTCGCTGTTCATACCCGCTCCGGCCAAGCCAGAGACTGGCGGCGCTATGGAGCCCAGGTCGGGCGACCCCAAAGAAAAGGACCACCAGCTTGGCATGATCGCGGCGGACCAGCGATTTCGCGCCTTGGCGAGCAAGCTGAAAGCTGTCGCCGGTACCGACACACTCCGCAAGGCGATCGAAACCAGCCTGCCGGATTCGCACGAGCCGCTGTTTCAACTGGGGGTGCTGTTTCGCGAGCGCGTCCGCACGCGCCCGATGGGGTTCACAATCGAGCGGGCGCCGTTCTACGAGATCTCGATCCCCCCAGGCGACATGGTTACCCTGACCCAGCGGTCGTTCTCCCGCCGCAGCCGTACCCTGCAGGAGGAGCTCGCCTCAGAGAGCGAGCAGAAGCTCGAGCTGTCGTCTTCATTTACGACCGAAATGAATGACGAGTTGACGCGGGTGATCGAGAGCAGCAGTCAGTGGAGCGAAGGGACCAGCGCGAGCGCGGGCATTGGTTACTCGATTTATTCCGCCTCGCTAGGCTACCAGAACTCTACGAATCTGACCCAGATGGAGACCGAGACGGCGCGCCAGATGCAACGCTCCGTCGAGGAGTCAGTCCGAAAAATCGAGTCGCGTCAGAAGTCGTCCCACAAGACCACGATGGAGGTCACGTCGGAGGACTCGCTCGCGAACGAATCGATTCGTGTGCTCCATAACTACAGCCCAACGCTCAAGAAGGTATACATGCGGCGGATGCTCCAGGTGCTGCACGTGACGCACGAACGCTATGACGCGCAGCTGTGCTGGGCGCCATGCGTCGAGAAACCGAAGGAGTCGTTCGTCATGACGAGCGCGGTCGCAGCCCGAATCCAGGAGATCAAGGACTCCTGGAAGAACCGCCTTCCTCCTCCAGGCACGCTGAGCGTCGACACACCCACTGAGACGATCAAAGACGTGGGCAGCGGGGAGTTCCACGCCTGGAGCAACCACAGACACATCCAGAAGTTCTTCAATGTGCCTGACCGCTACAAGATCGCTGCTGTGCATGTCGACGGCGCCCACACTGCGGTGTTTTTGCCCCCGGATACGGCTTGTCCTAAGGGAGACCAGCAACATTACCCCAGTCCGATCGGAGGGACCGGCTCACACGTTGAGATTTGGGCCCACCTTGGGAAACCTTACGCGGGCAATATTGATTGGACGATGTCGGTGACACTGACGCCCACCCAAGGCTGGATCGACGAGTACAGTGCTGCGCTGCAAACTTGGCGGGATGCCCAGGCGCAGGCGGAAATCGACGCTTACCTCGTTACGCTACAGGAAGGTTCACCGGAGTTCGCCTGGTCCCCACACAGCGCCATGCGCGCGGTGATCAAACAGAACTTTGCTGGTGACGGGTCCGGTCTACCGGATCTCAGCCAGAACCCCGGCTGTCCGCTCATAGAGCGCATGCACGCGTTGTTCGAGTGGGAGAACATGTCGATTCGCTTCTTCCCGCCCGCCTGGAGCCACGTGGACGACTACGAGCGCGAAACCAACGTAGAGAACGCGTCCGCGGCCAAGATTTTCATTCCCATCCGTAAAGGCATGGAAGCGCAAGCCGCCGAGCTACTGCGAGCGTACGGCGCTGTCCCGCAGGACGCCGGCACCGATGCTGTCATTCAAGCCGCTCTGAACGAGCTGACGACCGTGATTCTGCCCAAGTACGCCCGCCAGTACGCTCCTGGTAACACCGAGGATCAAGACATCCTCGCCCCCGACAACATCTCGTTAACCGAGCGTGGCGAACGGTTCTGGCGGAACAAGTTCGAAGAGGATGCTCGATTCCAGATCATCGACCGCTTCGTCGCCACGGTGCCGACGGACGGAGTGGATTTCGAAGAAGCGGTGAGCGCATGCCCCCTTCCTTATCCCGTCGCGCAAGGCAGCGATGGGACAAAAGACGCCGACGGAAACGGCGGGAAGGACAAGGACAAGGACAGCGACAAAGGTCACAAGCACGACGACGATGATCGCGATCGTGGCGGAGATGACGACAAGGACTAGACAACGACTAGGACGAGTAGACCATGGCCCCCGCAGGCCCGTTCCTCCAGCAATCCGGCCAGGCGTTGACCGCGGCGACGAAATGCCTCCGGTTTGCACTGCTGCAGGACCTGCAGCGCGACCGAAAGGCCGCCGGCGCACAGAATCGGCATCAGGTGCGGTATCGTGGCACCCTGCTGGCCGTCGGCTCGAGATACGACTCGTCGGACCCGGACGGTTTCTACAACGCGATGTCCGCCGACTGCACTCTCGGACGCATCGCATTCTGGGCACGCACGGGCTTTCACCCGGACGTCTTCGGCTCACTGATTGGGGCGCCCGACAAGCTGCAGCCACAGATAGACGTGATCACGTCGACACTCGCCGCCTATGAAGGCAAGCAGATTTCGAAGACGGATACGCTCCAGACCTTCATGGGGCTCGCCTACCACATGGGCGTCGCGGCTGTCGCGGCCCGCAGCGACACGTCACCCGACGCGTTTACCGCGGCGGAGCTCGAGCGCTTCATTCAGCGAAATCTAGTCCGGAGCACGGCCTTCGACGTGCTCCAGATCGGCGCGCCCCACGCCGCTGAGACGCTCGTTGGTGCGATCATCGAGGTGCTCGACTACATGTACATCGCTATGCATGGCGACATGGCGTTTCTACTCGGCTGTTGGGTGAACGCCTTCGAAATGGACAGCTTTGCGACTGACAAGGTCGAGATCGAGGTGTTTCATCCGGTCAAGGCACCAGCGTTCACGTTCACGCCACCGTTCCGAGGGCTCCAGGCCGCGTTCCCTACTCCTCCGCAGTTTCCGGAAGGGAATATCGGCCAACAACCGACGCTTACGCTGCAGGAGACGGTCTATCGTCGGTGGGAAGAGCTGGCTCGCGGTCCCGCGGCCCGCGAAGGCATCAAGCGGAGAAGAGAGGACGCGGAGATCGGTAAGTGGCTCGCCGAGAAGCCATCCGCTTCACCACCCTCTTGGCCGTTGCCGGTCTTTGATCCGCCACCCACCGATGAGGCGGAGCGGAAACGCCGCAGCATCGGTTTTAATACAAATCGTTTCGTCCAAACTAGGCTCGACTGGATAAAGCCGCTGCTTGCGGGGACGAATAGAGCCGCACCGGGGAAGAAGAAGAACGTCCAGTCGTACATGACGTACAAGGATAGCGGCCAAAAGGCGGAGCGGATGCTGGTCCTCACCGGAGGCGCCTACCCGCGTGGTGGGAGGAAACCGCCTTCGATTACGCACGACACAACCTATGCCCTCGACCTTGATCTTGTCGATAGGAAGGCTGACGTCCAGCAACGGACGGCAGCTGCGGGCAGTCGCGAGCTATCCGGCTTAGAGGAATCGCTCGAGGGCTTTGAAGATCCCGAACTTGGTCGGTCGTTCGTTACGACGTTCTTCGCCGAGGGGCTGAGCTCGTTTGACACCATCGCGTTTGTGCCAGCAGTAGCATTCACACAGGCAATCCTCATCACGTTGCCCAGTCGCTTAATTTTCGGCGATCCGTTTGTGCTCGCCGCAGCCTTTGGCGGACTGATGGATCGTCTGAAGACCGCTGGTGTCACGAACCTTCCGGATCTGTTCGCCAATCCAGAGCAATATCTCTTTTTTGATCCCAAGGTCCACTTCAACCATTGGCATGTGGACTGGGTGCCTTCCTTCCAGCGCACGCGCGTTCCCGGCTGGGCGTTCGCGCCCAAACCGCCGGCACGGTGGGACCTCGACGATGACTTTCCAGCCTTCCTCAGTAGGGAAAGAGACTTCTGGAGACCAGTGCCCATTCGGTACAGAGATCCACGCGTGTGTGGCATGCTGCAGGACATTGTCGATGTCAACGCCTTATTGGGAACTGGTGTCGACCTGACCGACGAAACCACGTATCCAGCCGAGAGTCCCCTACCGATCGGCAACATTAACGATCTGCCAACGCTGACGAGCTGGCTGGATCAGTATTTCCCCCACTGGAGGTCACCATGATGAACCTGATAATGAGTCGCGCGGCGCGACTTCGGCGCGCACATCGCGAGGATGTACTTGCTCGCGAACGCGGCTCCGCACCGCGCCCTCTCGTTCTGCCGAAGCCGGCCGTCGCGAAGCCGGACGTGATAAGGCCGCCGGACCAAGTGCCGGAGCTATTCAAGTTTTACGAGGAGGCCGCCGAGAAGACGAAGGCGCACGCGTGGGCACAGACGACGTGGGTGCTTGCGCTCAATGCCGGGATCGTCGCGTTCTCGCTCAATTTCGTCGCGAGTCACGGCACTGCGACTGGGTTTGTCCTGATCGAGGGGATTGCGGCCG
>WNGB01019072.1_pt1 | contig 12624 bp, 12 predicted proteins | sample 5400681 | NCBI WGS metagenome assembly WNGB01 (sample SAMN13153367, study PRJNA577476) | soil metagenome | isolation source: 115 cm soil or saprolite under grassland replicate 2 | place: USA:California | collected 2016-06-15 | reverse complement strand
GTTGGTGACGCCGGGGCCGGCGGTCAGTGCGGCGAGACCCGGCGTACGCGTGAGCTTGCCGGTCGCCTCCGCGGCGAAGGCGGCGGTCTGCTCGTGTCGTACGTCGACCAGCCGCATCGGCGGATCGGCAGTGACGGCACCGTCGTACATGGGGAAGACGTGGGCGCCGGACAGCGTGAACATCGTCTGTACGCCGTAGCCGCGGGCCACCTCGACGGCGAGCCGTCCGGCGTGCTGAGTGGCGGGCTCGGCGTCGGGCTCGGAGGCGGGCTCGGACGCGGTCTGAGAGCTCATTCCGGAACCCTAGCCGCTGCGCCCTGGGCTAGCTGTTGAGCTGGGTCAGGAAGTGCGGGTTGGTGCGCTTGAGGGCCTGGACGAGCACCAGCAGCAGGTCGGCACGCACGGCCGGCGGGTTGGGCGCCAGCGCGAGCTGGAGGTAGAGCGAGCGCAGGAACATCTCGGCGTTGCCGGTGCGCAGGAACGGGTCCCGGTCCTCCCGGGTGTGCGCGGTCGCGCCGGCGGCCAGCCGCGCGATCCACGGGTCGAGGACGTTCTGCGGCACCAGGTTGCGGCGCAGCACGGTCATGGTCGCCTTGGCGACGCGGTCGGGCTCACCGGAGGTGAATAGCTGGTCGACCGGCATCAGCACCCGGTCCGCGAGTACGTCGAGCAGCACCGTCAGCTCGGTCTTCCCGAAGTGCACCGACTCGGCCAGCGCGGCGATCGCGTCGGCACCGTGGGCGACGGCGTGCGCCCAGCCCTTGCCGACGACCCAGCCCCGGGTGTCCTTCTCGCGGACGTACCAGGCGGCCACCCGGTCGCCCCACTCGAGGATCTTGACGTTGGGCAGCCGGTTCTCGAGGTTGTCGCGACGGATGCACTCGGCCAGCACCAGTACCGAGTAGCTGCGCCGGAAGACGCCGTCGTCGCCGGCGCGGCCGAGCCCACGCTCGATGCCGGAGACCATGCCGTCGCCGAGCCCGGAGAGCAGGTCGTCGAAGACGCCGCGGCTGATCCAGGTGGACAGCGTCGGGTAGGCGATGCCGGCGCGCAGCTCGGGGTCGGGTGAGCCCAGCATCATGGTGAGCTCGGCGGTCATGTCGTCCAGGGGCCGGTTGACCGGGACCTTCAGTCCATCGGCCAGGACCTGTTGCCAGAAAGCCGACGCCGATGCCATGCCCTCATCCTGCCAGTCGCCCGGCAGCGATTCATGGGCGGTCCTGCCTCGTGTCGCCAGTCAGTCACGAGTGGCCATCTCCGGAAGTTTGTCGGGTGTCCCGCACCCCGGGCACGCACCTCGCTGCGTTGTCGGAGACTCGACGGGCCTCCGGCGCGCCTTCGCTCCTCCGCCGCAGCGTTGCACGCACCCGGAGCACGGGCCACCCCCGACCTACTTCCGGAGATGGCCACTAGGGTGATCCCGTGCCGTCCCTGATCGAACTGGTGCGCGCCCACACCGACCTCGACGACGAGGACCTGGCGTGGATCCACCTGCTGCTCGCGGACTGGCAGATCATCGCCGACCTGTCGTTCGCCGACCTCGTGCTCTGGCTCCCCGACCGGGAGGGCAAGGGGTTCTGGGCGGGCGCGCAGATGCGCCCCACGACCGGCCCCACGGCGTACGTCGACGATGTGGTCGGCACCTTCGTCCCCACCGGTCGACGGGTGATGCTCGACGCGGCGTGGAGCCAGGGCCGGCTGGTCCGTGAGGGCGACCCGGAGTGGCGCGACGACGTACCCGTGCGCGTGGAGACGATCCCGGTACGCCGCGGCGACCGGGTGATCGCGGTGGTGGCTCGCAACACCAACCTGCTCGGCGTACGCACTCCGAGCCGGCTGGAGCTGTCCTACCTGCAGACCGCCAGCGACCTGACCCAGATGATCGCGCACGGGTTCTTCCCGGCCCCCGGGCAGCGCTCCGACCACGCCGACTCTCCCCGGGTCGGTGACGGCTTCGTCCGCGTCGACGCCGCCGGCCGAGTCACCTACGCGAGTCCCAACGCGTTGTCGCTGTTCCGCCGTCTGGGCCACGGCGCCGACCTCACCGGCCTCAACCTCGCCGAGCTCACCCGCGAGCTGGTGCCGCCGCGGCGGCGTCCGGACGAGGAGACGCTGAGCGCCGTACTCGGCGGGCGGATGCACCGCGACACCGAGATCCAGACGGACAACGTGGCGCTGATCCTCCGCTCGATCCCGCTCCGACCGCAGGGCGACCACCTCGGCGCGCTGATCCTGCTGCGCGACGTGACCGACCTGCGTCGCCGCGACCGCGAGCTGGTCACCAAGGACGCCACCATCCGCGAGATCCATCACCGGGTGAAGAACAACCTGCAGACCGTCGCCGCCCTGCTGCGGCTGCAGGCGCGCCGGATCGACAACACCGAGGCCAAGGCCGCGCTCGAGGAGGCGGTACGACGGGTCGGGTCGATCGCGATCGTCCACGAGATGCTCAGCCAGGCGGTCGAGGAGGACGTCGAGTTCGACGAGATCGCCGACCGGCTGGCCCGGATGGTGACCGACGTCAGCGGGGTCGGCGCCAGCGTGCGGGTGACCCGCACGGGCAGCTTCGGCGTACTCGCCTCGGAGACCGCCACCGCGCTCGCGATGGTGCTCACCGAGGCGCTGCAGAACGCCGTCGAGCACGGCTACGGCCCCGGTGACACCGGCAAGATCATCGTGGACGCGCGCCGGCTCGTCGGCCGGCTGCACGTCAACGTCACCGACGACGGGCGTGGGCTCCCGGAGGGCTTCGACCTGGACTCGTCGACCAACCTGGGGCTGTCGATCGTGCGCACCCTCGTCGAGTCGGAGCTCGACGGTCAGCTGGAGGTCAGCTCACGGGCCGGCCGGGGGACCCGGGTCGGCGTGGACCTGCCCGTCGACTGACCGCCCAGCACCGGGCCGGCGTGGGCGGGCGCGGTCGGAGCGGTACGACGTTAGGCGGTCCGGACGCGGGCGCGGGCGTTACGCCGCTTCAGGGCGCGGCGCTCGTCCTCACTGAGGCCGCCCCAGACGCCGTGATCCTGACCCGCCTCAAGCGCCCAGGCGAGGCACTGTTCGCGCACCTCACAGCGTCGGCACACCTGCTTGGCCTCCTCGATCTGGAGGATTGCGGGACCGGTGTTGCCGATCGGGAAAAACAGCTCCGGGTCCTCATCGAGGCACGCAGAGCGATGGCGCCAATCCACGGCGGGGCTTCCCTCTTTCATCTGGTGCGGCAGTCTGGTCTGCCTGGGTACGTTCTCGGGGCGGCACGTGAACGCATTCACGAGCGCAACGAACAGCGTTGCAAGAAGTTATCCGGTAAACAACCCCTTACCGCGGTTTGTTCGGTCACAACGCGGGATCGTTTGCCTTGGGATGGGCTGCGGACGGCTGCTCCGAACCACCGGACTAGTCTTCCTCCCGTGTCGACCAGCCCCGAATCAGGTACTCCAGCACCGCTCGTCATGGCCGCCTCGCTGGCCGGCCTCGAAGGGACGTTGCTGACACTCTATGGGGTTCTGGAGCTTTTCAACCTCTCGGGCACTCGCGCGGTGATGGGCCTGACCACCGCGGCGTTCTTCGGTGTGTACGGCGTCGGGCTGCTGTGGTGCGCCTGGTCGGTCTACCGCGGCAGCTCCTGGGCGCGCAGCCCCCTGGTGATGGCCCAGCTGATCCAGCTCGGTGTCGCGGCCAGCTTCTGGGGCCACGGTACGACGCTGATCTCGATCTTCCTCGGGCTGATCGCCGTACTCGTGGTCGTCGGCCTGCTCCATCCAGCCAGCATCGACGCGCTCAGCCACGACCACTAACGACCCCAGCGCTCAGCGGAAACCCTGGCCCGCGCGCGTCGGGCCCGGCTAGGCTCGCGTGGCAGCTCGCCGCTCGACCGAGGGGGACTCTGATGCGTGCTTGGGCCGAGTTCGTTCTACGCCATCGCCGATGGGTGATGGTCTTCTGGCTGGTCGTCATGGTCGCCGGCGGGATGGTGGCCGGGAAGACCACCGATCGGCTGACGATCGACTTCTCGCTGCCGGGCCAGCCGGGCACCGAAGCCACCGAGCAGATCGTCAAGGCGGTCCACAACGGCGGCAACACGACGCCGATGCTGGTGACCGTCACGATGCCGCAGGGTCAGACGATCACCGGCAACGAGGACACGGTCGCCAGGGCCTTCGATGCTGTCGCGACCGGCGTACCCAACCTGCGCGTCATCGACGAGGCGAACACCGGGGACCGGGCGTTCCGCACCTCCGATGACCGGACCGCCTACGCGATGGTCTTCTACGCGTTCCCGCGCAGCGCGACCCAGGAGCTGCCGACCGAGCCGATCCGCGCCGCGGCCGAGGGGGCGAAGCCGGCCGGCGCGACGGTCGGGGCGACGGGCATGGAAGCGCTCGCGGTCGGCGACGAGACCGGGGGACCCGGCGTACTCGCGGAGACGCTGCTCGGAGCGGTCGGCGCGCTGGCGGTGCTGGCCTTCGTGTTCGCCTCCCTGCTGGCCCTGCTACCGCTCGCGGTCGCGGCCGTCTCGATCCTGACGACGTTCCTGCTGCTGCTACCGCTGACCTACCTGACCGACGTGTCGTTCATCGTGCAGTTCCTGGTCGCGCTGGTCGGCCTCGGCGTGGCCATCGACTACTCGCTGCTCCTCGTCACTCGCTGGCGCGAGGAACGCGACCACGGGAAGGACAACCACGACGCGGTGGTCGCCGCGATGGAGACCGCGGGACACGCGGTGCTGTTCAGCGGCCTTACCGTCGCGATCGGACTGCTCGCGCTGATCGTGCTGCCGGTGCCGTTCATGCGCAGCATCGGCATGGGCGGCGCGCTGATCCCGTTCGCGAGCGTGCTGGTCACCCTGTCGCTGACCCCGGCGATCCTGGGCGGCATCGGCCCCCGCGTCGACTGGCCCAAGATCCGCCACGAGACCAACCCGAGCGCCGGTTGGAGCCGCTGGGCGCGCCTCGTCGTACGCCGTCGCTGGGTGGCTGCCGGCGTCGCCATGCTCGCGCTCGGGCTGCTGTTCGTCGCCTTCCTCGGCATCAAGATCGGCTCGGCGTCGTCGGACTCGCTGGCCACCAGCGGACCGGCGTACGACGCCCTGCAGACGCTGGAGAAGGGCGGCATCTCGACCGGGGCGCTGACGCCGATCGAGGTGCTGACCGAGAGCAACCAGGCGCCCGATGTCGCCGCCAAGCTGGGTGCCATCGACGGGATCGAGACCGCCCTGGTGTCGGGCGACCCGTCCAGCTCGGCCGACGGCCGGACCGTCGTCGTACTCATTCCGGACCGCGAGACGGTCAACTCCAAGAGCGTCGACGTGGTTCGCCGCGTGACCGCGGCCGCCGATGACACCCCGGGTGTCGTGGGCGTCGCGGGCCTGGGCGTCGCGCAGGTCGACTTCCTGCGTGCGGTCTATGGCAACTTCCCGTTGATGCTGGGCCTGATCGCGCTGCTGACGTTCGTACTGCTGGTCCGGGCCTTCCGCTCGCTGCTGCTGCCGCTGAAGGCGGTGCTGCTCAACCTGGTCTCGCTGACCGCGGTCTACGGCCTGATGGTGCTGTTCTGGCAGGACGGCCTCGGCTCCGACGCCGTCTTCGGCATCTCGGAGACCGGTGCGGTCACCTTCTGGATCCCGCTGATGGTCTTCGCGTTCCTCTTCGGGCTGTCGATGGACTACGAGGTCTTCATCCTCGCCCGGGTCCGTGAGGAGTACGACGAGGGCCTCTCCACCGACGAGGCCGTGATCGAGGGCATCGGCCGGACCGGTCGGCTCGTGACGAGTGCGGCGCTGATCCTGTTCCTCGCCTTCGCGGCCCTGGCGTCCGGACCGGGCACCGACCTCAAGGTGCTGGCCACAGGCCTGGGCTTCGGCATCCTGCTCGACGCGACGATCGTGCGCTCGCTGTTGGTGCCGTCGCTCGTCTCGCTGTTCGGTGCGTGGAACTGGTACCTGCCCGACTGGGTGGCGCGGGTCCTCCGGGTCGAGCCCTCGCACCCGCACGCGGAGAAGACCGGGGCGGTGCCGGCGCCCGCGCTCGACTGACGCGAGCCTCAGTCGGTCTCTTGCAGCGCCGTCCGCATCCGGTCGAGGGTCTTGGTCAGCAGCCGGGACACGTGCATCTGCGAGACGCCGACCTCGGTGGCGATCTGTGACTGGGTCATGTTGCGGAAGAACCGCAGCATCAGGATCTGCTTCTCCCGCGGCGGGAGCTGGTCGAGCAACGGCTTGATCGACTCGCGCATCTCGACGTGCTCGAGGCCCTCGTCGTGGATGCCGAGGGTGTCCAGCATCGCCGGCGGGCTGTCGTCGTTGTCGGTGCCGGCGTCCAGCGACAGGGTCGCGTAGGCGTTGCTGGACTCAAGCCCCTCGATGATCTCTTCGACCGTGCAGCCGATCTTCGCAGCGAGCTCGCCGGCCGTCGGCGAGCGGCCCAGGCTCTGGGTCAGCTCGGCGGTGCTGCTGTTGATCTGCATCCGCAGCTCCTGAAGCCGCCGCGGGACCCGGATCGCCCAGCCCTTGTCGCGGAAGTAGCGCTTGATCTCGCCGATCACCGTCGGCGTCGCGTACGTCGAGAACTCCACCCCGCGCTCCGCGTCGAAGCGGTCGATCGACTTGATCAGGCCGATGGTGCCGACCTGGACGAGATCCTCGTAGGGCTCGCCGCGGTTGCGGAACCGTCGCGCACAGTGCTCGACGAGGGGGAGGTGCAGGTGGACCAGGTCGTCGCGCGCCGTCGTACGCGCGGCCTCGCTGGCGTCGGGGTCGCGGAACTGCACGAAAAGCTCCGCGCTTCGCTGCTTGGTGAGCTCGACACCGGTCGGCTCATCGATGTCTGGAGCCATGTCAGAGGTCAGCCGCCGAGTGGAGAGTCATGACCACCGTGAAGGTGCCTCCGTCGGTGGAGGTGCCGGCCTTGGTGGTGAGCGCGGACAGCACCTGCCAGCCCCAGCCGTCGGTGTCGACCGTAGCCGCGTCGGTGGCCTTGACCGAGACGGCGACGGTCAGCTCGCCGTGGGCGAGGTAGAAGGACGTCACCAGGTCCGAGCCCTCGTCGGCCTCGGGCAGCACCAGGGCGCAGGCCTCGCTGACCGCCATCCGGAGGTCCTCGATGTCGTCGATGGTGAAGTCGAGCCGGGCCGCGAGCCCCGAGGCCGCCGTACGGATCACCGAGACGTAGGCACCGTCCGCCGGGAGCCGAAGCTCGGCGTCCGAGCGCCGGGTTGGCTGCCCGGCCGCCGGGGTGTGCACAGCATCCATCAGTCCGACTCCTCAAGTCCTTGACGTGGCTCACACACTAACCGGGGCCGGGTCGTGGGTGCAGCACCCACCACCGGCGCCCTGGGCGCGTCTGGGGTGGTGGCGAGGGGCGGGCAGATGTAGCGCGCTGTTATCCCGCCTAACCACCCGCTGCGACGGCGCAGTAGGCGGGATAACAGCGCGTCGCACGCCGCGCGCCGACCCCGAAATCAACTCCGGCGGCCGACCCTGTGTGGTCGGCCGCCGAAAGGTGTGGGCGACGCCTGGGAGGAAGATCCGTCGCTTCGCTCCGGATCTGCGTCCCGGGCTCCAGGTCGTCCGTGGTCACCGTCAACGGTTCAGCCTTCGCAAGCTCAGGCTGACTTTGGACGGCGAAGGCGTGAGCCCAGCGGCTCCGCCGCTCGGGCTTACGCCTTCTTGGTCTCCCAGAAGATCTCGGCGATCTCGTCGATCTTGGCGAGGAGCTGGTCGGCGACCTCGGCGTCGAGGCTGCCCTTGGTGCCGCCGGCACCGGCGAGCTTGGTGGCCTCGTTGACCAGCGTGTGCAGCTGGGGGTACTTCTCGAAGTGCGGGGGCTTGAAGTAGTCGGTCCACAGGACCCACAGGTGGTGCTTGACCAGCTCGGAGCGCTGCTCCTTGATGATGACCGCGCGGGTGCGGAAGTCGGGGTCGTCGTTGTCGTCGACCTTGGCGATGAGCGCCTTGATCGACTCGGCCTCGATGCGGGCCTGCGCGGGGTCGTACACACCGCAGGGCAGGTCGCAGTGGGCCTGCACGTCAACGGTGGGGGCGAACAGTCGAGCGAACATCCGCAGGGTTTCCTTCCTGATAAGTCCTTGGTCTCTGGAACGACTGCGACACTACTCCGCGTGGCACAGCGTCGTTTTGCACAGGGTCGATCTGCACAGGGTGGGGCCCGGGGGCTGTTCCCATTCGTCGGCTTCGCAATCGTGCGGGGCGGCTCGATGCTGCCCACGCTCGCCGACGCGCAGCGCCTCCTCGTCGTGTACGGCGTGCCGGTGCGCGCGGGCGATCTCGTGCTGGCCCGGTTCGCCGACGGCACCCTCGTGGTCAAGCGGGCGAGCGAGCGTCGTACGACGCGGACGGGCGAGCCGGCCTGGTGGCTGACCAGCGACAATCCGGACGTCGGAGTCGACTCCCGGCACCGCGGTCCGGTCCCCGAGACCGACGTACTCGCCCGGGTGCTGGTCCGGGTCTGGCCGCCTCGGCTGCTCGGCCGGATGTTCGGTTGACCCAGCTGAGGCGAACGTTTCTGGAACGGTCCAGATAGCGACCGTTCGCTCTGGCAGGATGGGTGGGTCATGGCTGCCGAACCCAATACCACTGCGCCCCAGAACCATCCCTACGCCGGAGACCCCGTCTTCGACCTCCACGTAGGTGGCAAGATGGCGATTCGCTCGACCGTAGCCCTCGACGGGGCCGCCGAGCTGTCGCTGGCCTACACACCGGGCGTAGCGTGGGTGCCCAACACCGTCGCGGTGGTCACCGACGGGACCGCCGTACTCGGGCTGGGCGACATCGGGCCCGCCGCCGCGATGCCGGTGATGGAGGGCAAGGCGGTGCTGTTCAAGCAGTTCGGCAACGTCGACGCGATCCCGATCTGCCTCGACACCACCGACTCCGACGAGATCGTCGAGACGGTCGTCCGGCTGGCGCCCAGCTTCGGCGGCATCAACCTCGAGGACATCTCGGCGCCCCGCTGCTTCGAGATCGAGCGGCGGCTCAAGGAGCGGCTCTCGATCCCGGTCTTCCACGACGACCAGCACGGCACCGCCGTGGTGGCGCTGGCGGCGCTGAAGAACGCGCTCCGCCTCACCGGACGCAAGCCCGGCGAGACCCGGGTGGTGATCTCCGGCGCCGGTGCGGCCGGCGTGGCCGTCGCCCGGATCCTGCTCGAAGCCGGCATCCGCGACCTCGCCGTGGTCGACCGGCGCGGCGTGCTGAGTTCGCTGCGCGAGGACCTGACCCCGGTCAAGCTCGAGCTGGCCAAGGACACGGCCGACAACTTCGACCGGTCCGGCTCGCTGGCCGACGTGATGGACGGCGCGGACGTCTACATCGGCGTCTCCGGCGGAACCGTGCCCGAGGAGGTCGTGGCCAGCATGGCCGACGACGCGATCGTCTTCGGGCTCGCCAACCCGACTCCCGAGGTGCACCCCGACATCGCCCACAAGTACGCCCGCGTGGTGGCGACCGGCCGCTCGGACTTCCCCAACCAGATCAACAACGTGCTCGCCTTCCCCGGCATCTTCCGGGGTGCGTTCGACGCGCGCGCAACTGCGATCACCGAAGGCATGAAGCTCGCCGCCGCCGACGCGCTGGCCGCCCTGGTTGGCGACGACCTGAGCGAGGATTTCATCATCCCGGGCCCGTTCGACCCGCGGGTCGGGCCGGCCGTGTCGTCAGCGGTGGCCGAGGCGGCCCGGCGAGACGGCGTCGTACGCCCCTGACGGCCCCGGGACGTCATCCGGGCAGAGCCATCTATGGCACCGTCGGTATGACGTCCCGCGCTCGGCAGATAGCCTCGGCCCCATGTTCGCCGTGTACGCCGATGCCTTCTCGTCCGACGACCCGCTGAGCGGCCTGGTGGTGGGGGAGCGCCCCGACCCGGTCGCCCCCGACGGCTGGACGACCGTCACCGTCAAGGCCGCCTCGCTCAACCACCACGACCTGTGGTCGCTGCGCGGGGTGGGGCTGCGCGAGGAGGCGCTGCCGATGATCCTGGGCTGCGACGCCAGTGGGTACGACGAGGCCGGCAACGAGGTCGTCGTACACGCGGTGATCCCGAGCCCGGGCTGGACCGGCGACGAGACCCTCGACCCGAAGCGGTCGCTGCTGTCCGAGCGACACCAGGGCACCTTCGCGGACAAGGTCATCGTGCCGACGGCCAACGTGGTGCCCAAGCCCGCCTCGCTGTCGTTCGAAGAGGCGGCCTGCCTGCCCACGGCCTGGCTGACGGCGTACCGCATGCTCTTCGTGCAGGGCGGCCTGACCGCCGGCGACACCGTGCTCGTTCAGGGCGCGGGCGGGGGAGTGGCGACCGCGCTGATCGTGCTCGGCCGCGCCGGTGGGCTGCGGGTGTTCGCGACCAGCCGCGACGAGGCCAAGCGCGAGCGCGCCCTGGAGATCGGCGCGCACGAGGTCTACGAGAGCAACGCCCGCCTGCCCGTGAAGGTCGACGCGGTGATGGAGACGGTCGGGCGGGCCACCTGGTCGCACTCCATCCGGGCGCTGCGACCGGGCGGCAAGATCGTCATCAGCGGTACGACGTCCGGCCCCAACGTCGATGACGCCGAGCTCACCCGGATCTTCTTCCTCCAGCTCAGCGTGATCGGCTCGACGATGGGCACTCGCCAGGAGCTCGCCTCGCTCGTGACGCTCCTCGACGCCTCCGGCGCCCGGCCGCTGATCGACCACACCCTGCCCATGGACCAGGCTCGCGACGGCTTCGCGGCGATGGCCAAGGGTGACGTGTTCGGCAAGATCGTCTTCACCCGATGACGCGGACGCACGTCCTCACCGGCGCCGGCTCGGGGATCGGGCGCGAGGTCGCGCGCCGGCTGACCGACCGCGGCGACCGGGTGATCCTGCTGGCCCGCACCGAGGAGCGGGTCGACGACCTGGTCCGCGAGTTCCCGAGCTACTACTCCGCGCATCCGGTCGACCTCGCGGACCTCGACACCGTGGACGCCTTCGCCCGCGAGCTCGGTCGCGGCCGGCCGGCGATCGATCGGATCGACTCGCTGGTGCACGTGGCCGGGGTGGTCGACCTGGGCCCGGTCGCCGACCTCGACGCCGCCAACTGGCAGCACCACCTCGACGTCAACCTGACCGCTCCCGCGCTCCTGACGGCGGGTCTGCTTCCGCTGCTGCGCCCCGGCCACGGCACGGTCGTCTTCGTCAACTCGACGGCCGGGCTGGCCGCCAGCGCCGGCTGGTCGGCGTACGCCGCCTCGAAGTTCGGGCTGCGGGCGCTGGCCGACTCACTGCGCGCCGAGGAGGCGGCGTACGGCGTCCGCGTGACCACCGTCTTCCCGAGCCGCACGGCCACCCCGATGCAGGAGCAGGTGCATGAGCAGGAGGGGCTGCTCTACGACCCGAGTCGCTGGATCCGGCCCGAGACCGTGGCCGACGAGATCGTCCGGATCCTCGACCTGCCGTCCGACGCGACCATCACCGACGTGACGGTCCGGTCCGCCACCGTCGGTGGCCCGCGCGACCCCCGCCAGGGCTAGGACCGCCTCAGAGGCTCGAAAACCGGTTGTACTCGGCATCCGTCATGGGGAAGGCTGATGCCTCGGAATGTCGGCGGACCGCCGTAGTCTTCCCGAAGCCCCCAGAGACGACCCGAAGGACAGTTCCATGTCTGCGCACGCCTCCGCCGGCCCCTCCACGTCGGAGACCCCTGACTACGGGGTGCTCCGCTGGTTGGTCGCCGCCACCTTCATCGTGATCCTCAACGAGACGGTGATGTTCAACGCCCTCCCGAGCCTGAAGACCGAGTTCGACGTCTCGCTGACCACCGCGCAATGGCTCTCGACCGCCTTCATGCTCACCATGGCGGTGGTCATCCCGGTGACCGGCTGGTTCCTCCAGCGGGTCACCACTCGGCAGGCCTTCGGCACCGCGATGGGTGTCTTCTGCGCCGGCACGCTGCTGGCTGCCCTGGCCCCCACCTTCCCGGTGCTGCTCGCGGCGCGGATCGTCCAGGGCAGCGGCACCGCCGTGATGATGCCGCTGCTCATGACGACGCTGATGACGATCGTGGCGCCGCAGGACCGCGGCCGCATCATGGGCAACGTCACGCTGGCCATGTCGGTGGCCCCGGCCTTGGGCCCGACGTTCTCCGGACTGATCATCGACAACCTGTCGTGGCGCTGGATGTTCGGCCTGGTGCTGCCGATAGCCGGCGGCATTGCCGTCGTCGGGCTGAGCCGGCTGCGCAACGTCGGCGAGCGGTCGGGCGCCTCGGTGCACGTGCCCAGCGTGCTGATCGCGGCGATCGGCTTCGGCACGCTGGTCTTCGGCCTCAGTGAGTTCGGCCGCGGTGGGTCACGCCTGGAGGCGCTGGTGTTCGTCGGTGTCGGCGCGCTCTTCGTGGCCGGCTTCGTCCTGCTTCAGGTGCGGCTGCAGCGCGTCGGTGCTCCGCTGCTCGACCTGCGCACCCTGGGCCACCGCACCTATCGGCTCGGCCTGATCACCATGGCCGCGGCCTTCGCCGGCCTGTTCGGCTCCATGCTCATCCTGCCCACCTACCTTCAGGGGGCGCGCGAGCTGTCCCCGTTCCAGACGGGCCTGCTGATGATGCCGGGTGGCCTCGCGATGGGCCTGCTCGGCCCGCGGGTGGGTCGTTGGTT
>WNGB01010766.1_pt1 | contig 12625 bp, 9 predicted proteins | sample 5400681 | NCBI WGS metagenome assembly WNGB01 (sample SAMN13153367, study PRJNA577476) | soil metagenome | isolation source: 115 cm soil or saprolite under grassland replicate 2 | place: USA:California | collected 2016-06-15 | reverse complement strand
GGTTCGGGGCGTACCGGATGGCTCTCGGGTTTCCCAACAGCTACGAGATCGGCATGTCCAATCTCGGGTTCCAGTGGGTCTACCGGCTCTTCAATCGCGTGCCGGACCTGGTCTGCGAGCGCTTCTTCTTCGAGGAGGGGGCGCCCGCGGTCTCCTTCGAAACCGGGACGCCTCTGTCGGAGTTCGGCCTGCTCGCCTGGTCGCTCTCATGGGAGATGGACATCGTCAACATCGTCAAGACTCTCCGGGCGGCGGGGATTGCCGCGCGGCGGACCGAGCGTGGGGAAGGTGAGCCGCTGATCCTGATCGGCGGAGACATCGCGCGGATGAACCCGGCGGCTCTGGCTACCTTTGCCGACATCTTCGCTCTGGGAGACGGGGAAAGGCTCGTCCCGGCGATCGCGCGGCTTCTCCAGTCCGGGTTGACGCGGGAGGAGTTCCTCGCGGCCGCGGCGAGGCTTCCCGGTTTCTTCGTGCCCGCCGTTCACGGGCTGCGGGCGGAAGCGGCGGAGAACTCCCGCGTCGTCATCCAGCAGCCGATGTCGAGGAAGGAGATCGCCCCGCACTTCGAAGTGCCGCATTCGACGATCCTGACGCCTCGCACGGAGCTGGCCAACAAGCTCTTGATCGAGATCTCGCGAGGCTGCACCGAGATGTGCCGTTTCTGCTGGGCGGCCTACGCCATGGCTCCCATCAAACAGTATCCGGCGGCTTCGATCCTGAAGGTCGCTCGAGAAGCGCGGCCGCTGACGGACCGCACAGGCCTGATCGCCACAGCCGTCTGCGATCATCCCGAGATCACGGAGATTCTGGCGGGGCTCGCGGATCTCCAGTTCCACATCGCGCTCTCGTCGATCAAGATCGACGCGATCGAGGATCCGATCCTGGAAGTCCTCGCCCGGCAGGGAGAGAAGGCGCTGGCCATCGCCCCGGAGGCCGGCAACGAGCGGCTGCGACGGCACATCAACAAGAAGGTCTCCGACGAGATGCTCCGCGAAAAGGTCCGTATGGTCTTCGCGCGCGGGTTCACGCGCCTGAAGCTCTATTATCAGGTCGGCCTGCCCACCGAGACCGACGAGGACGTGCGCGACATCGTCCGGCTCGTAAAGGATCTGCGCGAGATCGCGCTCGCGGAGGGGAGGCGCACCGGGCAGGTTCCGCAGCTCGTCCCGTCGGTCAACGCGTTCATCCCCAAACCCCATACGCCTTACGAGGACGAGTCCCTGGCGAACGAGGGCGCATTGAAGGAAAAACTCTCCTACCTGCAGCGGGAGTTCGAGTCGATGGGCAACGTCCTCCTGCGGGGCATGTCCCTGACCGAAGCCGTGTGGGAGGCCTACCTCGCCAAGATGGATGAGACCGGAGCCGACATCCTGGAGGAGGCCGCCTCGGGCGTGCCCGTGCGCCGGCTCGTCAAGACCCACCGCGACCGCATCGCCGCGGTCGTGCGTCCCGCCGCAGTGAGTCCGGCGCACACGTCGACGGCGGCGCCCTGGTCCTTCATCTCGAAGCGCTGAAGAGTTCTCAGTCGTCAGTGATCAGTCGTCAGTCTGAGTGACGGGAACCGAAAACTGAGAACTGAGAACTGAGAACTGAGAACTGAGAACTACTCCTTCGGCACCAGGATCGAGACTGTGGCATCGGCCGGGCGGCAGGTGATCGGAGTCTTCAGCACGCAGTCTCCGTCCACGTGGACCTCGACCGGGTAGCTCTCCAGGGATCGGACGGTGACCGAGCGGCCCCGCACGGTCTTCGCGAGCCCGCGAGCCAGGTGCCCTGACCGGGCAAGCTGGATCTGGCGAAAGAGGGAGAAGAACTTCCAGCGGTCGCGCCCGGCGAAGAGCAGGACATCCATCTCGTCGGAGTCCAGCGCGGCTTCCGGCGCGATGATCCAGTCTCCAGCGTACCGCCGGGCATGGCAGATGACCGCGAACGTGGCTTCGTGACGATCCCCGTCCACCGTCACTTCGAGGCGCGGGAACTCGTACCGGAAGAATTCTCGGGCGACGGTGAAGAAGATTCCGGCGCGGCCGAGCCAGCGTTTCAGGAGGGGAAGCGTGCGGGCCATGATGCGCGCGTCCAGGCCCACTCCAGCCCAGAGCAGAAAGGGCCGGTCGTTGGCGAGAAGCAGTCGCACCGGACGCGGCACGCCCTCGAAGAGGAGCGCGGTCGCGCGCTCGAGGTCCAGCGGAATCGAGAGCTCGCGCACGAGGACGTTGGACGTGCCCGCCGGAAGGATCGCCAGGGGCACGCCGGAGCCCGCGAGCCCGCAGGCGGCCTCCGAGATAGTCCCGTCACCGCCGCAGACCGCCACCACGTCGAGCCCGGTCGGAAGAAACGACCGGACGATCTCCGTGGCGTGTCCCGGCGCGTCGGTCGGGGCGCTGATCAGCTCGAGCCCGCGCTCCTTCACGCGCTCCGAAACCTTCTTCATCTCGGCGCGGCGGTCGCGCTGCCCCGCGGTCGGGTTGTAGATGAGAAGACCTCTCTTCATCGAGTATTCAGTTCTCAGTTTTCGGTTTTCAGTTTGTGCGCGGCATGATCGAGAACTGAAAACTGACAACTGACAACTGATAACTGAGAACTAGAACAAAGATCCGTCTCTTCGCGGGGGAACAATGCCTAAATGGCGATAGGCGAGCGCCGAGGCAACGCGTCCGCGCGGCGTTCGCTGCAGGAAGCCCGCCTGAATCAGATAGGGCTCGTACAGGTCTTCGAGAGTTCCGCGATCCTCGCCGATCGAGGCGGCGATCGATGCGACTCCGACCGGTCCTCCGCCGAACTTCTCGATGATCGTCGAGAGGATCCGGCGGTCGAGCTCGTCGAAGCCGTGCTCGTCCACCTCCAGGCGCCGGAGCGCTTCCCGGGCCGTGGCCAGATCGATGGAAGACTTCCCGGCGACTTCGGCGAAATCGCGCAGCCGCCGCAGCAGCCGGTTGGCGATGCGCGGAGTCCCCCGGCTGCGGGAGGCGATCTCCCTGGCCGCATCCGCTGCGATCGGTATCCCGAGGATCTGGGCCGAGCGTTCGACGATGAGCGTCAGCGCGGCCGCGTCGTAGAAATCCAGCCGCAGGGAGATCCCGAAACGAGCGTGGAGCGGGTGAGACAGAAGACCCGGACGCGTCGTCGCTCCGATCAGAGTGAAGGGCGGGAGGTCGTGCTTGAAGACGCGCGCCATCGGTCCCTCTCCAATGACGATGTCCAGGCGGTAGTCCTCCATGGCCGGGTAGAGGGTTTCCTCAACGGACGCGTTCAAGCGGTGAATCTCGTCGATGAAGAGGACGTCGCGGGGCTGGAAGTTCGTGAGGATCCCCGCGAGGTCTCCTTTGCGCTCGAGCATCGGGCCGGAGGTCGTCCGCAACCCGGCTCCCATTTCCCGAGCGACGATGTAGGCGAGCGTCGTTTTTCCGAGTCCCGGCGGGCCGGTCAGAAGGACGTGATCCAGTGGCTCGCGCCGTCCCCGGGCGGCGGCGAGGAAGACGGAGAGGTTCTCGCGCGCCTTCGTCTGGCCGATGTACTCCGAAAGCGTCTGCGGCCGAAGCTTCGGCTCGACGGCGACATCGTCCTCGAGCGCGACGCCGGTCATGATCTCTTTCTCGTCACCCATAGGTGATTATGGTCTCAAGTCTCAAGTCTCAGGTCTCAAGCCAGCCCGGCGGCTCTTGAGACTTGAGACCCGGGACCTGAGACTTCTGCCTCATCCGCCGGTGAGCTTCTTCAAAGCGAGCTTCAGGTACTCGCCGAAGTCTTTCGGCGCGCCGGCGCGCGCGATCGCCTCGACCGCCTTGTCCGCTTCGCTCCGGCGGTAGCCGAGGTTCACCAGAGCCGACACGACGTCTTCCGCCGCTACGGCCGCGGGAGCCTCGGGAGCGGGCTCCGCGGCAAACGTCGCGGCTTTCTCCGCCAGCTCCAGGACCATTCGCTCGGCCGTCTTCTTTCCGACTCCCGGGATTGCCACGAGACGGCGCACGTCCTGGTTACGCAGCGCCGAGGCGAGCTCCGTCGGCGGTATCCCGGAGAGGACTGTCAGGGCGACCTTCGGGCCGATCCCGGCCACTCCAAGGAGGAGAAGAAAGAGTGAACGCTCCCGCTCGGTCAGGAAACCGTAGAGGGCCAGGGTGTCCTCCCGAACATGGGTGTGGATCCAGAGCGAAGCCGGGTTCTCGACTTCGGGCAGCTCGTAGAACGTTGACAGAGGGATGTGGACGACGTATCCCACGCCGCTGACGTCAAGAAGCACCTGATCGGGAGACTTCGCGGCAAGACGACCCGTGAGGCGACCGATCATGGGGATCGATTCTAGCCGGGTTGTCCGCTTGTCATCCTGAGGAGCGAAGCGACGAAGGATCTGCTCCCGTCATTAAGAGAGCAGATCCTTCGCTGCGCTCAGGATGACAGGGCGGTCTCGAGATCCTCTCGCAGATCCTCGAAAGCTTCGGCGCCGACGGAGAGGCGGATCGTGCCTTCCTGGATTCCGAGGGCGCGTTTGTTCTCGGGAAGGACGTGACGGTGCGAGGTCAGCCAGGGCATGTCGGCCGTCGTTTCGACCGAGCCGAGCGACGTCGCAAGGCAGATGAGCGTCAGCCGCGAGAGAAACGTCCTCGCCGCCTCCAGGCCGCCGCGCAAGTCGAAGGCCAGCATCGCGCCGAAGGCTTTCATCTGCCGGCGCGCGGTTTCGTGCCCGGCGTGCGATGAGAGTCCCGGGTAGTGCACTCTCTCGACGGCCGGATGGGCGCGCAGGTCCTCGGCCAGCCGCCGGGCGTTCTCCGATTGTCTCTCCATGCGCAGCGAAAGCGTCTTCATTCCGCGGGTCAGCAGAAACGCAGCGAGGGGATCCAGGATCGCGCCGGTGCGGACTCGCCGGGCGCGGATCGGCCCGAGGATCTCTCTGGAGCCGGCCGCGAATCCCGCGGTCACGTCCGCATGGCCGTTCAGGTACTTGGTGGCCGAATGGAGAACGAGGTGGAAGCCGAGCTCGATGGGACGCTGCAGGACGGGAGAGGCAAAGGTCCCGTCAATCGCCGCGACGAGGCCGCGGCTTCTGGCCAGATCCGCGACGAACGCCAGATCCACGATCTTGACCAGCGGATTGGTCGGGGATTCGACGTAGAGCCAGCGCGTCTCCCGCCGGATCGCCTCCTGGAATTGAGGCCGCGTCTGGGTCGTCACCAGCGTCGTCATCACACCCATCGGCTCGAGCACGTCGCGGAAGAAACGCAGCGTGCCGCCGTAAAGGTCCTCGGTCGCGACGACGTGATCGCCCACCTTGAGGTGCGCGAGAAAGGCCGTCGAGATGGCCCCCATTCCCGAGGAGAAGAGCGCCGCATCCTCCGAGCCTTCGAGGGCCGCGAGCTTCTTCTCCGCCGAGGTGACGGTCGGGTTCCCTTCGCGGGTGTAGAAGGCATCGGGAGGGCGCCCCTGCGCCGCCCCGGTGAGCGCGTCCGTGTCGGGAAAAGAGAAGGGCGCCGTCTGGAAGATCGGATCGACGAGCGCTCCGGAGGGATCGAAGCGCTTCCCGGCGTGAACGGCGAGGCTCTCGGGGCGAAGACCTCGTTTCTCGCTCATCCCCGGCGGGGAGCCGTTTGCTCCGGCAGGAAGGATTTCAAGACCTCCTCGTTGACCTGGATTTTCCGGTCCGCGCGCAGCCGTTGCAGCTCCGCCCGCAGGAGCCTGTCCGCCTCGCGGGCCCGGAGAGTATCCAAGATCTCCGGCTTCTGCGTCTCAAAGGCTTTCGAGTCCGCGCCCGTGCGGTTGACGACGCGGAAGAGCACGAATCCTCCGGGGACAGGGACGGGCGGCCCTGCCTGGCCTTTGGCTGTCTGGAAGACCGCGGCCGAGAGCTCGAGCGCGTTCCCGATGTCCGGGATCGGTCCGCCGGGCGCGAAGTCTGGGGTCGTTTTGACTTCCGTTTCGTACTTGGGGGCGATGGCGGCCAGAGTCGTGCCCGAGGAAAGCTCCTGCGCCACCGGCTGAAGTTTCGCGATCGCCTCCTGGTCGCGGCGGTCGGCCTGGAAGTCCGTCGTGAGCCTGGCCTTGATCTCCTCGAACGGCGGCACGCCGGCGGGCCGCTCTTCGGTCGGTTTGACGAACGCCGGCCCGCGGGGAGTCGGAATCGGCGTCGTGGAGATCTGCCCGAGCTTCAGAGTCCAGGCTTCGTCCGAGAAGCGGGCGTTGGAGCCAATGCCGGGGATCGGATCTCCCTTGGCCGCCCACGGCGTCTCGTTGTAGGTCACGACGTCGTTTTGCAGCTTGCGCAATTCGTCGTCGGTGGGATTCTTCAAGCGTTTGATCTTCTCCGCGAGCTCGCGAGCCAGCCGGTCGGTCTCCGCCTGCGCGTGCGTTTCCGAAAGCTCCGAGGAGATCTGGCCGCGCACTTCTTCGAAGGGTCGAACGTGCGCCGGAAGCTTCGAGAGGACCTTGATGATGTGATAGCCGAACTGGGTCTTGATCGGTCCCCGGATCTCGCCCGGCTTCATGTCGAAGGCCGCCTGCTCGAACTCCGGGACCATCTGCCCGCGGCCGAAGGGAGAGAGTTGTCCCCCGTTGCTTTTTCCGGTGGGATCATCCGTGTTTTCGTTGGCGAGTTTGGCGAAGTCCTCTCCCTTCTGGACGCGGGCCAGGAGCGCCTCGGCCTTCTTCTTCGCCTCGGCGTCGGCCGCGGGGCCCTTCTCGGAATCCACCTTGATGAGGATGTGCGAGGCGGCGACCTGCTCGGGCATCTGGAAGCTTCCGCGCCGCCTCTCGTAATCAGCCTTCAAGTCCGAGTCGGGAATCTTGACCTGCGCGCGGACCTTGGTGCGGTCCACGACCAGATACTTGGTTCGCCGCTGCTGCCCTGTCTGATAGCGGTCCTTGTGCTTCTCGAGGTATCCCTTCAAGTCGGCGTCAGTGGCGGGCGCGGCGCTTTCGAGCTTGCCCGCAGGGATCTTGATGTACTCGATGGATGCCTTGTCGTTGCGGATGGAGAACTCGCGCTGGAGATCCCTGTCCGGCACGAGAACGGAAGACTTGACGAGTGTCGAGTATTTCTGGAGCAGCAGGCCCTCCCGTACGTTCTCCTCGAAGCGCTCGGGCGTGAAGCCGTTGGCCCGGAGGAACCGCTCGTACTTCTCGTTGCCGATGAAGTGGCCGTTCTCCTGCAGCTCCGGGAAGCCGGTCACGGCCGCCGCGACCTCCTCGTCACTGACCTTGAGTCTCAACCTCCTGGCGGCCTCCAGGCGCAGAGTGCGGTCGATCATGGAGTCCAGAACCTGGCGAGGCATGTCGAGAGCGCGGATCAACTCGGGAGAAAGCCTGCCCTGATACTGCTGCTGCTGCCGATCGAGCTCGGCACGGTAGCGGCGGTCGAATTCCGCCGCGCTGATCGAGTCGCCGCCGATCTTGGCGACCACCTGGCCCGAGGCGTCGCCCGATCCCGTGTTCGTGCCGGAAAAGTAGACGAAGCCGAGAATGAAAACGATGATGACTGCGAACAGTGTCCACTTCAGGTGGTGGAAGCTGTCGCGCATGGTTTTGAGCATCTGGAGGAACCTCCCCGGTTACTTTTCGAGAACCGGCGACTATAGCCGAGACGAGGTGACAGGTGATAGGTGGCGGGTCGCAGGGTTAGAATTGTCCCGGACCTATCACCTGATACCTGAACTACGACCCGTCACCCTGGCTGTGCTATAAGCAAACTGGATAAGTCTCGCAAATCCGGATGTTTAAGCGTAAGAGGAAACCCGGCCAGCCCGTTGGCACGGACCTGGATTGGTTCGTCATACCCATCCGAACGATCCGGACGTGGGGAATCCTGCTGGTCCTTCTGGCCTCGGCGGCTTTTCTCGGCTACACGATCCAGTCGCGAACCCGCCGTTCGCCGCTCGAAAAGGCAAAGAGCGAGATCGCGGCGGCGAGGGAACTCATCCAGGGCGCCTCTCCGCCGGGCGCGAAAGTTCGGCGGGGCTCTCTGCTGGCACAGGCGCGCGACTTTCTGCAGGGGGCCGAAGACTCGTTTACTCAAAAGAACTACGACGCGGCTTACCGCCTGGCCGTCGAGTCGCAGGCCTATTCGCGCCGGGCCTCGAGCGGTACGGCGACGGAAGAGGCGGGAGACGCGTCGCTCATCTCCGCGGAAGGAGACGTTTCCATCCAGACCGCGGGCCGCGCGGCATTCGGACCCGCGCAACCGCGCCAGAGCCTTTTCGACGGGGATTTCATCAAGACGGGACGAACGGGCTCGGCCGAGCTCATGTTCTCCGATGGGACGCTCTACACGATTCGCCCCGGGTCGCTCTTTGAAGTGCGCCGTCCGGCGTCGCCGGAGGCCGGAGGCAGCCAGGTCAAGATGGTCTCGGGCGCGATCAATGTCTATACGGCGGCATCGAGCTCGACCGTCTCGACCGATGCGGCCACGGCATCGATCGACCGCGAATCCCGCGTCGGCGTGGACGTCGAAAAAGGGGAGAAAACCGAGGTCACGACCTATCGGGGCAAGGCGACGGTCTCGACCGGAAAGGAAACGGTGGTCCTGGCAGACCGCGAGAAGGTCTCGGCCGGCGTGCGGACGCGCCAGATCTCCGCCAAGGTCACCATTCCGGAGTCGCCGGCTCTCGTGCTTCCGCCGGACAACCGGATGTATGACTTGAAGTCCACCGATGAGATCGACCTGAGCTGGAGTCCGGTGACTCGGGCGTCTCGCTACCGGATCCAGATCTCGCGTTCCCGCCTCTTCGTTCCCGACGCCACGGACGTGGACCTGGACAACCGGACCGGGACCGCGACGCGCGTCAAGGTCTCGCGGGAAGGGTCCTACTTCTGGCGCGTGGCGGCGATCGACTCCTCCGGGCGCCCCTCGGACTGGAGCGCCATCCGGCGGTTCAAGATGGCCGTGGGCCTCCCGGCAGCCGGAGACAACCGTGGTTCGCCGCCCCGGCTCACGGTCTCGCCTCCGCAGCAGATGGGAAACCTCTTCCTGGTCTTCGGCAAGACGGACCCGGGGGCGGTCGTCACGGTCAACGCCGAACCTGCCGACGTCGAGGCCGATGGGTCCTTCAAGAAGACGGTGACGGTCAACCGGGAGGGGTCCGCCGTGCTCATCGTCAAGGCCGTGGACGCGGCGGGCAATGAGACCGTGAAACAGGTTAAGGTGTTCGTGGAATCCCTATGATGATTCGTGAGCCGTGAGCCGTAAGCCGTGAGCCGAACTTCCGAAGAACGTTTTCTCGGGCTAACGGCTAACGGCTAACGGCTGACGGCTCGAGGGGGTTACTTGGCGTTCAAATCTTTTTTTTCGATCTTCTCCAACGATCTTGCCATCGATCTGGGCACGGCGAATACGCTGGTCTTCGCTCGCGGCAAGGGGATCATCGTGCGCGAGCCGTCGATCGTGGCGGTCAACACGAAGACCAACCGGGTGGAAGCCGTCGGCTCCGAAGCCAAGGAGATGGTCGGGCGCACTCCCGGAAACATCGTCGCGATCCGCCCCATGAAAGACGGCGTGATCGCGGACTTCGAGGTGACCGAGAAGATGCTCGATCACTTCATCAAGAAGGCGCACGGGCGCTCCCTTTTCGTTCGTCCGCGGATCGTCATCTCCGTGCCCTCAGGAATCACTCAGGTGGAGAAACGCGCCGTTCAGGACTCGGCGCTGCGGGCCGGCGCGTCGGAAGTCTTCATCATCGAGCAGGCGATGGCGGCGGCGATCGGTGCCGGACTGCCCATCACCGAGCCCGCAGGCAACATGATCGTGGACATCGGCGGGGGAACGACCGACGTCGCAGTCATTTCCCTGGCCGGCATCGTCTACAGCCGGTCGGTGCGCATCGCCTCCAACGAGATGGATGAGGCGATCATCCAGTACGTCAAGCGCAAGTACAACCTCCTGATCGGCGAGAGAACTGCGGAGCAGGTCAAGATCGAAATCGGCTCGGGGCATCCCCTGGACGAGCCTCTGACGATGGAGATCAAGGGACGGGACCTGGTCGAGGGCGTGCCAAAGACCCTGACGCTGACGGACGAGGAAGTGCGCGAAGCGCTTGCGGAGGTGGTCGCCGCGATCGTCGAGAGCGTTCGCGTGGCCCTGGAGCGCACGCCGCCGGAGCTTTCCGCCGACATCATGGACAAGGGGATCATCATCACGGGAGGCGGCTCCCTGCTGCGTAACCTGGACCGCCGCCTGCGCGAGGAAACCGGGCTGCCGATCTCCTACGCCGAGGACCCGCTCGCCTCCGTCGTGCTGGGGACCGGCGCGATGCTCACCGACATGGATCTGCTCCGCAAGATCAGTATCGCGTGAGCCGAGAGGCGTGAGCCGTGAGCAGTGAGCCGTGAGCCGAAAGAACCGGATTCCTAGGTCTCAGCTTTCAGATATCAGCCGGGAGACCGGCTTTTCGTCGGCCGCGGCTTACGGCTTACGGCTTACGGCTCACGAACCATGAGTACTTCTTCAGTCGAAATTGCGGCCGGGCGTTCCCGCAGGAGCGGGCTTCTGCTCGCCTGCGTGCTCGTCTTCTGCGTCCTGCTCCTGTCCGCGCAGATCCCGGGCGCCAAACGCCACGGCTCGCTTCTGCAGTCGTGGATCCTTTCCGTCGCCGCGCCTCTGGGGAGCTTCACGGCCTCGCTTTCGCGGGCGGTCTTCGGAGTGGCCGACTCGGTGGCGGAGTCCTTCTCGGCTCGCGAGGAGAACAGCCGCCTGAAGAAGCAACTCTCGCAAAGAGATCAGGAGCTCTTTCGCCTCCGGGCGCAGGTTTCGCAGGCGGCGCGCGAGAGACTTCTTCTTTCGAGCGGAGCCGCTCTTCCCAACGTGCTGACGAGCGCTCCGGTGCTGCTGTTGGACAGCCGCGCGGGCGCGCAGAGCGCCTTGATCGGAGCCGGCTCGAGATCCGGAGTCGTGCCGGGATCTCCCATCGCCGTTCCCGAGGGTCTGGTCGGGCGGGTCGTGACCGTCGGGGCGACGGTTTCGCGGGCGCAACTGCTCCTGGACGCCTCCGCGGCGGTCGGAGCCCGCGTCGCGCGCACCCAGGAGATCGGCGTCATTCGGGGAGACGGACGGGGCGGCCTGCGCTTGAACAACGTTTCGACGACCTCGCGCGTGCAGCCGGGCGACTGGATCGAATCGGCAGGAATCGACGGTGTCTATCCGCGCGGTGTCGTCATCGGGCGCGTCGCGGCCGTCGCACGGGGCAGCGACCTGTTCCTGGAGATCCGTGTCACTCCGGCCGTCTCCTTTTCTCAGTTGACCGATGTGCTGGTGCTCGCTCCATTGCCGGCGGCAGCCCCGGCCCCGGGGAGACCGGGAAGTGCGGGACCGTGAAGTTCGGCCGGGTCGCCCTTCTTCTGGCGGCGGCGACGGCCCTGCAGTTTTTCGTCGGCGGTTCGCGGCACCGCGCGGCGTGGCCGGTGGACTGTTTCCTGATCGCGACGGCGATCGTCGCGCGCGGCGGGAATTCCTCGCGCGCGGTCCTGGTGGGGGGCGCGCTCGGATTTCTCGAGGACGCCTTCGCCCACGAGCTGCTCGGGATGAATGCGTTCGCGAAGGCCCTGATCGGATATGTCCTGGCGATCCTCTCCGTGCGCGTGGTCTTCGGCCGTTCCTGGGCGGTCGGGGGAGCGCTCGCGCTCGCTTCGCTGGTCAACGATGGGATCGTCGCGTTGATCTCGCTCGCCCTGCTCCGCGCGCCGCTCGTTCTCTTTTCTCCCGAGTCGCTCTGGCGGGCCGCCGCGACGGGAGTGACCGGCGGGGTGCTCGAGGCCGCCCGCAACTTCCCGTGGCGCGAGTGGTGGAAGCGGCGGCTGCTGCGGAGACTGCGATGAAACGAGGCGGGAGGCGGAAGGCGGGAGGCGGGAGGCGTGAGGCGGGAGGCGGGAGGCGGGAGGCGGAGGCTCGACCCTCGTCCGCCTGCCGCCTACCCCCTGCCGCCTTCCGGCGCGCCCGGGGAGGCGCCGTGTTGAAGATCCGGGAGGACCGCCGCGAGCTCGTGCGCCGGATCGAGGTCTCGCGGATCATCGTGGGATCGGTCTTCGCGTTGCTGGCCACGGCGTACTGGTATGTCCAGATCGTGCGGGGCGAGCATTACTACGCGCTTTCGGAAAACAACCGGATCCGCTCGGTCCGGATCATGGCGCCGCGCGGCTACGTGCTCGACCGGCACGGCGCGATCCTCGTGGACAACCAGCCCGGCTACACCCTGTACCTCTACCGGCGCGAGGCGAAAGACCTCGAGGCCTCCGTGGACTTCGCGGCCACGGTGCTGAAGTTGCCTCGCGACCAGGTCCGGGCCCGCGTCGATCGCGGATTGCGAGACCCGGAGTTCCTTCCGATCACCATTGCCGAGAACCTCGCGATCGAGGACGTCGCGGCGATCCAGGCCCGTGCTCCGGAACATCCGGAGTTCGTCATCACGGTGGCGCAGCGGCGGCTCTACACGCTCGGCACGGCGGCCGCCCACGCTCTGGGCTATCTCTCGGAGGCGAGCCCCGAGCAGATCAAGAACGGGGAAAACGAGTACCGTCTCGGAGACTGGATGGGCCAGAAAGGCGTCGAGGGCTCCTACGAGAAGCTTCTGGCGGGAGTGGACGGCCAGCGGCGCGTCGTCGTGGACTCGCACGGACGGGAGATCACCGAGGAGGAGCGCGTCGAGGCGCG
>WNGB01034460.1_pt1 | contig 12627 bp, 11 predicted proteins | sample 5400681 | NCBI WGS metagenome assembly WNGB01 (sample SAMN13153367, study PRJNA577476) | soil metagenome | isolation source: 115 cm soil or saprolite under grassland replicate 2 | place: USA:California | collected 2016-06-15 | reverse complement strand
CCTCGCCGGCCCCGCGACCCAGCCCGGCAGCGGCGAACGCTTCTTGTGCCGCTGCCGCATCCGCGGCCGCCAGCCCGGCGACCTGGGCCGCCACCTCGGGGCGGAAACGCCGCCCCAGCACAGCGGCGGCCCGCAGGTACCGCTGCACCGGCTCGTCCAGGCCGGCCAGGTGAGAGAGCAGCAGCCGGCGTGCCCACGACGTGCCGGCCGGTGAATGCGGCTCCGGGAGTCCCTGGCCAGCCCGCATCGCTGCGGCCACCAAGTCCAGCAGCAGCGGGTTCCCAGCGCAGAGAGCCGCCGCCTGTTCCAGTTCCCCGGTGGCCGGATCGGGCTTACCCGCCCGCTGGCTGAGGATGGACCACGCGGCCGCCGGGCTGAGCGGGACCAGCTGCTGCACGACTGCCAGCTGCTGTGCAGCCAGCTCCTCGCCCGCCCGCAGTGCCTCCGGAGGCCAGGGCCGGGCGGTGACCAGCACCGCCACCGGCAGTGCCGCGACCCGCCGGCAGATCAGGCGCAGCAGCGTCAGGGAGTCCGGGTCAGCCCAGTGGGCGTCATCAAGCGCGAGGAACAATGGCTCGGCGGCCGCTCGCCGCAGGCGGCCCAGGACGGCGTAAAAGTAATCCGCCGGAGCTGGCGCCGCACTGCGCTCCGCCGAGTCGGCAGGCACTGCCAAGCTGCCCAGCAGGGCTTCGAGGGCCTGGCTGATCAGGCCGAACGGCAGGGCGGCCTCAGCGACGTCGGCCCGGCCGATCCCCACCTTGAACCGGCCCGCGGCGGCAGCCACCGCGTGTTCCAGCACTGTCGTCTTCCCAAGCCCGGCCTCGCCGACGACGAACAGCGCCCCGCCCCGGCCCTCGAGCGCTTCCCCCATCAGGCCGCCCACCGCCGCCAGGACGGCATCCCGCTCGACCATGACTGCGGCCATCTGCTTCCACCACCCGCTCGGGCCTTCAGGTGGCCATGGTCTCACCAGGCGTCAGCCAACTGACAGGCAAGGACCCGTGAACGCCGACCGGCCGGTCGCGGTGGTGCCCAGCAGTCGTCCGCAGGGGGACACGGACGTCCTCGCGCCGAAGACCTGCTGATCTCACCGGGCCCCGGGACGACATCGCCCGGCGGTCGCTTCACGCTGGCAGAGGCTCGTCGGTAAACGGGCCTGGCACACAGCTGACCGGCCGAGGTGACAGGGATGAAGCGCATCCGTATCCAGCCACGGGCCCGGCGCGAACCGTCGTGGCGTGAGGAACTCCCGCTCGACCCGCGAGATCCAGATGTGGTCCGGGCCAAGGCGCTCGCCCGTGCACAGGAAGTCCGGACCCGCCGGCGGACCCGGGAGGGCTGAGATGAGAGTGCTGGTTGCTGGCGCCTCAGGGGCGATCGGGATGCCCCTGGTGCGCTTGCTCCGCCACGCCGGGCATGAGGTGGTAGCGGTGCACCGTGCGCCCGGGGGCTGCGCCCCGCTGGCCAAGGCGGGGGCGATCCCGGTTCAGGCCGATGTGCTCGACCGGCGCAGCCTAACCGGAGCCCTGAGAGGCCAGTGGGCCGATGCGGTCATCGCGGAGCTAACTGCGCTTAAGAGGATCCCCCTCAGGCACGCCGACATGGCCGCCACCAACCGGCTCAGGGCCGAGGGCACCGCGAACCTCCTGGCCGCGACGCAGCAGCTCAGAGCGCGGCGGTTCATCACCCAGTCGATGGTGTTCGGCTATGGGTTCGGCGACTGGGGCGGCCGTGTGCTGACCGAGGCCGACCCGTTCGCCCCGCCCGGCAACGGTCGCTTCGAGTACCACCTCGCCGCCCTACGCGCCAATGAGCAGCAGGTACTCGCCGCTCCGCACCTTGACGGCATCGCGCTGCGCTACGGCCAGTTCTACGGGCCGGGGCCGGCCAGTGACGCACTTGTGGCCCGGCTGCGCCGACGGCGGCTGCCGGTGATCCGCACCTCCGGGGCGGTGCCGTGGGTCTACATTGACGACGCCGCCTCGGCCACTGTCGCCGCGCTGGAAGTCGGCGAGCGCGGCACCGCCTACAACATCACCGACGACGAGCCGGTCAGCATGCTGGCCATGCTGACCGCGATGGCGGCCGCGGTCGGCGCACCCCGCCCCTGGTCCGTGCCGGACTGGGTGCTCGCCGCCACGCCGTTCGCAAAGACGATCGTGACCGGGGGTTTGCGGGTCTGCAATGCCAAGGCCAAGGCCGAACTCGGCTGGACACTGCAGGCACCCACCTACCGGGACGGACTCCGGCTCATGGCCCGCCGCTACCGGCCATGAGCCGGAGTCCTGGTAATGACCATGCGAGACGGACCGTCGAGCAGGCGAACTGGCCGGCGTGGAGCTCTGCCCGTCTGCTCATCGCGGTGAGTAGAGCCAGGGTTGTCTGAGGTCGAGGAATTCGGGCTCGCCGATGCTGGGCTTGTTCATCTCGTCCATCTGTGCCTTCAGCTGAGGCGGTGGCTCTTTGCGTTCGCCCTCGCGTGCCGCCTCCTCGGAGGTGAAGTACAGGGCCATGGTGTATGCCCCGCCCTCATGTGCCACCGCCACGCTGCCGATGACGTCGGGCCGGAATGCGGCCCACTCCTCTGGGTCTTGTGCCATGAGCTCCCGGGCGCGTTCAGGATCGCTACCGCGGCCCTGCATCACTTGCACAAAGCCCGCCCTGTCCGGATCGCCGTTAATGTCGACCGTGACGCCAGGGACAGCCACTGCCGGCACCGGCAGGGTGATGGAGCCTGGCCGGGGGCCCTTCGCTAATCCACTGCCCTGAGGGCGCGTCGGCGTGCCCGCGGCCGATTGCCAGTGCCCGGCATCACCTTCGCAGGTGGCAGGCGCATCATCGGTGATGGTTGTCCTCTGGACCGTCTGCCGCCCAGTCGCCAGTGCCCGAACGGCGACCGACGGGTGACAGCGGACCGAGGTGGGTGAGTTTGTCAGGGTTGACGATCGACCGGACGGTCTGAACGGTCTCATCGGCGATGTCGAGGCTGATTACGTTGATCAGCCTCCCCTGTGGGTCGAGGAACTTGGCTCCGGGCTGACCGTTGATCGTGACGAGTTCGGCCTGGATGCCAAGCCTCTCACCCTGCCGGAACAGCGTGCCGAGCAGTTTCGCGACGTTTTCGCGGCCGTGGATCGGGCGATTCACGCCAGTGCCCTTGGTGCCGCCGTCGCCGTAGAAGGCGGCGTCGGCGGCGAGCAGTTCGACGAGCCCGTCCATGTCGCGTCCCTGGCAGGCGGCGAAGAACCGCTCGGCGAGCCGGTCGCGTTGTTCGCGCGAAGCCTCGAAGCGGGGCTTGTCGTCGTGGACACGACGGCGGGCGCGGCTGGCGAGCTGGCGGCAGCTGGCCTCGGACTTATCCACGACGGCGGCGATCTCCCCGTAGTCGTAACCGAAGACGTCGTGCAGCAAGAACGCCGCTCGCTCCAGTGGCGTCAGGGTTTCGAGGACCACCAGGAATGCCATGGTGAGCGAGTCCGCGGTCTCGGCCGCGGCGGCAACATCAGGCGCCTCGTCATCCAGCAGTGGCTCAGGCAGCCACGGACCGAAGTAGCTCTCGCGTCGTGCCCGAGCCGAGCGCAGCTCGTCGATCGCCAGCCGCGTGGTTATTGTCGCGACGAACGCTTTGCGGGAGCGGATGGGCTCGTCACCGGCGTCCAGACCGCGATCGGGTACCGCCTCGCCGCGCTGCCTCGCCCGCCGCAGCGCGGCGACCAGCCGCCGGTGGTGCTCCTCCAGCACCAGGTCATACGGGTCGCCCGGCATGACGGCGGTCCGCGGGCGGGCCAGGTTCGCCGCGAATTGATCAGCGAACCCGGCAACCATCCAGAGGCGCTCGAAATCCTCGAGGACTCCCAGCAGTTCGGCGTGCATCGTTGTCACTCCGGAGGTTCCCGGTGCGGCGGGCTTACCAGGGTCATCCACGCGCGGGAAGCGGGCCAAATCCCGGCACCGGCACGTCACCGAGTCCGTTCCAGAACCCCTCGTGACAGGTCCGGTAGCGGGGTGCCCACCCGAGTTCGGCCTTCGCCTTGACGTTCGAGGCACCACGAATCTGCGTCATCATCGACACCCCGACCTCGCCTGCTGCCAGCCGCCCGAGCCAGACCGGGATGTGGCGCGGCGGCTTCGCGCCGACCGCGGCAGCGAGGTCGGGCAGCCATTGCGCCACCGGAACCGGCCCGTCGTCGGCGACGTTGTACACGCCAGGCCGACCATGCTCGATCGCGGCGATCGCTGCCGCCGCGGCGTCGTCCATGTGCACGAACGACCAGATCCCCGCTCCGTCGCCGACGATGGGGAACTTGCGCTCGCGCACCTGCGTGACGATCTCGCCGCCGGAATCGAGTCCGGTGCCCGGTCCGTAGAAATTGCCGTACCGCAGCGCGATCCCCTCGATCCCGCCGGCGTTCACGACCGCGTCCTCGACGTAGCGGATCGCCTGCAGCGACCTAACCTGGTTCGCCGGCGGGTGCGGGTCGAAGGGGTCCTGCTCGGTCTTAACCGACGAACCAGTCCGCTCATAGTTCCAGTTGCCGTAGCTCTGCGCGACGATGCGCCGGACGCCAGCCGCCCGGGCAGCTTCCAGCAGGTAGTCCGTGCCCTCGGTCCGCAACCGGTTGGTGAGCGCGAACTCCTTGTCGAAGTTCCTGAAGCTCTTTACCCCGGTCAGCCCGGTTAGCTGATGGATCACGACCTCCGGCTCGCTTCGCTTAACCGCCGCGACTACCGCTGCGCGGTCCAGCGCGTCCGCGATGACCGGCTGCGCGCCAACCCGGCGCAGCCACGACGCCTTGCCCTGGTCGCGGGTCATCGCTATCACCTCGTACCCGCCCGCGACCAGCTGCGGCACCAGACGTCGCCCCATCGCTCCACTCCCGCCTGCGACGAACACCTTCATGACCGTCTCCCATCTGACCCGTTGTTCGTGCCGTAGACGAGAAACCCCGGCGGGTTGTGACAACTCACCCGCCCGGCGAGAACGCGCCCTGCATAACCGCTACGCGGCCGCTGGTTGCGGCAGGACGCGCTGCAGCACGCTGGCGTCGCCGCTGATCTCCAGGCCGCGATCGCTCACCTCGGCGGCGGTGAGCTTGCCCCAGAACAGGGCGAGGATGAGCCGCGGCTCGCCCCGCAGGACGAGGTCCGGCGCCGCGGCCGTGCCGAGCCGGGTGGTGACCGAGCCGCCTGATACCTCGATGACCACAGGACTGCTGGCGGTGCGCAGCTCGATCGACACCGGCGGCCCGCCGGGCTCGCGGTCGTGCAGGAAGAACCAGGCCGGGAAGGTGAACCACTGGCCGCGGAACTGGTCGCCGTCGGCAGGCTCGATCATGTACCTGAGCCCCCACCGGCCGATGGCGTCGAGGGCCGGCATCAGCTCCGCGCCCGTGTCGGTCAGGTGGAACAGGGTGGTGGCGATGGGAGGCGGGGCGTCTTCCCGCCAGATCAGTCCTGCGGACTCCAGTTCACGGATCCGGTCCGAGAGCAGGTTGGTCGCGATTCCCGGCAGCCCGTCCTTCAGGTCGGTGTACCGGCACGCGCCGCGGATCAGGAGCTCCCGGATGATCAGCAGGGTCCACCTGTCGCCGACGACGTCCAGGGCCTTGGCGATCGAGCAGTACTCGCCGTAACTACGCATGATCCCAGGCTACCCGAAGGGTGGTTGATCTTCAAATCTAAGAACTTGACTTTTTAAACTTCTAAGCAGAGTATCTCAACTATGCGATCCAAGCCCATGATCCTCGTCGCGCTGCTGCTGGCAGCGTTCCTCGTCAACCTGGACACGACCCTGGTGAACGTGGCGCTACCCGCCCTGGTGCGCGAGCTGCATGCCACCACCACTCAGCTGCTGTGGGTCGTCGACTCTTTCAACCTCGTCTTCGCCGCGCTGCTGCTCACTTTCGGCAGCCTGTCCGACCGGTTCGGCCGCAAGGGCATGCTGCTCGCAGGACTGACCGTGTTCGGCGCCGCCAGCCTCGCTGGCGGCTTCACGACCGACCCGGCGCAGCTCATCGCGGCCCGGTCCGTGATGGGGCTGGGCGCCGCGATGACATTCCCGGCGACGCTGTCGCTGATCTCCAACGTCTTCAGGGAGAGAAGGGAACGGGCTCGCGCGATCGGGCTGTGGGGCGCGATCGGGGGCGTGGCCATCGCGATGGGGCCAATCGTCGGCGGCTGGCTGCTGGAGCACTTCAGCTGGGCCAGCATCTTCATCGCCATGGCGCCGGTAGCGGCAGCGGCCGCGATCCTGGTGGCGCTTGTCGTGCCCACGTCGAAGGACCCGGACGCGGCAGCTCCCGACGTCGCCGGCCTGGTGCTGTCCTCAGCAACCATGGCACTGCTGGTCTTCACCATCATCGAGGCCCCGGCCTACGGGTGGGCAGCGGCACGCAGCCTGGCAGTCATCGTGCGTGAGCGGCGTGCCGCGCACCCAATGCTCGATGTGCGGCTGTTCCGCAACCTGCGGTTCAGCGCGGCCAGCGGCGCGGTCACGGTGTCGTTCTTCACCCTGTTCGGCTTCATCTTCCTGATGACCCAGTACTTCCAGTTCGTCCGCGGCTACGGCCCACTCTCGACCGGGGTGCACCTGCTCCCCGTGGCGCTGTCGGTAGGCACCGGGTCGGTAGCCGGGACCCAGCTCGCCGTGCGGGCAGGCACCAAGCTCATCGTCACCATCGGGCTCGTCGGGATGGCCGCGTTCTACGTCTGGGTAGCGGTGACCACCAGCGCAACGCTCAGCTACGGCATCATCGCGGTCCAGATGGTGCTGTACGGGCTCGGCATGGGCCTGACGTCGGCGCCCGCCACCGAATCGATCATGGGCGCCATCTCGCGGCGCAAGGCCGGCGTCGGCTCGGCCGTGAACGACTCGACCAGGCTCGTCGGCGGCACGCTCGGCGTGGCCGTGATCGGCAGCGTTTACGCATCGGTCTACGCGTCACGGCTGTCCGCCACCATGCCCGCCAGCGCGCCCGGCCGGGTCGCGGCGATCGCACACCAGTCCGTCGGCGCCGCGTACGCAGCCGCTGGCAAGATCGCGGCCCTCGGCCAGCCGGCTCTCGGACAGGCGCTGCAGCACGCGTCCGCCAACGCATTCTTGCGCGGCCTCACCGTCGGTTCCCTCGTCGCCGCCGGCGTCGCCGCAGCCGGGGCCCTCCTGGCAGTCCTGTTCCTGCCTGCCCAGCCCGCCAGCCCGGCGGCCGAGGAAGCCGGAACAGCCGAAGGCGCGCACGAAACCGGAACCGAAGCGCACCCCGCCCCAGCGGCCGGCTAGCCCCGCCCCAAACGACGGAGCACGGCCTTGACCAGCAACGAAAAGTGCCGGCGACGGCGCCCCCAGAAGTAACGGCCGCACACTCCCGGAAGCACTCATGTCCAACCTTCGCCCACTCCTCGAGCACAACCGCGCCTTCGCCGCAGCTGCGATCCCGCGAACACGTTGAACTGCCTCACACTGTCCTCGTCGTTCAACGGCGGGCCAGCTGGACGAACACCCCCGTCACAACCAATGGCTTCGACGGCGACGCATTCCAGGCGTGCCTGGCCTTCGTCCAGCCTTCAAACTGCGGCACCTTCTTCTTGGGCGACTACATCGCGGTCGGGTCCACCAACGGTAAGGCCCAGATGCTCTACACCGGCAACGGGCCCTTCCGCCGGATGCCACGAATGCCGCGCGGCGCGATCGAGCCCCTGCGGTTGGGGCTGCCAGCTGGCGGCGGTGCGGTGATCGCGGCATGACAATTGATATGTAGGTTCAGATAGCCCAGTGCAGTCATGGAGGCCGCGATGGCAACGAAGATAACCGTCGCGCTAGAAGATGATCTTGACGGAGGCCCGGCCAATGAGACGGTGCGGTTCGGGCTCGGCGGCGCACAGTACGAGATCGATCTGAATAAGAAGAACGCCCGGGCGTTCCGTAAGAAACTCGCACCCTTCCTCGAGCACGCCCGTAAGGCTGGACAGCAACCCCGGTCAGCGCGGACCGCATCAAGCCGTCAGCGCAGCGCCGACATCCGGGCCTGGGCCAAAGCCACGGGCCTCCTGGTCAGCGACCGCGGCCGCATTCCCGCCAGCGTTGTGGACCAGTACGTAGCCACCACCCGAAGATCCTTACGCACACCCCGTCACCGCCTGCACGAACCAATCCGCTCAGACGGCCCCTGGCCCCGGTCGGCCAGCCAACGGCGTAGAGAACATCGAACCGTCAGGCGTGGCAGAATAAAGGCTGTTCGAGCCTGTCTCTTCCACGGGTGACTGAGAGCCGCGAAGTCGCTGAGCGAATGCGGACTGGGCGGTCCGGTCGGCCTCAGCCCAGCCGCGCCGCCTCGATGAGGTTCGCTGCGGCGAGGCTGAGCCCTTCTAGCTGCCCGAGTTCGGTGTCCTCGTGCTCGATGTTCACCGCGATGTCCGGCCTGACCTTGCGCAGCGCGGTGAGGAACCCGGCCCAGTAGGCCATGTCGTCACGGGCGTGCTTGCCGCGCACCTCGGGATCCGGGTCGAGCGGGTTGCCGTTCACGTTGAGGCCGGTGAGCTCCAGACCGGAATCGGCGATCTGGGCCAGGTACTCCCGGCGGGCCCGGGCGCTAGCCAGCAGCGCGTCCACCGGTACGTGCGGGGCCGGGATGAACCCGCCAGCGTTCAGCTCGATGCTCTGCAGCCCGAGACCGGCCAGGATCTCCAGGGCCTCGGCGAGCGTCTTGTCATGAAGGCATGCTGTGTAGGCGCCAAGCTTCATCGGGCCTCTCCTCACTAGTGGGCCGGGCACAGGCCCGGGAGCGGACTGGGCTGGTTGTCCTCAGGCGGTCGGCACGGCGATGCCACCGGAGCGCGCGGACTCGGCGATGGCGGCCAGGATCTTGAGCCCGCGCAGGCCGTCCCGGAAGTCGGCGCACGGCGGCAGCCCGGGTATCCGGGCAACCCGCGCATAGTCGGCCCAATAGCGCCCGCTGAATTGGATGATGTCACCAAGTTCACCGTCGGCGATCAGCTGGCGGACGGCGCTGATCGCTGGGGAGCGCCGGTCAGCTCGGCGACCTGGCGGGTGGTGGCCAGCATCTCGTCCCATTCCTGCGGCCGGTGCAGCGCGCCGAACACGGTCCCGCCGGAGACGCGCAGCCCGCGCTTGCCGACTTCGTCGGCGAGCTGCCCGGGGTCCGTGGGCAGGTATCCGTACGGGCCGAGCTCCAGCCATTCGTACCCGGCCGCGATCAGCTCGGGGCAAGATCCGCCGGGGGCTGGCCGTCTGACCAGCGACGACGCAGAGATCGCGTCACGACTCCGGGCGAGCAGAGCCTTCATGATGTGCAAGAGGTCAAGGGTCCGGGTATCCGGTTCACAGAGCAGACTCCCCGCGTGGTAGCCGGACACCCGCTCAGCTGCGGTGGCCTCAGGCTGGTCGCGTCCCGGTCGGCTGCGGCCCCGCGCGGGCGCGCCCAAGGAGGGCCAGGACGTCGCCGATGGCGGGTTCCTGGCTGGCGGGTTCGGGTAGCGGGAGGTGCGCCTGGATCTGGTAGCGGTTCCGGCGGCCGTCTTTCTGCTTGACGACGTAGCCGGCCTCGACCAGGTCGGTGAGGATGCCGAAGGCGCTGCGCTCGGTGATGCCCAGGCTGGCCGCGATGTCGCGCAGCCGCACGCCCGGGTCGTGTGCGATGCACAGCAGCACCCGGGCGTGGTTGGTCAGGAAACCCCAGTTCGCCACCCTCTAGAAACTACCACACGGTTTCTAGAAATACATTGCTAGTCTCTGATTGCGAATGTAGGCTGGGGGCAGGCAACCGGGGATCAGCCGCCGGAGGCGGCCAGGTTCTCCGGGGTCACCGGAGGGAGCCGCCCATGGTAAGTGCCGGAAGTGATTTCGCCGGGCCAGATCCCTGGCCCGGCGAAATGCTGACCGAAGCGGCGACACGATGAATGCCTCACTTTCCATGACCTCGAGATAGACGCGTGCTGGGGCAGCTGCCCGGCGGGCACATCCTGCTGGCCACCCGCGCCGCCGCCGTTGAGGGAGTCGATGATGAGCAGCACCGCCAGCAGCAAGGCGAGACCGTGATCTCGCCTCGCCCACCTCGTGGATGGTGGTGTGGTGGTCCACAGCGACCGGTCCCCCACGCCCCCGCTACCCCGGCCGCCGCGTCACCTGTGACCGCGCGGCGGCTATCGTGCTGCATGGAGCCCTCACCCGGGGCCGGCGCCCCGGGCGCCGTGGCCCGGGCGGCATGATGGCACTCGCAGGCTGGTGGTGGCGATGTACTACCGCGCTGAAGTGCGGCTGACCGTGGCCGACGTGGGCAAGCGGATCGTGCTTCGCTGGCGTCGTCCCGCGTCAGGCGGCCGCGACGAGGTGGCCGATGTGCTGGGGATGCTGGAGGCCGCCGACGGTGCCTCTTTCACCGTCCGCAAGGCGTCCGGCGAGCTCGTGGTCATCCCCATTGAGCGGGCACTGGCCGGGAAGGTGGTGCCGCCCGCGCCCCGTCGTTAGCTTGGGCCAGGACTCGGGTGGGCGGTCCATCGTCTCCAGCATGGTGCTGTCGCCGGCCAGGGTGCGGGGGCGCCGACGGGCGACCTGGTGGGCATCGGTCAATCTTTCTGGCCCTTGGCGGCTACGTGCCCAGTCCCGGTTCCGTAGCCGGCGCTGCTCAGTATCCGGCGCAGGCCGCCGACCGTCTGGGTGTCGATGTCCTTATGCGCGGGAGCTTCGAAGTATTCGGTCTCAGATCCGACAGTGGCGGCGACGGTGCCATCGTGGTTCTCCACGACCGAGCCGACCGCCTCCAGTAGCGAGACTACGGAATGCCACTCGATGTTATGGCTGACGGGATGCTGGAAGATCTGGCGCAGCGTGTTCCGGTGATGGTTGTTGAGGTGCACAGGCTCTGACGTTGATGACATCCGTGCCCTCCTCTGTCCCTGTCACGATAGCCCGAGCGTGGTTCCGTCAGGGCCCAAGGGACCTGCCGCCGCGCTCGGCAGGAGCGGACGGCTGGCGCCCACATGCGCGAAGTGTGGAGTGCGGAAATCAGGGCATGGGCGAAGGCAGCGCGGACACGAGGTGGCGAGCGCGGCCGTATTCCCGCGACGATCAGCCAGGAGTACGAGGCCTCGCGCTAACTCGGTTCCGGGCCCGGGTCGGCAGGCAATTGCGGGCGGGCCCATCCAGGCGCGCTGCCGTGCGCGGGCCTGCCCGCCGTGATCGTCAGCAGCGCAGTCAGCCCGAAGCCCAGTCAGCTGATCTGCACGCTGTACGCGCCCCGCGTTCGCTGGTCCGCCGCGCGCTCGCTGGTCCGACGCGGGCGTTCGCTCCCGGCGTAGCTGGGAACGCTGCGCCGTTGGGGTGGGCGCACTGGCGGCGGGGAAGGGTTTACTTGTGCGACGTCCGCATGCGCAACGTCGCCCGGTCCGCGGGCCAGCATGCGGAAGGGACGAGCAAGACTTAGTTGCCTCGCCGGCCGCTCGGTGAGGGGGCACGAGAAATGTTCGAGAGGTTTACCGACCGGGCGCGGAGAGTTGTGGTGCTGGCTCAAGAAGAAGCCAGGATGCTCGGCCACAACTACATCGGCACCGAGCACATCCTTCTTGGCCTGATCCACGAGGGTGAGGGCGTGGCGGCCAAGGCGCTGGAGTCCCTGGGAATCAGCCTGGAGGCAGTACGCCAGCAGGTTGAAGAGATCATCGGCCAGGGCCAGCAGGCACCTTCCGGGCATATCCCGTTTACGCCGCGAGCGAAGAAGGTGCTTGAGCTCTCGCTGCGCGAGGCGTTGCAGCTCGGGCACAACTACATCGGCACCGAGCACATCCTGCTCGGCCTCATCCGCGAGGGTGAGGGCGTGGCGGCCCAGGTGCTGGTCAAGCTGGGCGCGGACCTGAACCGGGTCCGCCAGCAGGTGATCCAGCTGCTGCACGGCTATCAGGGCAAGGAGCCTGCCGCGGCTGGCGCGCCGTCGGAGTCGGCTCCGTCCACCTCCCTGGTGCTGGACCAGTTCGGCCGGAACCTGACCCAGGGCGCCCGGGAGGGCAAGCTGGACCCGGTGATCGGCCGGGAGAAGGAAATCGAGCGGGTCATGCAGGTGCTCGGCGCGCTGGTGGCCGGCTCGCGCTACCGCGGTGACTTCGAGGAACGGCTGAAGAAGGTCCTCAAGGAGATCCGGACCCGCGGCGACATCATCTTGTTCATCGACGAGCTGCACACGCTGGTCGGCGCCGGTGCCGCGGAGGGTGCGATCGACGCTGCGTCGATCCTGAAGCCGATGCTGGCCCGCGGTGAGCTGCAGACGGTCGGCGCGACCACGCTGGATGAGTACCGCAAGCACCTGGAGAAGGACGCCGCGCTGGAGCGGCGGTTCCAGCCGATCCAGGTGGCCGAGCCGACGATCTCGCACACCATCGAGATCCTCAAGGGCCTGCGCGGCCGGTACGAGGCCCATCACCGGGTGTCGATCACCGATGACGCGCTGGTCGCGGCCGCGCGCCTGGCTGACCGCTACATCAGTGACCGGTTCCTGCCGGACAAGGCGATCGACCTGATCGACGAGGCCGGCTCGCGGATGCGGATCCGCCGGATGACCGCGCCGCCGGACCTGCGCGAGTACGACGAGAAGATCGCCCAGGTGCGCCGGGAGAAGGAGTCGG
>WNGB01010763.1_pt1 | contig 12627 bp, 6 predicted proteins | sample 5400681 | NCBI WGS metagenome assembly WNGB01 (sample SAMN13153367, study PRJNA577476) | soil metagenome | isolation source: 115 cm soil or saprolite under grassland replicate 2 | place: USA:California | collected 2016-06-15 | reverse complement strand
CTTTCGGATCGCCACCACCGGCTGCGCGACGTGCGCGGAAACCTCCGGCCTGCTCTGCCAGTAGGTATGCTCGCTCAAGAGCTCCATGTGGGCGACGGACCTGGTGAGCATCTCCTTCGTCCATTCGCCGACGGCGCCCACCCCGATCGGCACGATCTTCGGATCGACCGCGCGCATCGCGTCGACCACGCGGTTGTGCTTCTTGACGTACTCCGAGAGCGGCATGTGGCCGAGCTGCCACTCGCCGTACATCTCGTTGCCGATGCCCCACCATCTCACGCCGTAGGGCCTGGGGTGGCCGTTGTCGGCGCGCCTCTTGCCCATCGGGGTCGAGGCAGGGCCGTTCACGTATTGCACTTCCTCGGCCGCGCCTTCGGCCCCCCCCAGGCCGGTGTTCACCGCGATGTAGGGCTCGGCCCCGATCTCGCGGCACAGCACCATGAACTCGTCGATCCCGACGTCGTTCGGCTCGATGCCCTTCCAGGCGGGGTTCTTGCGAGGCGGGCGGCGGTCGCGGTCGCCGATGCCGTCCTTCCAGTCGTAGCCGCTCACGAAGTTTCCGCCCGGCCAGCGGTAGACCGGGGAGTTGAGCTCCTCGAGCCGCGCGAGGGTATCGGCTCGCCAGCCCTGGACGTTGTCGGCCGGCATCAGGGACACCGCGCCGATCCGGAAGGCGCCCTGGCCGTACCCCACGATCTCGAGGCGCCCGTTGTCGGTGGAGCCCTGGGCGGTGAAGGTGAGGGTGGTGCTCTCGTACTCCGGCGTGAGCCTCTTCACGGCGAGGCTCTCGCGGTCGGACGCACCCGTACCCCAGGTCAGGGCCACGTGAACGGGGCCGGCTTCGCTCACTCCGGCGAGCACCACGCGAGCCAGGTATCGCCGCCCTCGCACGAGCCCGAGGCGCTCCTGGGAAAGCCCGTCGCCCTGCGGGGTGGCGGCGACGACCGGCGTGTGCTCGCCGGTGAACGGCCGCTCGCGGTCCATGGTCACGGCCTTCTTGTCGCCGATGATCATCCAGGGCGACCGCACGAGCAGCTCGTAGGGATAGCCGTCGCCTTCCCACGAGATCGGCCTCGGAAACTGCATGACCCAGGCCGGGGCTTCACCGTCGACCGGGTAGTAGAACTTCCGATCCTCGAGCATCTCCGCCCAGAGCCCACCGTAGATGCAGCGTCCGAGATGCTCGATGAACTGGCCGTAGAGGTACTTCGAGATCGGGGCGCGCGTCTTCGCAAGGTCCAACGACACCTCGACGTCGGCAGGCGAAGCGCGGACGATCGGTCCGGTCAGGAGAGCCATCGATGTCACGAAGGAGACGAGTCGCATGCAGCACCTCCGTTGGCGGTGTCGATCCGCCAAAGGATAAGCGATTGTCGGAGAATAAATCATATGGTAGGACTATTCCGCCGGTGAGCCCGGAACCGCTCGCCGTGGTCGCGAGCCACCTCCAAGGCGCTCTAGGGAGACGAGGGGGATACTCATGGCGGCGCACGGAACGACGCGAAATGGGTCGAGGGTGGCCAGGCTCTCCCTGCTCCTGACGGCGGCTCTGGCCGTGCCGGCCTGGTCTCAGGTGCAGTCGGGGCGCATCGTGGGCACCGTCCGAGACGCCCAGCAGGCCACCGTCCCGAAGGCCACCGTCACCGTGACCTCGTCGGCCACGGGCCAGTCCCTGAAGGTGACGACGAACGACCGCGGGGACTACGTGGTGACGCCGGTGAACCCCGGCCTCTACCGGGTGACGGTCGCCTTGCCGGGCTTCCAGACCGCCGTGGTCAACGCGGTCGGGGTCCCGGTCGGGCAGTCCGTCCGCGTGGACGTGGAGCTCACCGTCGGATCGGTGACGGAGACCGCGGAGGTGACCGCGGCCGCTCCCCTCCTCGACACGGAATCGGGCACCCTCGGCCACAACGTGACGAACACCCAGATCGTCAACCTGCCCCTCAACGGTCGCAGCTTCTACGAGCTGACCCGCCTGACCCCGGGGGCCGCCGGCCTGCCGGGCGGAGCCAGCGTGGTGCCGATCCGCGCGAACTTCATCAACGGCACCGCCATCAGTGGCGTGCGGGGCAGCCAGCTCACGTTCCAGATCGACGGCGTGGACGTCACCGACCACCATCAGGGCGGCTCCTACATCCAGACCTCCATCGACGCCCTCCAGGAGTTCAAGGTCCAGCAGAGCGCCTACTCCGCCGAGTTCAGCCAGGCGGGCGGCATGCTGAACGTCGCCACCAAGTCCGGCAGCAGCGAGTTCCACGGTGGCCTCTTCGAGTTCCTGCGCAACGACCGGTTCGACGCCGCGGACTTCTTCGTGCGGCAGAAGCAGAAGCTCGACCGGCACCAGTTCGGGGGCACCCTCGGCGGCCCGCTCGTGAAGGGGAGGACGTTCTTCTTCCTGAGCTACGAAGGAACTCGCGAGAGCCGGCAGCTCCCCGTCAACCTGACCGTCGCCTCCGCCGCCATGAAGGGGGGCGACTTCAGCGGCATCCGGAACCGGATCTACGATCCGGTCACCGGCCAACCCTTCCCCGACAACGTCATCCCGACGAGCCGGCTCTCGCCCCCGGCGCTCTACTTCGCCAGGCTCATCCCCGATCCCAACACGAGCACGGGGACCTACGCCTGGTCGGCGGACCGCGCGCTCGACGCCGACCAGCTCACGCTCCGGATCGACCAGAGCCTCTCCGAGAAGCACAAGATGTTCGTCCGCTACAGCTTCCACGACAACCGGATGGACGATCCCAGCTCGAACCTGGGAGCCCCCTACCTTGCGTACCCGGCCCTCGGCCGCGCTCACCTCCATACTCGCGGCCAGAACGTGGTGGCGGCGGTGACGAGCACGTTCAGCCCGACCCTGCTGAACGAGTTCCGTTTCAGCTACCTGCCCCAGATCGTCGACCTGGAGCCGTTCGGCCTGGGTACGAACTACCTGCAGGAGGCCGGCGTCAAGGGCTTCGAGGAGACCGGCCGTCCGGGCGTCGTGGGCTCCTTCCCGGATTTCACGTGGAGCGGCTACAGCAACATGAGCGGATCGGCCTTCGACCAGCGTCCGAAGACCCAGGACCTGAAGGTCCTGGAGTGGACCGACAACGTGACCCTGATCCGGGGGCGCCACATCATCAAGGGGGGGACGAAGGTCCGCCGCTGGCGGCCGCACTTCACCGACAGCAAGCAGTACCAGGGCGTTTGGGCCTTCAACGGCTTCGCGACCCAGAACCCGGCGAGCCCTGCGGGCACGGGCGATGCGTTCGCCGACTTCATGCTGGGGATGCCGCGACAGGTCACGCGGTCGTTCCCGGCCGACACCTTCGGTGGACAGGCGACCTACGCCCACTTCTACGTCCAGGACGACCTCAAGGTGACGAGCCGCCTGAGCCTCAACCTGGGGCTGCGCTACGAGTACTCGCCGTGGGCCTCCGGCTACCGCGGCCAGGTCGGCACTTTCGACCCCGCCTCCCCGCGGCCGATCATCGTCGCCAGCGAGACGGATCAAATCGACCTGGCCTCGCAGTTCGCGGGGCCCTCGGCCTATGCGCTGTTCAAGAACTACATCCAGACCAGCCGCCAGGCCGGACTCCCCCTGTCGATCACCGGCACGGACAAGACGCAGTTCGGGCCGCGGTTCGGCTTCGCCTGGCAGCCGTTCGGAGACAAGACGGTGCTGCGCGGCGGCTACGGCATCTTCTTCGAGCAGGAGAACACCGACGGGCGGGTGAACAACAACATGGTGCCCTTCCGCCTGGACGAGACCGGCATCAACGACCTCACCCAGCGCCGGACCATGGCCGACTTCTTCCAGGGCCGGGCCCTCACCACCTCCGCCGCGCCCACCATAGGCGCGACCGCGACGAAGCTGAAGATGGGACGCAACCATCACTTCAACCTCGGCGTGCAGCAGCAGGTGAGCCCCCGCACCGTCCTCGAGGTCAACTACGTCGGGAACATCGGGCAGAATCTCAACGGCACCACCAACATCAACATCCCCTCCCCGGCCGGGGGAGGCGTGCAAGGCCGCCGCCCCTACCCCCTGTTCGGCAACATCCTCTACTTCGACACGAACATGTCGAACACCTACCACTCGCTCCAGGCCACCCTCGTCAGGCGGGCCTCCAAGGGCCTCTGGTACATGGCGTCCTACACGTTCTCGAAGAGCATCACCACCCAGAACAACCCATCCGTGGGAGGCAACACGGGGCGCGAGAAGGCCATCTCGAGCTTCGACATTCCCCACAACCTCGCGGTGAGCGCCGGCTGGGAGCTGCCGGTCGGCCGCGGCAAGCGCTTCCTGGGGGACGCGAGGGGCGCGACGCAGATCCTGCTGGGCGGCTGGCAGATGCAGGCCATCCTCATCTTGCGCAGCGGGCGCCCGTTCACGCCCACGATCTCGGCGGATCGGGCCAACACCGGGGTGGGCGCCCAGCGGCCGAACCGCACGGGGTCGGGGGAGTTGGACGACCCCACCGTCGAGAAGTGGTTCGACCCCTCGGCGTTCGTGCTGCCCGCCCAGTTCCGCTACGGCGACTCGGGCGGCAACATCCTGCGCGAGGGCTCGTACCGGAACCTCGACTTCTCGGTCTTCAAGCGCTTCGGGGAAAAGCTCGAGCTGCGCGTGGAGTGCTTCAACCTCACGAACACGCCGAGCTTCAATGCGCCGGCCACCGCGATCGACACCGCGACCGCAGGCCGCGTGACCAGCACGCTCAGCACGCCTCGGCAGTTTCAATTCGGCGTGAAGTTCAACTTCTGAAGCGTCGCTCCACGGAGGCCATCTGCATGAACCCTCGCCGGATCCTTCTCGCCTGCCTGGTGGTTTCCGTCCCTTTCCGCCTGACGCCGGGCGTCCGCTCGGCGCCGGGCGACGCGTTCCCGGTCTCGATCAAGGTGGACGCCGGCACCGGCCGTGGCGACCTGCATCCGATCTGGCGGTTCTTCGGGGCGGACGAGCCGAACTACGCGTACATGAAGGACGGCCGGAAGCTGCTCGCGGAGCTGGGCCGGCTCGGGACGCCCCAGGTGTACTTCCGCACCCACAACCTCCTCAACACCGGGGACGGAGCGCCCGCCCTCAAGTGGGGGAGCACGAACGCCTACACCGAGGATGCCCAGGGGAAGCCGGTCTACGACTGGACGATCGTGGACCGCATCTTCGACGCCTACCTGCAGCGCGGGCTCAAGCCCTACGCGCAGATCGGATTCATGCCCCAGGCGCTCTCCGTCAAGCCGGAGCCGTACCAGCACGAGTGGCGCCCGGGTCTGCCCTACAACGACGTCTACACCGGCTGGGCCCATCCGCCGAAGGACTACGCCCGGTGGGCCGAGCTGGTCTACCAGTGGGTCAAGCACTGCACCCTGAAGTACGGCAAGGCCGAGGTGGAGCGCTGGTACTGGGAGGTCTGGAACGAGCCCAACATCAACTACTGGCAGGGCACGCCCCAGGAGTTCCACAAGCTCCACGATTACGCGGTGGACGCCGTGCGCCGCGCCCTGCCCACGGCCAGGGTGGGCGGGCCGGACACGGCGGGCAGGGACGATCCGTTCCTGCGCGACTTCCTCGAGCACTGCCTGCGCGGGACCAACTACGCCACGGGCGGGAAGGGCACCCCCATCGACTTCGTCGCCTTCCACGCCAAGGGCGCGCCGCGATTCCTCGACGGCCACGTGCAGATGGGGATCGCGCACCAACTGCAGGTGATCGACGGGGCCATGGCGATCATCGCGTCCTTCCCCGAGCTGAAGCAGAAGCCGATCGTGATCGGCGAGTCCGACCCCGAGGGCTGCGCCGCCTGCCAGGGCCCCCAGCTCGGCTACCGCAACGGCACCGTGTACTCCAGCTACACCGCGGCAAGCTTCGCCCGCAAGCACGACCTGGCGGAGAAGCACGGCGTCAACCTCGAGGGCGCGCTCACCTGGGCCTTCGAGTTCGAGGACCAGCCTTACTTCGCCGGCTTCCGGGCCCTGGCCAGCAACGGCATCGACCTGCCGGTGCTGAACGTCTTCCGCATGTTCGGCAAGATGGCCGGCCGACGGCTGAGGGTCAAGAGCTCGGGGGACGCCGGGCTCGAGGCCATCATGAAGGACGGCGTGCGCGGCGCGCCCGACGTCTCGGCCCTGGCCGCCCTCGAGGGAAAGAGGCTCAGCGTCATGGCGTGGCACTACCACGACGACGACCTGCCGGGGCCCGACGCCGCGGTGGAGCTGGCGGTGGGCGGTCTCCCGCTCCCCACCGGCGACGTGCGCCTGACCCACTACCGGATCGACGAGGGCCACAGCAACGCCTACGCGCTCTGGAAGCGCATGGGCTCGCCGATCGCGCCGAACGCCGAGCAGTACGCACGGCTCCTGGAGGCGGGCCAGCTCGCCCGCCTGGAAGCCCCGGCCAGCGTGCCCGTCGAGAAGGGCCAGACCACGCTGCGCTTCGCCCTGCCCCGCCAAGCGGTCTCCCTGGTCGTGCTCGACTGGTGAAGGCGCCGGCCGCGACATGCTCCGCTGGCAAATCGCAGTCCTCGTCGCGATAGCGATCGCGATCAGCTACCTGGATCGCCAGGCATTGCCCGTGGCCATCCAGGCCATCGCCCGCGAGATCCCGGTCACGAACGAGCACTTCTCGCGGCTGCAGTCGGCGTTCCTGATCGCCTACGCCTTCATGTACGTGGGGGGCGGCAGGCTGATGGACGTCCTGGGCACGCGCCGGGGCTTCACCGCCATCATGGTCTTTTGGTCCCTCGCCTGCGCCAGCCACGGACTGGCCGTGAGTGTCTCTACCCTCGCCCTCAGCCGGTTCCTGCTCGGCATCGGCGAGGGGGGCGGCTTCCCCGCCGCGACGCGGGCGGTGGCGGAATGGTTCCCGGTCCAGGAGCGCTCCACCGCCATGGGCATCATCAACGCCGGCACCGCCGTGGGCATGATCGTGGCGCCGCCCCTGATCGCGCTGGTGCTGAGCGCCGCCGACTGGCGATGGGTCTTCTTCCTGACCGCGGGTCTCGGCCTGGCCTGGACGTTCTGGTGGCGCCGCGACTATTTCCCGCCCGAGCGGCATCCGAGGCTCGGCGACGCCGAGCGCCGGGAGCTCGAGTCGGTTTTCGGGGCGGCCGCCGGCACCCAGGAGGAGCTGCCCTGGCTGCACCTGCTGCGCTTCCCGCAGACCTGGGGCGTGGTGATCGCCAAGTTCCTAAGCGACGCGGCGTGGTACTTTTACCTCTTCTGGTTGCCGAAGTACCTCTATGACGCGCGTGGCTTCGACATCAAGGCCGTGGCGGCCTTCGCCTGGATCCCGCCGGCGGCGGCGGGGGTCGGCTGCTTGTGCGGGGGCGGGCTCTCCAGTTGGCTGCTGCGGCAGAAGCTCCCCCTGGACCACGCCCGGAAGATCGCCCTGGGCGCGAGCGCTCTCCTCATGCCGCTGATCCTGTTCGTGCCGAGGGTGCCCGTGGCCTGGGCGATCGCGCTCTTCAGCATCGCCTATTTCGGCCAGCAGTCCTGGTCCACCCTGGTGATGGTCCTCCCCGCCGACATCTACCCGCGCCCGGCCGTGGGCGCCCTCGCGGGCCTGGTCGGCTTCGGCGGCGCCATGGGGGGCGTGGCATTCGGTCAGGCGGTGGGCTACCTCCTGGACCATGGTTTCGGCTACGGCCTCGTGTTCGCCCTGGCGGGGTCGTTCCACGTCGTGGCTTTCGCCGTGATCTGCCTGGCCATACCGCGCATCGAGCCTCTCGCTCTCGCTCCCCGCGGTGCTTGACGGAAGGTAACCATGCCCCAAACACGTGTCGCTCTGATCGGCCTGGGCCTCATGGGCTCGGGCATGGCCCGACGCCTGCTGGGCGCGGGTTTCCCGCTAACGGTGTACAACCGCAACCGCGAACGGGCCTCGCCGCTCGCGACCGAGGGCGCCCAGGTGGCGGCGACGCCCCGCGAGGCGGCGGCCCGTGCCGACCTCGTCCTGAGCATGGTGGCGGACGACGCCGCGTCCCGCGCGGTTTGGCTCGGCGAGCACGGGGCCCTGGCCGGCGCGGCCCGCGGCGGCGTGCTGGTCGAGTCCAGCACCCTCACGGTCCGCTGGACCCTGGAGCTGGCCCGGGAGGCCGCCGCCCGCGGCTGCGAGTTGCTCGACGCGCCCGTGACCGGGAGCAAGCCTCACGCGGCCTCGGGCGAGCTGTGCTTCCTGGTCGGCGGCTCGGCCGCGGCGCTCGAAACCGCCCGGCCCGCCCTCACCGCGATGAGCCGCGCTATCGTCCATGTGGGCGCCAACGGCCGGGGCGCCCTGCTCAAGCTCATCAACAACTTCATGTGCGGCGTCCAGGCCGCCTCGCTCGCCGAGGCGCTGGCCCTCATCGAAGCGAGCGGCCTCGATCGGGCCCAGGCCTTGGAGGTCCTGACGACCGGCGCCCCGGGGAGCCCGCTGGTCAAGGCCCTCTCCGGCCGCATGACCGCGCGGGACTACCGGCCGAACTTCCTGCTGCGGCTCATGGCCAAGGACCTGACCTACGCCCTCGAGGAGGGCCGCGGGCACGGGTTGTCTCTCTCGACCGCCGCCTCGGCCCTCGAGGTCGTGAATCGGGCCATGGCCGCCGGCCACGGTGAAGAGGACTTCTCGGTGCTCGTCGAGCCGCTGCGGGACGCGGCCCGGTGAGAAGAGGGGGAGACTCATGATTCCTGACCGACGTGGCTTCCTCAAGTCCGCGGCCGCGGCCGGGATGGCGACGTTCGCGGGCCTTCGCCCGCTGCCCGCCGCCGACGCCGAGATCGAAATCGATCCCTCGCAGCCGGGGCCTACGATCAACCCGCACATCTACGGTCACTTCATCGAGCACCTGGGCGGCGTCGTCTACGACGGGATCTGGGTCGGCCGCGATTCGAAGATCCCCAACCTGGACGCCATTCGCAAGCAGTTCGTGGACGACATGAAGCGGATCGGGGCGCCCAATCTTCGCTGGCCCGGGGGCTGTTTCGCCGACGGCTACCACTGGCGCGACGGCATCGGCGCCCCTGGCCAACGGCCGCGCAGGTATCACTACTGGGAGCACCGCATGCCCCAGGGGCGGCACGCGGTGGAGGGCAACCAGTTCGGCCTTCATGAGTTCATGCGCTTGTGCCGGCTGGTCGGGGCCGAGCCGTATCTGGCGGCCAACGTCGGCTCGGGGACCCCGCAGGAGTTCCACGATTGGGTGTCCTACTGCAACGCCCCCCCGGGAACCCTCTCCCTCGCCGACGAGCGCGCCAAAAACGGCGACCGGGAACCCTTCAACGTCAAGTACTGGGGGGTGGGCAACGAGTCGTGGGGGTGCGGTGGCAACATGACGGGCGGCGAATACGCCACCGAATACCGCAAGTACATCGCGCAGGTCCCCGTCTACCTGCGCCCGTTCTTCGTGGCCACGGGGCCGCGCGGGCACTCCCCTGACGGCGACGTCGGCTGGACGGAGGACTTCTTCGGCGGACTGCAAGGCGTGCGCGGACTGGGCGTCCGGGTGGACGGCTTCGCCCTCCACTACTACACCGACTTCCGCCAGACCGCCGAAGACGGCGCGAGGTTCGAGGCCAAGGGCTGGTACGCCGTCCTCCACAAGGGCGTTCACATCGAGAACGTGATCAACGACCACTGGCGCATCATGGGCAAGTACGATCCCCAGCACCGCACCCGGTTCGTCATCGATGAGTGGGGCAACTGGTACCGCGGCGGCACCGAGCTCGGTCCCGACTACATCCTGAGCCAGACCATCACCCTGCGGGACGCCCTGCACGCGGCCATGACGTTCGATGTCTTCAACCGCCACGCGGAAAAGATCGAAATGGCCAACGTCGCGCAGACCATCAACTGCCTGCACTCGCTCTTCGCCGCGGTGGGAGACAAGTACACCCGGACCCCCGCCTACTACACGTTCGAAATGTACCGGCCTCACATGGGCGGGCGGCTCGTGCCCGTGAAGATCAGCCTCCCGGAGCTGACCGTTCCTCTGCTCGAGGGATCGGGCAGGCTGCCCGGCCTTTCCGGCTCGGCCTCGGTTCGCGACCGGAGCCTGACCGTCACCCTGACGAATCCTTCGCTGCAGGACCGAGTGGTCACCCGGATTCGCCTGTCGGGGGGCGGGCGCCTCCGTGAGGCCCGCGCCACCGTGCTGACCCACGAGGACATGCGCGCGACCAACACCTTCGAAAGACCCGATGAGGTCGGCCTGGCCGCCCTGCCGGCGCAGGTGTCGGGGGACGCCGCGACCGTCACCATTCCGAACCAGGCGGTGGTCGCGGTCTCGCTTCAGCTCGTGTAGGTGGTCGGGTTCAGGACGTGGCGATGTGAGCGACGCTGTAGGAGCGCGCCGGCAGCTTGAACGTCATGCTGGATCCGGGCCGCGGCCCCTCGAGAGCGCGGGGCGCGACCAGGGTGGGCCGCTCGAACGTGTTGGAGGCCTTGAGGTCCGCGCCGGTCAGGGTCTCGCAGGCCAGGACCCGCGTGGGCGTGAAGTCACGACAGTCCAGGACCAGCTCGCGATCGGCCTGCAGGTCGCGATTCAGCATGAGCAGGCAGAGCTGTCCGTTCCGAGGGTCGAAGGTCGCGGCGAGGTCGACGTAGGGAACCTGGTCGTCGCGCGCCACATCCGCCCGGAGGCCCTCCGCCCGGATGGGGTAGGTCTCTGACTCCACCAGCGGGTCGAGCACGCGCCCCTGCGCGTACTTCAAGGCCCAGGCGTAGGGATAATAGATGGTCTGGCGGAGGACGGACGTCTCGTTGGTCATGAGGGGGGCGATCACGTTCACGATCTGGGCCAGGCAGCCCACCCGCACGCGCTCGGACTGCCGCAACAGCGTGTTCAGGAACCCCCCCACCAGCAGCGCGTCCTCGAGGTTGTAGGCCTCCTCCAGGAGCGGGGGGGCGGTCTTCCTCTGGCCGTTGGCGAAGCGGCCGCCGCGCGCGCGGTACCAGACGTTCCACTCGTCGAAGGAGAGCCAGAGCCGCTTCCGCGACTTCAGCACTCCCTGCACGTAGTCGCACACCGCGGCGATCTCCTGGATCTGGCGCTCCATGTCCAGGTTCATGGCGAGGTAGCGGGCGCTGTCGTTGCCCGTGAGCGCGGGGGTGTTGCCGTAGTAGTTGTGCAGCGAGATGCCGTCCACCTGGTCGTAGCACTCCTCGAGGACCTCGCGATCCCAGACGAGGTAGGTGGGCAGGATGGTGTTGCTGGAGCCGCAGGCGATGAGTCGGGTGCCGGGGTCCACGACCCGGATCTGCCGCGCGGAATCCCGGGCCTTGCGCCCGTATTCGCGGGCCGTCATGTGTCCCATCTGCCAGGGGCCGTCCATCTCGTTGCCCAGGCACCAGTACTTCACGCCGTGGGGCGTCTCGTAGCCGTGCTGCCGCCGCAGCTCGCTCCACCGGGTGCCCTTGTCGAGGTTGCAGTACTCGACGTAGGCCACCGCCTGCTCGGGCGTGCCCGTGCCCAGGTTGAAGCCGAGCAGGGGCTCGGTGCCCACGAGCCGGCACCATTCCATGAACTCGTTGGTGCCGAACTGGTTCGTCTCGATGGACTTCCAGGCCCGCTCCAGGACGGTCGGGCGCTTGTCCCGGGGGCCGACGCCGTCGAGCCAGTTGTAGCCCGAGACGAAATTGCCGCCCGGGTATCGCATGATCGGCACGCCCAGTCCCTTCACTTCCGCCGCGACGTCGCGGCGGAACCCGCCCGCGTCCGCCAGCCTGGATCCCGGCTCGTAGACGCCGGTGTAGATCGCCCGCCCGAGGTGCTCCAGGAAGGCCCCGAGCAGCCGGCGGTCCATCTCGGAGCGGTACCGGGCGCGCTGGAGGACGGCGCGGGCGGGCCCGCGGACCTCCGCGTAACCGATGCTGCCCAGCCACGATCCCGCGGCCAGGGCGGCGCCGGAGCGGCACAGCCCGGCCACGAACTCACGACGGCTGGGGAGCGGGCTCATGGGCGGAGACCCTGGCTCAAGTCCTCCCTCGTGATTCTCGGTTGTCGCGACGGCCCCGGGAGCGGTATTAGTATTACCATATGTCCAGGATGGTGTCCTCGCGCCCCTCCGGTTCCGGCTCCGGCTATCCGCGGGGCGGGCTTCACGGCCAGATCGTCCACGCGATCGGGCGCCAGATCCTGACCGGCAAGATCCGCCCCGGCGACCTCCTCCCCGCCCAGCCGGGGTTGCCCGCGAGCCGCACCGTGCTGCGCGAGGCCATCAAGGTCCTGGCGGCCAAGGGGCTGGTCGAGTCGCGGCAGAAGACGGGCACCCGGGTCCGTCCGCGCCACGCCTGGCACCTCCTCGACCCGGACGTGATGGCATGGCAGCAGGACGGCCCTCTGCGCGCGCAGTTCCTGCAGAAGCTCACCGAGGTGCGCCTGATCGTCGAGCCGGCGGCCGCCGAGCGGGCCGCCCAGCGGGCCACCGCGGTCGATCTCCAGACCATCGACGAGGCCTACCGGGACATGGAGCACGCCCTGGGTGGAGACGCCTTCGATTACGAGGCCTTCGATCGGGCCGACATGCGGTTCCATCAGGCGATCGTGCGGGCCTGCGGGAACGACCTGCTGGAGCGCATGAGCCACGTCGTGGTCTCGGCCCTCCTGGTCAGCTTCCATGCAACCAGCCGCCTTCCGGGCCGGGCGAAGGCGTCGCTCCCCCAGCATCGGG
>WNGB01025141.1_pt1 | contig 12628 bp, 9 predicted proteins | sample 5400681 | NCBI WGS metagenome assembly WNGB01 (sample SAMN13153367, study PRJNA577476) | soil metagenome | isolation source: 115 cm soil or saprolite under grassland replicate 2 | place: USA:California | collected 2016-06-15 | reverse complement strand
GTCGGACTGCTCGACCACGTCGCGCATCCCCGGCGACAGGACTTCGCGGAGGGTGTCGGGATCGAAGACTGCGATCCATGAGCGGTACCGGTCGGCCACCGGACCACCCACGCCCGCGCTGAATCGCTCGATTCGACTCCGGAGATCGTGATACCCGCTGGTACGGGGCAGGAGACCGGCCATCCATCCCATCAAGCGCTGCACGGAATCGGGAGTCCTGTCGGCAGCGAGCGCGGCGGCGAAGCGCTCATAGCCGCCGAACGCCTCGTCGCCCCCGTCGCCTGTCAGCGCGACCGTCACGTGCCGGCGTGCCGCTTCGGCGATCAGATACGTGGGGATGGAGGACGAATCCGCGAAGGGCTGGTCGTTGAACCACAGGAGCCGCTCCAGTAACGGCGCCGCCTCGGCCTCGACCACGAGCTCGGTGTGCACGGTTCCGAACCTGTCCGCGGCGAGACGGGCGAATCGCCGCTCGTCGTACGTCGCCTCGTCTCCCATGCCCACGGTGAAGGTGCGGATCGGAACGCCAAGGCCTGACATGAGCGCGACGATCGCGGACGAGTCCAGCCCGCCGCTCAACAAGACGCCCAGTGGGACATCGCTCACGAGCCGCCTCTTCACGGCCTCGTGGAGTAGCTCACGGACCGATCCAGCGGCCTCATCCCATGAGACCCGTCGGGACGCGCCCGAACCGTCGAACCGAAGATTCCAGTACGTCCGAGGCTCCTGGAGGCGTCCACCCTCCCACGTGACGAACGATCCCGGCGGGACCTGATGGATGCCCCGGAACACCGTGTGCGGCCAGGGGACGTAACCGAAGGTGAGGAACTCGGGGATGCGTTCCCACGCCACCGAGTCGTCCACCCACGGGCAGAGCCGCAATGCCTTGATCTCCGAGGCAAACGCGAGCCTGCGGCCGTCCCACGAGTAGTACAGGGGCTTCTTCCCAGCGCGGTCACGTGCCATCAGCAGCCGCCGGTTCCGTCCGTCCCACAGGACGAACGCGAACATCCCGTCGAGCCGCTGCAGTAGGCGGGGCCCGTCCTCCTCGTATGCATGAACCAGGACCTCGGTGTCCGTCCGAGACCGGAACCGGTGGCCCCTCGCCTCCAACGCGCAGCGCAGCTCCGCGAAGTTGTAGATCTCGCCGTTGTAGACGACCTGGATGGACCCGTCCTCGTTCGGCATCGGCTGGCTGCCAGCCTCGCTCAGGTCGATGATGGCGAGGCGCTGGTGGCCAAAGACCACAGTCGGCGCCCCGGGCCCAACGGACAGCGTCCGGGTCGCCGAGCCATCGGGACCTCGGTGCGAGAGGATCTTCGCCATCCGGCCGACGACGGCCTCGTCCGAGGGAGCGCCCTCCAGGTCCACGTAACCGGCTATGCCGCACATCGTCTAAACCGCCTTCGCCGCGGGCACCAGATCAGGAGGCCCTCTTCGGGGCGCGTACCAGGATGCGTCGCCCGGAGAGCATGGAGCTTGCCCCATCTCGCGTCATCGGCTCGTACCGAGATTCACTTCCGCCAATCTGGCAACAAGCCTATCTCGCCACACCGGGAGTGCTCGTAGTCTCGTCGAGGTAGCTCCGGCTGGCCAGCATGGCGCCCACTTGCTCCCACCCTGTCTGAGGTCCCAGGCGGTGTTCGGAGGAGTGCCGACTTCCAGTTCAGAGTTGACTAGACTGAGGGCCGAAGGTGCCGGTCATCGTGCCACTTTTCGGGCTTGGCTCTTGATGCCCCTCGGAGATGGCCCTTCCCCAAAACGATCGGGAGAGGAGATGACCGGTTGACGGGGCGGCAGGGTTACGCGCGCTTCGACCACGTCACCGTCCGGCGCCTTGAACGGAAGGGTGGATGAGCACGCAGCATTCTTCGAGCGATGCCGCGCTCGCAGTGATCGGGGCAGGTGCCTTGGCCCGTCTCGTTGGCATGATGGCGACCTTGGGGGCGGGATTCGCCTCCACCGTCCTCGGCGTGCGGTACCTCGGGGCGTCCGCGTACGGCGTTCTCGCCTACGGCTTGGCAGTCCTCACGCTGATCTCCGCTTCGACCCAGGGAATCGGGATGGGGATCACGCAGCATGTCGCCTTCCAGAGTGAAACGCGCGGAAACGAAGAGGTGTGGAGGCTCGGAGCGGCCGCGATGACCGCGGGCGCTGGTCTCGCTCTCGTCGGCTCAGCCTTGGCGGCTTTCCTACTGATCCTTCCTGGAACCTCTCCACCCGCTCTGATCCTCGGGCTCTCTGTCTTGTTTGTAGGGCTTACCCTCGCCTGGGTCGCATCGTCCGTAGCCCGGGCACTCCAGCACATCTTTGTCATGGAAGCGCTTCCGGCGCTGATTCCCCTTGGTCAGCTTCTCTGCATGGTCATCCTCGTGGTCTCTCAGCACGGCACACTGCGCTCTCTGGGGCGCTACTACGCTGCCCTGGGTGGCGTCGCTGTCGCCATGTCCGCCGTTATGGTGGCCAGACTTACATCCTCCGGCAAGAGGCTGCGCCGATCGAGCGCACGCGAGGCCGCTCGCCTCGTACGCACCACCGCCCCATTCGCGGTCGTCGGCCTGGCATCCCTCGTGATCGCCCGCTTCGACGTTTTCGTCCTCGGGCTTTCCGCTCACCGGGCTCAGGTTGGTACGTATGAGCCAACGCTCAAGGCGGTTGAGGGCCTTGCGTATGTCGTTCCCACGCTGCTCATGGCTATCTTCATTCCCACCGCTACCCGCGTCATGACGCGCAGTGGAAGGCTCGCCCTCCAGGATCTCTATCTCAGGCTCACGAAGCTTGGTTTCGTTCTGGGGTTGCCAGCAGTACTCCTGCTTGCGGGTTTCCCCGGCCTCGTTCTCTCATCATTGTTCGGCTCGGACTTCCTGGTCCACCGTGCGGTGGTCTGGCTTCTACTCCCTGGATATGTGACCAACTTGGCCCTGGGACTCAATTGGGGAACACTGGCGGCTCTCAACGAACGAAACTCTCTTATGCGAGTGAGCTTCAGTGGTCTCATAATCATGGTGCTTGCCGCGGTGGCTCTGATCCCGGCGTTTGGGGCCACAGGCGCAGCAGCTGCGACCTCTCTTGGGGTGCTTGTCGTCAATGTGGTCGCCAGTGTCATGCTATTTGGCCGCTACAGATTACATCCCTTCCGCGGAGACGTGATGGTCGTGATCGCGTCCTCAGCCATTCCGCTTGTAGTCGTATGTTCTCTGGCCACACTGACGCGTCTGCCAAGCCCGCAAGCCCTGGGCGTTACAGTCGGTGCATGGGCCCTGTGGCTTGGGGGACTGGTCACTGCTCGGCTGATTACGCGACAGGAGGTCAGGCCGTTGTTCGAAGCCCTCAGAAACGGACGCGTCCCATCTGTCGGGGATTCTCGATCGAGGGCCGATTCCGACTAGTTTGTGGTCGCCTGGCTGGCACTAGGCGGCTTCCGCCAACACGAAATAGGAGGGAAGGAGACGTCGCTGTCCGAACGGCGGAAAGCGCCTCTCAACTACTCGGAACCCCGCGTGCTCAAGCAATCGATCCACTTGGCGCCAAGTGAACGTCCAGACCCCCGATCCAGCCTTCCAAGAGGTGAAACCGGCCTGACGGCGGTCCTCCTTGCGAATCGAAAACCTGGACACGTTACCTGGCACCCACAGGATTCCGCTCGTCTGAAGGAGTAAGTATCCTCCATCTGAGGTCATCCGTCGGATCAATGTGAGTACATACGCGGGGTCGGCGACATGATACAGACCACCAAAGCACATTGACACGTCGTACGTGCCAGTCAGGGCCTTGTCCAGGTCGTAGATATCGACCGCGTGGAAATCCGGGACCACGGGCCATCCATGCGCCTCGGCGAGCTTCGCCACGAGAGACGCGCACTCGATTCGTGGCGGGTCGAAGTCCACTCCAGTCACGCGAGCCGCTCCCAGCTAATTACCAATCTCCTGGATCTCATCAGGGGAAAGAGTCACATTGATGGCGACGGTCATAGCCGCATTATAGGCTCTTGCGGTCGGGGCGGAGACGAACTGGTAGATGGGCTAATAGGTACTCTGGGCCCTCCACTCGTGCCTGCACACCCTCACTCAGAACTCACCACTCCCGGAGGTTGGAAGCAGAACGAGCGAATTGACCGGGTTGATGGTAAGCATCAAGCTAGAGGGATCAAGAAAAGCAACACAGATTCTCCTAACGCCCACGAAGAGTATTCTTCTGCGCCGCCTCCCAGTCGGAAGGTGCCCTGTGCAGCAGCGATGTGTACAGATCTGCGTGGAGCCGCGCGCTCCTGCGTGCGTCCCACGACTCCAGAATGGATTCTCGCGCTGCCCTTCCCAACCGCCCGGCCAGCTCAGCCTCCGTGAAGAGGCGACCCACCGCGTTTGCGATCGCCGCGGGATCGTCAGAGGGCACCAGCAAGCCCGTTACCTCGTTCTCGATGAGATCCGGGATGCCCCCCACCCGAGTCGCCACGACTGGACGTCCCAGGGCCATGGCCTCGAGCAGGGCAAGAGGAAGGCCCTCGATTCGCGAAGGGGCAACCACCACATCCAGCTGAGCCATGACCCTCCTCTCATCGTCGCGCCTCCCAAGGAAGTCGATGTTCCGCGGCGCGAGCACATTCGCTCTCTGCCGCAACTCACTGCCCATGCTCCCGTCTCCGACGAACACGCAGCGGCGATCGGGGAAGCGGCGCGCGAGCAAAACCGCAGCTTGGAGCAGGAGATCCGGACCCTTCACGCGCTCGAGGCTTCCGATCATCCCGAAAGAACCTGACGGCACGATCCGCTGTCGAACGGGCCTCGCATCCTCCTGGATGCGAACGACGTCGATGCCGTTCCGGATGACGGTGACACGTGGCCGTCTCCGGCCTCGACCGAGCAGCGGGTATCGAATCGAACGCTCCACTTGCTGGGAGACCGCGATCGTGACGTCGTTCATCCCCAAGGTCGCTGCGTTGGCCCATCGAGTTATCGGCCGGTAGGCGTCCCAGAGGCTGTGCTCGGTGTAGACGACCGGAGTAGCGGTCCCGAGCGAGGCGAACCGCCCTCCGACACCCACGAGCGGTAGATGGAGGTGGACCAGGTCGGGTTGTTCCTGTTTGATCAGCTTCCGGAGCGCCAGCACCCATCTGACGTCGAGGGCCGTTCTCGCGCCGAGGGTCCTGGGATCGAGCCCGCGAGCCTCGAACGCCGGAACCAAGTCGGTCGGCTCGGCAGCGACGGCGACAGGCAGCACCTCGACGTCCGGCATGTGCGGCTTCAGCTCCAACACCAGGCGCTCGGCCCCTCCCATCCCATAGGTCTTGAGAACCCACATCACTCGGATCACTCGAAGTACCCCAGCCCCTGCAACCTCGCCGCGATCTCCTCTTCCTCGGCGGGTGTGATGCCGGATCCTTCGTCCTGATCCGATCGGGAAAGCGAAACGTCGGCCAGGGCTACGGTCCCCGGACCGATACCTGCGATGGGCCGGCCATCCATTTCCCGGGGAACGGGCAGACCGAGAAGAGACAAGACCGTCGGAGCAATGTCCTGCGCGTCGCCATCCCGACGCCCCCCGGCGACGTGGGGTCCTGCCGCCATCACGAGACCGCTCTCGTGATGCGTCCCGTGACTAGCATGGACGGGCTCCCACAGCCTGCGGGTGCTCGTCCGAGGGACGATCATGACGCCACTCGTCTCGAACACCGGGAAGAGGTCGGGAGCTTCGTCTGTCCACGGCCCCCGGTAGATCTCCTCCCGGCGCCAGACGCGCGTCACGGCCCGGGATCGCCCGTCAGGGCCCGGAAGTGCCCTCAGTGCATCCTCGACGCTCTTGCGTCGGACAGCGTAGCTGGCGGCATCGCCGGTGGGGACGATGTACACCGCCTGTTCGAACACCGAGCCCGTGAACGCGATCGTACGATCGGGATCGAACCCACCCCGCGACGACAGTGAAGGGATGGCCCGAAGACGTGGCACGCGGCGGGCGACTGCGTGCATCCAGTCGGGGGCCGCTCGGGCAGCCCGGGCCGCGAGGCTTCCCTTCGACAGTACAGCCAGGCCGGCGTCGGCCAGAAAGTTGTTCAGCGACAGCGTCCAATCCAGGGCCTGGAACCCATGATCCGAAACGATCAAGACGTCGAGCGAGCCATCCGACTCCACCACCTCGACGAAGCGTCCCAGTCGCTCATCGAGCCGACGGTACACGTCGAGGACCGCTTCTCCCTCTTTGGACGAAGCGGCATCGGGCGCGATTCGTTTCCACCAGAGATGCTGCACCCGATCGGGGGCCTCGAGAACCAGCATCCCGAATCGCCACGGATACGTGAGCATCAATCGCTCGGCGAGCCGGAGCCTCATGGCCGTCACACGTTCGATGTCGTCGAGTATCTGGAGGGCTGCCCGACGCGATGCCCGTGCCCGGTCGGGCACGGCGACGTCCGGCACATAGCCGGGGAACTCATTCGTGATGAGACGCTGTACTTCGTTCGGATATGCGAACCGTACCGAGTCGGGAGGCGTCCCCATCCCGCTCACGAGAACTCCAGAAAAGGGTCGCGGCGGAAACGTGATCGGGACGTTGGCGACGACGGAGGGGATCCCCTGTTCCGACAGGATTTCCCATACCGGCTTGGATCGGCAGGTGCCGGAGTCAACCATTGCCTCACGGCCCGATGCGTCGGTCCGGGTGAACCCGAAGACCCCATGGGAGCCGGGATTGACTCCCGTGACGATCGACGTCCACGCGGTTGGTGTATACGCGGGTAAGGTGGAGCGAAGCGTCCCGAAAGCGCCTCGCCGCGCCAAATCTCCGAGGAATGGAAGAGCGCCCTCCCGAGCCCAGTACTCCACGAACCCGGGCGCCGCCCCGTCCAGGCCGATCACGAGGACTCGCCCGAGGGTCACGCGGTGATCTCCCTCTTGGAACGGAACCGTTCCCATCCTCCCCCCGCGAAGATCAACAGGACGAGGAAGGCCATGAGGCGGTGGCGGTAGATCAGCCCTCCGTTCGCCTCCACGAGTGAGATCGCCACGATGAGTCCACCCGCCATGCCAACCAAAGGCCACCCGCTCGTGGGGCGCGACCGCAATCCCCTCCCCAGGCCCATGAGGACGAACGGCAGGAGCGAATACCACACGAGGACCTCGGGGACCGAGAACAGCCCCCGCAGCCCCCGGACTGAACCTGGGAACGGTCCGAGCACCACGTAGACGAGCGTTTGCGGTGCGTAACTCAGGGCCGTGCCGCCGTTGCCGAAGTCGCGAACGGGCTGGAGCGCGGACCCGCCGATGGCGAAGGTGTTGTGGATCTCGGGCAGGCTTCGCTCACCCAGGGCGTGAAAGAGGGAGGTGGTCGCCCCCAACGACCCGAACACGAGGGCAGAGACCGCGATCAACGCGAGTGCGGATGCGGCCCGCGCACGGCCCCTGGGAAAGGCGAGGAGCAGGCCCAGGGCCAAGCCGGCGATCAGGACGAAGAAGGCCCAGGGGCGAAAGGCCGCAAGGATGGCGAATGCCAGCAGGACAACCCGGGAGACGGACCTGACCCCCACCTCCGGGAACCGACTGACCGCGTAAGCCAGCAGGGACACACCCAGCCAGATCCACGCCTCGCGGAGGTTCAGGCTCGACCAGATCACATACGAAGGGAGGAGGGCAGCGAGCAGCCCCGTGGCCCTGCCAGCGCGTTCACTTCCAAAGAGACGTCTGGAGGCGGAGGCGGCGAAGGCCGCGGCCAAGGCGCCGGCGAATGCGTTCACCACTCGTGGCAAGAGGAGGAACGATGGCGAGAACTGGAGGATCACCGCATTGATCCACGGGTAGTTCCAATCGGAACCGAACCCGATCGTCGGATGGAGCGCGGTCTTGCCATGCCAGTACAGCTGGACCAGCGCGGCTTCCCGATCGTACTGGACGTCGTCGCCCACGAACAGCGTTGAGTGATGGACCGTGAGGAGTCCGTACAGCAGGTAGACCGCAACGATCCGAACGGCGAACGCGAGCAGGAAGGTCCGGACCATCAGGGCCTCGCCATCTTCGGCTGCCCGAGTGATCGCGACTCCAATGAGACAGAGCAGGGCCGCGAGAAGAAGGGCGGTCACATCACTTGGGTGCGCGACCACGAGGAACCCGACAACGATCGGAGCCGCCACCCACACCAGCCGAGCCGCGAGGCTGCGGATCACCCCTTGACGTCTCGGACGAGTTCCCTGGAGCCAGACGGCGCTCGCTCCACCCGGCTGCGGAATCACTGCACTCCTCCGGCCTCGGTGGGCCGCGTGCTGTCCGTGGCGGTCATTGTCGACACGAGGACGCTCCCGGCATCGTCACGTGGGTCGGACAGCCTGTCCCGGTCGGTTGCCGTTCCGAGCTCGGGAGGACCCGGCACGAGCGCCATTCTACCGACGGCCCCCACCGCCGTGAACTAGCCAGCACCCTGATCGGGGCAACGCACGGGTTCCGACCCGGGCATCGGACAGGGTGGACGTCGATGCCCAGCGCTTGTCGGCCTGCATGCCCTGGCTCCCGACCGCTCCCCATCCCTACGGCCGCAAGCAATCCGCTGACGGGGAGTTGATCCGACGAGGAGAGGGCTGTAGGTTGGGCCGGACCACGGGGCCCTGGAACGGGGAAGGCAAGCAGGACCGGGAGGTCAATGCGGTATCTCATCACCGGGGGGGCCGGGTTCATCGGATCGCACCTGGCTGCCGCCTTGATCCAACGAGGCGACCACGTTGTCGCCCTCGACGATCTGTCTACCGGAAGCACCGACAACATTGCTTCCCTTGCCGACAGCGCCCAGTTCCGCTTCGAGCACGGGTCGATCCTCGAGGGAAGCCTCGTGTCGAGCCTGGTGGCCAACTGCGACGCCGTCGCGCACCTGGCCGCCTCGGTCGGCGTCCAGCTGATCGTCCAGCGTCCGCTGGAGTCCCTGGTCAACAACATCAAGGGCACGGAGGTGGTCCTGGAGGCCTGCGCCCGGTTCCGCCGGCGGGTGCTCGTCACGTCGACCTCCGAGATCTACGGGAAGAACGCCACCGGCCCCCTGCGCGAGGACGCCGACCGGATCCTCGGATCCCCGTTCAAGGCCAGGTGGTCCTACAGCACGGCCAAGGCCGTCGACGAGATCCTCGCCTACGCGTACTGGCGCGAGCGCGGCACGCCATCCACAGTCGTCCGCCTGTTCAACACCGTCGGGCCCGGACAGAGCGGGGCCCACGGCATGGTGATCCCCCGGTTCGTCAGGCAAGCGCTGCGGGGCGAGGACGTCACCGTGTACGGATCGGGGGAGCAGCAGCGCTGCTTCTGCCACGTCGACGACACCGTCCGCGCACTGATCGCCCTGTTCGACCATCCGGCGGCCGTCGGCGACGTCTTCAACGTCGGAGCGCCGTACGAGATCACTATGAACGACCTGGCCCGCACGGTGATCGAGAGGACAGGGTCGTCCTCCCGCGTCACGCACATCCCCTACGACCTCGCGTACGAGGCCGGGTTCGAGGACATGGAGCGCCGGATCCCGGACACCGGCAAGGTTCAAGCGCTCACTGGGTGGGAGCCGATAAGGGACCTAGGGGTGATTCTCGTCGACGTCATCGATCACGAGCGAGCCCGCCTCGCGGTGAGGGCCGGGGGATGAGCAGCACCGTCCTGGCCCTCCTCTACGGTGCCGCGTTCTGCGTCCCGTTCGTCGCCACGCTCGGGTTCACGCCGATCGCCGGCAGGGTGGCCAGGCGGCTCGGCATCCTGGACGTCCCACAGCAGAACAAGTTCCACCGCCAGGCCACGCCCTACCTCGGGGGGGTCGCGGTCGCCGTGGGGGTGGTGCTCGTGGGGGCGGTGGCCGGGAGCGCTCGGGGCCAGCTCCTCACGGTCCTGCTGTGCGGCCTGGCCGTGGCCGTGGTGGGCCTGGTGGACGACTGGAGAACGGTTCGGCCGGAGATGAAGCTCGTCGTCGAGATCGCGGCCGGACTGGCGTTGTGGTTCGTGGGGATCCGGGCGTCGATCTTCGGCGTCTACGAGCTCGACCTCGCCATGACCGTCCTGTGGGTCGTGGCCGTCACGAACGCCCTGAACCTTGTCGACAACATGGACGGGCTGTCGTCGGGCCTCGCGTGCATCTGCGCGTTCTCCTTCTTCGCTCTCGCCGCGAGCCGCGGCCACTACTTCAGGGGGTCGCTCGCCCTCGCCATCGCGGGATCGAGCCTCGCGTTCCTCCGCTACAACTTCCCGCCCGCTCGGATCTTCCTGGGCGATGCCGGGTCGTTGCTCCTCGGCTTCCTCCTGGCGGCCCTGGCGCTGCACTCGGACCTCGCCGGGAAGGAGTGGGCCATCCGGGCGGCGGTCCCGGTGCTGATCCTCGGAGTGCCCCTATTCGACACGCTCCTCGTGATCGTCTCCCGCGTCCGGCGGCATCAGCCCGTCTCTCGAGGGGGGACGGATCACTCCTCCCACCGCCTCGTCGCCACGGGCCTGTCGACCCGACGGGTGGCCGTCACCCTGTACGGCGCGCAGCTCGCGTCCTCGACCGCCGCGCTGGCGTTGTTCGTCTTGCCGTCCGCCCTGGCCGCACCGATCCTGGTGGGGCTGGGGAGCTGTGCCGTCGCTGCCCTCGTCCTGTTCCTCCGGCTCGACGAACTGGAGACCCGGGAGGCGGCGCTCCGGACGCCCGAATGGCCGATGGGGTGGCACCGGCGGGGAGAGGCGCCCGCGTCGGTCGAATGACCCTCGCGCGGGTACGAGCGGGCGGGAGGGCATCGAGTACACTCCGGTTCGCCGTCTAGGCCTCGCCATGGAACACGCTCGTACGGAACCCCAGGTCGATCTTCGGGAGTACATTCGCATCCTCCGCTCCCGGAAGTGGAGCATCGGGCTGGTCACGGCGGTCGTGCTCCTGTCGGCCCTGTTCTTCTCCTTCCGCCAGACCCCTCTGTACACGAGCGAATCCCGCGTGCTCGTCCTGCCGGCTGGCCCGAGCTCGCAGATCCTGCAGCCGAACCTTGACACGGAACGGGGTGTCGCCGATTCGACGGCGGTCGCTTCGATCGTGAAGACCAACCTGAATCTGCCCGGTTCGCCCGACAGCCTCCTCGGGGCTCTCAGCGTTTCCGTCGAGACGAATACGAACATCCTCGACGTCGCGTACACGGATCCCAGCCCGGCGCGAGCCCAGCAGCTCGCCGCCGGGTTCGCGAACGCATACCTCGAATACAAGCGGGCGAGCAGCTGGCCACGATCGAACAGCAGCTCGGGAACGCGTCCAGCCCCAGCCGGCAGAGCACGCTGAACGCGCAGCGCGACACCTTGATCGCCCGGATCGGTGCGCTCCAGCAGCAGCTCGAGGCCGTGCAGGTGAGCGGCAACACCCAGACGCGCGTCGGAGACATCGTCCAGCCGGCCACCCTGCCTTCCTCTCCGTCGAGCCCCAGCCACGTCAGGGACGGAGCGCTCGGGCTGATCGTCGGCCTCGCGCTGGGGACCGGGTGGGCACTCCTGCGGGAGCGGCTGGACGACCGCATCAAGTCCCAGTCGGAGCTGGAGCGCAGGCTGGGGGCCCCCGTCCTGGCCGCGGTCTCCCACGTCCCCGCGTGGCGGGACGCGGGCGACGCCGTGGTGGTGACGCTGACGGACCCGAAGAGCCCGGTCAGCGAGGCCTACCGGACCCTGAGGACCAACCTCCAGTTCCTGGCGAGCAAGCAGGACCTCCGCACGATCGTGATCACCAGCCCCACCGCCGGGGACGGCAAGACGGCCACGGCGGTGAACCTGGCGGTGGCCATGGCCCAGGCCGACCAGCGGGTGGTGGTGGTCTCCGCGGACCTCCGGCGCCCCCGCCTCCACCGGTTCCTCGACCTTCCCAACGACACCGGGCTCTCGCTCGTCCTGAGCGGCGCGAACGAGGTCCGGGAAGCGGCCCGGGTCCCCGGCGTGAGGAACCTCCGGGTGATCCCGAGCGGTCCGGTGCCGCCGAACCCGGCGGAGCTCCTCCAGGGTTCCCGGATGCAGGAGATCCTGGGCCAGCTCAGGGAGTTCGCGGACGTCGTGGTGATCGACACGCCGCCGGTGCTCGCGGTGGCCGACGCGTCCATCCTGGCATCGCGCGTGGACGGCACGCTGTTGGTGGTGAACGCCGACTCGGCCAGCCGGACCGCCACCTCCCAGGCCCGGCGGCAACTGGAGAACGCGGGGGCGAGGATCATCGGGGCGGTGTTGAACAACTTCGACCCGGCGGCCGCGGATACCTACCCGTATTACTACTATTATTATCAATACACCGAAGACACGTCGCGCCGGCGGGGCCTGTCGAACGGCGGGGCGAAGAACGGGCGAAAGAGCAGGGAGCGCGCCCCGAAGGCCACGGGCTTCGACGCCTGAGACCTCTGAGATGGGCGGGGCCGAGCCCCGCCCCACTGGTCGCTGGGGATGGGCGGGGCCGAGCCCCGCCCCACTGGTCGCTGGGGATGGGCGGGGGCGAGTTCCCCGGGCTCGAGGCATCGCCCCCGGGCACATGCGGCGGTTCATCCAGCCGGTTTCCGCGTCGGGCTTTCGGAAAACTCCATGCTAGCATGCATGCATGCGCACGACGGTGGAGATCACGCCGGAGCAACATCTGGCGCTCACCGCGCTGGCCGCACGGCGCGGGGTGAAGGGCTTTTCCCCGCTGG
>WNGB01031807.1_pt1 | contig 12629 bp, 11 predicted proteins | sample 5400681 | NCBI WGS metagenome assembly WNGB01 (sample SAMN13153367, study PRJNA577476) | soil metagenome | isolation source: 115 cm soil or saprolite under grassland replicate 2 | place: USA:California | collected 2016-06-15 | reverse complement strand
GGGAGGGATCAGGGACGCGCGTCCGCGCGAGCCGCGGCCCGATGGCGAAGCCAGATCCCGACCAAGCGGAAGCGACGTTCCACCCTCGCTTTCGCTCGGGTGACTTCTCGCGCCGCGAGCTATTGAATCGTCTCGGCTGATTCAGGCCCGCTTTCGTCGTAGTCCCGTCGCAGCGCGAGGAGTCTCCCAGAGGGGAGGAGCCTTGCGCTGCGGGAGCGAGAGCGCCGGGAGGGATCAAGGACGCGGTCGAGCGCGCGTCCGCGCGAGCCGCGGCCCGATGGCGAAGCCAGATCCCGACCAAGCGGAAGCGACGTGACGGATTGCCTGTAAGATTCCGCTCTTTCAATGACTCTTGCCGCTGGAGCTCATCTGGGACCTTACGAGATCCTCGCGCCCCTGGGCGCCGGAGGGATGGGAGAGGTGTACCGGGCCAAGGACCCGAGGCTCGGGCGGGACGTGGCGGTCAAGGTGCTGCCGGCGTCGCTCTCGCAGGACGCGGACCGGCTGCGGCGCTTCGAGCAGGAGGCGCGGGCGGCCGGGGCCCTGAATCACCCCAACATCACGGCGGTGTACGACATTGGCTCGGCGGAAGGCGCACCGTACATCGTCACCGAGCTTCTGGAAGGGGAGACCCTTCGTGGTCGGCTGGGTACCGGTACTCTCCCGCCGCGCAAAGGGATCGACTATGCCGTGCAGATCGCGAAGGGTCTTGCCGCGGCGCACGAGAAGGGGATCGTGCACCGCGACTTGAAGCCTGAAAACCTCTTCGTGACGCGGGACGGGCAGATCAAGATCCTTGACTTCGGGCTCGCCAAGCTGAGGCAACCGGAGGAGGGGGCGGAGAAGTCCAACCTGCTGACGGCGGCGGCTGGGACCGAGCCGGGTGTCGTCATGGGGACGATGGGCTACATGTCGCCCGAGCAGGTGCGAGGCCGATCGGCGGATCAGAGGTCGGACATCTTCTCCTTCGGGGCGATCCTCTACGAGATGCTGTCGGGGCAACGGGCGTTCCGGGGCGACACCGCTGCCGACACGATGACGGCGATTCTGACGAAGGAGCCGCCGGATCTCGCACAGACGAACAAGGAGATCCACCCGGGCCTCGACCGGCTGGTGCGCCACTGCCTCGAGAAGAATCCGGAGGAGCGCTTCCAGTCGGCGCGCGACATCGCGTTCGATCTCGAAGCACTCTCCGGGGTCTCCACACCGAGCGCGGCGACTGGGGCCCACGCGTTCCCGGAGAAGAAGCGGCGCCTAGCCCAGCTTGCCATCGCCGGATTGTTTCTTCTCGCCAGTGGAGTAGGCATCGGTGTCTACGGCGGAAAGTCCGTCTGGCTTCGCCCACCACCCTTCTATGCGCAGCTCACGTTCCGACGCGGGCAGATCGAGTCGGCTCGGTTTGCGCCCGATGGCCAGACGATCCTGTACACCGCGGCCTGGGACGGAAAGCCTCTCGAGGTTTTCGTCAGCCGTACGGAGAGTCCGGAGTCGCGTCTCTTCGGCATGGTCGGCGCCGATTTGCTCTCGATCTCGAGTTCGGGCGAGATGGCTCTTTCACTGGGACGGCGGCCGATCGACGCCTTCAACCGGACGGGGACGCTTGCCCGAATGGGAGTGGCGGGAGGCGGAGCACCCCGCGAAGTCCTTGAGGATGTCCAGTGGGCCGACTGGGCACCCGACGGGAGTCTGGCTGTTGTTCGACAAGTGGGAGGCCGGACACGTCTCGAATTTCCGATCGGTAGAGTTCTCTATAACTCGTCGGGCTATATCACTCATCCGCGCGTCTCGCGCGGCGGCGACCTCGTGGCGTTCATCGACCATCCTGTCAGCGGAGATGATGGTGGCTACGTCGCCGTCGTCGACCGCTCAGGTAAGAAACGGATTCTTTCCCAGACATTCTCGACGGCCTGGGGCCTCGCCTGGTCGCAGGACAGTAGAGAGCTGTGGGTATCAGCGGCACCGTTCGGCTACAACCGCGCCCTCTTTGCCCTGACGCTCTCCGGCCACGAACGTTTGCTGGCTCGGGTTCCCGGGATGCTGACGATCTGCGACGTATCGCGTGACGGACGGGTTCTGCTCACCCACGATAAACGGAAGAACGGCATCATCAGCCTTCAAGCCGGCGAGACGAAGGAGCGAGATCTCTCCTGGCTCGACTGGTCGACGCCGGACGATCTCTCACCGGATGGGAAGACGATGCTCTTCGATGAGTCCGGCGAGGGAGGCGGACCGGGATACTCAGTCTTCATTCGGAAGACGGACGGCTCGCCGGCGATTCGTCTGGGAGAAGGGGGTGCGCTGGCTCTCTCTCCGGACGGGAAGCTGGCACTCGCGATCGTCCATCCGACTTCGGATGCGCAACTCGTCGTCTACCCGACGGGCGCGGGCGAGGCGAGGCCCCTTTCGCGGGAAGGGCTTTCCGTTCAGAGCGCGGGCTTCCTGCCAGACGGGAAGTGGATTATCTTCGCGGCGACCGAGTCGGATCGTGGGGTGCGCCTCTACGTGCGCGATCTTGCCGGAGGGAAGCCCCGGGCGGTGAGCCCCGAAGGGTATTTTGGTTTCTTCAACGCTGTTTCGCCGGACGGCAAGATCATTCCCGCGAGCGGCCCCGATCAAAGACTGTACCTTTATCCGATCGAGGGAGGCGAACCGAAGCCTCTCCCGGGGCTGACGGTCCAGGATAGGCCCAGTGGCTGGTCCCCCGATGGTCGGCTCTACCTGTTTCGGAGAGGTGAGCTTCCGGCGAGGGTTTACCTCATGAACGTGACGAGCGGGCAGAAGGAGCTCTGGAGAGAAATTGCGCCGAGCGACAGTGCCGGTGTGAGCACGATTTCGAGACTCTACGTGACGCCGGATGGGAAAGGGTACGTTTATAGCCACGTCCGAACGCTGTCGGATCTGTACCTGGTCCAGGGTCTGAAATGACGCTCTCCTCCGGCGCGCGTCTGGGGCCCTACGAGATCCTCGCGCCGATCGGCGCGGGTGGCATGGGAGAGGTCTACCGGGCGAAGGATCCGCGCTTGAAGCGCGATGTTGCGGTGAAGGTTCTGCCGGTCTCTTTCTCGATGGATGCGGATCGGCTGCGCCGGTTCGAGCAGGAGGCTCAGGCCGCCGGGGCGCTGAACCACCCGAACATCACGGCCGTCTACGACATCGGCTCGCACGAGGGCGCGCCGTACGTGGTCACGGAGCTGCTCGAGGGCGAGACCTTGCGATCGCGCCTGTCCGGCGGGGCGCTGGCCGTGCGCAAGTCAACGGACTATGCGATGCAGATCGCTCACGGCCTCGCGGCGGCCCACGAGAAGGGGATCGTGCATCGGGACTTGAAGCCGGAAAACCTCTTCGTCACGAGGGACGGCCGGGTCAAGATCCTCGACTTCGGCCTCGCCAAGCTCACACAGGTCGAGCAGGCCGGGCCGCAGACGAACCTGCCGACGGCGGCCGCAGCGACCGAGCCCGGTGTCGTTCTCGGAACCCTCGGCTACATGTCGCCCGAGCAGGTCAAGGGCAGGGGAGCGGATCATCGCTCGGACATCTTCGCCTTCGGCGCGATCCTCTACGAGATGCTCTCGGGGAAGCGCGCCTTCCACCGCGACTCGGCGGCCGAGACGATGTCGGCGATTCTGAAGGAGGAGCCGCCCGATCTTTCGGCCACGAACCAGAACATCCATCCCGGCCTCGAGCGGATCGTCCGTCACTGCCTGGAGAAGAACCCGGAAGAACGGTTTCACTCGGCGCACGATCTCGCCTTCGACCTCGAGGCGCTCTCGGGCGTCTCGACGCCGCGAGTGGGTGCACCGGCGGCGATGGCGGCGCGGAAACTCCGTCTGCTCGTTCCGCTGCTCGTCGGGCTCGCAATCGCCGCGGCGGTTGGCGCGGGCTACGTGGCCGGGTTGAAGAAGGGCGCCGCGCCGCCGCCCTTGTTCCGCCAGCTCACGTTCCGGCGAGGTCCGATCTGGTCGGCCCGCTTCGCTCCCGACGCCAAGACGGCCGTCTACTCCGCCTCTTGGGACGGCCAGCCGACCCAGGTCTACCTGAACAGCCCCGACAGCCCCGAGTCGCGCCCTCTGGGGCTGCAGGACGCCCAGGTGCTCGCGGTGTCGGCCTCGGGCGAGGTGGCCGTGGCGCTCAACAGCCGCTTCACAGGCCCTTATATGAGGACCGGGACTCTCGCGCGCACCAGCCTCGCGGGCGGGGGCGCGCCGCGCGAGATTCTTGAGGACGTGCAGTTTGCCGACTGGTCGCCGGACGGCCGCGAGCTCGCCGTGGTGCGCTCCGTGTCCGGGCATGCGCGGCTGGAGTTCCCGATCGGCAAGCCGCTGCACGACACGACGGGCTGGATCGGCCATCCGCGCGTGTCTCCACGCGGAGACCGTATCGCCTTCATCGACCACCCCCTCTTCAACGACGACGGAGGCCCGGTCGCGGTCGTGGACCGGGCGGGCAAGAAAACCACCCTCTCCGGGAACTTCGCGAGCGCCCGGGGCCTCGCGTGGTCGCCGGACGGCTCGGAGGTCTGGTTCACGGCGGCCCAGGTTGGCGCCAACCGTGCTGTCTACGCCGTGTCCCTTTCAGGCAAGCTGCGCGTCGTCGCTCGGGTGACGGGGTCGTTGACGATCCACGACGTCTCGCGCGACGGGCGGGCGCTCATGACGCACGACGCGGAGCTGGTCGGCGTTATCGCGAGCGCGCCGGGGGAGGTGAAGGAGCGGGACCTCTCCTGGCTCGACTACGGCAGCCCCAGCGATATCTCGGCCGACGGGAAGACTGTGCTCTTTTTCGAGTCGGGGGAAGGGGGAGGGGCCGGGTACTCGGTCTATCTGCGCAGGACCGACGGGGCGCCAGCGGTGCGTCTGGGAGAAGGAGGCGGGGGGGCGCTCTCACCCGACGGCCGGTGGGCGGCCGCGCTCTTCCACAACACGACCGACGCGCAGCTCATCCTCTATCCGACCGGGGCAGGGGAACCGAGGCTCCTTTCGGCCGAGGGCCTCAAGGTCCGTCCCGGAGCGCGGTGGCTGCCGGATGGCCGGCTCCCATCGCAGGTCTGTCAACGGGCGACGCGCCCATCGGATGGACGAGCGAAGATCGCCTTCTCTACGTGCGCCGGAGCGGCTCGGTGCCGGCGAGAATCGATCGCTTGGACATCACGACTGGCCGCGCCGAGCGGTGGAGAGATCTCGCTCCGGCCGACGTGACGGGGCTGATCAGCGTTGGGGCGACGCGCATCACTCCGGACGGCCGGGCCTACGCCTACAGCGCGGCGCGCCAGCTCTCGGACCTGTTCCTCGTCGAGGGCGTTCGATAGATGAGGAGGACCGGACGTTTCGTTCTGAGCGTCGCCATCGTTCTGGGCGCCGTGACGGCGCTCCACATTCGGCTGAACCAGGGAGGATTCGAGCAGGTCTTCAAGACGCTGTCCGGGCGGGGTGCGCCGGTGCGCGGGGAGCTCATCGTCGGCTACCTGCCCGTGACCTGACACCTGACCTGTCCGGTCACCAGTTGGGTGACGCAGCACTCGGAGTCGGGCTCGGCGTTTCGGTCGAAGAAGTACACGAGCTTCTCGGCCATCGTGGAGGACATCACGGCGGGCAACCTCAAAGCGAGCTTCATCCTGGCTCCCCTGGCGATGGTCATGAACCGCAAGGGGACGCCCGTCAAGATCGTGCACCTCGGGCACCGAGACGGAACCACGATGATGGTGCGCAAGGATTCCCCCTACCGGACCTTCGCCGACCTGAGGAGCCGGCGCATCGCCATCCCGCACCGCTACTCGAACCAGCGCATTCTCGTCGAGAGGCTGAAGGAACGTTTCGGCTTCGGGCCAGACGACATCACGCTCGTGGACTATCCGCCCCCGGAAATGCCGGCGGCCCTGAAGACCGGCCAGATCGACGCCTACGTCGTGGGGGAGCCGTTTCCGGCCAAGGCCGAGATGGATGGCTTCGGTCGCGTGCTGTACTTCACCAAGGACATCTGGCCGAGATTCATCTCTTGCGTGCTCGTCGTGCACGAGGACCTGATTCGCGAGAACCGGCCTCTCGTCGAGGAGCTCGTGCGCGGGATCTCGCGCTCGGGCCGATGGATTGACGAGCCCGGCGAGGACCTGGCGCCGGGTGTCGTCGAGGAAAAGGACGCCCCGCCGCCCGGCGCTCCCCGCCGCGACTCCCTGACGATCCTGCGGGAAGGCTTCGGCCGGACGCACCGCATGCAGGCGGCCGCCATCGCCGCACGAAGGGACTACTACGCGCAGGATCCCGAGCTCTTGAAGTTCGTCCTGTCGCACCCGCCAGACCGCGTGCGCTACACCAACCTGATTCCGGCCCGCGCCGACTTTGAAGAGATCCAGAAGTACGCCGGGCCGGTGAGCTGGAATCGCATCCGGCAGGTCCTGCGCCCGATTCTGGGACTCGGGCTCTTCTTGCTCTTCTGGCAGCTCGCGACGCTCAACAACAAGGCCACCGACGTGCCGCCGCCGTATCTGACCTTTCGGGGGCTGGCGGAGCTGCTGCGGCAGGGGGTGCTCCTGCGCAACGTCGTTGCTTCGGTCTTCCGTGTGCTCTGGGGCTTCACGCTGGCCGCGCTCGTCGGAATTCCGGTCGGCATCGCGTTGGGGCGCAGCCGCATCTTGAGCGAGCTTTTCAACCCGCCGGTCCAGGTGCTCCGGCCAATCTCGCCGATCGCCTGGCTGCCGATCGCGACGCTCCTCTTCGGGACCGTGACGTGGTTCGACCCGAGCGACCTGGCGGCGATCTTCCTGATCTTCCTTTCGTCGTTCTTCTCCATCACCACGGCCTCCGCGGCCGCCGTCGCGTCGGTCGAGCAGAAGTACATCCGTTCGGCTCTGAACCTCGGAGTGAAGGGACTCGCCTTGATCCGGCGCGTCATCTTCCCGGCGGCCCTGCCGCAGATCCTGACGGGCCTGCGAATCGCGCTCGGCATCTCGTGGGTGGTCGTCGTGGCGGCCGAGATGCTCGGCGTTTCGTCCGGCCTGGGCTACCAGGTCAACGATGCCCGCAACAACCTGCGTTACGACCTCGTGGTCGCGGCGATGGTCGTGATCGGATTGATTGGCCTCGGTCTCGACATCCTGATGCGGGCGATCGAGCGCGCCGAGCTCGCGCGCCGGGGGATCGCTCGCGTATGAGCCAGGCCGTGATGCGCGACGCCTCGCCCGCCAAGATCACCGTCGAGGGCGTCCAGAAGACATTCCGGACGAAGAAGGACGACGTCCTCGTCTTGAACGGCGTCTCCCTCGAGGTACGCTCCGAGGAGTTTCTCGCGATCGTCGGACCGTCCGGCTGCGGCAAATCGACGCTGCTCAATTGCATCGCGGGCTTCGAGGCGATCGACGCCGGGAGGATCGCGATCGACGGCGAGACGGTGACGGGGCTCTCGCGAAAGCGGGTCTTCGTCTTCCAGGAGACCGGGATCTTTCCGTGGCTCACCGTGCGGGAGAACATCGGCTTCGGCCTCTTTGACGTGCCGGGGCGCCGCCGCGAGGAGGCGGTGGCGCGCTACGTGAAACTCGTGGGCCTCGAAGGGTTCGAGCGCTCTTATCCCAACGAGCTTTCGGGCGGCATGAAGCAGCGCGTCGAGTTCGCCCGCGCGCTGGCCGTCGAGTCCGATGTTCTCTACCTCGACGAGCCGTTCGGCGCGCTCGACGCCTTCACGCGCCTGGAGATGCGCCGGGAGATCCAGCGCATCTGGAAGGCCACGAAGAAGACGTGCCTGCTCGTCACGCACGACGTCGAGGAGGCCGTCGAGCTGGCCGACCGGATCGCCGTCATGACGCGCCGGCCCGCGACGATCCAGGAAGTGCTCGACAACGCCATCCCGCGACCGCGCGACCCCGATGCGGCCGAGTTCCGGGCCTTGAAGCAGCGCATCTTCGACATCCTGGGAGTCGAGCGAAAGGTGTAGCCTGCGACGGTGGCGATTCCGGTCCCCAAAGACGTCATGTTCGTCGGAAGTGATCTGGTCCTGGTGTGGGAAGACGGACGCGAGGATTACATCCCGCTCGAGAGGCTGCGCCGCAGTTGCCCGTGCGCGATGTGCAAGGGCGAGAAGGACCTCTTCGGCAACGTCTACAAGGGGCCCGACCGTCCCTACGGGCCGACCGCATTTCAGATGGTGGCCTGGCGCCGCGTGGGCGGCTACGCCCTCCAGGTCGACTGGGCCGACCGTCACAACGACGGCCTCTACAGCTGGGAGACGTTGCGTGCTCTGGGGAACGAGCGCTAGGATGGCGGCCCCGGAGAGGTGTCCGAGTGGCTTAAGGAGCACGCTTGGAAAGCGTGTGTGCCCAAAAGGTACCGTGGGTTCGAATCCCACCCTCTCCGCCAAGGGGAACGCAGCGTGATCGCATCGAGAACGCAACGAGATCGGGTGAAGTGAAGTCAGAAGGTCCGAACCGGCCCCGACTTCGCCCGATCGTCGTTCACTTCACGGCGTTCACGCTGCGATCACGGCGTTCACGCTGCGTTGGATGAGGGAGGCCGATGAATCCCGACTCGCCGACAGGGCGTAAATAGCGATGGCCGAGGAAGAAAGCGATCTTTCGCTCGTTCGCCGCATCAAGGCGGGCGATGAGGAGGCGTTCGAGCAGATGGTGCGGCGTTACCACGCGCGGATCTATTCCCTCTCCTACGGCGTGCTGCGCAACGCCGAGGACGCGGAGGAGTCCACCCAGGACTCCTTCTGGACGCTCTACCGGAAGATCCGGACCTTCGACGAATCGAAGAAGTTTTTCTCCTGGTTCTATCGGGTGGCCTTGAACCAGGCCTACAGCCGCGCCCGGCGGCGGCCCGTTCCCACGGTCCCGATCGACAACACGCTGCCGCGGTTCGACGAACGGGGTCATTTCCTGGCCTCCGACTTCCCCGACTGGAGCTCCAAGGTCGAGGACGAGGTGTCGGCGCGGGAGCTGGCAGCGAAGGCCGGAGAGTACATCGCGGAGCTGCCGCCGGCCTACCGGGACGTGATCTGGATGGCCGACGTCGAGGAGATGGCGCCGGCCGACATTGCGGAGACTCTCGAAATCTCGATGCCCGCGTTCAAGTCGCGCCTGCACCGAGCGCGGCTGCACGTGCGCGAGCGGCTGACAGAAGCCATGCGTTCCATTCCGGCGACTCCGGCCGCCGCGGAGGCAGCCCGATGACCGACGAGCGCTGTGGGCCCGGCGAGCACGGACACGACTGTCGCAAGGTCGTGCTGGACCTCCTGGGCGAGTACGAGGCGGGATCGCTGGCTGAAGAGGAATGCGCGGCTCTCGAACGGCACATCGCGGAGTGTCCACCGTGCGTCCGTTTTCTCTCGACCTATCGAGCCACCGGCAAGTGCCTCAAGGCCCTGAAGCCTTCGGAGGTCCCTGACGCGCTCGCCGCCTCCATCCTGGCCTTCGTCAAGGCGCGGCGCCAGCGCCCGGAATGAAGCCGCCTCGCTTCGGCGTCCGCCTCGCGGTCGCCGGCGCGATCCTCCTCGCGGCTTTTTCGGCCCTCGCAACGTGGACGATTTACTCCGGCCGCTGGCCCGAGCTTCCGCCCGGCGCCCTGCGAGACGTCGACCTCTGGGCCGGCCTCGTCTTCCTCGCCGCGCTCGTCCTTTATTTCCTCCTCCCTCACAGCCGAAGGCCCACGTAGCGTCGCTCTCCCTTGTCGAGCCGGCCCGACGGGTCCTGCCGCCGTCCACCTCGCGGCTGTGCTCAGGCCGGCTGAGCTCCGGGCTCGCAACTACTGAAGTGTGGCGCGTTCGCCGGCCTTGCGCGCAGGCGCAAGGTCTTCGTCCGGCGTCACCCCTCGGGTCTTGTATTTCGGCGCAATCGCCAAACGACGAGGGCCGGGAGGGTGGCGGGGGCCGAGGACCCCGTCGATGCACAGCAGGCCGGCACGGAATGCTGATGTTCGCCGCCATGTTGCATGCCGGCCGATGCGCACCGACGGGGTGGCACCGGCCAGGACCCCCCGGCCCGGCGTTTCCGCCAGCGCACGAGGAGGTGCGCTCTGCCTAAGAGACGGCGGCACCATCGCTCGGTCTGTGGCGGGAGGGCCTGAGATAGAATGTGGGCTCCGGCGGCGGAGGATGGGTTCGGGCCCTGTGCGACGGAAGTCTCCGAACCTCGTCAGGTCCGGAAGGAAGCAGCGATCAGGAGGCGCCCCCGTGCGCCGCAGGCCAACCTGAATCCATCTTCCGCCGCCGGTTTTTTGTTGATGCATCTCGCCCTCCCCAGAAAGTGGCGTCCCCGCGTCTTTGCCGACCTCGTCGGCCAGGAGGCCGTGGCGCGCACCCTTTCGAACGCCATCGCAGAGGGCCGCGTCGCGCCGGCCTATCTGCTGACGGGGCCGCGAGGCGTCGGGAAGACCTCGACCGCCCGCATGCTCGCGCGGGCATTGAACTGCGACAGGGGCCCAACGGTCACGCCTTGCGGCGAGTGCGCCTCCTGCCGGGAGATCCTCGATCGGGGCGAGTCGCTCGACGTGCACGAGATCGACGGCGCCTCGAATCGGAAAATCGAAAACGCCCGAGAGCTCATCGAGACGGTCCGCTACGCCCCGCAGCGCGACCGCTTCCGCATCGCGATCATCGACGAAGTCCACATGCTGACGACCGAGGCCTTCAACGCGCTCTTGAAGACGCTCGAGGAACCGCCGCCGTACGCGCGGTTCATCCTGGCCTCCACCGAGCTCCACAAGATCCCGGCGACCATCGTTTCGCGGTGCCAGCGCTTCTCTTTTCGGGCTCTGACACCGTCGGAGATCGTCGCACGGCTCGAACAGGTGGCGAAGGCGGAGAAAATCCCCGTCGCCCCGGGAGCGCTGCGGATGCTCGCCGAAGCTGCGGAGGGGAGCCTGCGCGACGGCCTGTCGCTTCTGGACCAGGCGGCGACGCTCTCCGGCGGCAGGGTGGACGAAGAGCGCTGCGCCGAGATCCTGGCACTCGTGGACCCGAGGCTCCTCGAGGGCGTCTTTTCGGCGATTGCCTCGGGCGACCGTGCGGCCGCGATCGCGACGACCACACGCCTGACGGAGTCGGGCGAGGATCCCCGGCGCATTCTCAAGGAGCTGCTCGGACTCTTTCGCAAGCTTCTGGTCTTTGCCGCCGGGGCGACGGCGGACGTGTCCGAGACAGACCGCGCGAGGCTGGCGACGCTGTCGCGCGCCGTGCCCTACGAGAACCTCCTGCGAGCGGTCACGCTCACGATCGAGGCCGAGGCTCTGGCCCGCCGTGCCGACGACGCGGGCCTGGTTCTTCAGATGCACGTGCTGCGCCTGGCGGAGCTGCCGCGCTTGAAGCGTCTCGAAGAGATGATCGGGGCCGCGCCGACCGCGGCCGCGCCAACGACCGGCAGCGAGAGGCCCTCTTCGGACCATCGCTCGGAGCCCCTTCCCCCCGGCCCGCGGATCGTGTCGCTGGTAGCGGTCGAGCCCGAAGAGAGGTGGCGTCGGCCGTCGGGTCCCACGGCCACGGCCGATGCCACGGAGCTCGCACGGTTTCACGATCTGCTCGACCGACGCCGGCGGGTGACGAGTGCTCAGGCAGGCCTCGCGGACGCGATCCGCGTGGAGGGCGAGGATCTCGTGTTCCATTTCGGCATCGACAAGGCCGCGGCCAAGGAAGCGCTCGAAGACGCTGCGGCGAAGAAGCTGCTCGCCGAGGTGGCGCGAGAGGCCTTCGGACGGCCGCTCAAGATCGTCTTGAAGACCGGGCCGCCGGCCAACGGTGATCTCGGTCTCGCCGCTCGCGACATTCCCAAGGCGACGATCGCCCGCGAGCGCGCCTCCAGCCGCGCCGAGGAAGACCCGGTCGTGCGCTCGGCCATGGAGCTGTTTCGCGCGGAACTGACGGACGTGAAGGAAGAGGAATGAGGAACGCAGCGTGAGCGCATCGCGAACGCAGCGCGAACGCAACGCGAACGGGATCACTTCACGATGCGTTCTCGTTGCGTTCCTGTTGCATTCTCGTTGCGTTCTCCGGGAGTCACGATGAACATTCAAAAGATGATGCAGCAGGCCCAGGCGATGCAGGCGAAGGTGCAGGCGGAGCTGGAGGCCCTGCGCGTTGAAGCCTCCGCCGGAGGCGAGATGGTGAAAGTCGTGATGTCGGGGACCAAAGAGGTGCAGTCGGTCAAGATCGACAAGACTGCCGTGGATCCCGAGGACATCGAGACTTTGGAGGATCTGGTTCTCGCCGCCGTACGAGAGGCGTCGCGGCGCGTCGACGAGGCGGTCCAGAAGAAGACTTCCGCGATGCTCGGCGGCATGATGCCGGGACTGCGATGATGGACTCTCGGGCCTGATGCCGGGCACGCCCAAATCGTTCGATCGCCTGGCCGCCGAGCTCCAGCGGCTGCCCGGCATCGGGGCAAAAAGCGCAGCCCGCCTCGCGTACCACCTTCTGCGAGCACCTGCCGAGGAGGCCGAGCGCCTCTCCCGCGCCATCTCCGAAGCACGGGCAGCCGTGCGGCGCTGCTCCCTCTGCAATACCCTGACGGAGCCCGACCCCTGCGAGATCTGCTCCGACCCGCAGCGGGACAGTTCACTGCTGTGCGTCGTCGAAGACCCGGGCAACGTGGCCGCGATCGAGAAGACGCGCGAGTTCAAGGGCCGGTATCACGTCCTCTGGGGGGCTCTCTC
>WNGB01024421.1_pt1 | contig 12632 bp, 10 predicted proteins | sample 5400681 | NCBI WGS metagenome assembly WNGB01 (sample SAMN13153367, study PRJNA577476) | soil metagenome | isolation source: 115 cm soil or saprolite under grassland replicate 2 | place: USA:California | collected 2016-06-15 | reverse complement strand
ACGACAGAAATCAACTACACCTTCCACCGCATTCCCGCGCAGAAGACGATCGAAAATTGGAAAGCGCAAACAGGGGAGCGATTTCGTTTTGCGCTGAAAGCGCCGCAAAAAATCACGCACTGGTCGAAGCTGCGCGATTGTTCCGATACGCTTGAATACTTCTGCAAGGTCGTCACAGGTCTCGGGGAACGGCTCGGCCCGATCTTGTTTCAATTGCCTCCGACGTTCAAGAAAGACGCAGACGTATTGACCTCATTCTTGCGCGAGCTTCCCTCGATGCGCGCTGCATTTGAATTCCGTCACGAGTCTCGCCGCGAAGACTACACAGACGAGGACGTGAAACGCTGGTCCGAGTTTGTGCGCGAACAGAACACAAACTGGACTGATGCCTTCGTCTATTTCAAACACGAAGAGAGCGGCATCGGACCGAGGCTCGCCAGGCAGATGGTCGAATTGCTCGGTGAATCTTGAACGCCTAACGGCCGATCAAGATGAAAATTCCTGCCACGAGCGCCAGCACACCACTGATGATGCCGATACCGAGTCCCGTTAACGTGAGGATACCCACGGCGATCAGATAAATCGCGAGCAGAAGCATGCCGATGTTTTTGGTAATCATGGGGTGAGTATGAGCAAGTGCGCCGATGGTTGACAATCCTGAAGGCCTTGGACGTCACCCGATAATCCCGGCGCGAAGCTTTGAATCGTCAATATCGGCGCCTTTGGTGTGAATCGCAGGATCTGCTATTTGCCGGCGACGCGAACTACCACCGCAGAAATGTCTTTCACATCGACGAACGCGTCGAAATATTCCGCGCCAGCAAGATTGGAAAGATGAACGACGTTGTCCGTTGCTTGCGCGATCTTGCCGCCCATTTTCTCTCCGGATCTCAGGTGCAGCTCGACACTTTTACCCGCGCTGCCCTGAAGAAGGCCGACGACCGTCGCGTTAGGTTGTAGAGCGGCTTTTTCCTGAGCGAACACACTGCAAGACACGGCTGCTGAAACAATGGTTACGAGAAGGAGTAAATAACTTTTCATAATCGGTCGTTTTGCCCGAACAAGCTGCGTTTGGCCAGCAAAATAATGGCGGCACGCAGTTCCGCCATGCGACGCGTCTGCTTAATTCAAATTGGCAGGTGCTTCACCTGCCGTACAATCCTGCATGGTGCCGATTGCCGAGAACCTCGAGCGCGTGCGGGAACAGATCGCGCAAGCAGCTGTGAAGGCTGGTCGTGATGTCAAAGACATCGAGCTGGTCGCGATCACCAAGACGCATCCGGCTGAGAAAGTGCGCGAGGCGGTTGAAGCGGGGCAAACTCTTTTCGGTGAAAGTCGCGTGCAAGAAGCGCGCGCCAAGATTCCGGAGCTATCGTCGAATATCCGCTGGCATTTTGTCGGGCATCTCCAGAAAAACAAAGTGCGCCAGGCCCTGCCGCTATTCGAAATGATTCACAGCATCGATTCTCTTGGGCTGGCGCAAGACATTAACCGGATTGCGGAAGAAGAGGGATTGTATTCGCGGGTTTTGCTTGAAGTGAATGTGGCCGGTGAAGGGAGTAAATTCGGATTTGCGCCCGACGCCTTGCGCGAGCAAATGGAAGCGTTGCTGGGGCTGCCGCGCCTGTCAATCGAAGGGCTAATGTGTATTCCGCCGCTGGCCGTGGAATCGGAAGACTCGCGGAAATTTTTTGTGCAAGTTCGGAAATTGCGCGATTCGCTCGAGAAGGAATTCAATATGAAGTTGCCGCAGCTTTCGATGGGCATGACGCAAGATTTTCCAATTGGAATAGGCGAGGGCGCGACGCTGGTGCGGGTGGGTACGGCCATCTTTGGCGAGCGAAGGGCAAGGAAGGGCCATCTCTAGATCGCCTCCGCGGCTGGAAAGCCGCTGCTCCTTGAAAGAAGAATCCGGAAAAATGCGACTTGAACCTGGCAACATCCAACAAATCGGAGACGAACTGGCCATTGTCTGGAATGACGGCACCGAATCGTTTCTGAAACTTGAACTGCTGCGGCGCGCGTGCCCGTGCGCCGCTTGCGGCGGCGAGCCAGATGTGCTCGGCCAGGTTGTGCGTCCGCACGTGAGTTACACCGACAAAAGCTTCGAGCTCGTCGGATTCGATCTGGTGGGCGGTTATGCACTGCAGCCCCGCTGGGCCGACGGACACAGCACCGGGATTTATAGCTTTACTTATCTCCGCCGTTTGGCGCAGCATTCTGACTGAACTCAAGCCACAAACCGTATTTCGCCTGTGAGTCGGATACTGAAATTCGCGATCGTCGTCGTCTGCTTCTCATTATGTGGAGCGGGCACGTTCATCGTGTCTACGCCCCGAGACGAACAATCGCAGCAGAAAACAAACTTGATGCCTATCAAGAATCCGCAGCTTATCCAGCGGAACTGGATTCAGGTCTAGGCGATCGTTTCGGAATCGTCACGCGCAACAGACTTGTGTCGGGCGCGAGTGGTTTCAGCTGACGGTCCTCTAAATGCGCTGGGATAAGAAAAATTTCTCCTGGCGTAAGGCTACCCCTGGCACAGCTGAGATTTCCAGTGAGACAACAAACGATCGCGAATTGCCCGAGGGGAGCTGCTTCGCGGGCTTCATCAAGATTCCACTTCCGGATTTCGAATGAGCGATCGCTGATCAGTAAATCGCCTTCCGGTTGGATCAGCTGGGGCTGCACGTCTTCGAAATCGATGCATTGAATCGCCTCCTCAACGTGCAAATCGCGCTTCGTGCCGGTTGCCGGATCGGTACGGTTCCAATCGAACGCCCGATAAGTCGTATCGCTATTCTGTTGGATTTCGATCAGCAGATTGCCTGCGCCTATCGCATGCACACGGCCTGCCGGGAGAAAAACGGCATTGCCTGCCTGAACGGCAATTCTATGAACGTGATCGATCACGGTGCCCCCGCGTAGTCTCTCTTCAAAGCTGTCGCGCGTGATCGGTTCACGAAATCCAAGGAAAAGCTCGGCGTTCGGATCCGCGGCGGCCACGTACCAAAACTCGCTCTTCGGCTCGCCTCCCAGTCTGCTCGCAACATTTTCAGGCGGATGCACCTGTAGCGACAGCTTCTCCTGCGCATCGAGAATTTTGATGAGCAACGGAAAACGTGGAGTGTCGGGAACGTCCCCAAAGATTTCCTCTCGCTCTTGCGTCCACAATTCGTGCAAAGTTCTTCCGCCCAGGGGGCCGCCGGCCACGACGCTCTGCGCTTCGGAACGATCGACAATTTCCCACGATTCACCGATACGCTTCTGCGGCGGAAGCTTTTTGTGAAATTCGGATTCGAGGCGCCGCCCGCCCCACATTCGCTCGATGAAAATCGGTTGGAAGGTGAGGGGGGCAGTGACTTCGTTCCGCGACATGGTCGCGGCAAACGTCCAATGTCCATCGTCCAACGTCCAATTCTCAATTCAGAACTGCGATGCCGAATCTCTTTCTGCCATTGGACGTTCAGTGTTCGATGTTGGATGTTCGGCGTTTCCGTGCTGATCTCTGATTTCAGACACCTGACTTCTGGATGAAATCTTTCCTCAAATACTGGCTGCCGTTGCTAGTTTGGCTCGGCGTGATCTTCGTCGGTTCGACGAGCGTCATGTCCACCGCGCACACATCGCGATACATTATTCCCGTCTTGCTTTGGTTGAAACCGGGAATGACGCCGCAGACCATCTGGGTGATCATCGTGTTCATGCGCAAATGCGTGCACGTTATCGAATACGCGGTTCTAGCTCTTCTGTTATGGCGAGCACTTCGCAGCCTTCCAATTTTCCGCACAAAAACGTTAATAGTTTTTGGCGCAGTTCTGCTGGGTTGCGCAATGTTTGCCGCAAGCGACGAATTTCACCAGGTGTTCGTTAAATCGCGTACGCCGGCTGTTCGCGACGTGCTCCTCGATGTTACAGGAGCGGTCCTCGGATTGTTGATTGGGTTGAGCTTCGCACGCCGTCATCCTAAAAAATTCCGAGCTACCACCCATAATAGCTGCTGTTGCGGTGTGCGTCGCCATGTATTCGGGAACAGCGTCGACGCTGCGCGCCGCTCCAGAACAAAATGCATCCGGCAGCAATTCAGAGCGGGTTTCACGTGCGGCCGGTATCACAGCAAACCCGGAGCGCGTAGCGCTTAGCGATGGACGTGGCAGCACCGAGATTGATTGGGATACCGGAAACGGATCGATGGGTTTTGTCTTTGTCACTGAAGATGGCGGAAAACCGGTTCTTTTTGCAAAGGGTTCGCGAGGCAATGAGGTCGTTCCATGGATCGGAACGCATAGCTATTTCTTCGGACTCTATGGCGACGATCAGCGGCGGACGTTGCTCGCTAAAGTAACTGTTTCTGGATCTGCCGAGAGCGTGTCTCCTCGCCGCACCGTGTCATGGCAAGCTGTCGCGCGCTGGGCGCTAATCATTGGATTAGCAGCGGTTTTGTACTTTGCGGTTTACCTCAGTTCGACCGGACCGGTGCGAACGACATTTCCAACCGAGCCGACAACGTCGCATCGGCAGCTCCACGTTGCACGAAACCTTTTCCTCGGGATCGCCGCGTTGGTTTGTGTCGATGGTGCCATCTTTCATAGCGGATTGTATGTCTCCATCCTGGCTCCGAGTTCGTACGCGGGACGTGTCTCGAGGATTGCGCGAGCCGAAAAGGAGCGCGCTCCAACAGGTCTGAAAGAGGTGCTGGTTCTCGGTGATTCACGCATAGCCGAGGGATTCTCCATGACACTGGCGAATGAGCTTGGTTCGCCCGCTGGGCTCAAGTTTGTTAGTCTCGCCGAACCCGCCGCATCTGCTAACACATGGTATTACATGGTTCGGGAAGTGGATCCCACCGCGCGACGATACGCGGCGATCGTCGTTCCTTACGGGATTGGCTATGAACCAAACAGCGCCGATCCCCTGCGAATTTCTATGACAGCTCCGCTACTGCGATATGGCGACTGCTTTCATTTTGCCTCTGGTTTTCAACGATGGTCTGGCCGGTTCAGGGCATTTATGGCGTGTATACTGCGAGGCTCGGCGTACCAGGACGATGTTGTCGATCTTCTTTCGCATCCTGTGGCGCGAATACGGAGCATTCGACAAGAGCCCACGAGGATGCATTCCCGCGAGATTTACAAAGGACGGGATTACGATCTTGTATGCATTCCCGCGAGATTTACAAAGGACGGGATTACGATCTTGTGGGGACATCTTACGATGCAGCGACAGGACAAGTAACGTTCGCGCCAAAGTTAACCGAAGCTCAGAAGTTGGCTTTCCGGAAGAGCTTGATACAACCATCTCAGTCGGACACGGAGTACTCCCTCAAACTGCAACGCGATTGGATCCCGCGAATCATGAATCGTTATTCGAATAGTCCCACCGCAATTGTGCTTACCCCTGTGCCTCGCGGTCCCTTTGTAGAGCTTCCCGGGTTTACAAAAGGATACGATTCTGTTCTTCCAAGTTCCGTAATTCAGAGGACGAATTTTTCGCTGCCGGGACACACGTTCGATTTTCTGGAAAAACCGGAAAACTACTTTGACGCATTCCACCTTAACGCGAAAGGGCGGCAGCAATTCACGGAGACGCTTGTATCGGAGGTACTGGGGCGCCTTCGATCAGCTGAGTCGAAACCACAAGGTAACTCTGGGGCGGAACTGGCTGTGAATAGGCTGCGCGCAACGAATGATGCGAACTAGGTTGCTAACCTAACGACTGCTGCATGCTATTTAACAGCTTCCAGTATTGGATCTTCTTTTTCATCGTGGCGGCGCTGTTCTACAGCGTGCCGTTCCGCTTCGGAAAAATCCTGCTGCTACTGGCAAGCTATGTCTTCTACATGTGGTGGGACCCGCGATTTATAGTGCTCATCCTGACTTCTACGGTCGTGGATTACTACCTGGGAATCTTCCTGGAGACTGCAACCGGCCGCCGTAAGAAGCTTCTGCTTGTCGTTAGTCTGGTAGTTAACCTGGGGATACTTGGGTTCTTCAAGTATTACGATTTCTTTGCCGGCTCGCTCGCTGCATTGCTTCGCATTCCTCAGTCGTCGGTGGTGTTGCAAATCGTGCTTCCTGTCGGCGTCAGCTTCTACACCTTTGCCAGTCTCTCTTACACCTTTGATGTGTATTGGGGAAAGATGAAAGCCGTCAGAAATCCGATCGATTACGCGCTGTTCATTGCATTTTTTCCTCATCTGATTGCCGGTCCGATCATTCGTGCCCGGCAATTCATCTCTCAGATCTGGTCATGGCGGCCGCCGGCGGCAATTATGGTCCAGAGCGGAATCATCCTCGTCGTCGCAGGTCTGATAAAGAAGATGGTGTTCGCGGATCGGTTCGCCGTGGTGTCCGACTCGTACTTCAACGACCCGATGGCGCATCCGGGTTGGCTGGCTGCGTGGTCGGGCTGTCTCGCCTTCTTCATGCAGGTATTTTTCGATTTTTCTGGTTACACTGACATTGCTCGTGGTTGCGCAAAGCTGCTCGGATTTGAGTTTCCGCTTAATTTCGCGCGGCCATTCCTGGCAAGGAATCCTCCTGACCTTTGGCAAAGGTGGCATATAACGCTCTCCACGTGGGTGCGTGACTATGTGTTCATGCCATTCAGCCGGGGGAGAAAAGGGCGTTTCATGTTATATCGCAACATCTTGGTTGTGATGGTGCTCGTTGGTCTTTGGCATGGAGCAAACTGGACGTTTGTGGTCTGGGGCGCCTACCACGGTCTTCTGCTGATCGGGTACCGCTTTTTCGACCGAGCGACAGTAGGAACAGCGATCGACAAAGTTATGAAGAAGCGCTGGTTCGTGCCGTTCAGCGTCGGAGCAATGATTGCAGCCTTCGTGTTAAGCGCGGCTTTTTTTCGTCCGAAAACTCTTCAGACCAGCGCGTATGTATTAGGTGCGCTGTTTGGCTCCCATCATGTAACCGGCGAGTTCCTGCTCACGACCGGCACGATCGTGCTCATTTTCATTTCTCTATTTCTCGCCGTAGCGCAGGAACGCAGCCAGTTCATTGATCGTCTGGCTTTGCAACCGGCGCGTATTCAAATCCCGGCATACGTTTGCGCATTTCTGGCGCTCGAACTCTTTCCCGCAACCGGTCCGGTGCCTTTTGTTTACTTCCAGTTTTGAAGAACGGCCGCGACTATGGTGAAACTATCGTGAAGACGGCATCGCTCGTGTCTGTCACCGACGGAGTTTCATGGAAGCGTATTCGCGTCTTCGCCGTCGTCGTGGCAGGGCCGGGCACGTTCCACAGATAAAATCCGGTGTCCGGTGCCTGGGTCGCGATTCTTATCCACGTGGTGCCGTTGTCGGTGCTGTAATCAACGTCGACGGTGTTGCCGCCGGGATTTTGTCGGCTCCAGTGGATGTTTATGTACTGCCCGATGGTCAAAACTTCTCCGCCGTTCGGCCTGAGGAGCGTGATGTAGGGGTTGCGCTGCACAGTAAAGTTGGCGTCGCTCTGGTCTGTGATGGATCGATTGCCCTGTAACAAGATCTTCACCCTTGCCTGAGTGGTAGGGTAATTGTCGACTTGCCACGAATAGCTAAGCGATAACGCCGGGACGTCCTGCGCGATCCTGAACCAGCTGGCTCCACCGGTGCGGCTGTATTGGATTATCAGGCGATCGCTGTTCGTCAGGTTGGTGCCGGCCCACTTGATCTCATGGACGCTCCCCATTAACCAGACTTCTCCGCCGTTCGGCTGGATGACGGTGAGCGGTGGCGCTGTGGGCGTAGGTGTTGGTGTGGGCGTAGGTGTTGGTGTGGGCGTAGGTGTTGGATATGGCCCCCCACAATACCGCCCACCGGTATTCAAGTACGTACTTCCATACCAATCGACTCCGCCCCAGATGATCATTTCAAACCCGGTCCAGATTGCTGTGTGCCCCTGTCGCGCAGAGGGCGCATAAGTCGTGCTGGTAGCTATCCAACTGTTCGTATCTGGATTGTATCTTCCGCCAGAGGGCAAGGGAGCGAAAGGATCTCCGCCCCAGACTATCATTTCACTGCCGATCCAGATTGCAGTGTGAAAGAGTCCGGCCTCGGGCGCGTTGGTCAAGCTGGTGGCTGTCCAAGTATCCGTGCTGGGATTGTATCTGCCGCCCGTGAAAAAGGGCTGAACGAAATCCTCTCCACCCCAGACGATCATTTCACTACCGGTCCAGACTGCCGTGTGAGCTTGACGGGCAGTGGGCGCATTCGTGGTGCTGGTGGCTGTCCACGTATCTGTGCTGGGGGTGTATCTCCCGCCAGTGTCCACGTTAACGAAGTTACTAACGCCACCCCAAACGATCATTCTCGCGCCAGTCCAGACTGTGGTGTGACCAGCTCGGCCAGATGGCGCGTTGGTGGTGCTGGTGGCTGTCCAACTATTCGTAGCAAGATTGTATCTCCCGCCGGTGTTCAAAGCGTTGGGGGTGCCGTCACCTCCACCCCAGACGATCATTTCGCTGCCAGTCCAAACTACCGTTTGGTTGCTTCGGCCAGTGGGCGCGTTGGTGGTACTGGTTCCTATCCAACTATTCGTGCTGGGATTGTATCTCGCGCCGGTGTTCAGGTAGTGCGAGGTACCGTCGTAGAAATCTCCTCCCCAGACGATCATTTCACTGCCCGTCCAGACTGCGGTGTGGTTTTCTCGGCCAGTGGGCGCGTTGGTGGTACTGGTTCCTATCCAACTGTCCGTGCTGGGATTGTATCTCCCGCCAGTGTTCAGAACGGTGTAGCCATAATTGTCGGTGCCTCCCCAAACGATCATTTCACTGCCGGTCCAGACTGCCGTGTGACCGGCTCGGGCGGAGGGCGCGTTGGTGGTGCTCGTAGCCCCCCACTGGTCTGTGCATGGAAGCTCACCCGCGTCGGCAATTCCGGGAAGAGTGTAGACAACTTGCCCTGACGTTGTTGCCATCGACATCGCACGGAACGCCTCGGTCTGCGGGGACTCAACGTGCCGAGTTTGCCCTTGCGCCGAAAGATCGGCGATTAAACGCGCTGCTAATATTGGTCTGGCCAAACACTCGGCGATGACAGCCGAATCGTTTCCAAGAGCCTCAAACAATTCCCGCAGGACTTCCGGCTGTTTTGTGTTTCGGGCCATTCGGTCCATCTCGGCCTGTAATTGCTCAGCAGTGATTGGCCGCTGCCAGTGATTTTCCAACGAGCTCGAGTCGCTCAGATAGCCTGCGACCGTGTTTTCCAGTTGCGCCTGAGACATCACCGCATCGAGGGACGGCTTGGGATTAGGATTCTCCTTTGGCCAAATCCGGTGACGCCAGTAAACGTCTTCGATTGCTCGCTGATACGCGACGCGCTCGGCGAAGCTGAAGACTCGGGGTTGGCTCTGACTTTTCGCCGCACTGTCATAGCCGCCAGTCGTGCCTGCAGATTTGTGCCAGCTGTTGGGCCAATTAGACGCTGAACTAAGTGCGATAAAGGCCACCGACAGAAACACAGCCCACGCGACGCTGCGAATGATATAACCACTGATTTTGCTTTTCGTTTTCATCTTTGGTGGAGCGTAATCTACGGCCTCCGCACAGTGAAGTTGGCGTCGCTCTGGTCTGTGATCGATAAATTTTCCTGCAACAAGATCTTCACTCTGCCCTGAGTGGTAGGGAAGTTGTCGACTTGCCACCAATATCCGAATGTGAACGCCGGGATGTCCTGCGCGATCCTGAACCAGCTAGCTCCACCGTCGCGGCTGTACTGGAGTATCAGGTGGTCGCTGTGCTTCAGGTTGGTGCTGTCCCACTTGATCTGATGGACGCTCCCCATCAACCAGACTTCTCCGCCGTTCGGCTGGATGATGGTGAGCGGTGGCGGATATTGCCCACAATACCTCCCGCCGGTATTCGTTATGCCATTGGCATCCCCGCCCCAGACGATCATTTCGCTACTGGTCCAGACTGCCGTGTGAAGGTGTCGGGCAGAGGGCGCGTTGGTCGTGCTAGCGCCTGTCCAACTGTCCGTGCTGGGATTGTATCTGCCACCGGTATTCAGAAAGCTGCTGATATTGTGCCCACCCCACACAATCATTTCACTACCGGTCCACACTGCCGTGTGCTCGTATCGGCGAGTGGGCGCGTTAGTGGGGCTGGTGGCTGTCCAACTATCCGTGATGGGATTGTATCTGCCGCCAGTGTTCGAAGGGCCGCCCACGAATCCGCCCCAAACGATCATTTCACTGCCAGTCCATACTGCCGTGTGAACGTGTCGGGCAGAGGGCGCGTTGGTCGTGCTGGTGGCTATCCAACTATCCGTGCTGGGATTGTATCTCCCGCCCGTGTTAGTATGAGGAAATCCACCCCAGATGATCATTTCACTGCCAGTCCATACTGCCGTGTGAAGCTGACGGCCAGCGGGCGCGTTAGTCGTGCTGGTGGCTGTCCATCTGTCCGTGCTGGGATTGTATCTGCCACCGGTATGCAGAAAGCCGCTGATATTGTTCCCACCCCAAACGATCATTTCACTGCCTGTCCAGACTGCCGTGTGAACGTATCGGGCAGACGGCGCGTTCGTGGTGCTCGTGCCAGTCCAACTATCCGTGCTGGGATTGTATCTCCCGCCAGTGTTCAAAAGGTTGCCGCCGGGACCATATCCACCCCAAACGATCATTTCACTGCCGGTCCAGACTGCCGTGTGATAGTATCGGCCAGTAGCGGCATTAGCGGTGGTCGTACCCGCCCACTGGTCTGTGCATGGAGGATCACCCGCGTCGGCAATTTCGGGAAGAGTGTAGACAACTTGCCCTGACGTTGTTGCCACCGACATCGCACGGAGCCCGTCGGTCTGCGGGGATTCAACGTGCCGAGTTTGGTCTTGCGCCGATAAATCGGCGATCAAACGCTCTGCTAATATTGGCCTGGCCAAACATTCGGCGATAACAGTCGGATCATTCCCAAGAGCCTCAAACAATTCTCGTAAGACTTCCGGCTGTTTTGTGTCCTGGGCCATTCGGTCGACCTCGGCCTGTAATTCCTCAGCAGTGATTGGCTTTTGCCAGCGATCTTCCAGCGCGAGCGAGTCGCGCAGATAGCCTTCCACCTTGTCTTCCAGTTGCGCCTGAGACATCACCGCATCGAGCGCAGGTTTGGAATTAGTATTCTCCTTCGGCCAAATCCGGTGCCGCCAGTAAACATCTTCGATCGCTCGTTGAAACGCGACGCGTTCGGCGAAGCTGAACGTTCGGGATTGGTTCGAAGTCTTCCCCGTTGCGTCATAGGCGCCAGTCGTCCCTGCGGATTCGTACCATCTGCTGGGCGACTGAAACGCAGAGCTAAGTGCGACAAGGCCAACCGAAAAACACACCGCGTACACAGCGCTGCAAATGATGTAACCACTGGTTTTGCTCTTTGTCTTCATCTCTTTCTCCGTTCTCTATCTTAAACAACGCCATCGGCTATAACGAGATCGTGAATACAGCTTCGCTCGTGTCTGTCACCGACGGAGTTTCATGGAAGCGTATTCGCACCTTCGCCGTTGTCGTGGCAGGGCCGGGCACGTTCCACAGATACCAGCCGGTGTCCGGTGCCTGGGTCGCGATTCTTATCCACGTGGTGCCGTTGTCGGTGCTGTAATCAATGTCCACGGTGTTGCCGCCGGGGTTTTGTCGGCTCCAATGGATGTTTTGGTATTGCCCGATTGTAAAAACTTCTCCGCCGTTGGGCCTGAGGAGCGTGATGTACGGACTGCGCTGCACAGTAAAGTTGGCGTCACTCTGGTCTGTGATAGACCGATTGCCCTGCAACAAGATCTTCACCCTGCCCTGAGTAGTAGGGTAATTGTCGACTCGCCACGAATAGCTGAACGATAACGCCGGGATGTCCTGCGCGATCCTGAACCAGGTAGCTCCTCCGTTGCGGCTGTACTGGATGATCAAGCGGTCGCCGTTCGTCAGATTGGTGCCGCCCCACTTGATCTCACGGACACTCTCCATCAACCAGACTTCTCCACCGTTGGGCTGGATGATGTTCAGCGGTGGCACTGTGGGCGTGGGTGTTGGTCTGGGTGTAGGTGTTGGTGTCGGCGAAGGTGTTGGATATTGCCCACAATACCTCCCGCCGGTATTGAAGTACGTACTCCCAAAGCCACCGACTCCGCCCCAGACGATCATTTCACTGCCGGTCCAGACTGCCATATGACCCCCTCGGGCAGTGGGCGCGTAAGTCGTGCTGGTCGCGATCCAACCGTTCGTATCTGGATTGTATCTTCCGCCCGTGAGCAAGGGACCAAAAAAATCTCCGCCCCAAACGATCATTTCACTCCCGGTCCAGATTGCAATGTGAAAGAGTCGGGCTTCGGGTACGTTGGTCAAGCTGGTGGCTGTCCAACTATCCGTGCTGGGATTGTATCTCCCGCCGGTGTTCAAAGGGGAGACAAAATCTTGGTCAAGACCGCCCCAGATGATCATTTCACTGCCTGTCCAGACTGCCGTGTGAGCGGCTCGGCCAGTGGGCGCGTTGGTGGTGCTGGTGGCTGTCCACGTATCCGTACCAGGGTTGTATCTCCCGCCGGTGTCCACGTAAACCTGGTTACTAACGCCACCCCAAACGATCATTCTAACACCAGTCCAGATTGCGGTGTGACTGGATTTGCCAGCGGGCGCGTTGGTGGTGCTGGTGGCTGTCCA
>WNGB01010757.1_pt1 | contig 12632 bp, 9 predicted proteins | sample 5400681 | NCBI WGS metagenome assembly WNGB01 (sample SAMN13153367, study PRJNA577476) | soil metagenome | isolation source: 115 cm soil or saprolite under grassland replicate 2 | place: USA:California | collected 2016-06-15 | reverse complement strand
CGACATCGGTCGACGCCGGAAACGCCACCATCGACCAGCCGGTCGACGCGCCGTCGATCGACACCGGCGCCGCGTCCATCGACTCGCCGTCCATGGACAGCGGCTCCGACTTCGACGGACCGCCCCCGGGCGCTGACGCGTCCCCGGACGCGGGCGGGACCGACTACGAGGACGACCTCGCCGAGGGCGGCCCCGTCCCCGACGTCGGTTAGAAGCGCCAGCTCGGCGGTCGAGGGGAAGGTGAGCGATGGCTCAGGGCAGCAAGTCTGACATCACGGAGTCGGCCGAGAACGGGGCGCTCCGCCAGGAGATCGCCGACGCCCTTGGGGCTTCCACCGACGACCCGCAGGTCGACCATGTCATCGACAGCATGGCGGGATCTGCTGTCATCACCGAGATGCGCGAGGCCGCCGCGCGTGCGCTCGATGCCGCGCCGGCCGCGCCGACGACGCCGGAGTCCGGCCAACCAGCTGCAGGCCCCGCCACGGTCGTGCCTGCCGCGCCGGAGGACAACCCGTACACCGGCCTCACGATCGGGGAAATCCTCTCGCGGCCATGGAAGTGGAACACGGTGGAGAAGTCCCCGGACGGTCTCACGACCACGGTGGACCACGAGTACATCCCCGATCCGAACGGGCCGATCGGCACGAAGATCGAGACGACCACGAAAGAACTCGCGGGCGTCGACGCCAAGATGGTTCAGACCACCGTGAACGCACCGGGCCAGCCCGCGACGATATACACGCAGACCTACAGGGACGGCGAACTGGTTTCCTCGAGCAAGCAGTCGTCCGACAACATCTTTGGGAATCAGGTCACAGACGCCGACGGACGGCCCGCCGTGCCAGATGCCCGTGCGGGCATCCCGGGAGCGTCACGGGGCGAAGGAATGCACGACAACAACAATGGGCCGGACGACAGCCCGCCGAGCACCCCCAAGGATGGCGACACTCCGCCCAGCGACGCGCCTGCCGGCCAAGTACCGACGCCGGACACGCTCGGCGGGGCAACCCAGCGGACCTTCGTCGATGGGGTCTTCCAGTACCAGGAATACGACAACGGGGACGGCACCTTCACGTGGGTGCGCTATGACTCCCGCGACCACACGTCCTCGAGCGCGACCACGACTGGCCTCGTCGACGGGAGGGACGCGGCCGCCGGGCTCGACTACAGCGGCCGGCCCGCGACCGGCGGTGGCGATGACCGGGGCGACCCGAGCTCCGCGCAGGACGGTGCCGACGACCCCCATGCCGGGGAGTCGGCCGACCCGACCGGCGGTGGCGATGACCGGGGCGACCCGAGCTCCGCGCAGGACGGTGCCGACGACCCGGACGCCGGCGCATCCGGTGACGAAGGCGGCGGTGATGACGACACGGGGTACTACGACCCCGACTACATCGGGACGGACCCCCTGGCGGTAGGCGGGGCGAGCAGCGATGGAGGCACGAACCGGGACTACGTCGAAGTCAAGGACCTGGCCGGTCAGCACCTCGGATGGGCACCACGCCCAAATCAGCAATCCGAGTTCCTCGAGGACCATCCCGACCTCGTAATGGATGTCCTTCGTGGCGACTATGGCGATCCGAACGACCCGAACGCCAGCGAGGCCCCCGCGCCCGACCCGACGAGTCAGCCTGGCTACGGCAACACCGACCCGGTCGGTGACCCCGATGTGGCGATGCTCGAGGGTGGCGGCAGCGGGCACCTCGGGTTCACGCCGCTCGGCGGCGACTTCGGCGACCCGAACGACCCCAATGTTCAGGGTGCCCCGTCGGGCGACGGGATCCCTGACCCGTCGACGGCGAGCCACACGGTTGACGCCGCCGAGCACGGCGGCGGCCAGAACCCCGTCGTGGGCAGTGGAACCGGGGGTGACACGCAGGGGTCCGTCGCGATGGACCAGGACGCGGCGTCGGCCGCGCCGTCGGTCGACACAGGCGCCACGGTCGACCAACAGGTCGACGCGCCGTCAGTCGACATGGGCAACGCCACGATCGACACGGGCGCCGCGGTCGACGCGCCGTCGGTCGACACCGGTGATGGGTTCGACCAACCGGTCGATTCGCCGTCCATGGACGCCGGCTCCGATTTCGACGGTCCTTCGCCGGGCGCCGACGCTGTCGCGGACGCGGGCGGGACCGACTACGACGACGACCTGGCCGAGGGCGGACCCGTTCCCGACGTCGGTTAGGTGTAGCTCCCCGGCGCGTCGGTCGTGGTGATCGTGAGCGAGCGACAGAAGCAATGACAGTTGCGCGGCGAACGCTTCCTCGTCGCCGGGCACTGCAACCGCTACTTCGCTTGGCTACTCCAACGCAGCCGTCTCAGGCGGCTCCAGCGGTGAACGCGCGTCGCTGACCTCGATTCCAGCGGTTCCAGCGGACGCCATTGGGCATCACCTTGCCAAGGTGAGGGTCGCGAGTTCGAATCCCGTCGTCCGCTCCAGCAGCTTCCCTGGCGCCAGTGTGTAGACCAGCCTCGGGACGTGAGCATCGTCGGATGCAAGTTCGTGTCACGGGGTAGCGATCGTTCACGCGCATCTGACGACTTGGGTGATGGCAAGTGCTCGTCGATAAAGCACACTGAGCGGTTCGATAGCACTTCCCTTGACCAGCCCAGCCCGCGGCAGAGCTGCCGGGCATACGCTGTGTTCGTGGGGTCGCAGGGTGGCGACGACGTACCGAGGGCAGGGGCCGGGGGTAGGGCCTACCTGAGGGGGTTTTGGGCAAGGGCGAACGACCAGCACGTGCCCTCACCTGAGGTGCTCGAGGCTATGGATGATCAGCGGCGGTTGCGATGGATGCGTCGCCGGTTGGCAATCTGGCGGTTGTTCAGGCGCGTTCGCTGACCATCCTGGAACAAAGCGGCGGCGCCGACAACTTTCACGCCGACACCCTCACTCGCCGGGATCCCCGCCTCGGCGCTCGAGGATGTGTTCGCCTCGGCGGCACACGTGGTGAGCGAGTCCATCCATCAGCAGGCCTACGTGACCACGGGCCAGGTGAAGCTGTTGCGCTACATCGTGAGCGAGGACTGCGGCCCCATGATCAACCCGGACGTCGTCGAGGGGCAGATCGCCGGAGGCACGGTGCAAGGCATCGGCGGCGCGCTCTACGAGCACCTCGCCTACGACGAGGACGGCAACCCGATCGCGACGACGTTCATGGATTACCTGTTGCCGACGGCGACGGAGGTGCCCGTCATCGAGTACGGGCACATCGAGACGCCCAGCCCGGGCCCGGGCGGCCACAAGGGCGTCGGCGAGGGCGGTGCAATCGGCGCGCCCCCGGCCGTCGTCAACGCGGTGGCCGACGCCCTGTCGCCGTTCGGCGTGACGGTGACGCGCTTGCCGCTGAGCCCGGCGCAGATCGTGGCACTCCTCGATCAGTGAGGTGAGAGTGACGCGTTCTGCTCGGTCTTGGGCATAGCGGTACCTCCTGTACGCGCGCTGGCTACTCCGTGCCGGCTACGCCGATCAGGTGTCCCTCCGGGTCGGTGAACCGCCCGACCACGAGCGTGCCGGGGGTGCCCTCGGGGCCCATCTGGCGCTTCCCGCCCAGGCTCTCCGCCTTCTCGAGCGCGGCCTCGACGTTGGGAACGCTCACGTAGAAGAGGACGCGCCCCTCATAGCCTGCGCCACCGCCCACACCACCGTTGATTCCGTCGTCGGTGGCGTTCCCGTCCACGAACCCGTAGTTGCCGGGCTGGGAGACCGCTTCGGTGGCCGCGTCGCCAGTGTGGAACTCCCACCCGAACAGGTCGCCGTAGTAGCTCCGGAGCTTTGTCGGGTCTCGTCCGATGATCTCGAAGTGCACAACTGGTTGTCCCAAGGCGAGTCCTTTCCGCGGCGGTTGCCCTTCGGCTCATTTATCTTCTGGCGTCGCTGTAGCGACTTCGGTGAACCACGAGACTCATCGGTCGGGCGGCACGTGCGGCCACGCCGACGTCCCCGTCGCCATGGCACTGCGCTGTCACATTCCGACAGGCCCGTTCGTCCTATGAGTGTTCCCGATATTTGGAGGTATCCGATGAAATTGACCGTGTTCGGAGCAACAGGAGGCACCGGTATACAGGTGGTCGAGCAAGGCCTCGCCGCCGGCCACGAGATCCGCGCCGTCGTTCGCGACGCGACGCGGCTGGCGCTTGACCGCGCCGGCCTCGAAGTCGTCGTTGCCGACGTCATGGATCCCGCCACGATTGTCGAGGCGGTCACTGGTAGTGACGCGGTCATCTCTGCGATCGGCACCCGAAGCGGGCGGGCACCGACCACGGTGTGCGCCGACAGCTCCCGAAGCATCGTCGAGGCGATGGACAAAGCCGACGCGCGGCGCCTCGTCGTCGTCAGCGGCACCGGGCCCTTCGACGAGGGCGAAGGGCCGGGCATGCGCTACATCCTCAAGCCAATCGGGCGGCTCTTCCTGAAGAACGTCTTCGCGGACTTCGTCGCAATGGAGGAGGTCGTGCGCGCCAGCGGACTGGACTGGACGATCGTTCGCCCGTCCAGGCTCACCGACAAACCGCTCACCGGTCACTACCGCACTCGGCGCGACCTGAACCTGCGCAGGAACTTCACGGTGTCTCGGGCTGACGTCGCGCACCTGATCCTTGCCGTCAGCGGGGATAGCGACACCTACGGCGCCGCGATCCATATCGGCAAGTGAGCAACCCATCGTGCCTAGGAGGAGTCGCTGTCCGAGCCGCAGGAGTTCGAGATCCACGCATTCAAGACGCAGTAGTGCCGCGGGGACGCGGCCCGGCTCGTAATGTTCTGCTGCGAGAAGGTCTTTCGCGCCCCTGACAGCCGACCGGCGCCGAGGGCGGCCTCGAAGGATCTTTTGATTCCTGACAGGTAGGGAGAGACCGTGAAGCTCTACTTCGACGACGCCGACTTCGATCAACAGCTCCAACGCACGTTCGCCAAGGCTGTCTGTCGTATGTGTGATGTCGGAGAGGTGTTCGCGGTCGCGCACCGGATCAAGCCGGGCAACCTCGACAGCTGGCACGACGAGTGGTCCGCCGCCGGTCAGTCGAACCAGCAGCTCGCCGAAAAGTCCGAGGCCGCGAAGGCCACGCGTGATGCGGGCGACGCCTTTCTGCGCGCCAGCGAGTGCTACCGGTCCGCGTATTTCTTCTGTCGCCGGGAGCCACAGGGCAAGCAGTTGTTGGAGGCGTTCCGCGCAAGCCGCGCGTTGTTTCGCAGGGCGATCCCCTACCTGCCGGTCGACGTCGACACGGTCGAGATCCCCTACGAGGGCGTCGCGATCCCGGGCTACGTGGTCTGGGGCGCCGGTGGCCGCTCGGGGCCGACGGTCCTCATGCCGTCGGGGTACGACTCGCCGGTCGAGGAGACCTACAGCCTCGGCGCGCTGGAGGGAGCGCTGCGCGGGATGAACGTCGTGATGTTCGGCGGACCCGGCCAGGGCGAGATGCTCTACGAGAGCAAGATCCCTTTCCGTCACGACTTCGAGGCGGTGATCGGGCCCGTGATCGACTTCGTCGAGGGTCATGACGGTCTCGCATCGGACCGCATCGCGCTCGTCGGGCGCAGCTTCGGCGGTTACCTCGCCCCGAGGGCGGCGGCCACCGAGCGGCGCATCGGTGTGCTCGCTGCCGATCCGGCGCAGACCAACATGTTCGCGGTTCTCAAGGCCCAGCTCCCCGCCGAGTGGTTGAAGATGATCGAAGCCAACGACCCCGCCTTCAATGACGCCTTCTGGAAGGTCTTCTCCGGCGTCGACAAGGAGGAGTACTGGATGAGCCGCTTTCGAGCCCACGGCCTCGAGGCGCCACTCGACTACGTCCAGGAGATGAAGAAGTGGGTGGTCGACGTCGAGGCGATCGCGTGCCCGACCTACGTGTCTTACGGCGAAGGGGACTTCGCACAGGCCACCGCGGCCGACTTCTACAAGCGACTCAAAGTGCCGAAGCATTTCGAGATGTTCAAGGATGCCGACGGCTCGGGCGGGCACTGCGAAGGCATGGGCCAATCCCGCTACTACGCCGGCGTCTTCGGCTTCATCCAGGATCAGCTACTGCACTGACGGCCCTGGGAAGCGTTGACCATCAAGTGGAACAGCAGGCCGATTTCACCTGGGCGTCGCGACGATCGACTCCATGACGGCGGCGCAGGGCGCCACCGCGGCGGCGCGTAGGCTGCGCGCATGCTCCGCCGCCTGGCCGCGTGGTGCTACCGCCGCCGCCGACGCGTGGTCGTCGGGTGGGTCGTCGCACTGATCGTCATCAGCGTCCTCGGCCAGACGGTCGGGGGCGATCTGCTGAAGACGTTCTCGCTGCCGGGCACGGAATCGGACCGCGCCTTCAACGTGCTCAAGAAGGAGTTCTCGCGAAAGGGCGACACAGGCGACCTTGCGTTCAGGGTCAAGGGGCCCGGCGACGTCAACTCTGCGGCTGTTCGGAGCGAAATCGAGCCGGTCTTCGCGAAGTTGCGCAAAGAGCCGCACGTGGTGAGCGTGACGACTCCGTACGAGCCCGCGGGCGGCCGGTTCGTGGCGCAGGGCGGCAAGATCGCCTACGCCGAGATCCTCTTCGACGTGCAGGCGAACGACGTCCCGCTCGACCTCGCATCGAACATGCGGACGATCGCCGAGGACGCGAACTCTCCTCGCTTGCAGATAGAGCTCGGCGGCTCCATGTTCACGGAGCAGACGCAGCCCGCGAGCGAGGCGATCGGGATCCTCGCGGCCGTGGTGATCCTGTTGATCGCGTTCGGCTCGCTGCTTGCGATGGGCATGCCCATCATGACCGCTCTGTTCGGGATCGGAATCGGGCTCGCGTTCGTCAATCTGCTCGCAAGGATCTTGGACGTGCCGTCGTTCGCGCCACAGGTCACGGCGCTCATCGGCATCGGTGTCGGCATCGACTACGCGCTGTTCATCAGTACTCGCTACCGAGAGGGTTTGCACGAAGGCCGCGATCCTGAGAACGCCGTGGTGCACGCGATCGACTCGAGCGGGCGAGCCGTGCTGTTCGCCGGGGGCACGGTTGTGATCTCCCTGCTCGGGCTGTTCTTCATCGGCGTGTCGTTCATCCGTGGGCTGGCCGTCGGCGCGTCGCTGGCCGTGCTGTTCGTGATGGCCGCCGCCGTAACGCTGCTCCCCGCGGTGCTGGGCTTCGCCGGCCACACGATCGACCGGTTCGCGCTTCCGAGCGCACGTCGCGGGCGCGACGTGGAACACAGCTTCTGGGCGCGATGGAGCCGCGTGCTGCAGGCCCGACCCTGGCCGGCGGCTGTCATCGGGCTCGTGATCCTCGTCGTGCTCGCGGTGCCGTTCTTCGGTTTGCGTCTCGGGGTGGCCGACGCGGGGAACGACCCGACGTCGTTGACGACGCGGCGCGCGTACGACTTGCTCAGCCAGGGCTTCGGGCCGGGCTTCAACGGTCCGCTGCTCGTCACGAGCGAAGTGCGCTCACCGGCCGACACCGACGCGGCGGCGCGCCTCGGCGAGAGGATCGCCCGAGATCCCGGCGTCGCCCAGGTCAGCCCGCCCATCCCGAGCCCCAACGGCAAGGGAGTGCTGCTCCAGGTGATCTCCAAGGGGTCACCTCAGGACCAGAGCACCACCGCGCTCGTGCATCGCTTGCGGGACGTCACCATTCCCGATGCAAGTCGCGGATCGACGCTGGACGTGCACGTCGGCGGGCAGACTGCCGTCGGTGTCGATCTCGCCGACACGGTCGGGCAACGCCTGCCCTACATGTTCCTCGCGATCCTGCTCCTCAGCTTCGTGCTCTTGATGCTCGTGTTCCGGTCGCTGCTCGTGCCACTGAAGGCCGTGATCATGAACCTGCTGTCGATCGGCGCGGCCTATGGCGTCATCGTGGCGATCTTCCAGTGGGGCTGGGTCAAGGACGTCGTTGGCATCGGCAAGGAAGGCCCGATCGAGGCGTGGGTCCCGATGATGCTGTTCGCAATCGTGTTCGGATTGTCGATGGACTACGAGGTGTTCCTGCTCAGCCGCATCAAGGAGGAGTACGACCGCACCCACGACAACGCCGACGCCGTCGCGCACGGCCTCGCGAAGACTGCACGCCTCATCACGGCCGCCGCTGCCGTCATGATCTGCGTGTTCGGCAGCTTCGTGCTCTCCGACCTTCGGGTCCTGAAACTCATCGGCTTCGGGCTCGCCTTTGCGGTGTTCATCGACGCGACCGTGGTGCGGCTCGTGCTCGTCCCGGCCACCATGGAGCTGCTCGGTGACCGCAACTGGTGGTTCCCGAAGGCGCTCGAGTGGCTCCCACGTGTCCAGGTCGAAGGCGAACCCGATCTCGTGACCGAGGAGTCACGGCCGCTCGAACCCGTCGCCGGCAGCTAGCGGCTCCAAAGAACAACGTGGACGCTCGCGTGCGCTCGACACCAGGGCCGACTGATCGTCAACCAATCGAGGGTTCTTCGAGACGATGGCTCGCCGCCGGGCGCCGCGCACAAACGCACTCCGGAGGTGAAACGATAGACAGTTGAGGCTCAGGATCGGGCAAGGGGGGCCATCCTGACCATCGAGCGGGGTGCGCCACGGCGCGCGCCGATGATCGGCGCGGCGTTCATGATCGCCGCCGTCGTCGCCGTCGGCGTGCTGCCCTCGTCGGGGGCGTCGGTTCCGCGAGGAGCGGCGACAAGGACGTCCAAGAGCGAACCGCGAGTCATCATCGACACCGACCTCTCTCGGTGGTGGGACGATGCCAGCACGATCGGGGTCGCCAACGTCCTGGACCAGCGAGACAGGATCCGGCTGCTGGGAATCGTCTCGAATGTTCCGAACGCCGCCGCGGTCGCGGCGCTTGACGCGATCGACACCGCGTACGGCAACGCCGACCTACCGCTCGGCGCCGTCGCCGGAAGCGACGCCAACACATTTCAGCACGGCTACACCGACGAACTGGTCAACCGGCTTCCGAACTCGGTCCGCAGCGAGCGCGACGTCCCGAGTGCCGTCGCCCTCTACCGCCGCCTACTGGCGAAGCAACCCGACCACAGCGTCACGATCGTCTCGATCGGCGGCTATACCAACCTTGCCGGTTTGTTGTCCTCGACACGAGGGCACGGCAACTCGCTCGACGGGCGTGCGCTCGTCGCGAAGAAGGTGAAGCAGCTCGTCCAGATGGACGGGATCTTCCCCGGCGGCGGTCCGCCGTTCACGAACCAGAAGATCGACCTCTCAGCGACGAGCGCAGTCGTCGTCGGCGCGGGGTGGCCGACGCCGGTGGCGTGGGTCGACGGGCTTGTCGGGATCGACACGAAGGTCGGCGGAACGCTCTGCACGACGACGCCGTCGAACAATCCGATGCACATCGTGTACGAAGCGCTCTTCCAGTGCGGACCGCCCGGCGACGGGAACTGGGACGCACCAACGCTGCTGTACGCGGTGGGCGATCTTCCGGACGCCTTCGCCGAGCTGGGCCAGGGCGGTGCCGCCGTCATCAACGAGCAGGGCGGGTTGTCGTGGCAGACCCCGTCGGGTCGTCCGAACGACCTCTACGTGCACGTGGCCGACCAAACGACGCTCAACCAGCGCATCGATCAGCTCCTCGTCGCCCGCTAGCCGCTGTTGCGCGGGACCAAGCCGCAGAGGCGATCGCTGAGGTCGCGAAGCCGGCGGCGCGCTTCGGCGTCGTGCGCCTGAGGATTCGGTTCGGCGGGCCGCTGTCCGCTGAAGTACCGGCCCGATACGTCCGCGAGCTCCGGGTCGGCGACGAGCCGCAACGTCGCCTGCACGCCTTCCTCCACGGAGCTGGCCGGGCTGATGCCGTTCTCCCGAACGATCTTCGTGGGCATGTAGGTCGCCGGGTGGAGGCACGTGGCCGTGACGCGCCGATCGTGCAGCTCCTCGGCCAGATCGAACGTGAACATCACCTGCGCGAGCTTGCTCTGGCAGTACGCCTGCACCCCGTCGTACCGCCGCTCCAGCATGACGTCGTCGAAGTCGATCGGTGCCTGCCCGGCCGAGCTGACGTTGACGATGCGAGCCGGCGCCGAGTCCTCGAGCAGCGGGACGAGGAGCCGGGTGAGCAGGTAGCCGGCGAGGTAGTTGACGGCGAAGCGGAGCTCGTAGCCGTCGCGGCTTTCCATCCGCCGACCGTCACCCCCGACCGTGGTCCCGATCCCGGCGTTGTTCACCAGGACGTCGAGCCGCTCGTGGTCGCGCCTCACCTGCTCGGCGAGCGCGTGCACCTCGTCGAGGGAGGCGAGGTCGGCGCGGAGCCACCGAGCGCGGTCGTTCCCCGTCCGGCTCCGGATCTCTGCGATCGTCTCGCGTCCGCGGGCGTCGTCGCGTCCGTGGACGAGCACCGTCGCGCCGCTGCCGGCGAGCTCGGTCGCCAGGGCACGGCCGAGACCATCGGTGGCGCCGGTGACGAGAATCGTCTGTTCGGCGAGCGGTCGCATCGCTGCTCCTTCACAACGCTCCCGGGTCAGAAGCCTTCCCGTCAGACGGGGGCCCGATGACCGTCGGAGCGAATAACGTGGCCGCCGACCCGAGACCTCTGAGGGGGAGTGAGCTCGAACGTGAACCGAGACGTGGGCCAGGCCGGGTCCCAATCGGAGCGCCCGCTGCGGCTCGCGGTCATCGGTGCGGGCATGGCGGGGATCCTGAGCGCGATCAAGCTACAGGAGGCCGGCCTCACCGACTTCACGGTCTACGAGAAGGCCGATCGGGTCGGGGGGACATGGCGTGAGAACACGTACCCGGGCCTGTCCTGCGACGTCCCGTCGCACCTGTACTCCTACTCCTTCGCCCCCCGCCCGGAGTGGACCCACCGCTACTCGCCCGGTGAGGAGATCCAGGCGTACTTCGAGGACGTCGCGCGCGACCACGGCGTCGACGGCTACGTCCGCTACGGCGACGAGGTCACGAGCTGTCGATTCACGGACGGCCGGTGGGAGATCGAGACGGCGGCCGGCCACCGCGACGAGGTCGACGTCGTGATCGCAGCGACCGGCGTGCTTCATCACCCGAGGATCCCGGATATCGACGGCATGGACGACTTCGGCGGCGCGCTCTTCCACAGCGCCCGCTGGGATCACGACGTCCCGCTCGACGGAGCGCGCGTCGGGATCGTCGGCACCGGTTCCACGGCGGTGCAGATGGTCTCCGCGCTGGTCGGGCGAGTCGCTCACCTGACGCTCTTCCAGCGCACCGCGCAGTGGGTTCTCCAGGCCGACAACCCGCCCTACACGGACGCCGACCAGACAGGCTTCCGGGACGACCCGGCGCGCCTCGCGGAGCTTCGTTCGCAGCTCACCCAGTTCTTCGACGTGTTCGCCAACGCGATCGTCAACGCGGACTCGCCCGAGATGCAGATGGTTGCCGACGCGTGCCGACTCAACCTCGAGGAGAACGTGCGCGACCCGGAGCTGCGCGAACGGCTCCGCCCCGACTACCGGGCGGCGTGCAAGCGGCTCATCATCTCGCCCGACTTCTACGAGGCGATCCAACAGCCGAACGCCGAGCTGGTCACCGACTCCATCCAGCGCATCGAGCCGGCCGGTGTGCGCACCAAGGACGGACGGCTCCACGAGCTCGAGGTGCTCGTCCTCGCCACCGGCTTCAAGACGGACGCGTTCATGCGACCGATGTCGATCAAAGGGAGGGACGGCCAGACCCTCGACGAGGCGTGGGCGAAGCGCCCCAACGCCTTCATGTCGATCTCCATCCCCGGCTTCCCGAACTTCTTCATGATCAACGGACCCAACGGTCCCGTCGGGAACTTCTCGCTGATCGAGGTCGCCGAGCTGCAGTTCGGGTACATCATGAAGCTCGTCGAACGCCTCCGTTCGGGTGAATGCCGCGAGATCAGCGCAACGCAGGAGGCGATGGACGAGCACGAGGCGGCACGGGTCGAGGCGGCGAAGCACACCGTGTGGGTCACGGGCTGCCGCAGCTGGTACCTCGACGACCGCGGCATCCCCGCCACGTGGCCGTGGTCGTTCGATCGCTTCCGGGCCGAGATGCAAGCGCCGAATCCGGCCGCCTTCGAGTTCCGCTAACGCGGCGGCAGGCCCAGACCGTCGAGCGTGGCGTGGAAACGACCGATTCCGTCAGGCGCTCGTGCGAAGGCCGCCGTCGTCGGCCTCGATGCCCGCTCGAATTGCGCGCAGCGCCTCGTCACGCGCCGCGAGCTTCGTCGCGGCATGAGCATCCGGGTCGAGCTCTCCCAGCTCACGCGCGACCTGGCGAGCGGTGGCGTCGAGCTCGGACGGGGCTACCACGCGATCGAGGAAGCCGGCCTCGACTGCTTCATCCGGTGCGTAGACCTCGGCGTTGATCATGGCCCGGTTGAAGTGCGCCGGCGTCAGGCGTTGCCGGCAGATCTCGATCGCGGCGCGGGGCATCGTGATGCCGATCCCCACCTCGTTGGCGGTGATCTTGTACGGCCCGCCGGCGCCGACGCGGTAGTCGCCCGATTGCAGCAGGAACACCGCCATCGCGATCGCGTGCCCGGGGCAGGCGATGACGACTGGCATCGGGAACGAAAGCAGCCGAACCGCGAGCTCGAAGCCCGCCCGGACCATGTCGCGCGCCTCGGGTCCGCCGCCCCGGAGCGTGGGCAGGTGGAACCCGGCTGAGAACACCGCGTCGCGTCCCGTGAGCACGACGGGCGCCCGATCGCCGGCGGCC
>WNGB01029035.1_pt1 | contig 12633 bp, 13 predicted proteins | sample 5400681 | NCBI WGS metagenome assembly WNGB01 (sample SAMN13153367, study PRJNA577476) | soil metagenome | isolation source: 115 cm soil or saprolite under grassland replicate 2 | place: USA:California | collected 2016-06-15 | reverse complement strand
ACCGGACGTCACCGCCGAGTTGCTCCCCGCCGGCCGGCGGGTCCGCATCCGCGCGCTACAGAGCCACGGCAGGCCGGTCACACTGGCTGAGCCGGCCCGGCGCCTGGCGGTCAACCTCGCGGGCGTCGCCATCGACGAGGTCGGCCGCGGCGACGTCCTTGTGCTGCCGGGCCAGTGGGCGCCGAGCCGGGTGGTCGACTGCCGTCTGCACTGCCTGGCCGGCGCGCCCGCGCCGCTGCGCGCTCAGGGCGCCTACCTGCTGTACGCGGGCGCCACCGAGACGGCCGTCCGCTTGCAGCCGCTCGACGCGCACGAGGTGCGGCCGGGCGAGGAGGCGCTGGTGCGCCTGCACCTGGAGCGACCCCTCGTGCTCGACGTGCTCGAGCCGGTGGTGCTGCGGGACAGCGGTCGCGACGAGACGGTCGGCGGCGGGCGCGTGCTGGACCCGTTCCCGCTCGGACGGGTGCACGGCACAGCCGCTCGCGTGCGCCGCGCCGAGGACCTGGAGGCCCGTGAGGCCGCGGCTGCCGCGCCGCAGGCGGCCCCGGCGCCAGCGGGCGGCGAGCGCGCGGCGCCGGAGCGGGTCGGGCTGCTCGGGCGCGTGCTGGCCGAGCGCGGCGCGACCGCCCTCTCCGACCTGCCCAGGCTCGTCGGCGCCGAGCAGGCGGCGGTCGACCGCATGCTGGCCGCGGCCGTCCAGGCAGGAGAGGTGGTGTGCTCCCGCAGCCTGGCCTGGTCCAAGGCCGATTGGCAGGCGGCGGAGGCGACCGTGCTCGAGGCGGTCGGCCGTCACCATCGCGACGAGGCGCTCGCCGCTGGTCTGCCAGCCCAGGCCGCGCGGCAGGCGGTACGGGGCGGGGCCGACGTGGTCGAGGCGCTGCTCGCCGACGGCCGGCTCGTGCTCGACGGCCCTGCCGTGCGCCTGCCCGGGCACGGTGTCCGGCTCGACACGGAGCAGCAGGCGGTGCGCGCCCGGGTCGAGCAGACCCTGGCCGGGGGCGGGATCGCGGTCCTCGGTGAGGCGGACCTCGCGCGGCTCGGCGCCGACCGGCGCCTGACCGCGGCGCTCGTCAGGCAGGGCGAGCTGGTGGCGGTGGCGCCCGGGCTGTACCTGGGGAGCAGCATCGTCGAGCAGGCGGTGGCGACACTGCGGCGCACCTTCACCGACGGTCGCACCTTCACGGCGGCGGAGGCCAAGGAGGCGCTCGGCACCACCCGCAAGACCGCCATCCCGCTGCTGGAGCACCTCGACCGCAGCGGCATCACCCAACGGTTCGGCGACAAGCGGCGGCTTGCGAGCCCAGCTTGAGGGCGCCCCGGCACTCCCACCGCCGCCGCGAGCGCCTCCCGCGCCCGACGGCCGGGTCCCGCCGAGGGCTTCGCGCCGGCCTTTCCGTTTCCGCCGCGGATTTGCCACCATAGACAGATGCAGAGCATGAGCACGACAGCCCCGGCCCCGGTGCGCGAGCGCGCGCCCGAGCAGGAGGACGTCGTCAAGCCGGACGTCCCGTGGATCGTGATCGTGTGGAACGATCCGATCAACCTGATGTCCTACGTGGTGTTCGTGTTTCAGAAGCTGTTCGGCTATCCCAAGGACAAAGCCACCAAGCTGATGCTGGACGTCCACCACAAGGGCAAGGCGGTGGTGTCGAGCGGCCCGCGCGAGAAGGCCGAGTACGACGTCTACCGGCTCCACAACCACGGGCTCTGGGCCACTATGCAAAAGGACCGCTGAGTGCCTGCGATCAAGCGCATCGGGCGGGACCGCCTCCGGGTCCGCCTGGGCGCCGAGGAGATCGCCATCCTTCGCGGCCTTCCCGACCAGCTCCGCTCTGTGCTCGCCCAACGCGAGGTCGATCCGGTCCTCGAGCGGCTCTTTCCTCCCGGCTACCTGGAGCCCGAGGATGCCGAGCGCGACACCGAGTACCGCCGGCTCGTCCACGACGACCTCCTCAACGAGAAGCTGGCCAACCTGGACGTGCTCACCAGCACGCTGGCGCGTGGCTCGATGAGCGTCCGGCGCTGGACCGTGGACCTCAGCGAGGAGGAGGCGCTGGCCTGGCTCGGCGTGCTGAACGACCTGCGCCTCGCGCTCGGGGTCCGTCTCGGCATCACCGAGGACTTCGACGGCGACGTGGACGAGTCCGACCCTCGCGCTGCGGGCCTCCACCTCCTCTCCTACCTCGGCTGGCTGGAGGAGCACCTGGTGAAGGCGCTCGCCTCGGCATGAGACCGCGGCTCGCGGCCCGCGGCGCGGGGATCACATGGCAGCGCCTGCAGCGCGTGCGGCCGCGGCTGGAGCGGCGTGGTCATACCAGCCCGGCACGGACCAGGGCGGCGACGGCCGCGATCGCGGCGAGCTCGACGAGCTGGTTGGCCGCGCCGAGGGTGTCGCCGGTGATGCCGCCGAGCCGGCGCCGGAACAGCTGCGCGCAGAGCAGGCAGCTCAGCAGGGCGGCGGCCAGCGGCACGACCGCCCAGACCTGGGCCGCCAGCACCATGGTGAGCACTACCACGAGGGCGGCGGCGAGGGCTCCTCGCGGGCTGAGTGGTCCGACCACGGCGGCGCCGAGCCGCGGCCGCACGGGCTCGCCCTCGACGGGGGGGGCGGCCTGCTCGATCCGGTCCTCGATCGTGGGCGCCGCGGCCACCGGGAGGAGCCGGGCCAGCAACAGGGTGGAGGCGCGCCCCAGCACGTGACCGCAGGCGACCGCGCGCGCGAAGGCCGCGAGCCCGAGGGGCAGGAGCAGGCTCGCCCGCAGGCCGAGCACCAAGATCAACGCGACCACGCCGTAGGTGCCGATGCGGCTGTCACGCATGATCTCGAGCCGCCGCGCAGGGGTCCATCCGCCCCACAGGCCGTCCGCCGTGTCGGCCAGACCATCCTCGTGCAGCGCCCCGGTCACGGCGATCATCGCGGCCAGCGCCGCCACGGTGCCAACGCCCTCGCCCCAGAGCGGCTCCAGCGCCGCCCTGACGCCGATGCCGATCCCGGCGACGACGGCGCCGACCAGCGGGAACAGGGCCGAGGCGCGACGCAGGTCGTCGGGACGGAACGCCACTGGAGGCAGCGGCAGCCTGGTCAGGAACTGCAGCGCCACCACGAGCAGGCGGAGCGGCTCGAGCATCGTTCGAGTGTGCACCGAGCCGAGCCCGCCAGTCCCTGGTACGCCCATCCCGGCCTACGACGCCGAGGCCGGGGCGGCCGCCAGCCCGGTGCAGCCGCGCAGCGCCTTCCACGACACGACCGCCTGGTCGGCCGCCGACCCGCTCAGCGGGATCGGGATACCGCCTGAGATCAGCGCCGGTGTCCAGCGGGCCTTGGTCACAGCGCGGGCGCGTACCGTCAGGTTCAGGACCCCGCTCCGGGCGGTGACCCCGCCCCCGGAGTAGAACACGAAGTTCCCGAGCCCGTAGTCCACGTAGGCGTTGCCCATGTAGCCGCCGCCGAGCAGGATGTGCGCGTGGGAGCCGACCACGATGTCGGCCCCGGCCTGGACCAGGCGGGGAGCGAGCTCCCGCTGGCGCTCGATCGGGCAGGCCGCGAGCTCTCTGCCCCAGTGCAGGTCGACCACTACGGTGTCAGCCTTGCGTCGCGCCGCCCGCACCGCGGCCAGCAGGCGGTCGACCTGGTAGGCGGAGGCGAGGCCGGGCTTGCCTTCGCCCGCGGTCCATGCCGCCGCGAGGTTGTCGTCGAGCACCTGGGTGGCGCCGATGACGGCGATCCGCTGGCCGTTGACCTTGGCCAGGTAAGGGCTGAATGCCTGGTCGGCGTCGCGCCCGATGCCGATCACCGGGAAATCGGCGGCGGCGGCCGCCTGCATGGAGTCGGCCAGCCCGGTCGAGCCGTAGTCCATGCCGTGGTTGTTGGCCATGGTCACGACATCGACCCCGGCTGCCCGCAGGGCGGTGAAGGCCACGGATGGCGCGCGGAAGGTGAACGACTTGTCCGCCGCGCTCCCGCGGGACGTGATCGCGGTCTCGAGGTTGACCACGGCCAGGTCAGCCTGGCGCAGGACGCTGGCGATCGGGCCGATGGCGGTCTCCGGATCGCGGCTGAGCCGCCGCTCGATGACGCCCTCGAAGTGCACGTCGCCACCGAACGCGATGGTCACCGCCGCGCCCCGCGCCTCGCCCGGCCTGGCCGGGGCGCTTGGCACGGAGGTGGTCGGCGCCGGCGGCGGCGCGCCCTTTGCCTGGGTGGTGTCCGCGCTGTCGGGGGCCGCCTGCTCGATCGTGCACGCGGCGAGTGTCACCGCGAGCAGTGCCGCCAGGACCGCGACCTCGAGGCGGCGATGACGGGCGAGGGCGGTCGGGCGGGTCACGGCGACTCCAAGCTCTTCAGTCGGGGGAGACTGCCAGCGCAATAGAGTTGCACGCCTGGCGCCGCCGTGACAGTCGGCCAGCCGATCGTGAGTGAATCGTCAGGGTACCGATGCGCTCGCGCAGCTCACCCCGAGAGGCGCGGCCCGCCCTCGCCGGGGACCGCACGAAGTTCCATACAGCTGTATTTAGCGACCAGGGCTGTGGCGCACCGGTGGGAGCGGTGACTCGTCCCCGGTCGGCCAGGCCGGGCCGGTGATCGCGCTCACCACGTCGTCGATCCCCTGGACGATCGCCGCCAGCCGGGGGGCGATCGCCCTGCGCCAGAGGCCCCACCTCCGGCGGGACCGCGCGCGGCGCGCCTCCTGGACCAGACGGCCGTGGTCGGCGTCCCGCCGGAGCTCCTCGATCCGCTGTCCCGCAGGATCCAACTGCAGGTCGTCGAAGCTCATGTCGTCCTCTCATCCATCGATCCTCAACACCATTAAACAGTTTATGCTGGTGTTCCCCTGGATGCAACCGCTAAACTCGGAATGATGGTGACAAGCTGCGGGCATGGCGCGGGCGTGGCCGAGGGAAGGCGGAGCAGCGACCATGGGGGTCGGCGACGACGACCGGAAGCGTTGATGACGGAAGGAGGTGACCAGATGACCGGCCAGGAGCAGACCCAGCGGGAACAGGAGGAGACCGTCCCCCGCGAGCTCGAGTCGATCCAGGCGCTCGTCAACACCGTTGACCTGGAGAGCGGCGAGGACGACCTGTTCAGCCCGGCAGCACTGCGGGACTGGCTGGTCGGGCGCGAGCTGCTCCTCGCCACGGCCAAGGTGACCCAGTCGGACCTGACGATGACGATCGAGCTGCGCGAGGCGCTGCGCGCGATGCTGCGGGTCAACGATGGCCACCCGATCGACCAGGAGGCCGTTGCGGTGGTGAACCGCATGTCGGATGAGCTACCGCTGCGGCTGCGCTTCTCCCCGGTCGGGGAGCCGGCCCTCGGCTCGAAGGGCGATGGCGTGCACGGGGCGCTGGCGACAGTGCTCGCCGGGGTCGCGGTGGCGGAGGCTCAGGGCACCTGGAGCCGGCTCAAGGTGTGCTCGTCCGACACCTGTCAGTGGGCCTTCTACGACCGCTCCAAGAACCGGTCGGGCCGCTGGTGCTCGATGCGGGTGTGCGGCAACCGCACCAAGACCCGCGCCTACCGCGCCCGGCGAACGGCGAGGCAGCGCGATGACGAGTGACCGCGAGCCTCACTCCACCTCGACGATCGCCTCGATCTCGACCGGCACGCCCAGCGGCAGCGAGGCCATGCCCACGGCCGAGCGGGCGTGCTTGCCGGCGTCACCCAAGACCTCGACGAGCAGCTCGCTGGCTCCGTTGACGACCTTGGGCTGATCGACGAAGTCGGGCTCGCTGGCGACGAAGCCGGTGAGCTTGACGATCCGACGGATGCGGGAGAGCTGTCCGAGCTCGGCCTTGAGGGCCGCGAGCACGTTGATCGCACAGCGCCGCGCGGCCTGCGCGCCATCCTCGACGCCGAGGCCGTTCGCGCCGAGCCGCCCTGTGTATGCGACCTTTCCGTCCACCGTGGGGATCTGGCCCGAGACGTAGACCATGCCGCCCGAGCGGACGGTCGGCACGTAGGCGGCCAGCGCCCTTGCCGCCTCCGGCAGGGCGATGCCGAGCTCCTCGAGACGTTGCTCCGGCGTTGCCATCTCCACTCCTTCGTGCTGAACGTTCGGACGACGACCCCTGGAAAGCCTATCGCCTGGCCGCCTCGGCGCCGAAGAACCGGCTGACGTCGTCGAGTGAGCGGGTGAGCGGGGCCGGCGGCAGGCTGGCGAGCAGGGTGCGCCCGTAGCGTGCGTCGGCCAGCCGCCGGTCGAGCACGGCCATCACCCCGCGGTCCGACTCCGACCGGATCAGGCGGCCGAGCGCCTGCTGCAGCGACACGGCGGCGCTCGGAAGCCACACCTGCGTGAACTTGGAGCCACCCCGCCGCTCGATGCGGCGACCGCGCTCCCCGAGCAGCGGGTCGTCGGGCCGGGGGAACGGCAGCCGGTCCAGCACCAGCAGCGAGAGCGCCTGCCCAGGGACGTCGACCCCCTCGAAGAAGGTCCTGGTGGCCACCAGCACGCTCGCGACCTGGTCGCGGAAGCGGGTGGCGAGCCGGGCCGGGGTGTCGTCGCCCTGGACCAGCAGCTCCCACTGGAGGTCGGCCAGGGCCGCGGCGAACGATTCCACCGCACGCCACGAGGTGCACAGCACCAGGGCGCGCCCCCGAGAGGCGTCGACCAGCGCGCGCAGCTCCCGCTCGGCCTTCCACCGCACGCCACGAGGTGCACAGCACCAGGGCGCGCCCCCCGGAGGCGTCGACCAGCGCGCGCAGCTCACGCTCGGCCGCCTGCTGGAAGCCCTCCCCCGTCGGGGACGGCGTTCGCCGCGGGACGTACAGCAGGGCGTTGCCGCGGAAGTCGAAGGGCGACTCCGCCACCACCTCCGCGGACTCCCCGACCCCCATGGCGGTCGCCGCCACGTCGAGCTTGCCCGCCACCGCCAGCGTCGCGGAGCACGCCACCACCACGCGCATCCGACCCCACAGCAGCTCCCGCAGGACCGGCCCGGGCTCCACCAGCGCCGAGCGAATCGTCCTGGCCCCGTCACGCCGCTCCTCCACCCAGACGGCGAGCTCGGCGTCCCCCGGTCCGGCGTGCTCGGTGCCCGCACCCGGCGCCGCCTCGGAGCCGCGGTCCAACTCGGGCTCACCGGCCGCCCCGGGCTCATGCCGCATCCCAGACGCCCCGGGCGTATGGGCGATCCCGGGCTCGCGGTCCGGCCCGGGACCGTCCGGCGGGCGCGCGGCTGTCGCCTTCTGGTCGCCACCCACCTCCGCGAGGCGGCCCAGGTCGCGGCGGAGGCCGGCCAGCCGGCGCCGCGCCGCGTGCATCCCGCCCTCGAGGTCCTCCGGCAGCGTCGCCACCTCCCGCAGCGCGCCGGCGGCGGCCTGAGCCTCGCGCGCCATCGGCTCCAGCGCCAGCGCCAGCTCGGCCGCGGCGCGGGAGCCGGGCAGGACCGGGCCCGGCCGGAGCCTGCTGGCGTGCTCCTCCCAGCGCGCCCGCAGCCGCCGCGCCCACTCAGAAGCGCCTCCGGACGCTTTGACCACCGCGTCCGCCGCGGCGCCGGCCCTGGTCACCCGTGTCCCCGTCACGGTCACGCCGTACAGGTCGGCAGCGTGGTCGACGAGCCGATGCGCCTCATCGACCACCAGCACGTCCACCTCGGGCAGCATCACCCCCGGCGCCTCCGTCAGCTGGCGCAGCTCCAGCTCGAGCAGGAGCAGGTGGTGGTTGGTGACCACCACGTCCACGTCGCGGGCCCGCTCCCCGGCCCGTTCCGCAAAGCAGCGACCGAAGAAGGAGCATCCCTTCTGACCTGGGCAGTCCTCCCCAGAGGTGGAGACCAGGTCCCAGACGTCGTCCCTGGTGCCGGGGGGCGCGTCGAGCCGGCTGCCTGTCTCCGTCTCGAACCCCCACTCGACCAGATCGAGCGCTGCCTCCTCCTGTGCGGTGGCGGCGAGCTGGGTGGCCGCCACCAGGGCATCCGCCTTGGCCAGGCAGAGATAGTTCCCCCTCCCCATGACGAGCGCGAAGGTGGTGTCGAAGGCATCCGCGAGGCGTGGCAGGTCGCGCTCGACGAGCTGGGACTGGAGCGCCTTGGTGGCGGTGGCGACGATCGCGCGACGGCCCGCCGCGACGATCGGGAGGAGGTAACCGAGTGATTTGCCAACGCCGGTCGGGGCATGCACCAGCAGCGGGGCCTCCCGTTCGATGGCCGTGGCGACGGCGGCGGCCATGTCACGCTGAGCGGCCCGTGGCGTGAGACCGGGCAGCGAACCGAAGGCGGCGTCGAGGTCCATGAGCGGACACTATCCAATCGCCGCGACACAACGCAGGCGCCGTCCACAGCCCCCCTTCCGGATGCAGAGGTGGGCGGACCTGCTCTAGCCTCGGGGGCGCCTCCTCCACGAGCACCTGCCCGATCGACGCCTGACGAGGTGATCCCCATGTCCAGCGTGGAACCCGTTGGCGATGATCGCCGCCGCGTGCTGGTGATCGGCGCCCATCCGGACGACATCGAGTTCGGCGCCGGTGGGACGATCGCCCGCTGGGTCGACGACGGCTGGGAGGCGCACTACGTGATCGTGACCTCCGGCCAGCGCGGCGTGCAGGACGCGAGGCAGGACGCCGAGGCCTTCGGCAGGCTCCGCGAGGAGGAGGCCAGGGCGGCGGCAAAGGTCTGCGGGGTCACCGACGTGACCTTTCTCGGCTACATGGACAGCGAGGTGGTCGACTCGCGCGAGCTGCGGCGCGACCTGTCACGCGAGTTCCGGCGCCACCGCCCCCACCGGCTGCTCACCATGAGCCCCGAGCAGGTCCTGAGCGACACCTTCATCAACCATCCCGACCACCGCACGGTCGCCCAGGCAACGCTCGACATGGTCCTCACCGGTGGCACGACCGCCGCGATCTTCCCGGAGCTGGACCTCGAGGAGGGCCTGCCGCCCTGGCGTGAGCTCGAGGACATCTGGCTGTTCGGGGCGGGCGGCGGCGGCGAGGCGGTCGACGTGACCTCCTACTTCGAGCGCAAGGTCGCCGCGCTCGAGGCGCACGCGAGCCAGATCGCCCAGATCCGCGGAGACATCCGCGAGCTCCTCGCCCGCCGCCTGCAGGCGATCGGCGCCCAGCACGGCTACACCTACGCCGAGTCGTTCCGGGTGATCAACCGCCGCCGCTGAACCCGCCGGCGCGACGCGATGCCGCCAGCCCGATCCGGGCGCCGACCCTCAGCGCTCGCCCTTGGGCCGCTTGAAGAAGGCGACGGTGCCACCGACCTCGGCCGTGTGCACGGCGACGAGCTCCCATCCATCCTCGCCCCAGGTATCGAGGATCTGCTTGGTGTTGTGCGGCAGCAATGGAACGGTCGCGTACTCCCAGGTGGTCATCCCAGATTCCTCTCGTGTCGCCGGGGGCTGTTGGCTGCCAGCAAGGCTCCACGGATGGCAGCCCCTCGGGCCACCGGAGCACGCCTGGGTTCCTCGGAACCGCCCAGAGGCCCAAGCGCGCGCGTGCCTTGCTTGCCGGGGGTCGGCACTAGGCTAACGCGTGCCGGGACCGGAAGGCACGCGGGGAGGAGGAACCGCTCCCGGGACCGGTCAGCCAGCGCGACGGGCGAGCAGCTGCCGCCGCTCGTACTCGTTCAGCCCACCCCAGATCCCGTGCGGCTCGCGGACCATCAGCGCGTACTCACGGCATTCGACCAGCACCGGACAGCTCCGGCAGATCGCCTTCGCCGCCGTCTCCCGCTCGAGCCGGATCTCCTTGCGCTCGAGGTGGTTGGGAGCGAAGAAGAGCTCGGACTGCGGCCCCTTGCACGCGGCGCGGTACTGCCAGCCGATGTGCAGGTCCCACGTCGAGATGCCGGTCCGAGCGGCGTGTTCCGCCGCAGTCGTGGTGCTGATGGTCGTAGCCATGGTGGTTCCTTCCCTCCCGGTCGCCGGGCAGTTGCTCCACCCGCTATGTAGGCGCAGCGTAACCCCCGGGATCGACAGCCTCAATCCCTCGGCCGTAACGCTTGTGTTGCGACCCTGGTATCTCATGCCGCAGGTCAACGGAGCATAAAGCGGACACCGCCCGCCGGCCGGGGCGGCCCTCCGATGACCCTCAGCGGCAGGGCCCGAGGCGGCCCGTGCGGTCAGCCCGCCCGGTCAATCCACGCGGCCGTCGCCGTCGGGTCCGCGGTCGTCGCTGGAGTCCGGCGGCCGTCGGGGCGCCCGGCCAGGAGCATCGCCCTCGAAGTCCGGCGGCGACGTAGGTATGGATGGAAGCGGCGCGGTGGAGGTCCCCGGCTCCATGTCCTTCGAGGCGGCGGCGCTCTCGTCCCGGGCACCAGCCGCCGGGGTCCTGACGCCGAGCGGCGGCGGCGTTGATCCGCCGTTGGGCGGCGCCGGCGGCTGGCCCATGCGACCGACGAAGTTGAGCAGCTCGATCGGGATCGGCATGACCAGCGTGGAGTTGCGCTCGGTCGCCACCTCGGCCACGGTCTGGAGGAAGCGGAGCTGCAGGGAGGAGGGGTTCTGCGCCATCACGTTGGCTGCCTCGGACAGCACGTGCGAGACAGTGAGCTCGGCGTCCGCCGTGATCTTGAGCGCCTTGGCGTCGCGCGCCGCCTCGGCCTCGTGCGCCATGGCCCGCTGCAGGTCCTCGGGCAGGTCCACGTCCTTGATCTCGACGGAGGTGACGCGCACGCCCCACGGCGCGGTCACGCCGGCGATCACGGCCGACAGCTCGGCGTTGATCTCCTCACGGCTGCTCAGCAGCTCGTCCATGGTCTTCCTGCCGAGGATCGCGCGCAGGTTGGTCTGCGCGGCCTGGCTGGTGGCGAAGAGGTAGTTCTGGATCTCCACCACGGCCCTGACCGGCTCGACCACCCGCGAGTAGACCACCGCGTCCACCCGCAGGGTCACGCTGTCACGGGTGATGACGTCCTGTGGTGGGACGTTCATGGCGACGGTCTGCAGGTTGACCTTTCGCATGCGGTCGATCCCGAACGGCAGCAGGAAGAAGATGCCCGGCCCCTTCGGCGACCTGAGCACGTTACCGAGCCGGAAGATCACCGCGCGTTCGTACTCCTGCAGGACGCGGACCATCGTGGCCAGCGCGACGACGACAAGGACCAGCAGGACGATAACGATGACGATGACGATGCCGCCCACTTGCGTCTCCTCGAGTCTCGCCCCCGCCCGGTGCCAGCGGGTCGTGTTGGGATAAGTGTCTCATGCGTGACTAGTCAGTACCGTTAAGCTCTGCGTTCGGCTCGGCTAGGCTCGCGGAGCCGGTCTGGCCGGCCGCAATCGCCTCCGCTCTGGGCGCACGGCGCCCGGGTCCTCCGCGCTGACCTGCAGGACGCCGTCGGCCACCGCGTCGACACTGACCCGCTGCCCTGTCGGCAGCAGGCCGCCGCCAGCCAGCTCGGCGCGCCAGACCGCGCCGTCGATCACCACGATCCCTCCAGGGTTGAGCACGCTGCGCACCAGACCGTGCGCGCCGACCAGCGCCTCGGTACCCATCGGCGCCCGCCGCTGCGACCGCAGCAGCACGGTCAAGATGACCACGAACCACACCAGCGACCAGAGCGTCCCGAGCACGGCCAACCGCCCGTCGACCCTGAGCAGCGGCGAGGGGCTGGAGAAGAGCCACCACGAGCCCGTTCCCGTGAGGGCGGCCGCGGCCAGGGTGAGCAGGCCAAGGCCACCACGGGCGGTGTCGGCGGTGAAGGCGACCATGCCCGCGGCCAGCGCGACCAGCGCGACCCAGTTGGTCGGCAGCACCACCAGCGAGTAGATCGCGAGCAGGGCCACGAGCAGGCCGGCGATGCCGGCCACGCCGAAGCCGGGCTGGAACCACTCGAAGGACAGGCATGCGGCCGCCGCAAGGATCAGCAGATAGGCGAGGGTTGGGTTGGCCAGGCCGTGGCGGACGCGGTCGAGCAGCGAGGGCGACAGGAAGCGGACCCGGAAGCCGGTCACCTCGAGGGTGCGGCCGTCGGCCGGCCGGCCGTCGAGCTGGCGCACGGCGTCGGGCAGGGACTCGGCCTGATAGTCGGCGAGCCGCAGGGCCTCGGCCCCGGCGCCGTCGACCGTGCCGCGCTCGATCGCGGCGGGCAGCCCGGCGTCCCGGAACAGCGCGGCCTCAGCGCCGTCATCCTGACCACGGCCCAGCTCCGCGGGGAGCGCCGGCCCGATGCGCGCCTGCCGGCTCACGGCCACCACGTCGGCCCCGGAGAGCAGGAACGCGTCCGCGCCGGCGGCCTGCGCGGCGCGCGGGCCGACCCACACGGCCACAGGCACCCTGGCCTCGGCGACCGCCCGGGCGACCTGGGCCGGGTCGACCCCGAGCCCGCCGAAGCCGTCGAGCTGGATCAGGAGCGCCTGCGCGCCACGGCGCTCGGCGCCGGCGAGGGCGCCGCGCAGGTCGCCGAGCGAGCTGCGGTCGAGCACGCCGGAGAGACCGAAGACCTCGACGGTCGGGCCAGAGCCGGCCTGGGCGGTGGCGGTCCCCGCGCCGGGTCGGGCCGCCGCGGCGGGCGCGCCGAGGCATGCCACCAGCGCGAGCAGCGCACCGAGGCAGAGAACGTGGATCAGGCGGAGGCGGTTCATGGCCGGGCCATTGTTCCCTCGCGCCACGGCAGCGACAAGCCCGCGAAGCGGATATGTGGAAAGCTCACGACCTGGGCACCTGGGGAGCCGACGGGGAG
>WNGB01010754.1_pt1 | contig 12633 bp, 7 predicted proteins | sample 5400681 | NCBI WGS metagenome assembly WNGB01 (sample SAMN13153367, study PRJNA577476) | soil metagenome | isolation source: 115 cm soil or saprolite under grassland replicate 2 | place: USA:California | collected 2016-06-15 | reverse complement strand
AAGCTCTGGGCCGGGCGCAAGGGTGTGCTGGCGGCCTGCGGGCGGCTGCGCCCGCACTACCACATCCAGGACGGCGTGGTGCCGCGATCACGCCTGACCGAGGTGCTGCGCTTCACCGAGGAGGTCGCGGCGCGCTACGACCTGATCATCGTCAACGTGTTCCACGCCGGCGACGGCAACCTGCACCCGCTGCTGCTGTTCGACGTGCGCGAGCCGGGGGTTCGCGAGCGCGCGATCGCCGCCAGCGAGGAGATCCTGCGCGCCTGCGTCGCCGCCGGCGGCACGATCAGCGGCGAGCATGGCATCGGCCTGGAGAAGCGCGATTACATGGGCTGGATTTTCTCCCAGCAGGACATCGCGGCCATGCTCCAGCTGCGCTGCGTCTTCGACCCGCTGAACGTAATGAATCCATGCAAGCAGCTGCCCACCGGCGCCTCGTGCGCCGACATCAAGATCGCCCGCGGCGCTGCGAAGGCGGTGGCGGCTGGAGCGTGGATATAGTTCATAGTTCTGAGTTTTGAGTTCTGAGTTTTAAGTTAGCGGTTGCTCAACTCAAAACTCAGAACTCAAAACTCAACACTTGCTTATGCGTGTAGTGATTTTTTCTGACGTCCACGGCAACGTCGTCGCGCTCGAGGCCGTGCTGGAGGCCATCCGCCGCGAGGCCGCGCCCGACGCGCTGTTCGTGGCCGGCGACCTGGCGCTGCTGGGGCCACGCCCGGCCGAGGCGCTGGCGCTGCTGCGCTCGCTCGACGGCGCGCGCTTCGTCAAGGGCAACACCGACCAATACCTGATCGACTACGCCGACGACGTGGAAGAGGTCGGCTTCGCCCGCGCGCGCCTCTCCGAAGAGGCGATCGCCTTTGTGCGCGACCTGCCATTCGAGCAGCGGCTGGAGGTCGCGCCCGGCCACGAGCTGCTGGTGGTCCACGCCAACCCGCTCGACCTGGAGCAGGCGATCAAGCCCGACAGCGCCGACGAGCTGATCCGGCCCTGGTTCGAGGGCGTGACGGCCGAGGTGGTCGTGTTCGGCCACTACCACGTGCCGTTCGTGCGCGCGCTCGACCAGTGGACGCTGGTGGACGTCGCCAGCGTCGGGTTGCCGCGCGACGGCGACCAGCGCGCCGTCTACGCGGTGCTGACCTGGGAGCGCGGCGGCTGGCGGATCGAGCATCGCCGCGTGCCGTTCGACATCGAGGCGGTCGCGCGCGACTACCACGCGGTCGGCTTCCCGGGCGCGGAGAAGGCCGCGCGGCGGCTGCTGAAGGCAACCTACGGCTAACAACGTAGGGACAGGAGTCACGCGGTGACACAGAGAAAGCGGATTTTTCGCTCTCATATCGTGGTATTTTTCGCCCGCAGGGCGAAAAATACCACGATATGAGAGCTTTGCCAATCCGTTCTGATCCGAATCATGCGCCAGCGCGTAAGTCCTAAAGGATTGTCATATGCCCAAAAAAAAGAAAAGCCATACCCCCACGCAGAGCGCGCCGGGTATGCCGCGGCAGCTTCAGGAAGGGCTGGACCAGGCCGACGCCCTCATGAGCCGTAACCGCTGGGTCGAGGCTCGCGGAATTCTTGAGCCGCTCAATCAGCGCTATCCGCACCGATATGACGTGCTGGCCGGCCTGTCGAACGTCTATCACGAGCTGCACGATTATCAGCGCTACCTGGAAGTCGCGGTGGAATTGGTCAGGCTCGCCCCGCGCGATCCAGATATCAGCCTGATGTTGGCCGGAGCATACCTCGTCAACGTCATGCCCATGCTGGCGCTGCGCACGTTCCGTCGAGTCATCGAGCGCTGGCCCGACTACCCCCGCGCCGACGAGATTCGCAAGGAGATTGTCCAGCTCGAAGGCCACATGGATTCCCTCCTGGCCGACCTGGGTCTCGCCGGCGAAGCGGGGTTTGAGGTTGCGGCGCTCCACGAAGAGGCCCGCTCTTTGATCGAGCAGGGGCGCTACGCCCAGGCTCGCCAGGTTGAGGAACAGTTGCTGCGCCGCCACCCCAATTTCGTACCGGCCCTGAATAATATCAGCCTCGCGTATGGCGTGGAGGGCCGGCTTGACCAGGCCATTGCTACGGCACAGCGAGTCCTGGAGATCGACCCCGACAACTATCACGCCCTGGGCAACCTCGCCCGCTACTTCTACCTGAGCGGGCGGGTGGACGAAGCGCGGCAGTGGGCCGACCGGCTGAAGCAGGGCTCGTCGAACGGGTTGGACGCCTGGGCTAAAAAGGCTGAGACGGCCAGCTTCCTGGGAGACGATCAGGCGGTGTTGGATGCCTTTCACGGCGCCGAGCAAGCCGGTCAATTGCAGCCACCGCTCGGCGCCCCGCTGATGTATCACTTTGCCGCCGTCGCCGCTATACGCCTGGGTCGCGACGACGAAGCCCACGGCTACTGGCGGCAGGCGCTCAAGATCTCGCCCGGCTTCCCGCTCGCGCAGGCGAACCTGGACGATCTCAAGAAGCCGGTCGGCGAGCGCCACGCGCCATGGGCCTTCCCCATTGGCGAGTGGATGACCCAGCGCGCGGTGCGTGACCTGGTCGCGCAGATCCAGCCCGCCACACGCCGTGGCGGCGATGCGGCGCTCACACAGGCGGCACGGCGCTACCTCAAGCAGCACCCCGAGATGGTTGAGCTGATACCCGTGCTGCTCGAGCGCGGCGATCCGCAGGGACGCGGGTACGCATTTCAGCTCGCTATGTCGGCCAAGACGCCCGAGCTGCTGGCGGCGCTGCGCGACTTCGCGCTGAGCCAGCGCGGTCCCGACTCATTGCGCAACCGCGCCGCGCAGGTTGCGCTCGAGGCCGGATTGCTCCCGCGCCGCGTGACCTTGTGGGTCGGCGGCGAATGGCGCGAGATCCTGCTGATGAGCTACACCTTGCATGAAGAGCCGACCATCGACCATGCGTCGAACGTCGGAAAACTGCTGGCCGAGGCCACGCTGGCGCTGCAGAGAAACCAGGCGAAGCAGGCCGAGACGCTCCTGGAAGAGGCGCGCGAGATCGAGCCGGACGCCCCCGATATCCTGAACAACCTTGCGGTAGCGTACGGGCAACAGCGGCGCAACAAAGAGGCTGACGCGCTGCTGCAGCAGATCGTCGAGCGTCACCCGGACTATGCGTTCACGCGCATCAGCCTGGCGCGCACCCACCTGCTGCGCGGCGAGATCGCGGAGGCGCGGGCGCTGCTCGACCCGATGCTTGAGTGGGAGCGCTTCCACGTCAACGAATTCGCGAACTTCTGCGCCGCCCAGGTCGAGCTCTTCGCGGCCGAGCGCAACCCCGAGGCCGCGCGCTCCTGGCTTGAGATGTGGGCCAGCGCCGAACCGGACGACCCGGCCATCGACGACTGGCGGCGGCGGCTGGACCGGCCCGGCTTGCGGGAGCGAATCTTTGGCAAGCGCACGTGAGTCTGGGATGAATGTAGCAGTCGGCTCCATTGTGGCGCGAACAATCGCCGAGCTCGCCGCCGCGCTGCGCGACGCCTCCGCGCGCGGCCGGCCGGTGGTCCCGTGGGGCGCCGGCACGCTCCAGCACCTGGGACGCCCACCCGCGCCCGAGGCGCTGGCGCTCCGCACGACCGCGCTGAGCCGGATCGTGGAGTACAACCCGGCCGACCTGACGATCACCGTCGAGGCCGGCGTGTCGCTCGGCGCGATCCAGGATGCCCTGCGGCCGCACGGCCAGTGGCTGCCGTGGGACCCGCCGGCGCCCGACGACGCGACGATCGGCGGACTGCTGGCGGCGGGCGCGAGCGGGCCGCTGCGGCTCGGCTACGGCACGCCGCGCGACTGGGCGCTGGGCATGCGCGTGGCGCTCGGCGATGGCCGGCTGGTCAAGAGCGGCGGCAAGGTCGTCAAGAACGTCGCCGGCTACGAGACCCACAAGCTGCACGTCGGCGCGCTCGGCACGCTCGGCGTGATCGCCGAGGTCACGCTCAAGGTGGCGCCGCTGCCCGAGCGGATCCGGTCGCTCGTGCTGGCCTGCCGGTCGCGCGAGGACGCGCTGGCCCTGGCCGAGCGGCTGCGCGAGCCGCCGCTGGCGCCGGTCAGCCTGGCACTGAGCAATAGCGCAGCCGACCAGCAGGGGCGCTGGCTCGTCGCCGCCCGGTTCTCCGGCGCGGCTGCGGCCGTCGAGCGGCAGCTGGGCATCGCCGTGGCACAGGCCAGCGGCGCGACGACCGTAGCGCAGAGTGCCGAGCAGAGCCAGGCGTTCTGGCAAAAGCTGGCCCGCTTTTCACGCCCAGACACGCTCCCCTCTCCCGCCCACGGAAGTGGGGCTGGGGGGGAGGCGCTGATTATCCGCGCCGGCACGCGGCCGGCCGCCCTACCCCACCTGCTGGAATCCCTGGAGCGCCACGCGCCGGCTGAAACGACGACGCGGGTCGCCGGCTACGGCGGCGTGGGGCTGGCCTATGCGCGCTGGTATCTGACTGCCGCGCGCTATGACTCCGCGATCACGGCGATCGCGGAGCTGCGCGCCGCGCTGGCTGCTGTGGGCGGCTACGCCGTGGTCGAGGATGCGCCGGCGGAGCTGCGCGTCCAGATTGACCTGTGGGGACCACCGCCGCCGGCGCTTGCGCTCATGCGCGCGCTTAAGGCGCAGTGGGACCCGCGGGGGGTGCTGAACCGCGGGCGCTATATCGTGTAGGCCACAGAGAACACAGAGGGACAAGAACCAGTACCTTTCGAATACCCCCACCATCACCATGCCGGGCGCCCACCGGGCAACACCAAGTAAGATCACGTGCTCTGGCGGCCTGCCGCCTTGGTGGCTCCGGCGCTGCCTTTGGCTGGACAGTGATTGAAGGCATTGGGAATAGAAGGTTGGTCGGGAATCTCTGTGCCTCTGTGATCTCTATGGCTAAAAAAGGACGTGCCGGGGCGCCGAGACGGCTACTGCTTGCCGCCGAACAGGCCGCCCAGGATGTTGCCGGCCTGGCCGGCGATGTCGTCGGTGGCGCCGCTGGCCAGGGCGCTGTCGACGAAGCCGGCCATCGACTCGGGCAGCTTGGACTTGAGGAAGTCGACCACCACCTGCGCCGCGGCGCGCGCCTGGTCGGCCGGGAGTCCGGTGCGTTCGCTGATCATCTTGACAAGCTCTTCCATGTTCGTTGCGCTCCTTCTTGCATGAACTACGTCGAGCCAGACCGCTCGACACAGCTCGCCACGCCTCACACCCTCAAGACGTCGTCAACATACCGCAACGGCTAAAGCCGCGCGGCTTGCGCCTCAACCCGGCGAGCCGGATCGGACACGATTGGTTGGTTGACCATCAACCCACCAGCATCACGTATAGCGACGCTGGCATGGTACTTGGCCGCAATATTACGGGCGGCATTGAGGTCGGCATGGAGTTCAAACCCACACGCACGACACACAAAACGGCCACGAGAACGGCGGTTGTTGCGGGCGGTATGCCCACAGCAGCTACAAGCTTGCGAGGTATGTCGCGGATCGACCGCAACCACCGTACAACCTCGTTCCTCGGCTTTGTACGCGATAAAGCCCTTGAGTTGCGCGAACGACCAGGCGTGAATACGGCGGCTCGTTGCCGGCTTCCGTCGAACCTTCGTGCGCTTCCTGATGTCCGTCAGGTTTTCAAGCACGATCGTTACGCCTGGCTCTGCCGACCCGGCGATCTGTTTACTCAGCCCGTGGTCACAGTCGCGCCGGAAGCGGGCTTGCTTGTGCCTGACTCGTTTCAAGTGCCGCCTGGCGCTTTTGGTGCCCTTCTTTTGCAGGGCGCGCTTGAGATGGAACAACCGACCCTCGATCGCTTTCCAGCGGCGCTGACCCAAAAAGCGATTGTTGCTCGTGACGGCGGGTCGCACGATACCCAGATCGACGCCGATAACCTGATCGGTTGAGGCAACATCAGGCGCGTCAATCGTGACAACGACATGCAGCCACCAGCGCCCGTCGCGGAAGATCAGATCGGCAGTATCAGTTGGATTGCCTGCGTATTTGGCGCTGTAGTCGGGAATACTGAACCGAATCGTCTGTCTGCCGCCCACCAGCGACATGCGTACCGTTTGACTTTCCCAGTCGACACGGTAGGTATGCACGTTGTAGCGCGGCGGGCAGCCGTCCGATCGGGGCAGCGTCACCTTCCGCCCTCGTTTCCGCAACGCAAACGCGCTTCTGAGGGCTTCGGCGGCTTTCGCGCGGGCGGTATTCGTGAGATTGCTGTTCAAAGCAGGCAGCGCGTCTCTGACGGGATAGTAGGCCAGAAAATGCAGTTTCGTCGCATTCGACACGCTGTTCGACCAACCCAAATCGACAAACTGATTAAAAGCCGCCGTGAACTGGCGGCTCGTTTCCGCGAGTGCATCCGCTTGGGCGGGCGACGGCGTCAGTTGTATGCGTATTGTGCGCCGCATAAGTATATTGTAATATACAACAGGAGTTTTTGCAAGAACGTGACTGTTTGGACTCCGGCAGCCACGCTGCCGCCTGGCCCATGCGCAGAAATATACGTACGTGGCGCCGCGCGGATGCCGGTCGCCGGTCTGATTGACAGCCGTGGGGGCACATGGTATCCTTACCACGGATTTGGTCGGTCCGCTCTGTCGATCGCGCTGGAGGTCTTCGCCGTGGTCTATCGTGTTGCCGCTCTGGTCGTCGAGGTTGGCTAGCAACAGATAGGATCAGTGCGCCCTTTTTCCAGACGATCGCGTGAATCAGAATCAGGCACGATCATTCGGCCGTGGGCGCAGGCGACTGCACCGCGGCTTTTTACATGTGAGGCAACCTTCGTAGCAACTTGACAATCTCGGCTGGGGTAGGGGTGTGGGGGCGGGGCTGGGTACCCAGCCCCGCCCCCACACCCCTACCCCACCACGAAATGACTGTGAAGCGAGAATTGAGCTGCACGAACCTCGCCTCAGGAGCGAAATCATGTCTATTCTCAACGTCAGCGGGCTGACCAAATACTACGGCGCCGAGCATATCTTTGGCGATATCATCTTCCAGGTCGCCAGGGGCGACAAGGTCGCGCTGGTCGGCGTCAACGGCGCCGGCAAGAGTACGCTGATGAAGATCGTCGCCGGCGTCGAGGAGCCGACCGGCGGCGGCGTGCACCTGGCGCGCGGGCGGACGGTGGCGTACCTGGCGCAGGAGGCTCAGTTCTCGGGCACGCGCACGCTGCTGGAGGAGATGCACGCCGCGCTCGACCACCTGCTCGCGCTGCAGGCCGAGATCAGCGCGATCGAGCACGCCCTGGCCGACACCGGCGCGCCTGACTGGGAGCAGCGCATGGAGCGCTACGGCGAGCTGACTCAGCGCTTCGAGCACGGCGGCGGCTACGAGATCGACCACCGGATCGATCGTACGCTGCACGGGCTCGGATTCACCGAGGAGCAGCGCCACCAGCCGGTCGCGCAGTTCAGCGGCGGACAGAAGACCCGCGCCGCCCTCGCCGCCGCGCTGCTCTCCGACCCCGACCTGCTGCTGCTCGACGAGCCGACCAACCACCTCGACCTGGCGGCGCTGGAGTGGCTCGAGCGCTTCCTGAAGGACTGGGATGGCACGCTGATCGTGATCTCGCACGACCGCTACTTCCTCGACAAGGTGACCAACCGCACGATCGAGATCGCGAACGGCAAGCTGGACGGCGACTACCCGGCGGCCTACAACCACTACCTCGAGCTGAAGGCCGAGAAGCTCGAGCTGCAGCTCAAGCAGTACCAGGCCCAGCAAGAGTATATCGCCAAGACCGAGGATTTCATCCGGCGCTTCAAGGCCGGACAGCGCACCAAGGAGGCCCGCGGTCGCGAGAAGATCCTCAATCGTCTCAAGTACGGCTACCAGGGCGCCAACGCTCAGTGGATCAACGAGCGCATCGACGCGCCCACCCAGCAGAAGAAGCTCGCCATGAACCTCGGCACGCAGGTGCGCAGCGGCGATCTGGTGCTGAAGCTCGACAAGCTGGTCGTCGGCTACCCTGGGGGCCAGGGGCCAGGGACCAGAGGCCAGGGGTGGGACGGCAACGGCTCCCGACCCCCGACCCCTGACCCCCAACCCCTGATCAAGTGCCCCGACCTGGAGATGCACCGCGGCCAGCGGGTGGCGCTGATGGGGCCGAACGGCAGCGGCAAGACCACGCTGCTGCGGACGATCGTCGGCGACCTGCCCCCGCTGCGCGGGCTGGCGCGGCTCGGCCACAAGGTCGCGATCAACTTCTACGCCCAGGCTCACGAGGGCCTGCAGATGAGCGCGACCGTGCTCGACGAGATCCGGCGGGTCCGGCCGCTGATCAAGGAGACCGAGGCGCGCACGCTGCTGGGGCGCTTCCTGTTCAGCGGCGACGACGTGTTCAAGCGCGTCGGCGACCTCTCGGGCGGCGAGCGCAGCCGCGTGGCGCTGGCGCAGCTCACGCTGATGGCCGGCAACCTGCTCGTTCTCGACGAGCCGACCAACCACCTCGACATCGGCGCGCGCGAGGCGCTGGAGATCGTGCTGAACGAGTACAACGGCTCGATCCTATTCGTCTCGCACGACCGCTACTTCATCGACGCGGTGGCCGACACGATCTGGATGGTGCAGGACGGCACGATCGCGGCGTTCGACGGGAACTACAGCGAGTACTCCGCGTTTCGTGAGGCCAGGGCGACCAAGGACGAAGGACGAAAGACGAAGGACGAGAGACGGGCGACGGCTGGGCCGGAGCGCCCGGGCGCTGACGATACTCGCCAGCCGAGCAACGGTCGTGCACATGCCGCAACCCCAAATCCCAAACCCCAAGACCCACATCCCGATCGGGAGGCACGCAAGCGCCAGCGCAGGCTGGCCGCGCTGGAGGAGGAGATCGCGATGCTCGAGGCCGAGCTGAAGCAGCTGACCGACGAGATGACCGCCGCCGGAATCGCGGGCGACGGCAGGCGCGTGAAAGCGCTGGAGCTGCAGTACGGCGAGGTGCAGGAGATGCTGAGCACGCGCTACGACGAGTGGGCCGCGGCGGCAGGGTGATGCGCCAGCTTGCCACACATTCACTAGCCGTTAGCATCCCGCAACCAAACGCCGCGTGGCGCCGACTACAATGAGTATGAACAGTCCCACTCTCGACGAGGAGCAGCGCGATGGAACGATCAAGTAAGCGCGCACCGGAGCAACGACGCTTCCTGGTCATCAACTACTGGATCGGCAGCCGCGACAATGGCTACCTCTACGGGCCGGTGCTGGTCTCGACATGCGACTACGAGCAGTTCCATCTCTGGGACGAGCCGGGCGCCGCGGTGCTTGAGGAAGACGAGTACGAGATCATCGAGCTCTACCCACACGGCCTCTCCTACGACCAGGCCGTGCGGCGGTTCGCCAAGGAGTTCCCGCCGGCGGTCGTCGGGCCGCCCTACTCGATCGAGTGGGCTGCTCTCGACGGCGTCTGCCTGCCTGAGCTGGCCGGACGATCGTGGGGGCGCCCTGTACTGGCCGCCTAGCGTATCGGTAGAGAATCCGCACCACAGCGACACGGAGCGCACTGAGATGCGGAAAAGAATACCCGACCCCGTGTCCTCCGTGCCTCCGTGGTGCATACGTTACTGCTGTTCTAGCGCGGGAGGTGTGTGATGCGCGAGCTTCTCGAACAACTAGGCATCCTGCCGAAGCGACCCCAGCCGATCCCCGTGCCGGCCGGAAAGCGCCGGCTGCCGCGCCGGTAAAGGTTGACAAGCGCCACAAACCGGCTTATCATTTCTTCCCGGGCCACGCCCTGCTTCGTCTGCCACGTACACAAAGGCCCGGCCACATGGCTTCTCGCCCCAAACAACGATCTTCGATCGCCCGCAGAGCGTTCCTGGCGGCGCTCATCAGCCTGCTCGTCCTGATCGGCGGACTGGCCGGGCTGGCCTGGTGGGCCTACGCTGCGCTCGATCCGCTGCTCGCGGCGCTGCTGGGCGCCCAGGCGTGGGCCGGCGCCCAGGACACCGCCCTGCGCCTGGCCCAAGACCTCGCGCTCTACGCCGGCGGCCTGCTGGTTGCCACGCTGCTGCTGGCCTGGCTGCTGGCGCGCTGGGCCGCCCGCCCGCTCGGCCAGCTCGTGGCCGTCGCCGGCGCGCTGGCCCAGGGCGACGACGGCCAGCAGCTGCCGCTGCGCGCCGCCGGCGAGGTCGGCCAGCTGGCCCGCAGCTTCGACGACCTCTCCCAGTCGCTCCAGCGCTCGTCGCACGAGCTGCACGAGCAGAATCGCGCGCTGGTCGACACGGTGCGCCAGCTCGAAGGGCTGCTGCGGATCGGGCGCGTGCTGAATGCCTCGCTCGACGCCGACCAGCTCATCCGGCGCTTCGCCGCCGCCCTGCGCGAGACTTTCGGCTACGAGTGCGGCGGCGTCGCGCTGATCGAGGGCGAGTCGCTGCTGTACCACTTCAGCGGCAGCACGGCCGGCAGCACCTTCGCCCCGGCTACACGCGCGCTCCTGAGCGGGGCCAGCGTCGCCGGGCGAGTGGCGCTCACCGGCAGTCTGCTTCGCGTCGACGACCTTCGCGAGGAGCCGTCGCTCGATCCGGCGCCGGGGCTGGCCGCGGCGCGCGCCGAGCTTGGCGCGCCGGTGCTCAGCGGCGGCCAGCTGCTGGCGGTGATCGTGCTCCAGAGCAGCCGCCCCGCCGCGTTCGGCGATGTCGACGAGCAGCAGGTCGCGACTCTCGCGGGGCCGCTTGCGGTTGCGCTGGCCAACTCGAACCTGTTCCAGGTCGAGCAGCTGCGCCGCCAGCTCGCCGAGGCGATCTACCGCGTCTCGCAGACGTTGAGCGCGGCGCTGGCGCCCGAGGGCGTGCCCGAGCTGATCCTCGACCAGCTCGCCCAGGTGCTGCCGTACGATCGTAGTGGCCTGCTGCTGATCGACGGCGACAGCCTGGAGATCGCCGCCACGCGTGGGTTCGGCGCGCAGGCCCCGCGCGCGCGCCTGCGGATCGAGGAGGCGCCGCTGATCGGCCAGATCGTCGAGCACGCCCGCCCGATCATCCTCGACGACGTGGAGCACGACTCGCGCTACCGCCGGATCGCCGGCGCCACGCCGGCGCGCAGCTGGCTTGGCGTCCCGCTGATGGGGCAAGGGCGCGTCTGTGGCGTCCTGATGCTGGAGAGCGACCAGCCGAATCACTACAGCGAAGAGGAGCTGCGCGCGATCGCCGCGCTCGGCAACCAGGCTGCGATCGCGATGGAGAACGCCCGCCTCTACGCCGAGGCTCAGGAGCGCACCCTGCAGCTCGAGGTCGTCACCCGCGTCACCCAGGAGGTCAGCACGCGCGACGTGAGCCGCGAGCTGCCCGGCATCCTGCGCACGATCATCCACCAGATCCGCCGCGTCGTGCCGTGCGACTATGCCGCGCTGGCGCTCTACGACGAGGATGACAACAGCTTCTGGTTCGAGACGGTCTACGACTTCGGTGTGCGCGACTGGGCCGAGCTGCCGCCCGGCAAGCGCGTCGCGGCCGAGAGCACCCCCTGGCAGACGGCATGCCGCACAGGCACCACGCTGGTCCAGACCGAGCTGGTCCGCAGCACGTTCGCCTACGACCGCGGGCTGGCGGCCGGCGGCCTGCGCTCCGGCGTGGTCGTGCCGATCGTCGGGGCCAGCCGCGCGCTCGGCACGCTCGACTTCGCCAGCCGCGAGCCGGGCGCCTATGGGCCGACCCAGGTGGCCACGCTGCGCGAGCTCTCGCACTACCTCGGCACCGCGCTGCACAACGCCCGCCTGTCGCAGGAGCGCGAGGAGACCGCCGCCAAGCTCGCGCGCACCCAAGAGCACCTGAACCTGGTCGACAAGGTGCGCGCGGTCGGGCAGCTCGCCTCGGGCGTGGCGCACGACTTCAACAACCTGCTGGCCGGCATCCTCGGCAACGCCCAGCTGCTGCTCTACGAGATCCAGAGCGATGACCAGCGCGATATGCTGCGGGTGATCGAGCGAGCCGCCAAGGACGGCGCCGAGACGGTGCGGCGGCTGCAGGGGTTCGCCCGCATGGAGCAGGGCTCGCCGCTGACCGAGGTGCGGCTCGACATGCTGGCACGCGACGCGATCGACATCACCAGGCCGCGCTGGCGCGACGTGGCCCAGAGCCGTGGCGCGTCGATCGAGATTGTCAAGCAGCTCCAGCCGGTGACGCCGCTGGCCGGCCGGCCGGCCGAGCTGCGCGAGGTGCTGACCAACCTGATCATCAACGCGGTGGACGCCATGCCCAAGGGCGGCAAGATCACCGTGACGACCTACGACGAAAAGCTGGCCGGCGACGGCGCCGGCGCGGTGGTGGTCGAGGTGGCCGACACGGGCCTGGGCATGCCGCCGGAGGTGCGCGCGCGGATCTTCGATCCATTCTTCACGACCAAGGGCGAGCAAGGCACCGGGCTGGGCCTGGCGGTCTCGCTGGGCATCGTCCAGAGCCACGGCGGCCAGATCGAGGTCGAGAGCGAGGCCGGCCAGGGGACGCGCTTCGCCATCCGGCTGCCGGTCCGCACGGCCGACCAGGCCAGCCGCGCCGCCAGGGAGCGCAAGTCGGCCGCCGTGGAGCCGGGCCACATTCTGTTCGTCGAGAGCGAGGCGATGATCCGCGACGCGACGGTGCGCCTGCTGACCCGCTGGGGCCACCAGGTGGCGCAGGCCGCGGGCGGCAGCGAGGCGCTGTCGATGTTCGTG
>WNGB01010750.1_pt1 | contig 12634 bp, 12 predicted proteins | sample 5400681 | NCBI WGS metagenome assembly WNGB01 (sample SAMN13153367, study PRJNA577476) | soil metagenome | isolation source: 115 cm soil or saprolite under grassland replicate 2 | place: USA:California | collected 2016-06-15 | reverse complement strand
ATCACCTGTTGCTGCAGATGCAGGGGGTAATCGCCGAGTGCGAGCGTGCACACATCATGGAACGCAGCCGGCGCGGCACACGGCATAAAGCCAAACAGGGGCAGATCAGCGTGTGAGCAGGCGCCCCCTATGGCTATGTTTCTCAAAAAGGGATTGTCTCACTGTCTAACTTGTTGAGTTAACAATTTTTGTTCCAATGCCTTGGGATCCATCTGGAGCAATGTCCACCAATCATACGTGGGGAATTTCAACCCAAGTAGCTCATAGGGACACGCCCCTCTACGCTTGCCATGGCGAAGGGTGCGACAATGCCAATAGAGTCGTTTGAGGTCCAGCATATCCTGACTGATGTGACGATGCCGCGCTTGATGCATCCGCACGACACTATTGACACACTCGACGGCACTACTGGCCCGCACAACCCGACTCAATATGGCATCCACACGCGCATAGGCCGATTGCCACTCCGGGCACAGACGCTGACACACCACCTGCTCCAGGAGTGTCAGTTGGGCGAGGCGGGCGCGGTGTTGGTCAGACGCGTCCTCCGTGGCATCATTGAAGTACCACAAGCGGACGAGTGCCTCGCGTAAGAGTGGCTCCGCCACGGCTTGGGCCAGTTGCTCATGCCCCCAGTCAAGAGGGTGCAGTGTCCGCTGATCACACAGCAAGCGCCGCACTTTGCCCCACTCCGGCCCGGCAAGCAACCGCATGGCGTCGTCCAGTTGCCCTTGTACCCCCTGACGGTCGTTGAGCGTTCCCTGTGGCCCAAACAACACCAGAGCGGTCCCGATCTGTTGGGTGGCGGCTTCGGCTTGGACCGCCTCATCGAAGAGCCGTTCGGCCTTCCGCCACGCACACCACGCTTGTCTGGCCACGCCGCGCGTATCGTATCCACCCTTTTTGGTATGTTGTACTTTGGATTCGGCCTTGGCTGCGGCTTCTAAGACTCGCTCAGCTTGCCTCCACTTGTGGTGCAGAACGCGCTGGATCTCGTGCTGGGTATGAAAGACGTCAAGACCCATCGCGAGAGGTCTCGCGGTGGCTTCCTCGTGGGCCTCGCCCTCCGCTTTGCGCGCCTCCTGGGCTCACTTCACACCCCGCTCAAGCTCCTTACCCGCATCTGCGATGACACGCTCCACACACGACCAATGCGCGAGCAGCTTGCACCAACTCTCTCCAGAACGATCTGGACCACGCTGTCCTGCCACCCATGCCATACTGTGGGGTTCCACAGCCATCAAGATGGGCTCGCGATGGAGAAAGATTTCATCCAAACACAACACCAGGACCCACCGCTGACAGAGCTGATCAAGGAGGGCTAACAGGTCCCTGGCTTGGCGGCTCGATTGGGACACCCAGCGCCCCACGGTGGCCCGACTCGGTCCAGTCCCATTCGGGAGAAAAATGGCCAACAACGTGATGATCTGCCCCAGGCTCAATCCCATCGCGGAGCCCGTGGCCGCAAACGCCTGCTGTTTGGCCTCGGGTAGCTGCTCCACAGCCACCCAAGCCTCCCACAGCGCCTCGTTTTCCGCTCGCAGGCGCTCATTTTCGGCCCACAGCGCCTCGTAACGGCCCCCGCCAGCCTGCGCGTTGGTCACGGCGTGCGCGACGCGCTGGGCATGGTGGTAAATCGATGTGCGGCTGTAGCCGGTCTCGTGGGCACGCCGGGTGACGGCGCCCCAGCACCCACTGAGGACCGATGCAGCGTTGCCAATCCACACGTCAACCGCTACACGCAACATCGCAGTGAGCCTCCATGATCCAAGGGTGTCGGGCCCTGGTTCGATCCCTCAGAGGCTCACTCTCTCCATACTCACCAAATTGTCAACCTCAATTCCTGTCAAAAGACCCTCTCCTGAGACAATCCCGTTCCAGGGAGAATCTCCTGATGGCAGACACGGATCAGCAACAAATACGCCAGCACTGCAATGCCAAAGGAGTGCTCGATCCGTCCCTCCTCCCCACTCACCTGGTGTGCACCCAGTCCCAGGTCCGTCTTCAGTTCCCTATTGATTTCGAGCCGAATCCCTCGGACAACTTTCGCACGGAGGATTAACAACGGGTCTTGGACCCGTATCCGGACTTTCAGTCCATATGACTAACCCACCAGCTTGAGCTGGTGGGTGTTTAGTTGCTCTACGGGCCACCTGCGTTGATACGCACACACCACTTGGCTCGGCGTCCACTCGTCCAGATTGGTCACCAGGATTTTCGGATGTTTCGGGCCGACGTTTCGCCCTTTTTTCCTCAGGACCACCGTGACATCGCCGATGTGTCGCAGCGACAGGCGTTTGCGAAAAATCCAGCAGGTTTTGCAGCCGGGGGCTCCCGGAAGGCGGGGCACGCGGATACGCTGAAAATAGGTGCGCGGCACATGGGTCACCACATCTTGCAGTGCCGTGCCCTCGACGGTTTTCCAGGTGCGCGCCATGGCGAAGACCAAACCCCAGCGCCGCGTGGGATCATCGGCATCGCGTTGCCGCCCCATCTTCCTATTGTCCTGGGCGCCATAGGCCGCGTCGCCCTCGCCAATGACCCGTTGGGCCCAGGCAGGTGGGATAAAGTCGCCCACCATCGCGCGAAACAGGGCATGTTCCGGTTGATACTCCAGATGGCTTTTGGGCCGAATCAGCCGAAAGGCCACTGGCAAGCGATACTGATCCCAGTTGGCGATCAGCAGCGCAAAGCGCATGCCGAAAAACCAGGGGTGATGTTCACTTTTTCGACCTTTGTGGGCCAAGGGGTTCGTGGTCCCCCGTTTCGGCTTGTCCCTGCCGTCCCCCACGAGAGAGAGGACGCCGTTGCTGGGCGGCGGCAAGCTGTTGAAGGCTTCTTGGACCCACCACGCCACCAGCAGAGGCCCATGCCAATAGCTCGCCTTCACCAAGCGGCGGAAACGCCACGCCGTGATGGCCGCCGGGGTCCAGCGGGCAAGGTCTTCCCAGGTTTTCCGCCCTGGGTAAAGAGCTTGCATGAAGACCAGCCAACACAGGATGAGGCGATGGCGGCTTTGCCAGATGCCGGGCATCCCGCGCAATAGGATGGTGACAAAAAGGGGCAAGGAGGTGACCGCGACCCTAGCATGCTCTACCGTGCAAAGGGTAGAGGTGACCATATGTCAGGCATTCCTGATGTCCAATTCTAGCACATGCCCCTGTCGACGTTGATTTGTAAGGCGTCATGGGTTTAGGATGTCGTTTTTGAGTACTCACGGGTGATGCAGGAATTGGTAAAAGTCGTTTGGTGCAAATGCTGAAGGACCACGTGGCGCACGAACCTCATATGCGCTGGGAATGTCGGAGTTCAGAATACTATCAGAACACGGCACTCTTTCCTCTGGTTGATCTGTTTCAACGGCTGTGGCGGTTTGAAGCCCATGAGACTCCTAACGCGCAATGGGAGAAACTCCAACACACACTGAGCCAGTATAGACTGCCCTTAGAGGAGTCTGTGCAACTCTTTGCGCCTTTGCTCTCGGTGCCTATTCCTCCTAAGAATCATTATCCTCCGCTCAACCTCTCCCCACAACGCCAGAGACAAAAGACCCTGGAAGCGCTGGTAGCGATCCTCTTGGAACACGCTGAACGCCAACCAGTGCTGTTCATCCTCGAAGACTTGCATTGGACTGATCCTTCTACCCTAGAGTTCATTAACCTCCTCCTTGACCAGACACCCACCGCGTCCCTCTTGGTGCTGCTCACGTGTCGTCCGCATTTTCAACCTGCCTGGCATCACAGGTCGTATCTCACAGAGATCACGTTAAACCACTTATCCCATGCCCAGGTGGAACAGATTGTTACAGGCGTTACCCAAGGGAAAACCTTCCCTGCAGAGGTGCTCCAGCAGATCATTGCCAAGACAGATGGCGTGCCACTCTTTGTTGAGGAAATGACCAAAGCCATTCTTGAATCAGGACATCTGAAGGAAGTGAATGGACACTACGAACTCACAGGATCATTCTCCACGTTTGCGATTCCAGCCACGCTTCAAGACTCCCTGATGGCGAGACTCGACCGCCTGGTCAGTGCCAAAGGCATTGCCCAACTGGCGGCAGTCATTGGACGCCAATTTGCGTACAATTTACTCCTAGCGGTGTCGCAACTCGACGAAGCTACTTTGCAGCGGGAGTTGAGTCGACTGGTGGACGCCGAATTGGTGTATCAACGCGGTCTGCCACCCCAGGCGACCTACACGTTCAAGCATGCCCTGATCCAGGACGCGGCGTATCAATCACTCTTAAAAAGCACGCGCCAGCAGTATCATCAGCGTATTGCGGAGGTATTGGTGGAGCAGTTTGCCGAGACCGCTGAGGTACAACCAGAACTGCTCGCGCATCATTACACACAGGCGGGTCTCACCGAGCAGGCGGTGCTCTACTGGCAGCAGGCTGGCCAGCGGGCTCTCGAACGCTCGGCCATGCCGGAAGCGGTGGCGCACCTCACGCACGGGCTGGAGGTGCTCGACACCCTCCCAGACACCCCCGCGCGTGCCCAGCAGGAACTGGGTCTGCAGATCGCACTGGGCCCCGCATTGTTGAACATCAGGGGACACGTCCCTGAAGTGGAACGCGTCTATACTCGAGCACGCGCGCTCTGCCAGCAGGTGGGAGACACGCAGCAGCTCTTCCCGGTGCTGTGGGGGTTGCGGTATGTGCATCAGGTGCAGGGGCAGTCGCAGCGGGCATACGAGGTGGGAGAGGAACTCCTCGGCGTGGCCCGGCAGCTGCAAGACTCTGTCTTGTTCGTGGAGGCCCACCGGGCGCAGGGGAATGTCGCGTTTTGGCGGGGGGAGTTTGGCTTGGCCCAGGCCCATGTGCAGCACGCGCTGGCCCGGTATGACCCGCAGCAGATGCGGGACCACGTCGTGCGGTACGGCCAAAACCCTGGCGTCTTCTGCCGCCTCTTTGGTGCCGTGACCCTGTGGCTGCTGGGGTATCCGGACCAGGCGCGGCAGTGGAGCGAGGCCGCCCTCACGCACGCCCAGGAGCTCGGCCACGCCTTTACCCTGCAGCAAGCCCTGTGCTTCTCCGCGCTCCTCCACCTCTTGCGTCGCGAGGCGGCCGTGGCCCAGGAGCGGGCCGAGGCGCAACGGGCGCTGTGCACGGAGCAGGGGTTTGCGATGTACCTGGCGTGGGGCACGATCGAATGGGGCGCGGCATTAGCGGCCCAGGGAGCACGGGCGGAGGGCCTGGCCCAGATGCGCCAGGGGCTGGCCGCGTACCGGACCAGAGGTCGATTCCCGTGGCTGTTGTTCCTGGGCCTGCTGGCCGAGGCCTGTGGGCGGGCCGGACAGGTCGAGGAGGGGCTGCGGGCGCTGCACGAGGCGCTGGAGGCGATGCAGACCACGGAGGAACGCATGTATGAGGCCGAGCTACATCGGCTCAGGGGCGAGCTGCTGCTGCAACAGTCTGCAGCGCAGCCGGGGGAGGCGGAGCGAGTTTGCAGCAGGCCCTCGACATCGCCCGCCTCCAGCAGGCCAAATCCCTGGAGTTGCGGGCGGCTATGAGCCTGGCTCGACTGTGGCAACGGCAAGGCAAACACCAGGAAGCGCGTCAGGTGCTTGGGGACGTCTACGGCTGGTTCACCGAAGGATTTGACACCGCTGATTTACAGTATGCCAAGGCGTTGTTAGAGGCGTTAGAGGTGCGCGGCAACCAATTGTGCGAAACGGGCCACTGGGCTCCCTGACAAATAGGGTAGGGTGAGAGAGCGTGTCAATAAGAGCTGCAAAATCAATCATCGAGCTGTGAGAAATCTCCTGACAATACGCATTTACTCTATCTGTCAGGTACCCAATATCGAGACTTTATTTGGACTAAGCCATCGCTGTTTAACCCCTCTAAAACCACACAGGTTGAGTAGCGTGGCCCAAATCGCACAGTTGGTTGCCGTCTACCAAGAACAGCGTCGACGTATGTTGATCTCTAATGCCATCATAAGCTAAAAAAATATCTTATGTCTCTTGAGCTTTGGATAAATTCTGGTTATAGCTTTTCTGTGCTGAAGTAGCCGAATGTTCTCTTGTACGTTGTGACATGCTTCGTTCTAAGCCCCGGTTCTTCGCAGCCAGAACCGGGGTTTTCTTTTGTCTCCTGCCTCCTCACCTCAAAGCCGTATTACTTTTTCTTATTTGTTCCATAAAAAAGATTAGTTTGAGAAATGCTTGCGCCCCTCATATACTCTCTTTGCTCTTGCCGAGACCTCCGCTCCTCGGTTTCGAGCAAACCCCACGGCGCCCCGGTTCATTTCTGATAGCTGGTACGAGCGACGATTGGAACCGGGGCTTCGACTACAAAAGGATCACATTAACTTTCTTTGTTTCATCCATGAAAAAGATTTAATTGAGAAATTATTTTGTTCTCTTTATACTCACGATAGCTACTGTGCGCACGGTAACTTCCTCTTGACAGGCCCCGGTTTTCGCTCTCACGGGCCGGGGTCGTGTACCTCCAGCGTGCGGCTAATGCCCGCCGTATACAAATCGGGTAAAATCCCTCTCCTTCATCACCTGTGCGAGGGGATTTTGCCATGGTCTCCGATCCGTTTTTCTACCAACTGGGGCTGATCACCCTGGTGTGGCTGTGCCTCATGCTCCATTGGGTATGGCCCAGCGACGCCGCTGACGCGTGCACGACGACACCGGCGCCCCCACCCTCAAAGCCCAAGCGTGAGTCCAAACCTTTCGCGGGCCTCACTCAAAAGCCGCACTGTGACACCTGTGCGCGCGCCACCGACGCTCGCCCGCACGTCCTCTCAGCTCCGCCTCCGCGGCTCGTGCCCACGCGGGGGCGCCGCCGCCAGGTCGACACCTCGATGCACTTCCGCCCGAATCCGGACTGTCGGTACCAGGGCTGGGCGGGATGGGGGAATCTCCGCGCCAACGGCCATCCCAATGGGGGTCTCTGGCGCCAACTGCTGTGCATCGCCTGTCGCCGCTACTTCTTGGAGAGCCTCGGGACGCTCTTTCATGGTAAGTGCGCCCCCGTCGACCTCATCGTGCGTGTCATCGCGTGCCTAGCTGAGGGACTGGGCATCCGGGGCACGGCGCGGGTGTTCGGGGTCGATGCGAATACGGTGCTGCAGTGGCTGGTCGACGCGGCGGAGCAGCTCCAGGCCTTTTCGCGACACGTCCGGCACGACGTGCGCGCCCGGCAGGTCCAGCTCGATGAACTGTTTACCCTGCTCAGCGCGGTGAAGGACAGTGCAGTCAGCGAGGCCGAAGCCATCGAGCGCTTGGAGCGTTCGCCCCAGTGGGTCTGGGTGGCGATGGACCCGGAGAGCAAGCTATTGCTTGCCATCGACGTCGGCGACCGCACCTTCGCGATGGCGCAGCGCGTGGTCCATCAGGTGGTGCAGGTGTTGGCCCCCGACTGCGCCCCGCTGTTCCTCACCGATGGGTTCAGGGAGTATCTGACCGCCTTGCTGACCCACTATGGATACTGGGTGCAGCCCGCACGTCGGCAGGCACATGGCCCAGCTCCCAAACCCCGTTGGATGCCGTTGCCACAGCTGCTCTATGCGCAAGTGGTCAAGACCGTGCGCAGGCGTCGCCTGGTACGGGTGAGGCACCGCGTGGTGTTCGGCACCCTCGAGGCCGTCAATCAGATTCTGGCTCCGCTTGGCTGGCAGATCAACACGTCGTTCGTGGAGCGCCTCAACCTCAGCATCCGGCAGCATGTCGCTGCAGTGGGGCGGCGGGTCAACACCCTATGCAAGGGCGAAGATGGCTTACGGCAGCAGCTGGCTCTGTATCACGTGTACCATAATTTCTGCTTACCGCACGCCAGCGTACGCCACCCTCTGCTCCCGCCTGAGCCGACCAACGGCACGGGCACGGCCAAGCGCTGGCAGCCACGAACGCCCGCCATGGCGGCGGGACTGACCGACCATGTCTGGACCCTCCGCGAGGTGCTGCTGTTTCGCGTGCCGCCGTGGCCGCAACCAGTAGGGATGTGAGCAAGCCGGGGGGTGGGAAGCGGCACGGGAAGGTGGCCTGAGCGGACGACGTGCGTCCGCACGGCCGGCGTCGAGGGCGTCACCAGGGGTGAGAGGGCCACTGGGAGGCCATGATCGCCCTCTCATCTAGACCTTTTTGATCCTGTGACAGGCGACGGGTGAGTCTGTGGTCTTTATCCGCAGGGCTCAGGTACATATATGGACCCGCCCACGCTGTCAAGGGGCTCTCGAATGGAACAACACGCTTCGGGACAGATGCAGTCATATATCCGGCCTCTTGGTGAAGACCTTCCATGGTCTTCGGGCCCTGATGAAATCTGCGCTTCCTCGCCTGATCACGCCCTCGGCCTCACGGGCCCTGTACCTACGCAGGTTGTGAGGAAGCCGGTCTGACCTATCGTGTCATCACGATCACACCTCGCATGGTGCGGAAGGACTCCTCGCTCTGTCTGTCACGTCAAAGAACTGCTAAAATACTTGCCAACAACCCATTTGAGGCAGCTGATACGCGTGTCTGTTCCCCTGAGCTCGTGGCCAGCTGATCGTCCTGGTGGCTCGTTAATAGCGCCCAGACAATCCGGGCATGCTTGTTCGCCACCGCCACGGCCGTGCGGTTTTTGCCGCGGCGCTCGAGCAGTTGCCGAATCCACTGGCTTCGTCGGTCTGTCTTGAGCCCAACCCAGCGGGTCGTCGCCCGCGCTCCATGTCCCAGGAGCTTTCGTAGAGAGGTATCACCGCGTTTGCTGATGCCGAGCAAGCGCTCCGTCCCGCCGGTGGTATGCTGGCGCGGCACCAACCCCAGCCAGGCGGCAAACTGACGGCCGTTCTTAAACGCGCTGGCATCGCTGACCGCTGCCACCAGGGCTGTTGCCGTTCAGGGGCCAATACCCGGAATCGTCATCAGGCGCTGGCACTCGGCATGGGTGGCGGCCAGGGTGTCGAGTTTCTCCTGATCATAGGCGAGCTGTGCCTCCAGAGCGGCAAACTCCTCGACGAGCTTCCAGAACATTTCCTGACTGAGAGGCGTGAGTGTGGCCTTCTCGGACTCGAGCTTGTCGACCACCGTCTGACGAAACTTCGATACCCCTTTGGGGACCACAATGCCATATGCGTTCAGCAATCCGCGCACCTCATTCACCAGCGCCGTGCGGGCTCCTATCAGGCGTTCGCGCACACGGTGGAGGGCTTGGATATCTTGCTGGTCCAGTTCCTTGGTTGGCACAAAGCGCATGGTCGGTCGTGTCACCGCTTCGCTCATCCCTTCGGCGTCGCGCATAGCGTTTTTATTCGACTTGACGTAGGGTTTGACGAATTGGGGCGCCATGCGCTTGACTTCGTGACCATGTTCGCGAAAGCGTCGCGCCCAGTAATGGGCCCCGCCACAGGCTTCCATGCCGATGAGCACGGGGGGCAGTGTGGCGATAAAGGGTATCAGGGCATGGCGAGACAGGCGCTTGCGCAAGACGATCTTTCCCCTCTCATCCATTCCCACCACGTGCAACACGCGCTTTGCAATATCGATCCCGAGTACGCTCATCTCTGGTTTCATTGGACTCGCCTCCTGTGGCTACATGGGTTCACGGATTTTGAACTCATTGTGGCTCATCGAAGTCGATCCGCACAGGGGCGGGTCCATTTCATTACGACCCGACACGGCCTTGGCTTGACAGTGTCTAGAAAGACTTCTATGCTGTCGTATACCACGTGCTATGTGATGGCTAGAACATAGCGTAAGCGCGGGACGTAAGGACAACCATGATGGCTCGGTATACCCTGAATCTTCCGGTGCAACTCAAACAGGACGCCGAAACCTGGGCGGCGCAGCAGGGGGTCTCCCTCAACCAATTCATCCTCTGGGCCGTGGCCGAGAAGGTGGGCGCCCTGGGCCAGCGCCTTGACGATCCGGCCTTTCCGCATATCACCTACCGCCGTGGGGCGAGTGGTCAGCCCACGGCGGTCGTGCGCGGGACGAGCATTCGTGTGCAAACGCTCGTGGTGGCGGCTCAGACCTGGGGCCTAACTCCGGCACAGCTTGCCGCGGAGTATGATCTGCCCGTGACCCAGATTGAGGAGGCGCTGGCCTTCTCTGCCGCCCATCAGGGCGAGATCGACGCGGCGCTGGCGGCCGACGCGGCGCACGAGGCGGCAGCGCATGGCGCTCCCACAGCTGCACCTGGATGCTGATACGTCCATGAAGGCGCTGCACATGGCGTTAGTGGCCCGTGGGCACGATGTCACCCGCACGCCCACAGCGTGGATGACCCGCGATGCCTCGGATACGGAGCAACTGCTCGGCGCCACGGCGCGGGGCCGGATCTTGTTTACGTTCAACATACACGATTTCCCGGTGCTGGCGCAGCAGTACCCGCAGCATGGTGGCCTGGTGCTCGCCGCGCAGCAGAGCTGGAGCGTGTCGCAGCTCATCGCAGCGCTGGATGCCCTGCTCACAGAGACCGAGGCCGCCGACTGGCCGGGGCAGGTGCGCTGGCTGAATCAGTGGCGCCGGGTACGAACGTGAGGGCTGCCGAGAGCCACGCCATGCCTCCCCGTCCCAGTGATCCCGACGGCCTGGCCTGAGCCGGCGATCCTCACCGGCCACCTGGTCCCGTCGTCCCTCGTGTAGTATCACCAGGCGCTGCGGGTGCACCTGGCCTTTTGCAAGACACCGACGCAGGCTTTCCATGCCGCCACCCTTATGCGCTGGCGTACACACCTGGTTCGACTCGGCTCCCGCCCGCGAGCTGACGACGCGGCCTGGTGCGCGACTCCCTGCTCCCCACGCCGTCGAGCCCTGCCACGCTGGGGGCGCCTCGGGCGCCAGCCCATCCGGCCCCCGCCATGCGCATGTCCCCCAGGCACGGCGGGGCCAGGCCCGCTGCGCTGCGACAGCAGCCACACCCCCACTGCGGGCACAGCCCGCACACGCCCACTGGGCGCAGAGCACCCACATCCCACTGGCGGCGAGCAGCCGCCACAGCCCACTGGCCGCAACGCGGCCACCCCACCCCTACGCGAGCGGAGCCGCGTCACTACCAGGGGGCACCTGTAGTGACGCGGCGTAGCGGCTGGCTAACCCACGAACAACACAGGGCTTACGCGACCTAGAGGCATCTTTTTGCACATGACAGGTATGGTATGGACACCTGGAGCCACCGCAGCGGGGGCGTGGCCAGATTTCCGCTCTTGACACCGTAGCGGGGGCAACGATATATTCAGGTTATGCTGTCAGTGCGGAGTGGCACTGACCTCCCCGCTGGGGAGCAAAAGCCCCATCGCCTCTGGTCGAGTTCTCGGGCTCTCGACCCGCTGCGCACCCTGGTGCGCCCTGTGTCTCGCTGCCTCCACCGTGAGGCCCCACCGCTGAAACTGATGCCCCGTTGGTGTCAGTCTTCGTGTGCCGTATCCCTGGTTCCCATTGTGTTCCTGTGTCAGTCGCATGCGCTCGTGCTGCGTCCTGACATCCTGCGATGGTGCTGCAGCGCCCCATCGTGGTGTATCGCGTGCCGCTGCCTCCTGGCAGGGACGTCGTGCGATGTCGCCCTTCCAGGGATGGCGCAGGCCTTCAGCCGGTCTGCGTCCTGGCCGTGTCTGGCTGTTCTTCTCTAGACGTAGAGAGACGTGGCGCTCACGGGAGTACCACAATGCTTCCTCACTGAGAAAGGGTGCTGTGTGCCGTAACAGACAACAGACCTCCATGGACCTGCAACACCTCTGGTCCCTTGCGCAAGGTGCTGTCCCCCGCCACACCGTGGCGCGACATCACCGGGCCTATCCTAGTGCACTTCCTCAAGACCTGTTGTGTAAGAGCCTTTGCTGGGAGCGCCACGCTCCAGCGTGGCGCTCCCAGGATAATGCCCAAGAACTCCTGTGGAGATGCACTAGGGCTCGCAAGGTGCGTTCCCGCCCATCACAACCTCTGCTGCTTGCGAGTTGCAGAGCGGGCGATTAACACTAACCGCATGCCTATGGTGAACGCCGCTGCACCAGAAAGAGCAAGGAGTCTCTGCATGGCGACAACGTTTAACAAGATTATTCTCGTCGGGCATCTAAGTCGTGACCCGGAATTGCGCTCCACCGCCACGGGGACGGCCATGGCCACCTTTGGCCTGGCCACCAACCATCGGTATAAGGCCGGGGAGACCTGGCAGGAGGAGACCTGTTTTCTCGATGTCGTCTTCGGGCGCCAGGCGGAGGCCGTGGGCGACCATCTCCATAAGGGGAGCCAAGCGCTCGTGGAAGGGCGCGTGCGCCAGCATACCTGGGAGACGCCGGACGGCCAGAAGCGCCACAAACATGAGGTCGTGGCAGAGCGCGTGCCCTTCCTGGGCGTGCGCAGTCAAGAGACCGACGGCGCGCCGGTCGAGGCGGGTGCCTTGGTTGATATCGAGGAAGACCTCCCCGTTCTAACAGCGCCTCGGGGGCAGGGCTCCTGCCCCCCTCCTGTGCGGCTGTCAGTTACCCACAATTTTTGTTTTAGAGCCTCTTGGGGTATGCTGAGGACTTCATTCCTCTCTGACATCTCCAAGAGCAACCTGTGTCCACAGGAGTCGGGCATGCGTCATGTCGCCACCGCCACCAACTGGGCCGTGAGCGAATTGGCCGATGCGGAACGCGGCGACGAGCGACGCACCAAACGCCTGGGGGAACTCGCCAATGTCTTGGGGCAGCATCCC
>WNGB01024374.1_pt1 | contig 12644 bp, 9 predicted proteins | sample 5400681 | NCBI WGS metagenome assembly WNGB01 (sample SAMN13153367, study PRJNA577476) | soil metagenome | isolation source: 115 cm soil or saprolite under grassland replicate 2 | place: USA:California | collected 2016-06-15 | reverse complement strand
TCACCTGCTCCACCAACTGCGCCACCTTCACGTCGTAGAACTGCGGGTACCCGCCGTAGGGCTTGGTCTCCACGTTGTTCCACCACATGTACTCCTGCCCCTTGCTGAACAGCCAGGTCGACTTGTCCGCCATCGAACAGGTCTGGCAGGCAATACACCGGTTGATGTTGAACACAAACGTAAACTGCCACTTCGGATGCCGCTCCTCATAGGGATACAGCATCTTGCGGCCTAACTGCCAGTTATAGACTTCCGGCATGGTCCTTCCTCCTCTCGCAACCTGGTTAGACCTTGATCTTGATGCTCTCCCCCTTGAGCCACTTGAGCATCCACTCGTTCTCCTGGGACGGCGTAAAGCCGGTCCGCACCGGCTCCCACGGCCCGCGCGCCCCGATCCCGCCGTCCTCCGCCTTGGACATGCGGACCAACGTGGACTTCGGCGTCGTGTTGATCGCGTGGTTGTCGGGCTGGAACCCGAACTTGAAGTTGTGCGCTACCATGTTCTTGCCCGGCAGCGTGTCCAACTGGTGCATCGGCATCAGCCAGCTCCGCGTAATGCTCTGCTGCGCCCCGTACCGGAAGTTGCTCTGATAGCCCGTGTCCGCCGCGATCGCCCGCCCGTCCGGCCGCGTCTCATGGCCCTTCACCGACTTTGGCATCGCCACGAACGGCGCGTGCTTCATCATCACCACACTGTACGGGAAGGCCGGATTGTACTTGGCGCGGATCATCAGCCGGCTCACCTTGTAGAACGGATCGCTCGGCTTCCACCCGCGGTACGGCCGGTCCGCCGGGTTCGCGTCGACGTAGATGTAGTCGCCGTCGTTGATCCCCCGGTCCTTCGCCGCCTGCGGGTTCACGTGCATCTGGTGCTCGCCGATCCCCGGCGTCCGCTTGTCCATCCGGTACGCGTCGCCGAAGTTGGACTCGTACATCTGGATCCAGTCGTTGACCGACCACTGGCTGTGCACCCGGTGCCGGGTCTTCGGGGTCACGCAGTAGAACTGATACCCCTTCTCCCACAACGGGTTCACGTGCCGCTTGGCCTCGTTCCACGGCAGCTTCGTGTTGCGCACATGGCGGTCGTCATGGTGCATGGCCGTGATCGGAATCCCGTAGTCATCCGGCCGCACGAACGGATTGCTGCTGACGATGACGTTGGGCAGGTACGGCGTGCCCTCCGGGTCCTCCCGGTGCACGATAAAGTTCTCGCCGTACTCGATCGCCTCCGGCTCGATCCGGTAGTTCTCGAACCGCCCGGTCCGCGTCCACATGGGCTTCGATTCGTTGACCGAATCCCAGAACGGCATACGCGGGTAAGTCCGGGTCATCACGAACCAGCCCTTCTCCGCCTGGATCAGCGTCTTCGCGTTGTAACCATACAACGTCGCCGACGCGTCCTGAATGCGCTGCAGGTAGATGTCTACCCGATTCTCGTTCACGAACTTCCAGTGGTCGTTGAACCGCTTATCACCCGTCATCTCCGTCCACTTCGCGGAGACGATGGCGTAACAGTCCAGGTCGTTGCGGGTGTCGTACAAGGGCCTGATCCCGCCCTTCCACACCTGCCACCACGGATTCGACACGGTCGCCGTGCACTCCGGATAGGTGAACTCCATCCAGGAATTGATCGCAAAGGCCGTATCCGCATAGTTCACGCCGGACGTCATCTCCAGGTCCTGGACCGTGATCATCTCCACGTTCGGGTCCACGTTCTTGACCATGTCGTAGTGGTACTTGGAGTTGTTCAGCAAGTTCACGTTGACCGTATATTCGACCTTGGTCGGCGTCGGCATGTGCGTCTTGCCCGTGAAGACCTTGCGCCCGTACTTTGGCGTGTTCACGATCAGCGCCCGGTCCCCATGGTTCCAGTACGCCGGCTCCTCGCCATAGGCGTAGTACTTGACCTTGACCTCCTTGCCGTGCGCGTTCGGATCCACAGTCTGGGCGAAGCAGTCCTCCGCGCCCCAGGCCCCGATGCCAGCCCCGGACCACGGCGTCCCCTGCGGGATCCCCGTCTTGTAGTTGCCGGCCCAGGTGTGCTGCCCGGTCCCGAACTTGCCCATATTACCGGTAACGATCAGGATCATCGCCGCGCCGCGCCCATTCGCTGTGCAGTGGAACCAGTGGGCCACGCCCTCACCGTTATGAATCGCCGCGGGCTTGATGGTCCCGCTGTCGCGCGCCCACCGCACGATCAGGTCCTTCGGCGTATTGGAGATCGCGTAAGTCGTGTCCAAGTCGAAGTCCTGCACGTGGATCTTGTACATCTGGAAGACCGGCATCACGTCCACTTCCTTGCCGTCCAGTAGCTTGACCCGATACGTGCCTTCCAGCGCCGGATCGAGCCCGGCCTTCACCATATGGATGCCGACCTGCTCCCGGTTCATCGGGATCGGCGCTTTCTTCGCCGGGTCCCACACCATGAAGTCGCCCATCCGCTCCCGGTCCGCGTCCTTGATCGCCTGGACCTTAGCCGTGTAGGCCTTGGACAGGTCAGCCAGCTTGTAGTCCTTGATCACATCGCGCGGATCCAGGTACAGGAGCGTGTCCGTGCGGACCAGGATCGGCATGTCCGTGTACTGCTTGCAGAAGTCCGCATCGTACAGGTTCTCATCAAAGAGGATCTTGATGGTCCCCAGGAAGAGCGCCCCATCACCGCCAGGCCGGACCGGTACCCAGTAGTCGGACTTCGTGGCCGGCGGGTTGTACTCCGGACAGATCGCCACGATACGGCCACCGCGCTCCATGCACTCAATGAACCAGTGCGCCTCGGGCATCTTGTGTTCGACGAAGTTCTTGCCCCACTGCGTGTGCAGCTTGCTGAAGCGCTGGTCGCTCAGGTCAATGTCCGACGTTTGCACGCCGCACCAGTATGGGTGCGCGGGGTTCTGATCCCCGTGCCACGTGTAGCTCGACCAGGTCCGGCCGCCCTGCGCCTTGTCCGGCCCCACCTTGCGGATATAGGCGTCCAGCAGGCCCAGCATCGTGGACATGCGCCCGGTGCCGATCTTGCCGATGAGGCCCAGGAGCGCCATGCCTGGCCGATACTTGAAGGTCTTCGTGCCTGCCCCCTTGCACATCTCGATCATCTCCGACGGATAGCCCTGCTCGCGCAGGCGCCGCGCGCCCGCCTCACCCGAATACCGCTCGGCGATCTTGATCTGCGCCTTCGCCATATACGTGGCGATCGTGTCCCAGGACACCCGCAACATGTCGTCTTCGCCGCGGCTGTTGAACCGGTACTTGCTCTTGACATCAGGAGTCAGCTCCGGGCAGCCATCATCCACCCAGGCCTTCCACCCCTTGCGCAGCATCGGACCCTTCAGCCGGTACGGCCCGTACACCCGCCGGTGGAACGTGTACCCTTTCAGACACATGCGCGGGTTATGCGCAAACGTGCCGCGGTTGCCGTAGAGGTCCTCGTACGTCTGGTGATCGTAGTTCTGCTCGACCCGCATCACCACGCCGTTACGCACGAAGGCCCGCACGCGGCACGCGTGCGTGTCGTTCGGCGTGCAGACGTAGGTGAACGACGAGTCGTAGCGGTACTGGTCGTGATAGACACGCTCCCAGGACCGGTCCGGATACTCACCGAGGGGGTTGCCCACCTCGATGACCGGCTGCAGCGCGGTCAAGGCCAGTGCCTTGTCCGCGATCGCGAGCGCTACGATGGTACCCGCGCTCGCTTTCATGAACTGCCGTCTAGTTAAAAACATTGATGACCTCCTCCGTTGAAGGATTCTGCACTTTGAAGATGACCCGCGCCAATCATGAACCAACATGAACCACGATTGGCGCCTACTCCGTACGTGAAAATTCCCACCTCCTTCCCATCAAATTCGCAGCGAACCCATTGAATTCTGAGCATACCTACCGCTCTAGCCCATTTTAAGTAATCAATTCGTGTGCCTATCCACCTGAGTGGGCTACCCTTATACGGTAATATAAGATAACGTTTTGATTTTCTTGTCAAAATAATGGTCGTTCACCTTTACCCGACTCACGACCTACCAAAGAGGATGATCGCGGGTGCAAGTCATCACTTGCGATACATGACGAAACTGACTCGTAACTTCTTATGAAGTCTAAAGAAATTTCCCCTGCAGTGGTTACTTGCAATTCGCAAAACACCCCCAAATCAGACGGCAAGCGGGGTAGTTACGCGGTGATCTTGATCGAAGTAGTTACGAGATCAGGACAAAAGAAGGTTAAGAGAACTCCGTCCCTGGCATACAAAATGTCTTGGACGTCGAAAGAGAGGAGGCCGATCCGGCAAAGAAACAGGAACTAATGCCTAGGGTATAGATTGTACCATGGGTGTCCTCTTTGAGGTAGCGCTTCATGATTTGCTGGAAATGATTGTTTCGCTGCGGCTACAATGCCGTTTCCCCAATGAAGGAGCCCACCTTCCTGAAAGCTATGGTGCAGAAAGCTCAAGCCCGGCGGGTGCTGGAAATCGGTACGTTCGACGGCACCAGCGCCCTGGCGATGGCCGAGATGCTGCCAGACGACGGCACGGTGATCTCCTGCGAGATCAATCCCGGCTTGGCTAGTCTAGCCCGCAAGCGCTTCAGCCGCAGTCCGCACGGCCGTAAGATCGAAGTCCTCGTAGGACCGGCGTTGGAAACATTACGGGGGCTGACAGAACCGTTTGATCTCATTTTTATTGACGCCGACACCGACAACTACGTGCGCTACTATCATCGGACCATGGAACTGTTGGCACCAACAGGGATGCTCCTGCTCGACAATATGCGCGGCATCACCCTTGGCCCGGTGAATCATTCATGCGATCCTGCCGTTGGAGCCATTATGGAACTCGGCCGGGTCATCGCTGACGATACGCGTGTCATCGCCTCCTTTAAGGCTGTCCGTGACGGCGTCCTGGTCATCACCATGGCGCCTGACGACCCGTAGAAGCCTTACCCTTCCCTATTCGGAATCCTTGAGGTAGCGTTTCATGATTTGCTGGAAATGCTGGCGCGGGACCCCGCTGTCCTGGGCCGCGCGCGTAACGTTCCCGCCGTGCGTGGCCAGTTTGTTTTTGATGTACCGAAGCGTGAAGGCTTCCAGCACCTTTTGCTTGGCCTCGGAATAAGGCAAATGCAGGTATTCCTCACCCGGCATCGAAGGAGAACCGGGCTGCTCTCCTGAGATCACCCGAACAGAGCATCACGGCCCGTTCGATGACGTTGCGCAGCTCACGGATGTTGCCCGGCCACTTGTAGGCCACGAGGTCGGTCACCGCTGAGGGGTGCAGATCAGTGACGGGTTTCCCGAACTCCCGGGCGAACTGAGTCAGGAAGTGGCGGGCTAACAAGGGAATGTCCTCCGCCCGGTCCCGCAGAGGCGGCACTCGCAAGGTCACGACATTAAGCCGGTAGAAAAGATCCTTGCGAAATTCTCCCCGACTGACACGCTCTTCCAGATTTTGATTGCTCGCTGCGATGAATCGCACGTCGATCTTCTTGGACCGCGTCCCGCCGACCGGGCGCACCTCGCCATCCTCGATCACGCGCAACAGCCTGGCCTGGAGCGACAGCGGCAGGTCAGCGATCTCATCCAAGAACACGCTGCCGCCGTCAGCCAATTCCAGAAGACCCACCTTATCCACGACAGCACCCGTGAAGGACCCCTTGACGTGTCCGAAGAGCTCGCTCTCGATCATTCCTTCTGGGAACCGCGTGCAATCCACCAGTTGATACGGCTGCGCGCGCTCGGGGCTCAGATTGTGAATGGCGCGGGCCAGCAACTCCTTGCCGGTCCCGGTTTCCCCAACGATCAGGACGGTCGAGCGAACGGGAGCCACCTCTTGCACCATCCGCAACAGGGCTTGAAACGCCGGGCTAACGCCGAGCAGGGTCTCGAAGCCCTCCGGCCGAATAGCCATGCGGCGCAGAGCCCAGTTCTGATGCAGGATCTCGGACATGCGCATCGCTCGGTGAATCCTGGCGGCGAGCACTTGGGGATTGAAGGGCTTGGTGATGTAATCGAAGGCGCCGTGTCGAATCGCCTCGACGGCTGTGTCGATCGAGTTGAGGCCGCTGATCATGATGATCGGAATGAATTGGTTGAGTCCCTGCATCCGTTTCAGGAACTCGATGCCGCCGATGCCGGGCATCCGCACGTCGGCCAGGATCAGATGGACCTCTTTCTCATCCAGCACCTTGAGCGCCCCTTCGGCCCGGGCGACGACCGTGAAATCGAACTCCCGGTTTTCGTCGTCACCCAGCTCCTGCTCCAGCGAGCGAAGCAGAATTTCGGCGTCGGCCGCCTCATCGTCCACCAGGAGGATCCGGAACACCTGCTGCTTGCCTTCTTTCAAGATTCCGCCCTTTCGTGCCTCACCGACACCACGGAGAGCTCCCCGTACAGAGGGAGGGTAAAGAAGAACGTGGTCCCCTTTTCTGGCTCCGACTCGACCCACACCCGTCCCTGGTAGAGCTCGATGATCTTTTTGACAATGGCTAGCCCGATTCCGGTTCCTGGCACATCCTTGTGGCCCAGGCGCTCGAAGGGCTCGAAGATCCGCTCCCAGTCAGATGAGGGAATACCGATGCCGTTGTCCCGGACGAACAGCACAGTCTCGTTTGCCCGCTTCACCACACCGATCTCCACATCCGGTGGGCGCCCATCAACGGAGAACTTCAGCGCATTTCGGACCAGATTGTCCAGCACTTGAAAGAGGTGAACGCGGTTGCAGGCCAATTTCGGGAACCAATCCGCCACACGCACGCGCGCCCCCTGCCGTTCGATAAGTCCCTCGCAGCCCTTGACGACGTCACCAGCCACCTCAGCCGGATCGACAGCCGCAACCACTTCGGACACTGTCCCGATGCGGGCTAACTTCAGAACCTCTTCGATCCTGTTCATCAGTTGCTGGCCGGTTTCCCTGATCCAGCCCAGGTAGCGGTCTGCCTGCTCATCAAAGCGCCCTTTGTAATCCATGTGAAGCAGGGAGGCAAGCTCGGCCATCCGCCGGGCCGGGCCCTTCAGGTCGTGCGCCATGTTCACCGCGTAGCGTTCCAATTCCTCCAGACGATTCTGCAAACCCTCGCCCCGTTGCTGGGCGGCCTCGTAGAGGTGCGCGTTCAGGATGGCAATGGCCGCCTGGTCGGCAAACTGCTGCGAGAGACGGACATCCCAGTCCGTGAAGACTCGCTTCTCTCGCGTGGGTGCGAGCGCCAAGACTCCGAAGGCTCCTTTCGGCCCCATCAACGGTACGGCGAGGAGGCTCTTGCCCCCCAAGCGGTCCCGTATTTGCAACACCACTTCGGGTCTGGCCTCCAGATCATCCACGACTTGGGGGCTCCCCGTGGTCAGGGCCTGGAATGAGATCGGCGTTTCCTCACGAATCAAGACTGACCGGCAGAGCAAGTCGTGCCATTGACCCGATGCTGCACCCACCTTCCAGCACCCGATCGTCTCATCCCACAGCAGAACAAGACAGAGATCCACACTGAGCATGCTGCCTGCCGTCTCCACGATCCGTTTCAGCACGCCTTCAAGGCCGTCTGGCCCGATGGTACTGATGTCCTGCCCGATGGCCTGGAAGGCCTCCATCTGGCTGATGTGGCGGGAGATCCGCTCCTGCATTTCCTCCATCATCCTGGCGAGATGACCCAGCTCATCGGTTGAGAAGACCGGGATGCGGGCAACCGGCCGCCCGCTGCCGAACTCCTGCGCTGCTGCCGTCAGTGTCGCGAGAGGACCGGTAATAGTGCGGGCCAGCAAACGGCTGGCCAGCCACCACAGGAACAGGATGCCGATGACGACGCCAACAAGTCCATATTGTGTCAGCAATGCCAAGCGTTCCGCACGCGATCTCCGTTCGCTCAGATGCCGTTTCTCGATGTTCTTGAAATTCTGGAGATCCTCGCGAATCGCGATCAGCGCGTTCGGCCCCTCTCCGGACTCGATGTGCTCCAGTGCGAGTCTTAGGTCACCCAACCTGACCGCGTCGATGAGCCGCTTCTTTCTTTGAAGGAGAGCGCGCACCCTGGCTTCGATCTGGGAGATCCGTTGAAGCTGTTCAGGATCATCCAGCACCATCTGCTTGAGCTTGTTGATGGCGGGATCGAACGCCATTTCGGCAGTATAGAACGGCTCCAAGAATTTCTCCTTGCGAACCAGCACGAACCCTCTGAATCCGTCTTGGATATCCACAGCTATGGAGAGAATCGAACCCGTTTGGACCTGTATTTCCAACAGGCGGTCCACGTCTTCTTGAACAGCCAGCGATTGCCGAAGAGTGTTGAGATACAGCACCATCATCCCGACAACCGGCAGGACGATAAAGGCGAGGATCAAAATGAGCTTCCGATGGACTGACAGACGACTGAACGGCAGGGGAGCGCGCATATAGGCTTACTTGCCCTTGGGGACCTGGTTGATCTCGCACCAGTACTCATGCACGGCACGGGCGACTTCGACCAGGCGTTCGAAGTCGCCGGGCTTGGTGATACAACTGTTGGCTCTCAGCGCGTAGCTCTGGCTCAGGTCTTTGTCGAATTCCGAGGTTGTCAGAACCACAACCGGAATAGCAGCGAGGTCGGGGGTTGGCTTGACCCGGCGCAGGAACTCAAACCCGTCCACCCGCGGCATGTCCAGGTCCAGAACGATCACCGAGGGCAGGTCTTCCGGGTGCCGCTCTCGAAACTTCCCCTGCGCCTGCAGATAGTCCAGCGCCTCCTGGTCGTCGGTGACGGTCACGACCGGACTCTTGATGACCGCTCTTTTAAAGGCCAACTCGATCATCTCGCGATCAAGCGGATCGTCCTCGACAACTAGGATGGGCTTTCGTGGTGTCTCGACCATGATCACTCTGCCCTACAGTTCGTGATTGCAACAGGGCCTGAGCAGGCTCTGAAGCCACATCATACCATCGGGAACATGGGTGGAGGCAATGGGTGCCGCAGTGTGACCGATGAGGGCGTTAAGGAAGGGAAATTTAACCCGCGCGTCAGTCGAAGGACAAACCCTGGTGAAGCTCGTTGAGCAGGTGATTCAGGGCTTGGCATGTAAACCAAAGATTCCCGCGCTTGGTCTGGATATCGAAGCTCAGGGAGATGGTAGTCTGATCACCGAACCACTGGACGCTGGTAAGCACGCGGCGTTCGGCGGCCGGGGCAGGACCATATCGTCCTTCGATCCACTTCAGCAATCGGTCACGCTTCTCCTTCCCTTCGAAAACGTACTGCACGCTTTCCAGTTGCTCACCGACGAAGCGATACCGGATCTTGATGAAGGGGACTTGATCTAACGTGAGGGCCTCGCCGGGATTTTCGTAGACCTTTACCGAGCCGGCGAAATCGGTCCCGCCCAAATCCTCGACTAGCTTGAAGGATTGGTATTGGGCCAGAGGCGCGCCGCATCTGTGCCCATTGATGCCGTCCGGTTCGTCCTTGATCCTGGCGGCTTCGGCCGCAAGACCGAGCGCCAGGACGCCTGCAAGGGCCATGGCGCTTCCGATGAATACTGGTGATCTGCTCATCATGGACTCTGATGTCAAGCGACAAGACGATATACCACAGCAGCGTTCGCGTCAACGCGTGAAGAAGCAGGCCTGATTGAGGGAGAGAGGGCGGGGAATTTTTTTCTATTTACAACAGCGGCCGGGCCTTGTGCCGGTGAGCCATGGATCCTTGAGAGCCCGGGAGGCACAATCCTTCTGGCCGCGCACGACCGCCTTCCAATCCTGGTTCTCAGTCATGACCTCGGCGCCCAGCCCGCCGGAAGGCACGGTCTCGGAATTTCGCGTCCACTCCCACTCGCCCAGCAGATTACGGAGGCCCAGTTCTTTCTTCTGCTGCTCCTTGCAGGCCAACTCCCACTCCTCTGCCCAGCACAGCCGTTTGAAATTGTTGGAGCACATTTTTTCGACCTCAACCCAGTCGCCTCGACGCGTTTCGTTGATCTCGATGCAGAATCCCCCCAACCCCACGATGGAGCTGCCGATCGGCACCATGCCTTCCGGGCAGGACTCCGGTTTCCCCGGAGCAGGCTCCTTATAGACGGGTTCACGCTTTCTTGCCAGGGCGGCGAAGTCAATCTGGGGTTCTATGACCGACAGGGTGGCGGCAGTGGCTCCGATGGGCGTGGAGACCTCGATGGTGACCGAACCCAGCGGGACATTTTGATCCACCTCGATCGGAACCCCGACCGACGTGGCTTTGGGGGCGGTGCCTCCGAATTTAATCCCGTTCTGTTTCGTGGAAAACTTGGCGCCGACCAGGTTCGCGCCTTTGAAGTACACAACCGTCGTCGTGCCGGTCTGAATCGCCGGCGGAGACACCTCCGTGATTCGAGGCTTCATGGTTTCTCGCGTCCCGCGGGTGACGGAAAGGGTGGTGTCCAAGGCGCTGGTTTCGAACATCGACACGATGCCCTCGGCGTCTATCGAATACAACAACCGCCCGGCCTCGTCGTAGAAATCCTGGGGCTTGTCCATGGACGAGGCGGCGAGAGGATGCCCCGTATACATCACAACCCAGAGACACACCCCCAGCACGATAGCCTGTAAAATGCGTGCTGAAGTCACGGACATTCGTTTCCTCTCACTTGCAGCACCGACCCGAATAGACTTCTGCCTTCCAACCCGGAATGATGTGCCTGGCCTGACAGTCCGATTGGCCCAGCAGCACGTTTCGAATATCCTCGATGGCTTCCAGACTGAATGCGATCTGCATGCGGTCCAACGTCCCGGTCCATTCCCAGTCCCCGATCATGTTCTTTAACGGCAGCTTCCCGGCTGCCGCCTGCTCGCACGCCCGCTGCCATTCCGGAACCTGGCAGAGACGTTTCCCGCCGACGGCGCAGGCCTTTTCGGCCCTCCGAAAATCCCCGCTGAACGTTTGATCGATCTCTATACAAAAGCCGCCCCGCTCGGCAGCGACCCCTACCATCCCGTCAGGGCACGTCGAGGGAGCAATGGTCGCGACCTTCTGCCTGTCGGCAGCGGCCCGTGCATTGGAGCCGCTTCCGCCGAGTTGGAATTCCTTGATCGTGACGCTAGCCTTCGTGCTGCCGATGGGCGTGGTCACTTCAACCGTGACCACACCAGGCGGAACCGTCGCCGGCACATGGACCGGAAAGTCCAGCGCCTTGGGCTTCGCCGCGTAGGCGCCCACCTCGATTTCGGCCACGCCCATCTTCACAGTCGCGCCGATCAGGTTTTTCCCTTTGAGCTTCAGCACGGTGGAGCCGCCAGCCGGGATTGTCTCAGGTGTGACCTCAGTCACTTGAGGCTTCATCTGCTCTCGGGTCCCTCTGGTCACCGAGAGGGTCAGATCTGTGGGGCTGTTCTCGAACATCGAGACTACCCCATCGTCGTCGATCGTGTAGATCACGCGCCCCGCCTCATCTTTGTAAGATTCTTTTGCGCCTGCGGTTCCTTCGAACCCCAGCAGGACACAGAGAACCACCGTCAAGACGATGCCCCGCTTCTGTCGCATGACTCCGACGCTCCTTGGGCCTCCCTGCCTTTTCCCCTTTATCTTATCTTACCTTCCCAGGGCATGCAAAAGCACGAAGGGCGGGGTCCCCTTTCGAGAACCCCGCCCTTCGCTAGGTTTAAAGGGAGGGGCTACCGGCCTCCCTTCCTACCCATTACAGCCAGGTCACGCGCTCCGCCGGGCGGATGTAGATCGGCTCCTCGACCTGGATCCGCACCACCTCCTTGCCCGACTTGTTGAACGCCAGCACCGTGTCGTTGTACATCTCAAACTTCCGCCCGTGAATCTGGGTCTCAAACACCTTCGGCCCCGGAATCACGTCGTACCGGAAGATGATCTGCTGCGTCGTTCTCCAGAGTTGGAGGACCGCCAGCAGCTCCCGGCTCGGCACAATGTACCGGTCAATCGCGTTGTCCACCCCCGGCCCAAACATCTGCCGGATGTAGCCCCGCGGGGACCACCGCGGCGGGATGTAGAACCCATTGGGCTCCGTCCCCCACTGCGGGTACAGCGGCAACGCCACCTGCTCCACGCGAATCGCGTAGTACAGCGGGTGCCACCGGTCCTCCGCCCACAGGCCATCCTCCCCAATCTTATTGAGGCCCTGCAGCCGGATCTTCCCCACGCACGCCGCCATGCACCGCGTCTCCATCGGCTCGCCCCCCGTCAAGGGGTCTTTGCCTTCCACTCGGGGATAGCACGCAATGCACTTCTCACTCACCCGCGTCGTGCCCCGGTACATCGGCTTCTTGTACGGACACTGCTCCACGCACTTCTTGTACCCCCGGCACCGGTTCTGGTCGATCAGCACGATCCCGTCCTCCGGCCGCTTGTAGATGGCCTTCCGGGGACACGCCGCCAGACACCCCGGATACGTGCAGTGGTTGCAAATCCGCTGCAAGTAGAAGAAGAACGTCTCGTGCTCCGGCAGGCTTGAGCCTTGGGTCTTCCACGGCTCCGCCGCCGAGAAGCCCGACTTGTCGTTGCCGTCTACGATCGCCCGCATCGACGTCGCCGTGTCCTCGTAGATGTTCACGAACCGCCACTCTTGGTCCGTCGGGATGTACCCGATCGCCGCCTGCCCAATCTTGGCCCCGGCGTCGAAGATCGTGAACCCCTCGAACACCCCGTACGGCGCATGGTGCTTGCGGCCCACCCGGGTGTTCCACACCTGGCCCCCCGGATTCA
>WNGB01020775.1_pt1 | contig 12645 bp, 16 predicted proteins | sample 5400681 | NCBI WGS metagenome assembly WNGB01 (sample SAMN13153367, study PRJNA577476) | soil metagenome | isolation source: 115 cm soil or saprolite under grassland replicate 2 | place: USA:California | collected 2016-06-15 | reverse complement strand
ATCAGGCTTTCAACCAGGGAGCCACCATGAGCGACAAGTCGCCACGGCAGAGCATGTCCAAGAAGTCCGGCAAGTCCATCAAGGAGAAGCGCGCCGCGAAGCGCGACAAGGGCCACGTCGAGACCGTCACAGAGAAGATCCACCCGAAGAAGCGGTGACCCTCGACGACGAGACGATCCGGCGCGCGATCGAGCCCCGGGACGCGCGCGTGGTCAACCCCGCGATCCTGGCGTTCCAGGACCGGGAGGCGACCCCGCCGCACGCGCTCCGCTGAGGTGCTCAGCTGAGGTGTACGGCGGGTTCGGGTCGGCGTCGGGCCGGACTCACACCAGCTCTGGGATCCTCAGGTGCGCCAGGGCCAGGTCGAACTCGGCGACGTCGTCGACGTCCACGCCGGCCTCCCTGACACTGGAGTCACGGATCGCCCAGGCCTGGTCGCGGCTGGCCTCCATGGCGTCCCGGGTGTCCCAGGTCGTGGTGCCGCAGGCCCGGCCGCCCTCTCGGTCGAGCAGTAGGCTGGCGCTGCAGAAGCCGGCCAGCCGTTCGGCAGCCGGCAGCACCATCGTGCGATACACGTCGACGCTGCGGTCGATGTCGGCGTGCCCGGTGCGCAGCCAGGTTACCCGGCAGCACGCGCCGCTCATCGAGTCGTGGGCGCGGTGCATCACCGCGACCTCCCACTCCTCGACCGTCAGCGAGCCCTGCATGATCTCCCTGACCCGGTCCCGAAGCTCTGCCGCCTGCGAGTCGCTGGCCCGCATGGCCTCCTGGGTGGTCCACGAGCTGGTCGCGATGAGCCGGCCCGCGTCTCGGTCGACAAGGCACGACAGCCCCGTGCACCCGTCGATCTCCATCAGCGTCGGCATCGCCTCGTCGCGGACGAACCCGACGCCCACGTCGACCTGTGCCGGATCCCCCGTGATCGTGGTGGATCGCGCAAACATGCGGCCTCCTTCGAACGGGGCAGCGCCCCAGCGGCGCCGCCGGTCACTTCCCACGTTCCTCCCACCGGGCGCTCTACGCAATGGCCGCCGGGGATACCTCGACGACTCACTTCCAGGCGTCGGCGAGTAGCGCCCGGGTGTCCTGCAGCAGCTCGGGCAGGGTCCTGGTGCGGCCGATGATCGGCATGAAGTTCTGGTCGCCCGGCCAGCGGGGTACGACGTGCTGGTGCAGGTGGCCGGCGATGCCGGCGCCTGCGACGTACCCCTGGTTGATGCCGAGGTTGAAGCCGTGCGGCCCCGACACCGACCGGATCACGGCCATCGCGCGCTTGGTCAGCTCCCCGAGCTCGGCCGCCTCCGCCTCGGTGGTGTCGGTGTAGTCGGCGACATGGCGATAGGGGCAGACCATCAGGTGCCCGGGCGAGTAGGGGTACAGGTTGAGCACGGCGTACGCCGTCTCCCCGCGGTGTACGACGAGGCCCTCGGAGTCGTCGAGCGTCGGGACCCGGCAGAACGGGCACTCCCCCACCGAGTCGTCGGTCGGCTTGTCCTGGCCGCGGATGTAGACCATCCGGTGTGGTGTCCACAGTCGTTCGAGCCCGTCGGGCTCCCCCGCGCCGTCCTGTTTCATCGCCTCCACCTTATTGAGGTCGTGATGCCCAGGCGCGCCAGGGCGGGTCCTGGGCATCACGACTCAGACCTGGACCCGCGTCTCCACGGCCTCGACGACCCGGGCGATCGCGTCGTCGATCGGTACGCCGTTGTCCTGGCGGCCGTCGCGGTAGCGGAACGACACGGCGCCGGCCTCGACGTCGTTGTCGCCGGCGATGATCATGAACGGCACCTTCTGCAGCTGCGCATTGCGGATCTTCTTCTGCATCCGCTCGTCGGACTCGTCGACCTCGACCCGGATCCCCGCCGCCTTGAGCTTCTGTGCGACGTCGTACAGGTAGTCGACGTGGCGCTCGGCGATCGGGATCGCCTGCACCTGCACGGGCGCGAGCCAGGGCGGGAAGGCGCCGGCGTAGTGCTCGACGAGTACGCCGAAGAACCGCTCGATCGACCCGAACTTGGCGGAGTGGATCATCACCGGCTCCTGGCGCGAGCCGTCGGCCGCCTGGTACTCCAGCCCGAACCGCGCCGGCTGGTTGAAGTCGTACTGGATCGTCGACATCTGCCAGGTCCGGCCGATCGCGTCCTTGGCCTGCACCGAGATCTTCGGGCCGTAGAACGCCGCGCCGCCGGGGTCGGCGACCAGCTCGAGGCCCGACTCGGTGGCGACGTCCTCGAGGATCTTGGTCGCGGTCTTCCACTGCTCCTCGGTGCCGATGAACTTGTCGTTGTCCTCGTCGCGCGTGGACAGCTCGAGGTAGAAGTCGTCGAGCCCGAAGTCCTTGAGTACGCCGAGAACGAAGTCGAGCAGGTGCTTGATCTCCTCGGGCGCCTGGTCGGCGGTGCAGTACGAGTGCGAGTCGTCCTGGGTCAGGCCACGCACCCGAGTCAGGCCGTGCACCACGCCCGACTTCTCGTAGCGGTAGACCGTGCCGAACTCGAAGAGCCGCAGCGGCAGCTCGCGGTAGGACCGGCCACGCGCGGAGAAGATCAGGTTGTGCATCGGGCAGCTCATCGCCTTGAGCTGGTACTTCGCGCCCTCGAGCTCCATCGGCGGGAACATCGTGTCGGCGTAGTACGGCAGGTGGCCGGAGGTGTGGAACAGCCCGTCCTTGCTGATGTGCGGGGTGCCGACGTACGAGAAGCCCTCCTCGATGTGGCGCTGGCGGACGTAGTCCTCCATCACCCGCTTGATCACGCCACCCTTGGGGTGGAAGACCGGGAGGCCGGACCCCAGCTCGTCGGGGAAGCTGAACAGGTCGAGGTCGCGCCCGAGCTTGCGGTGGTCGCGCCGCTCGGCCTCCTCGATGCGGTGCAGGTGCTCCTCGAGCGCCTCCTTCGACTCCCAGGCGGTGCCGTAGATGCGCTGGAGCTGCTTGTTCTTCTCGTCGCCGCGCCAGTACGCCGCCGCGGACCGCATCAGCTTGAAGGCGGGGATCCGCTTGGTCGTCGGCAGGTGCGGACCTCGGCAGAGGTCCTTCCACGCCACCTCACCGTTGCGGTTGAGGTTGTCGTAGATGGTCAGCTCTCCGGCGCCGACCTCGGCCGAGGCGCCCTCGACACCATGGCCGTGCGCCTCGAGCTTCTCGAGACCACTCTTGAGCCCGATCAGCTCGAGCTTGTACGGCTCGTCGGCCAGCTCGACGCGGGCGTCGTCGTCGGTGGTGACCCGGCGGGAGAACCTCTGGCCCTCCTTGATGATCTTGCGCATCCGGGTCTCGATCTTGGCGAGGTCCTCGGGGTGGAACGGGGTCTCGACGTCGAAGTCGTAGTAGAAGCCGTTCTCGATCGGCGGGCCGATCCCGAGCTTGGCGTCGGGGAACAGCTCCTGCACCGCCTGCGCCATCACGTGCGCGGTCGAGTGCCGCAGGATGTCGTGACCGTCCTTGCTGTCGATCGCCACGCCCTCGACCTCGTCGCCGTCGACCAGCTCGTAGGCCAGGTCCTTCAGGCTCGCCCCCACCCGGGCGGCGATGACCGACGGGTCGTCGGCGTACAGCTCCCAGGCCTTGGTGCCCGTCGTGACCGTCCGCTCCTCACGCGCTCCGGCGTGGATGAGGGCGATCTTGATCTCGGACACGGGGACTCCTCTAGAGCGTGCACCTGAGACGTGCACATGAGTACGACGGGCTGGACGGCTCGATCGTATCCGCCACCCAACCCGTCGCGTTCACGGGTTTCGCCAGGTCGTCCCGGTCAGCGAGTCGCCTCGGCCAGCTTGGCCGCGAGCTCCGTCGTACTCACAGGGCGGGCGGGGCTGGTCCCCCAGTTGGCCGGGTCGACGATGTAGGGCAGGCCGTACGCCGGAGTGTCGGGCTGGTAGCGCCACCCCTCGGAGAGCGGGCCGGCGTCGACGACGTCGTACCCGAGCTCGTCGAACAACGCGGTCACCGCCTTCTTGGCGTCGGGATCGTCACCCGCGATCGCCAGCGCGCTGCGGTCGGGGTCGCCGATGGGGCGAGGCAGCGCCGCCAGATGCGCGTAGTTGATGTTGTTGAGGGCCTTGACCACGTGCGACTCCGGCAGGTGGGCCTGGAGCAGCTCGCTCGAGGTCGTCGTACCGTCGTCGAGCTCGGCGATGTGGCCGTCGCGCGCGGAGTAGTAGTTGTTGGTGTCGATGACCGTCTTGCCGCGCAGCGGCTCGACCGGGACCTGGCGGTAGTTCCTGAGCGGGATGGTCACCACGACCACGTCACCCGCCTCGGCGGCCCCGGCGGCGGTGGCCGCCCGCGCCTTCGGCCCGAGCTCGGCAACGAGGTCCGAGAGGGTCTCCGGCCCCCGGCTGTTGCTGAGGACTACGTCGTGCCCGGCCGCGATCGCGAGCCGCGCGACCGTGCTGCCGATGTGTCCACTTCCGATGAGTCCGATAGTCGTCATGCCCGACCCAACCGGAGGCGCCCTCCAATCATTCCGACCGGCGGAGCCGCCTGTGTTCAGCGCCCGGGCTGGGCACGCGCGGCCCGCTGTGCGGGGCGTGGCCCGTGCAGCACCGCGTGCAGGCCGGGCGCGAGGTGGCGAACCAATTCATCAGGCTTCATCGTCGCGACCGGCTCGATCTCGAGCACGTAGCGCGCGAAGACGACGCCGGCCAGCTGAGTGCCGAACGCCGCCGCCCGGGCCTCCGAGCGGGCACCCGGGAGGTGCTCGGCGACGCGATCGATCATCTCGTGCTGGAGCACCTCCCGAAGCAGCCTCGCCAGCTCCGGCTCCAGGATGGCGGCCCGCACCATGGTGCGCAGCGCGGCGCCGCTCTCGGGATCGTCCCAAGAGCGCAGGAGCGCGGATAGCAACCGTTCCGGCAGGTCGGCGGGGTCACCGGCCAGCGCCTTGGCCAAGATCTCCGGCGGGTTGGCCGACAGCGCGAGCACGGCCCCGAACAGGCCCTTCTTCGAGCCGAAGAAGTAGCTGATCAGGGCCGCGTCCACGCCGACCTCCGCCGCCACGGAACGCATGGTCACCGCCTGATAGCCATCGGCAAGGAACCGCCGTCGCGCGACCTCGAGGATCAGTGCGCGGGTCTCCGGCCGGCCGGGGCGCCGGCCACGCGGCGTACCCGGAGATTTATTCATCACGGTTGAAATCTACTCAGCCGAGCTGAGAGATTCAATTCATCGCGAATGAATTCTTACCGGAGGTCCCCATGACTACCGCTTCACCCACCGTCGTACGGCCACGGCTCGCGCCCCGCGCGACCCTGCCGGTCATCATGCTCTCGCTCGCTACGGTCGTGTCGGCCGTGGCTTCGCTTAACGTCGCGATCCCGTCGATCGCACGCGACACCCACGCCACCTCGACCCAGCTGTCGTGGATCATCGACTCCTATGCGCTGGTCTTCGCCGCGCTACTGCTCCTCGGCGGCGCCATCGGTGACCGCTACGGCCGTCGGCGGGCGCTGATCGCGGGACTCGTCCTCTTCGGTGGCGGTTCGATCGCCGCGATGACCGTGACCGAGCCGACCTGGCTGATCGCCATGCGCGGCGTCCTCGGCATGGGTGCCGCCCTGGTCATGCCGGCGACGTTGTCGACGATCACCAGCACGTTCCCACTGGAACAGAAGACCCGGGCGGTCGGCGCCTGGGCCGGTGTCGCGGGAGCGAGCGCCATCGTCGGGCTGTTGACGTCGGGCCTCCTGCTCGAGACCTGGTCGTGGCGATCGGTGTTCGGCCTGAACGTCGCCTTGGCAGTCGTCGCCCTGGTGGGAACCCTCCGATTCATCCCGGAGTCCGCCGACCCCGACGCACCACGGCTCGACTTCGTCGGCGCGATCATCACCGTCGCCGGGCTCGGCGTGCTGGTGTTCTCCGTGATCGAGGCGCCGACCGAGGGCTGGGCAAGCGTGCAGACGGTCGGCGGGATCGTGCTCGGGTTGCTGATCCTCGGGGCATTCGTCGGGTGGGAGCTGGGGCGGGCGAACCCGCTCATCGACCCACGCTTGTTCCGGCACCGCGGGTTCACCGCCGCCACGGTGTCCCTCACCGTGCAGTTCTTCGCATTCTTCGGCTTCGTGTTCATCCTGCTGCAGTACCTCCAGCAGGTGCGTGGCCACTCCCCGTTGATCGCAGCGCTGAGCCTGATCCCGATGGCGCTCACCATGATGCCCAGTGCCCGGGGTATCGCGCCCCGGCTGTCCGGACGCCTCGGGGTGATGAAGGTGTGCGCCCTCGGCCTCGTCCTGATCACCGCCGGCCTGCTGGTCCTGTCGCAGTTGGACGGTGAGAGCTCGTATGGGCTGCTGCTCTCCGGGCTGGTGCCGCTCGGCGCCGGCATGGGGCTGGCGATGACGCCGGCGACGGCATCGATCACGGACGCACTCCCGGTCGCAAAGCAGGGTGTCGGATCCGCGATGAACGACCTGGCCCGCGAGCTCGGCGGCGCCCTGGGGATCGCCGTACTCGGCAGCGTGCTGCAGTCGACGTACCGCAGCAACCTGAACCCGGCCGGTCTGCCGGAACCGCTTGCCGAGCAAGCGCGCTCGTCGCTCGCGCTCGCGTCGCGCATCGGCCCCTCAGTTGAGAGTCAGGCACAGCTGGCGTTCAGCGACGGCATGCAGGCGGCCCTCCTGGTCGCGGCCGCCGCCGTGGCGGTGTCCGCGCTGGTCGTGGTGGCCCTGCTGCGTCAGCCGGCTCCCGCGGTCGACGACCGCAGCTGAGCCGCGGACCTGGCAAGAGGCGGTCCGGCTGATGCCGGACCGCCTCTGTCTGGTGGGTCGCACCGATGACTGAACCACCACACGGACTGCCTCCCTTTACGTCCGCAAGCGTGGGCTCACTGCATATTCGCCGCCCTGCGCGGAACGGGAGTCAGGTCCCACCTGGGCCAAGCTCAACGCAGATCGAGTACGGTTCCAGTCGACGTGCCCCCTTCGACTTCGAGATGCCAACCGACCTTGAGCTGCGGCGCTTCGGTCTGGGGGAGGGCAATCCTCATTGCGAAGGTCTTCGTCTCCCCGGCCTTCATGACGGGCACGGCCTCGCAGTTCAGCAACAGGGTTTCCATTGCCACACCCCCAGCCCCCTGTGTGTACGAAGGGCACGGGTTCAGGGCGATGTCGGCGCCGGTTGGGTTGTGAAGCGCGATCACATAGTCGATCGTCGCGCCGGCTTGCGCAGTGTTCGGCCCTTGCCACTCGGCCTGGAGCTTGCTCAAGGCTCCGCCAGTTAACGGCTCGTCGGTCGCCTCGAAGTTCAGCAGTGAGGGTGGGCCACACGTGAGCGGGAGTTGCGCATCCAAACTCCTGGGCGTCTCTGTGCCAATCGACAGCTGCAGCGTCCGAGCGAGGTCCTTGGCCATCGGTTCGCACGCGGCTGGAGCACCAACCGCGACCAACGCATCGGCCCCGACCGCTAGCGGCACGTCTTGGTCGGCGAAGCGGCCGGGATCGACCGCCTGGGCACCGCTCGGGGCCACGGCGGTGATCTGCGGTGCTCCGCGCAGGACGCAGTCGGTCGTTGACGTGTTGGTGAGCGTGACCGACTTCGCGGCATTCCCGTGCCAGGCGCCCTGGCGACCAGCCGTGGCGCTGATGTCCCCGCCTGCGCAGGGGCGCCAGCGATGCCAGCTCGCGTTCGTCGGGTCAAACGGGACCCCTGGCTTGTCCACCCACGCCGCATCGGCCGGAACCGCTGTGGCCGTGGACGAGGGGGCCACCCCCTTCGGTGGGCTGGATGAGGAGAACATCACCAGTCCCCACACGGCAGCACCGGCAGTGGCGGCCACAAGAGTGAAGGCGCCGAGTCTACGGCGCCGCACGCGGACCCGAACGCGAGCAACAATCCGGTCGGCGCCGTCAGGCGGACCCGTCATGACGGGCATCTTCTGAGCCTGTCCGTGCAGCCAGTCGTCCAACTTCATCAGACTTCCCTCCCGCGGGACATCGGATTCTGCGCGCCCGGGTCAGAGCCCAGTCGCTCGCGCAAACCTGCAATAGCTTTGGCATGCTGACTCTTTACCGTGCCCACGACGCAGCCCATGCGCACGGCGGTCTCCGCCTCGGTGAGGCCTTCGAAATATCTCAGCGCGATCACTGCCCTGTGTCGCGGAGGGAGACCGCGCAGGGCGGGCTGAGTTTGCGCCAGTTGCTGACATTGAGGTTGAGGAGCACTCGTTGGGCGTAGGCGTGCGGAGCCTCGGTTCGGTCGAGTCGACGCCACCGACTCCCGACGCGAACCAGTGACTCCTGTACGAGATCCCACGCATCGTGAGGATTGCCGGTGATGAGAGTGGCGAGCCGTAGTAGGCGGGGTATCTCTCCCTCAACGAAGGCCTCGAAACCTTCGCCCCCATACCGCTCCGCCATATCCGAACCTCGATCCCTTCCTAGAGAACACGTTCGAGCGGCCAAAAAGGTTGCCCAACGCGCGCCGATCAGCGGCACTCGTCGGAGAACACGGCGGACAGGCTCAGCATGGGGCCTTGCGCGCAGTCGACGTCAACCGTGCGGGTCACGCCGTTTGCGGTGACCTCCACGTCTCCCCGGTACTGCTTGTGGCGCTTTGGCAAGATGCTGCTGGAGACGCAGTTCATCACGGCCCCGAGTACGACGCCTACCGCGCCCGCGTCCGCCGCTGGCTCTGACCCGCCGCTCTAGTCGGCGGAGTCGGTCAACCAGCCGCGCAGCAGCGCCAGGAAGTCGTCCGGACGCTCCAGGCTCGGCAGGTGCGCGGCGTCCGGCCACTCGACCAGGCTTGCGTCGGCCATGCCCTCCACGACGAGCCGGGCGGTGTCGTGGATCGCGTCGAGGTCGAGCCCGCCGAGCAGTACCAGCGTCGGCACCCGGATCTCGTCGAGCCGCTCCAGCGCCGGCGGGTCGAGCTCGTCTTCCTCGAGGTCGTCCCAGTCGGCCGTCAGCTCGAAGGCCCGGCGCTGCATCACGCAGACCAGCTCCCGCACGGCCGGGTCGACGGCGCCGGGTTCCCGTCGGGGACCGTCCACCCAAGCGGCGAGGTTGGCCTCGACCGCGGCGTCAAGGTCGTCGTCGGCCAGCGCCGCCCGCTCGGCCGCGAAGAACGATCCGAGCTCCGGTGTCAGCTCGGCGATGAGCGACCCACCGGGAGCCACGAGCAACAGCGACTCCACCAGCTCCGGCCTGGTCAGCGCCACCTCGACGGCCACCCCGGCCCCGAACGACGCACCGACCAGCCGGCACCGGTCGATGCCGAGCTGCGCCAAGGTCTCGAGTACGTCGTCGACCGGCGACAGCGCACCACCCGGCCGGTCCGCGGACTCGCCGTACCCACGCAGGTCCAGCCGGACCACATCGTGCTCGGCAGCCAGCCCGGACCACTGCGGCTCCCACATCCGGCGGTCGGCGACGCCGGCATGGATCAGGACGACCGGCAGACGTCCCCGCGGTCCGGCGCGGTCATAGGCGATGCCACTAGGTGTGTACGACGTTGTCGTCACGGAGCTCCTCTTCGATGCTGATGGGGGGTCATCGCCGAGCCAAGCAGCCACCGACGCCAACCGCCATCGAATATCGAGACCCTCATCGAGGTTGCGGCATGCTGGTGACCGGCCCAGCTCCGAGCAGGAGGACGCCATGAGCAAGGTGACCGACCCCGAACCGCCCCCGGACCTGGCGCGCCGCCTCGTGGACGCGAACGTCTACCTGACCCTGGCCACCGCGGACGACAGTGGCCGCCCGTGGGCCACGCCCGTCTGGTACGCCGCCCGCGACTGCGACGAGTTCGTCTGGGTGTCGCGGCCTGACGCCCGGCACTCGCTGAACATCGCCGCCCGACCCGAGGTCGGCATCGTCATCTTCGACTCCACCGTGCCCGTCGGCGGCGCCGCGGCCGTGTACGTCGAAGCCGAAGCCGAGCAGGTCGGCCCCGACGACCGCACGAACGCGCTGGCCATCTTCAATGGGCGCTCGGAAGCGCAAGAACTCAGGCAGTGGCTGGAGTCCGACGTCGTCGCACCGGCGCCGCACCGGCTCTATAGAGCGACGGCGAGACAGATCTACACCCTGGACGACAAGGACCGCCGGATTCCCGTCACCTGAAGGGTGCAGCGGAGCCGAGTCAGTCTCTGGGCACGAACTGCTGCACCAGGCCGGGGCTACGCACCCACAGCGAGCCGCCACCGACGGCGACATCGCGCCATGGACCTCCGGGCGGTTCGCCCTCGGGTGGCACCGGGCCGGGTATGGGCATCCGTCCGGTGATGTGCAGGGTCGCCGGGTCGATGCGGATGAGTTCGGAGGGGCTGTAGCGCACGGCCCACAGCGAACCGAAGCCGAGCACGAGGCGGGTGGGATCGGCGCCGTACACCGCCTCGGGCCCGGGGAGCCGGAGCTCGTGGATCACTTTCTCGCTGCCGACCGTGCCGACGTCGATGGCCACCACGTATCCGGTCGCCAGGTCCTCGTCGACGGGGCTGCCTTGCCCCATCGCGGCGTAGAGGGTGTGCCCGTCCTGGACCAGCGCCCCGCCCCCGCCTGCGCTGATGTGGGTATCGACCACGGAGACCGGCTTGCCGGTGACGGCGTCGAAACGGGTGTACCTACCACTCTCGAACACGTTGACGAAGAAGGTGTGCCCGTCTCCGGCCGTCCAGCCGCGCAGCCCCGACAGGTCGGGACGCGGCCTTGACCGCTTGAGCACCTGCCCGGTTCTCGCGTCGATCTCGGCCAGGCCGCGCTGGGCGAAGTCAGCCACCCAAACCTTGTCTCGGGCGACGTACGGGGCGAAGGGCGAGGACTGAGGTCCCGTTCCGGTCCTGATCAGCTTGACGTCGTGGGTGGTGAGGTCCAGACGAGTGACCAACCCCGGCATGACCGACGTGGTGTTGAACCAGATGGCGCCGGCTCCCACGGCGGGCCACTCGCCCGCGACCCCTGGGAAGCGGTGCAGGACCTTCCCTGAGGCCGGGTCGATCTGGTAGGTCGTGCCGGTCGGCTCATCGAACACGCCCAACGGTCGACTGCCGACCCACAACGATCCGTCGGCGAAGATCATGGTGCCGTGCTCGGGCACCCGGATGGTGCGGGCGAGTCGCCAGCCGTCGAGGATCCGCTGGCTGCCGACCGGTTCGACGGGCCCGCTACTCGGGGGCTGCTGGCTGCCGGTGTTGTCGCCGGCGGGGTCGCCTGGCCCCGCCGTACACCCGACCAACAGCGCCAGGCAGCCGGTCACGGCGACGGCGGTACGTCGGGACACGTGGACGCTCATGCTCCTACCTCCTGCGCGGGTTACCGGTGTTCCTAGGCGCTCAGCGCGTCGCAGAGTTGGGCGCGCTCGGTGACACTGTCAGGGCCGTCGTGCTCGACCAGGTGGCCCGCGGCGTCGAAGACCTGGCGGCCGGCGCCGCCGATGGCCACGCCGCCGTCGGGCAGCTTGGTCACCGCGTTCGTGCCGGTCGAGATCACCTCGCCGCTGAGCAGGTCGCGCTGGAACACCCGCAGGCTCCGGCTGTCCAGAGTTGCCCCGGTGAGTGGGTTGGTCCAGGAACCTGAAGCCAGGTCCCACCACTCCTCACGGATTGCGTTGCCCGACTGGTCGTAGAAGGTCGTGATGTTGCGGTCGACGTTGAACGTGCCGTAGACGACCCCGCCGTCCGGGCAGGGCACCCTCGGGTGAGTCACCAGGGACACCGAGTCCGTGGTGGGTTCCATCGCGGTGGCGGCAGGTACCGGTGCGAGCAGTGCCGCCGCGGGGAGGAGTGGGACAACCAGATAGATGAGACGCGGCATGACGGTTCCCTTCGTGCGGGGTGACGGCGACGTCTGTCGGCGCCCTCCTGAACTGGGTGCAGAGAGACCTGGACCTTTACCCGCCATCGGCTGGTCTGGACCACTGGCCGCCGCGGTAAAGGTTTCGACCGCGACAGGGCAGTTCTGTTGTGGAGGTGAACCCGGTGCCAGACGTCTCCCGGCCGACCATCATGGACGACATGGTGCGCGCGGATGCTCGTGACCGGGGAGGTCTCCGTGGGGTCTCGGGAGACGAGTTCCGCGACCTGTTCGAGACGACGTACCCACGGCTGGTGCGCACGCTGTGGTTCGTCGTCCACGACCATGAGCTCGCTCAGGAGATCGCCCAGGAGGCGTTCGTCGAGCTCCACCGCCAATGGTCGAAGGTGGGCAGCTACGACCGGCCCGAGCTATGGGTACGCCGGGTGGCAATGCGCAAGGCGCAGCGCGAGGCGGCCCGCACGGTACGACGGCTTCGGGCCGAGCGCGACAGCGTCGCCGACCTCGAGGCGTCCGCCCCCGAGCTGCCGGACCCGGCGCTTCGGGCGGCGATCCGCGCCCTGCCACCGCGGCAGCGGGCGGTGGTGGCGCTGTACTACCTGGAGGACCGACCTATGGTACAGGTGGCCGACCTGCTCGGCTGCAGCACCGCGACCGGTTTCGTGCACCTGCACCGGGCGCGGCACCGGTTGGCCGAGCTGCTTGCGGAGGAGGTGGACGACGATGTCCGTTGACGACCGGATCCGGGCCGGCATCAGCCTGATCGGTGACGAACTCCCCGCCGTCGACGCCCGCGAGGCCTACGACGTCATCATCGACGGCGTCGCGCGGCAGCGCCGGCACCGTCGCATCGCGGTCGCCGTGGCCGCGGCGGCCGTCGTGGCCGCCATCACCATG
>WNGB01016309.1_pt1 | contig 12645 bp, 6 predicted proteins | sample 5400681 | NCBI WGS metagenome assembly WNGB01 (sample SAMN13153367, study PRJNA577476) | soil metagenome | isolation source: 115 cm soil or saprolite under grassland replicate 2 | place: USA:California | collected 2016-06-15 | reverse complement strand
TCGCCAACGCGATGGCGATGAACTACGGCTTCGCCTTCCGGCTGTCCGCGTATGCGGGCTTGCGCGCGTTCCTGCAGAAGACGTTCGGGCCGGTGAACGCACAGCTGGTCGTGGACTCGCCGCACAACTCGATCTACGAGGAGGAGCTGGCGGGAGAGAAAGTGCTCGTCCACCGGCACAACGCGTCCCGTGCGTACCCGGCGGCGCGGATGACGGGACATCCGCTGTTCGGACGCATCGGTCAGCCGTTGCTGCTCCCGGGCACGCATCGCACGTCGTCCTACCTCTGCACGGCGGGCGATGCCGCACAGCTCAGCCTGTACTCCGCTTGTCACGGTGCCGGCACGACGGTCTCGGAGCTCCGCGCGAGCGGGCGCTCGAGCCGCGACCCGCAGAGGCGGCTGACGCTCCGGTTCCGCTATTCGGGCGCGCAGCCGACCGCGGTCGAGCAGCTCGACGACCACGGCGTGGACGAGGCGCTGCGGATTCTGACCAGCCACGGCATCGTGCGTCCGGTTGCGCGCCTCCGGCCGTTCGCGGTCCTGAACTAGGAGGCGGTCGGGGGATGGGGACCGAGCGGTGGAAAAGCAACTGGCTCGCGGTGAGCCCGCCCGGCGCCGTTGCCGTCGACCTCGGCCGCTCACGGGCGCGCCGCCACGCACGGACGCAAGAAGTCCGCACTCTGCCGGCCGGCACGCCGGTTGTTCTCTTCGCGTCGGCGCCCGGCGCCATCCGGCGTTGCAAAGCCTTCGCGGCGGCCTCGGGCGTCGCCTTGCAGGACGCGTACCTCGCCTTTCCGTCGGCGCAGGCACCTGCGTACCTCGTGGAAGACGATCCCGCACCGCTGCGGCTCTTCGTCAGGACGATCTTGGTCGCGCCGCCGCGCCGAGGCTTTGCCAGCCCGCTCGCGGCGGGGCTCGCCGTGGTCCGCGCCTTTCACCCCTGGCGGCTGCTTCGTTCCGTTGCGCCTGGTCGCGTCGTCGTCGGGCGACGCCGATGACGAGCGCGGTCGCAATGCTGCCCGGGTCGTCGGCGGCGCGATCGCCGCTGTCGCTGCGCGCGTACATCGAGGCATCCGGATTGCGCTCCGTCGTCATCGGGCCGTCGAAGGACCCGAACGCCAAGATCACGGTGCTGCTCGTGTCGCCGCAGGACGGGAACGCAGTTCTTGCGGTCAAGGCGCCGACCACGGATGCCGCCGCGCGTGCCCTCGAGCGTGAGGAGGACCTGCTCGTAGGCCTGTCGAAGCTCCGGTTGCCGGCGCTGGCGGACACGATTTCGCATGTCGTCGACGCGGTCGACTTCAACGGCCGCCGGGGCGTCGTCACGAACGCGCTGCACGGCACGGCGATGGCGACGACGTATCTGCGCTGGCGGCACACGGCCTCGCCCGGCCGGGTTGCCCGCGACTTCGATGCGGTTGCCCGCTGGCTCGGCGAGTTTCAGGCGGCGACGGCCACGGACGCTGCTCCCGTCGACCTGGACGGCGGCGTCCGCTCGCGACTGCGCATCCGCTTCGCCGCCGACGAGCAACTCGAAGACGATCTCGTTCGCCTGGAGGAGCTCTACGCGCGGCTAGGACAGCACAGCGTGCCGCGCACCGCAGTCCACGGCGACCTGTGGTTCGGGAACATCTTGCTCGACCGCGGCGAGATCACAGGCGTCGTCGACTGGGAGTGCGGTGCGGTCTCCGGTGAGCCGGTGCGCGATCTCGTGCGCTTCGCGCTCGTGTACTCGCTCTATCTCGACCGCCGCACCAGGCACGGACGCTCCGTCGCAGGCCATCCCGCCCTGCGCGCCGATCGTTGGGGCGCAGGCGTCGAGTACGCGCTCGAGGGCGAGGGATGGTATCCGGAGCTGGTCCGACAGTTCCTTTGCAGCGGCCTCGCCCGCCTTGGTGCATCGCCGTCGGCGTGGCGCGATGCCCTCCTCGCCGGGGTCGCGGAGGTCGCGGCCTTCACGGACGACGACGAGTTCGCGCGCCGCCACCTCGAGCTCTTTCGCCGGCTCGCCCGGGGCGGGCAGCCACCGCGGAAAGTCATAGAGGGGCGCGTTATATGACTGGGCCGATCGGCCGATTGACCTTCAGGGCGCGGAGGAGCACCATCCCGGAGAGCGCCCCGGCTGCGTGCGGCCCTTTCGCAGCTGGACGTTCTGCGCGGAGAGCACGTGCGGGAGGTCGAAGAGCTTGACGAATTCCCTACGGGGCAGGGACGACCTGGCGCTGCCGTCGCGCCGCGCCGCCGCGTGAGCTTTTCCCGCGCGCTCTGTTTTGGCCTGCTCCTCGTCTTTCTCCTCGTCCCGGCGGCGAGTGAGGCGGCGGGGACCGCCGACGAAATCCACTACACCTATACGAGCCCTACGTCGGTGTCGTTCGACTGGCGCGGGACCGCGACGGACCTCCGGTACGGGCTCACGACGAGCTACGGGAACACGGCGACGGCCCACGCGCCGACGACGACGCCGTTCTCCTCGGCCGGGCCGTACCAGCAGGCAGACCTCACGGGCCTCAGCGCCGGCACGACCTATCACTATTCGATCGGCGGCGGCGCCGACTACACGTTCTCGACCGTGCCGACCGGAGACTTCCGCTTCGACGTGATCGCAGACGTCGGCAGCTCGCGCGACTACAGCAACGTCGCCCCGACGCAAAACCAGGTCGCCGGCGACAATCCCGCCTTCGTGCTGATGGACGGCGATCTGACGTACGCGGAGCCGTTCGGGCAGCCCTCAGTCGACCAGCACTTCAACGACGTGATGGCCTGGAGCCAGCAGGCCGCGTACATGCCCGCCTGGGGCAACCACGAGTGGGAGAACCCGAGCTTCGACGACCTGCGCAACTACAAAGGCCGCTTCGCGCTACCGAACTCGCAGACGTCGCCGACGGACCGCTACTCGAAGTACGTCCTGAACTTCAACGGCCACTCACACGACTACGAGCGCTTCCAGCCGATCCACGGGGTCACGCACATCACCGCGGCCGGCGGTGGCTCCAGTCTCGAGGCTCCGTGGTCGACCAGCGACTCGCGGACGGCCTACCGCGCGATGCACCTCGAGCACGTGCGCGTCGACGTCTCCGACACCGGCATGCGCATCGACGCGGTTTGTGGGCCCGCGACCAGCCAGGACGACATCACGTGCGTGCAGGGCTCCGTCATCGACTCGTACACGATCGGCGTGGACCCGCCGCCGCCACCGCCGCCGGCGCCGGTGCTCTACGTCGATCGAGGGAATGCGGGCTGCACCGACACCGGCTCCGGCACGGCGACGCAACCGTTCTGTTCGATCAGGCCGGCGGCTTCACGGGTCGTCGCCGGCCAGACCGTGCTCGTCTCTTCGGGGACCTACAACGAGGGCGTGACTGTGTCGAGCTCGGGCACCGCGGCGGCGCCGATCACCTTCGCCACGGCGCCGGGCGCGAACGTGGTCGTCACGGGCGGCGGCTCTGCTTCATCGAACGGCTTCTACTTGAGCGGGAGGTCGTACGTCACGATCCAGGGCTTCACCGTCAGTGGCACGGGGAGCGACGGCATCGTCGCCAAGAACTCGAACCACATCGCCTTCCTCAGCAACCATGTCCTCAACGCGGGCCAACCGGCCCAAGGGAAGCTCGCCAAGGGCATCCGTTTGGACGGAGCCACCGATTCGATCGTGGCGAACAACACCGTCGATCACAACACCGACTATGGCATCTATCTCACGAACGGGAGCACTCGGAACCAGGTCACGGGCAACCGAGTCTCCCAGAATGCGCGCGTCATCGAGCGGGCGGCGGCCGGGATCAGGCTCTATTCCTCTCCGGGGAACACGGTATCGAGGAACATCTCGCATGACAACGAGGACTCGGGCATCGAGTTCTTCACAGGATCGAACAACAATCTCGTGATCGACAACCTCACGTACAACAACGGCGATCACGGCATAGACGACTATGGCGTGACCGGGCAGCGGATCATTGGAAACACCGTCTACAACAACGTCACCGCCGGCATCAACGTCGAGGGCAGCTCTACTGGAGCGACGATCGCCAACAATGTCAGCGTCGACAACGGCATCTCCAGCCCGCGCACTCATAGCGACATCCGGGTTGAGTCCGGCTCGACGTCCGGCACGACGATGGACTACGACCTTGTCTACTTGAGGGCTGCCGACACCATCCTGATCTGGAACTCGGTCAACTACTCCTCGCTCGCCGCGCTCAAGGCGGCGACCGGGCAGGAGGCGCACGGGCTGCAAAGCGACCCACGCTTCGCCGACGCCGCCGGCGGCGATTTCCACATCACAGCCGGATCACCGGCGATCGACTCGGCGAACTCTGGCGCGAGCGGTCAGCCCAGCACTGACGCGGACGAGCACGAGCGGGACGACGATCCGGCGACGCCGAACACGGGCGCGGGGCCGAGGGCGTTCGACGACCGCGGCGCTTACGAGTTCGCCGGCACGCCCCTCGACCACATCGTGATCAGCCCGGCGACGGCAACGATCGCGGCCGGCGCGAGTCGGACGTACACCGCCCAGGCGTTCGACACGTCCGGCAACTCGTTCGACGCCACGGCATCGACGTTGTTCACGATTGCTCCGGACGGCTCGTGCACCGGCAACGTGTGCACCGCGACGACCGCCGGGCCGCACACCGTGACGGGCAACGACCTGGGCTTCACCAGCACGGCTTCGCTCACCGTCACGGCGGGGCCGCTCGACCACCTCGTGCTGACCCCGAGCTCGGCGACGATCAACACCGGCGGGTCTCAGGCGTACACGGCCGAGGGGAGAGATCAGTACAACAACACCCTCGGCGACGTCACCGCGACGACGACGTTCTCGATCAGCCCGAACGGCTCGTGCACCGGCGCGACCTGTACAGCTTCGGTATCCGGCGCGCACACGGTCACCGGGACGAAGAGCGGGAAGACCGGGACCGCCACACTGCAGGTCTCGGCGGGGACGATCGACCACATTGTCATCAGCCCGTCGAGCGCCACAATCGCCGCGGGCGGCTCGCAGAGCTACACGGCGCAAGGGTTCGACTCGGCCGGAAACCCCGTGGCTGACGTGACCGCGTTCACGACCTTCTCGGTCTCGCCAAACGGAACCTGCACCGGTGCGACGTGCACCGCGACCGCGGCCGGCGTTCACGCCGTGACAGGCAACGACAGCGGGATGACGAGCTCGGCGGCGCTGACCGTGAACGCCGGCCCGCTCGACCATCTCGCTCTGACGCCCGCTTCCGGGACGGTGGCGGCCGGTGCCCCGCAGACCTATACGGCGCAGGGACGCGACCAGTACGACAACTCACTCGGAGACGTGACTGCATCGACCACGTTCTCGATCGCTCCGACCGGTTCCTGTACGGCTGCTTCGTGCACGGCGACGGCCGCCGGTGGGTACACCGTGACCGGGACCAGCAACGGCAAGACCGGGACGGCGTCGCTGATGGTCACCGCGGGTGCGCTCGATCACCTCGTGCTCTCGCCGGCGTCGGCGACGATCACAGCCGGAGGCTCGCAGGCGTACACGGCCGAGGGCCGCGATCAGTACGACAACTCCCTCGGGGATGTGACAGGGTCGACGACGTTCTCGATCGCGCCGGACGGCTCGTGTACCGGTGCGACGTGCACAGTCTCCACCGCGGGGGCGCATACCGTCACGGGGACGAAGAGTGGCAAGACCGGCACTGCCTCCCTCCAGGTCAATCCCGCCGTCGTCGACCACATCGTGATCAGTCCGGCGAGCGCGACGATCGGGGCCGGCGGCTCGCAGACGTACACCGCGGAGGGCTTCGACGCCTCCAACAACTCGCTGGGCGACGTGACGGCGTTCACGACCTTCTCGGTCGCTCCGGACGGGACCTGCGTCGGCGCTTCCTGCACCGCGACGGCAGTGGGTGCGCACACCGCCACCGGAAACGACGGCGGCAAGACAAGCACGGCCTCTTTGACGGTGACGGCGGGGTCGCTCGATCATCTGGCGCTGTCGCCGGCGTCGGCGACGATCTCGTCGGGCGGGTCGCAGGCGTACACCGCTGGCGGCCGTGACCAGTACGACAACTCGCTCGGGGACGTGACCGGGTCGACGACGTTCTCGATCGCGCCGAACGGGTCCTGTACGGATGCGACGTGCACCGCCTCGGTCGCAGGCGGCCATACGGTGACGGGCACGAGCAGTGGCAAGACCGGGACGGCGTCGCTGGAGGTGACGGCGAATGCCACGCTCGATCACATCGTGATCAGTCCGGCGAGCGCGACGATCAGCGCCGGCGGCTCGCAGGCGTACAGCGCGGAGGGCTTCGACGCCTCGAACAACTCGCTCGGGGACGTGACGTCGAGCACGACCTTCTCGATCGCCCCGGACGGCTCGTGCACCGGGAACGTCTGCACCGCGTCCACGGCCGGCTCCCACACGGTCACCGGGAACGATGCCGGCAAGACGAACACGGCCTCGCTGACGGTGAACGCGGGCCCGCTCGATCATCTGGCGCTGTCGCCGGCGTCGGCCACGATCTCGTCGGGTGGGTCGCAGGGGTATACCGCGCAGGGGCGTGACCAGTACGACAACTCGCTGGGGGATGTGACCGGGTCGACGACGTTCTCGATCGCGCCGAACGGCTCCTGCACGGGTGCGACCTGCACCGCCACCGCCACGGGTGCTCACACCGTCACCGGCACGAGCGCGGGGAAGACCGGGACGGCGTCGCTGCAGGTCGGAGCCGGCGCGCTCGACCACATCGTGATCAGTCCGGCGACGGCGACGATCAGCGCCGGCGGCTCACAGGTGTACACGGCACAGGGCTTCGACGCCTCGAACAACTCCCTCGGCGACGTGACGGCGTTCACGACCTTCTCGATCGCACCGGAAGGCGTCTGCACAGGGAGCAGCTGCACCGCAAACGCAGGCGGCCAGCACACGGTCACCGGGAACGACGGCGGAAAAACGGCCAACGTCTCGCTAAACGTCAGCTTTGTGAGGAACTCGGGCTTCGAGACTGACCTCTCGGGGTGGAACACATCGGGCTCGGGCACCGGAATCACGCTGGCGAGAGTCGCCGGTGGGCACACCGGATCGTGGTCTGGGCAGCTCACCAACACAACCGCTGTGACGAGCACGTGTACCCTCAACGATTCTCCGAACTGGATCACCACCACGTCGGCTGGGACGTACAACGGCACCATGTGGGTGCGCGCCGATACTCCCGGAGGGGTCGTCAAGCTCAGGTTCCGCGAATACACGATCAGCGGAGGGACCTTGTTGGGGACCGCAACGACGCAACTAACGCTGACGACGTCTTGGCAGCAGGTCAACGTGGCGTACGCAGTCACCTCGCCGGGGACCTCGACTCTCGACTTCAACGCCTACGTGTCGAGCGCCGCGCCAGGCCCGTGCCTTTATGTCGACGACGCCGCGATTTATCTTCCGTAATGGAGGGGAACCTTTTGCCAAGACCGTCTGCCCAAACTAGCGATCAGGCCGGGGGACCGAGATCCCGGTCGGCATGATCGACGCGCTCGCCATTCCGAGAGCGCGGGGGGCATCGCGCTTCACTGAGCCTCGCGTGTTTGGGCGCCTCGAGGCTGAACAGCTCGCGACCGCGGCGACCGCGACCGCTATCGCATTGCTTCCTCTGCTCCGGCCGGCAGGCCCCGCGAATACCGCTCCGCTAGACCTGTTCATCGGCGTGGCGATATGCGCGTGCTTTCTCTCGGGGGTCGTAAGCGGCCGCAGGTGGCGACTCGCGTACGTCCTGCCGATGGGGCTCTTCGTTTGCGGGGGAGCACTGGGCGCTCTAGCCGGGCCGGTGCCAGGTCACAGCTTCATTGCGCTGACCCAGGATCTGTGGCTCCTCGCATGGTGCATCTGTATCGCGAACGTCTGTCGAACGCCTCAAGCGCTCACCCTCCTCCTCCGAACGTGGATCGTAGCCGCCCTCGTCTGGGCGGTACTGCTGTTGTTCGGCGAGTACGCAGGGAACGCGTACTTAGCCGGGATCCAGTCAAACGAGGGCGGTCGTACTTCTCTCACTTTCGGCGACCCGAACTATGCGGCCCATTACTTCTTCCTCTCGATGATGTTGATCGCGGCGACCCGGTGGCCGAGTAAGCGCCCCGTGCGGTTTCTCATGTACGCAATTCTGCTGCCACCTTGGGCATTGAGCGGGTCGAACAGCGGAATCGTGGAGCTGTTGTTGGGGGTCACACTCATTGCGACTGTCGCTCTCTATCGGCGCTTCGGAGCAATGCCGACCGTCGCGATTGGCTGCTTCTTCTTGCTCTTTGCCGCCGCGCTTGTCCCTCGGATCCCCTTGACCCGAATCCAAAATGCCGCGCACGATAGCCAGTACCGCCTCCTTCGCGACTGGGTCGGTCGAAGCCAAAGGACCGCGGGGCAGCGCGAGGAGCTAGTGCGGGAGAGCGTAGTTCTCTACCGCAACGGCGGTTTACTCGGTACGGGGCCCGGCTCCACGATCGAACGGCTCGCAGCGACGGACGCTCCATTCGCAAGGGAGGCGCATGACGATTACTTGGCGGCGTTAGTCGAGAGAGGTGTTATCGGCGCAGCCGGAGTCCTGCTACTGGTTGGAAGCGTCCTTGCCCGGACGGGATCGATTGTTAGAAGACCGCCTTCGGCCGCGTTCGCCGAAGTGGTTCCCAGGACCGCGCCCATTCTCGCTGCGGTCGTAGGAACGCTCGCCCTTGGCACGGTCTACGAGGTTCTCCACGCCCGGCATGTCTGGGCCCTTTTCGGTCTTGTAGCCGGTTTGTTCTTCTGGAGTCGGGAGTGAGCGGGCTGGGAAGCGTTCTGGCGAGAGGGCGGCATCCCTTGATCACCAACGTTGCGGCTCGGGCCGGCGCGCTCGCGTCTCTTGCGCTCGCCACACTTCTGGTCGCTCGGATCGGAGGGCCCACGGCGGTTGGCGTCTACGTCCTGCTGCGCATTCTCCCGGGCATCGTCGGACTGCTGATCGCCAGTGGGCTCCCCGGCGCCGCGCCGTTCTTTCTCGCGGGTACAGGCCGGTTCGACGTGCGTCTCCGGGGCACGCTCGTCGCAATAGCGGTCGGAGCAGGTGTTGCCGGGACGGCTCTGTGGGCGGTTGCGACGCCGCTCTTGCAAAATGTTTTCTTTGATGGTGTGTCGCGCGCGGCCGTCGCGTTGGCCGGGCTGACGGTTCTGTCGCAACTCTTGTTCGCTTCGACGAAGGCCTTCCTTCAGGGCATCGACGACTTCCCGGGCACGAATTGGGCCATCCTGCTCGAGGAGTCCGTCTTTGTCCCCGCTTATCTCGTGCTGTACTCGGTCGGAGTTGGCGGGGATTACGCAATCGTTTCCGGTCTTCTGATAGCGGACGTCGCGGCGACCGCTGTTTCTTCGGCTCGCCTCACACGCAGAGGATTCTTCAAGAGACTTGGGCGCCCGTCTCTCCCTCTGACAATCAAGGTTTCCGCTTTTGGCGCGCGCGGTCAGGTGGGGAACATGATCTCGCTTTTGAACTACCGTTTGGATTTCGTCATCCTGGGCGCGCTTAGCGGGGCGGCTGTCCTCGGAACCTACGCCGTCGCTTCAAAACTTGCGGAGCTGCTGCGGTTGCCTTCGCAGTCGCTGTACTGGGTGTTGTACCCGCGATTCGCGCAGCAGACGGAGGTCGAAGCCGAAAGTCGAGCCCGCCAATTGATCCCGCGCGCCGGGCTCTTGGTGGCCGCATGCGCGATTCCGCTTGCACTGGTTGCCGGCGTCATCGTCCCGGGGATATACGGCGACGCATTTCGACCGGCGATCATCCCGACGCAGATCTTGCTGCTGGGCGTCTCGGCAGAAGGGGTTGCAGGAGTCATTACCGCCTTTCTCTACGGTCGCGGTCGCCCAGGATTGAATTCGCTTGCGACTGGTGGAGGGCTCGTCGTGACCGTTGTACTGGACCTGCTCCTCATTCCCCGGTTCGGTGCTGTCGGAGCGGCATGGGCTTCCGCGGCCGCGTATCTCACCACCACGGGCCTCCTGGTCGCGTCCTTCCGGTACGTGACGCGCAAACGCGAGCTCATCGCCCAGCTGGCGACGCCTGAGGCGCAGCGATGAAGATCTCAGACGGACGCGTCACGGCTCATCAGGGGAACGCCGAGGAGATTCAGCGGATCGAGTTCGCCTATGCCGAGCGGGACCGCACGCTTTCTGGGACCCTCAAGCGGGATCAGAGTAATCCCGGGAACCAGTGGCTCAAACATGAGCATCGCAGACGGTTGGAGCAGATCCTCAGGGAGCAGTTCGGTGAGCGCCTTCCCGAGTGCCGTGTCCTCGACGTGGGGTGCGGGTACGGGAGCCTTCTTGGGTGGTTCCACGAACTCGGAATACCGGCCGAGAACCTCTTCGGTGTGGACCTCCTGGCAAACCGGATCGAGGTTGCCCGAAAGGCCTACCCGCAATTCACTTTCGTGCAGGGCAACGCGGAATCCTCCGACTTCTCGGACGGATCGTTCGACGTGCTGTCGGCTTTCACAGTGTTTTCGTCGATCCTCGATTCGGTGATGGCCAGCACTGTTGCACAGACAATGATGCGCGTTCTCAAGGAGGATGGTGCAGTCGTCTGGTACGACATGCGTTATCCGAATCCCTGGAACCGCCACCTGAGGGCGATGACGAAGCGGCAGATCGGCGAGCTGTTCCCTGAGTTCAGGACGGAGCTTGAGTCGATCAGTCTGCTGCCCCCAATCGCGCGCCGGTTAGGCTCGTCGACGCATTGGACCTATCCGGCTCTGGCGTCGATACCGGTTCTTCGAAGCCACTACCTCGGGCTGCTTCGGCCTCGGTTTTCGGGGTCCGACCTCCCATAGTCATCGGTCCGAATGGCCAGTACGGCAGGGGTGCCGGGGAGCTGCTTCTCTAGCAGGAGCCTGAGCCCGAGTCTGTGAAGCTCGCGCCGGCAACCGGGACGAACTTCCAGTCATAGCTTCCCTGGTGCAGCGCCAACTTCAGTACGCCGAAGCTGCTGTTGTCCCGTACCTCGCTGTTCGCGATCGGGGTCGCGAAAGTGTAGTGGCTCTCTCCGCCCGTCCCGACCACGAACTCGCGAATTCCTTTGGGGTCGGCGACACCGCTCGGGTTCTGGGGCGCGAAGCGTTCGTAGTCGTGATCGTGACCGTTCAGGACGACGTCGGCGCCGGCTGCGTAGAGATCGCGCCAGAACGGGTCGAACGACGAATTGCTGCCGTGCTCTGCCCCCGACGAGAAGCGCGGCTCGTGCCAATAGGCCAGGACGCACTTCCCTGAGTTCGCGGCGAGGTCACCCTTGAGCCAGGTCTCTTGCGCCGAGCCCGCGGAGACGTCGATCTCGCCGTTCAACGAGATCAGGTGCCAGGACCCGAGGTTGAAGGAGTAATAGGGTGCGGGCGCCTGTGGACCGAAGTACGCGAAGTAACCGGCTCCGCCGCTTGTGTGGTAGTCGTGGTTGCCCGGCGCCGGGCTCGTGCTCGACTTCTTCCGGCCCCAATTCGGGTCGTAATAGTTGGAGTAGTCGGAACTTGAGCCGTCCGGATACGCGTTGTCACCGAGCGTCAGCACTCGCGTTGGCGCGATCGAGTCGAGCAGCGCAGCGGTTGGTGCACAGCCCGTCGGGGACCCACAGATGTCGCCCGCGGCGGCGACGACGGGGTCGCTCGGCGACGGCGGCGGCGGGGTGGAGCAGGCCGACGTCGATCCACCGACGGTGGCCCGCGTCGAATGGTTCCCGGCGGCGTCGTAGGCTTCCACGCCAAGCGTGTAGTCCGTACTGCACGTGAAGCCGTTGAAGGTGTAGCTCGTCGCGGAGACGCTTCCGACCCTCGTCCCGTTGCTGAACAAGTCGTAGCCCGCGACGCCGATGTTGTCGATGGAGGGGGTCCACATGATCGCGATGCTCGTCTGGGTGGCGATCGTGACGCTGGGCGTCCCTGGTGCCGAGGGCACCGTCGTGTCGCAGGGACTCGTCGCGATCATCAGCGCCGCCTGAGGCGAGCGATTGCCCGCTGCGTCGTACGCGTCGATGCCGATCGAGTAGCTCGTGCTGCAGGAGAGGCCGGTGAGCGTGTAGTTGGCCGCGGTAGTGGTTGCGACACGCGTACCTGCGCGGTAGATCCCGTAACCGGCGACGCCGACGTTGTCGCTCGAGGCGGCCCAGGAGAACGACACGCTGTTCGTCGTTGCGCCGGTGGCCTTGAGGTTCGTGGGCGCCGTCGGCGTGACGGTATCCCCGCAAGGAGCCGTTGCAGCAACGACAGACGCCTGCGCCGAGCGGTTCCCGACCGCATCGTACGCATCGACGGAGAACGTGTAGCTCGTTCCGCACGCGAGGCCGCTGACCGTGTAGCTCGTACCCGACGCGGTCCCCGCGACCGCGCCGTCGCGGTACACGTGGTACCCGGTGACGCCGACATCGTCAGTGGATGCGTTCCACGCGATGGCGAGGCTCGTGGTGGTCGCAAGCGTGGTGCTGAGGCCGGTCGGGGCCGAGGGTGGAGACGTGTCCGTGGCGCCGCCACCGGCTCCGGAGTTGAAGGTCTTGAGCGTGTTGAGGAGCGTTGGCTGGCTGGAGAGGTTGTTGCCCGCCCATGTCCAGGCGAAGGTCATCATGCCGGTCTCTCTCGATGCGGCCCATTGGGCGAGCATGTGGTTCAACTCGTCCGC
>WNGB01013582.1_pt1 | contig 12646 bp, 8 predicted proteins | sample 5400681 | NCBI WGS metagenome assembly WNGB01 (sample SAMN13153367, study PRJNA577476) | soil metagenome | isolation source: 115 cm soil or saprolite under grassland replicate 2 | place: USA:California | collected 2016-06-15 | reverse complement strand
CCCGATCGCGGCCAGCCGGTTCTGGTTCTCGCGCTCCCCCCGGGTCTTGGCCAGCTGGATGGCGCGCGAGGCCTGCCCCGCGATGAGGGTGAGGAGCTTGAGGTCCCCCTCCGAGAACCCGGCCGGCGACGGCGAGCCCGGGTCGCCCGGGTCGCGCTTGTCGATGAGCTCGATCGCGCCCAGCACCTCGTCGCCGCTGATGAGCGGGGCGCTGGCCAGGTGGCGCGGCCGCAGCCCGACCGAGAGCGCGAACTCGGTGGCGTGGCGGCGGTCGCGGTTCGGCTCGTTGACGATCACCGCCAGGCGATTGGCCGCCACCCAGCCGATGACCCCATCTCCCATCTTGATGGTCCGGTGGAGCAGCTGCCGCGCGACCGGTCCGCCGACGGTGCGGAAGCGGAGCTCGTCCCCGCCCGGCTCGCGCAGCGCGATGCTGCCGGCCTGGGCCTCGATCGCGTCCATCGCCTTCTCCAGGATGCGGGCGAGGAGCTCGTCGAGGTCGTGCGCCGCGTTCATCTCGCGCTCGATCTCGTAGAGGATGTTGAGCTCGTGCGTCTTCTGCTCGAGCGCCTCCCGGGCGTCGACCAGGGCGACGTTCTTGGACACCACCGAGTGATAGAGCTTCGAGTTCTCGATCGAGACCGCGGCCTGGCCGGCCAGCGCGGCCAGGAGCTCCTCATCCTCGGCGGTGAACGCTCCGCCCTGCTTGTTCAGGACCTGGAGGACGCCGATGATCTCGCCCTGGCTGTCGCGCATCGGCGTGCACAGGATCGATCGGGTCCGGTAGCCGGAGCGGACATCCCACGCCGGCTGAAAGCGCGCGTCGTTGTAGGCGTCCGGGATGTTGACGGTCTGGCCGGACTGCGCCACCCACCCGGCGATGCCCTCGCCGACGTTGAGGCGGATCTCGAGCACCGCGCTCCCCTGGGTGATCTTCGACCACAGTGCGTAGCCGTCCTCGCTGACCAGGTAGAGGGTGGAGCGGTCGGCCTCCATGAGCAGGGTGACCTTCTCCATGATGAGGCGAAGGAGCTCGTCGACGTCGAGCGCGGCCGACAGGGCGCGCCCGATCTCCTGCACCAGAGCGAGCTTCTTCTGCTCGGTGCGGAGCTTGTGACTGAGCTCCCGGATGACCGCCTCGATCGATTCGTCTCCCATCTGGTCGCGCCTCCGGCGTACCTCGCCTGGCGCGATGCCATCTTATCGAAAACCGCCCGCCGCGGGGCCTCTCGGCGCGGCCGCCGGATCTACTCGAGCCCGCGGCGGCGCAGCTCGTCCTCGTCGAGACCCTGCAGGTGGCCGATTTCGTGGATCAGCGTGCGCCGGATCTGACGGACGAGCTCGTCGCGGCTCCTGACCGCGCGGATGAGGTTCTTGCGATAGAGCACGACCGCGCGCGGCGGGATCGGCTCGTCCTGGTCCCGGTCCTGGTGCTGGTCGTGGTCAGGCACGGCCTTCCGGTCCGCTCCGTCCGTCTGGGCCAGCGGCAGGCCGCGGTAGAGGCCCATGATCGTCGGAGCGAACGGCGGGTCGACCGCGATCAGATCGTCGAGCGCAGGGAGATCGACCAGCTCGAGCGCGGCCTGGGCGAGCGCCCGCCTGAGCTCGGGCGTCTGCTCCGCGATCGCCCGGTCCACCTCGGCGCGGAACTCCTCCGCCGACATCTCGACCGGCGGCGGGAAGTCGTCCGGAGCCAGCGCGCGTGCCCGGGCGAAGTGCTGCTCGGCCTCGACCTGGCGGCCGCCGCGCTCGTCGATGAGGCCGAGGTGGTAGTGGGCGTACGGATCGTCCGGCTGCTGGGCCAGCACGGCCTTGAACGCCGACTCCGCGTCGCGGAACCGGCACAGGCTGAACAGACTGACGCCGCGTTCGTGCAGCGCGGCCGGATTCTGGGGCGCCAGCTTGAGGGCGGACTCGACCCTGGGCAGCGCCGCGTCCGATTGCCCGAGGTCGTTCAGCGCCTCGGCCTCGAGCAGGGACAGGCGCGCGCGCAGCTGGCGATCGAGCCGCCGCCGGCTGGCCGCCCGCCCGCTGCCGCGCCGCGCGTACTCGAGCCCGAGCAGGATCGCGGAGCGCTGCTTCGGCTGCGCGATGTTGACGTAGAAGTCGGCCGCCGCGGCGAGGGTCTCCGGATCGTCCGGGTCGCGCGCCAGGGCCATGGCGAACGCGACCTGCGCCTCGCTGTAGCGGCCGAGCGCGGCCAGCGCGGCGGCGCGGTAGTGATGCGCCTCGACCGCCTGCGGCACCAGGTCCACGGCCAGGTCGGCGCAGGCGAGCGCGGCCTTGAAGCCGCCCGAGTCGTAGAGAAGGCGGCTGGCCTCGTCGAGCACCGCATCCGGATCCTGTCCGCTGGCCGGGCAGAGCGTCACCTCCTCCTCCTCCGGCCCCGGCTGGGCCACGCGGCCCGCCCTCACCTCGCTCGCCGACGCCGACGGCAGAGCGCGGGCGGCGGGCGGCCCGGCATCGTCCGGCGCGACCACCTTGCGCGGCTCCGACCGCGACCCGCACCCGGCCAGCACGACGAACAGGAACGAGAATGAACCGCGAAGGCCCGAAGAGCGCGAAGAGCAAGACACTCCTCTGGCCCTTCGCGGACGTCGCGTCTTCGCGATTGCCATGTCCATCAGTGGGCGTCCGCCCAGCTGGCGCCGCTGCGGACCTCGACCACCAGCGGCACGTCGAGCTGATAGGCCCCCTCCATCTCCGCGACCAGGAGCGGGCTCAGCTCATCTGCTTGATCCACGTCCACCTCCAGGACCAGCTCGTCGTGGACCGTCAGAAGCAGCTCGGCGCGGAACCCGCACCGCGCCAGAAGCCGATCGACTCGAAGCATCGCCAACTTCATGATATCGGCTCCGCTGCCCTGCATGGGAGTGTTTTGCGCGACTCGCTCTGCCGCGCTGCGCAGCCGATAGTCGCGCGCCCCCAGCCCGGGGATCGGGCGGCGGCGCCCGAGGACCGTCACCGCCGCGCCGGTTCGCCGCGCCTTTTCCACGAGCCCGTCCATGAACTGTCGTACGGTCGCGAAGCGCTCGAAATAGCGATCGATGTAATGACGCGCTTCGGCGCGCGGGACGTCGATGGCGCGGGCCAGGCCGAAATCGGACTGACCGTAGGCAAGGCCGTAGTTGACCGCCTTGGCCACGCGCCGCTCCCGCGGCCCGACCTCCTCCAGCGGAATCCCGAACACTTCCGCGGCCGTCTGCGCGTGCACATCGACCCCCTCGGCGAAGGCGCGCCGGAGGACGGGGTCGCCGGACAGGTGGGCGAGGATCCTGAGCTCGATCTGTGAGTAGTCGGCCGATACCAGCACCTTGCCCGGCTCGGCGATGAAAGCGCGACGGATCTCGCGCCCGAGGTCGCTTCGGATCGGAATGTTCTGCAGGTTGGGCTCGGTCGAGGACAGCCGGCCGGTCGCCGCCACCGCCTGGCGGAAGCTGGTGTGGAGCCGCCCGGTGGCCGGATTGATGAGGGGGGGAAGCGCATCAATATATGTGTTCTTGAGCTTGATGAGCTCCCGGTGCTCCAGGATCGGGCCGATGATCGGGTGGAGGTCGCGCATCACCTCCAGCACCTCGTGGTCGACCGAGTAGCCGGTCTTGAGCTTCTTCATCCGCTCGCTGCGCAGGCCGAGCTTCTCGAACAGGAGCGCGCCGAGCTGGCGCGGCGAGCCGAGGTTGACCGGCTCGCCGGCCAGCTCCTGGATCTTCTGCTCGAGCGCGGCCAGGTCCTGACTGACCCGGTCGGCCAGCCCGCGCAGGTGCGGCACGTCGATGCGGATGCCGGTCGCCTCCACGCGGGCCAGGAGATGCGCGAGCGGCAGCTCGAGGTCGCGCCACAGCCCCTCGAGCCCGCCGGCGCGGAGTCGCTCGACCAGCACGCGCCCGGCCGCCAGCACCGCGCCCGCCGAGCGCCCCGCGTGGCGCGCGGCATCCTCGACCGACACCCCCTCGAAGCCGATGGCGGTGCGCCCGCTGCCGAGCAGCGCGCGCTGCCCGGTCAACGACACGCCGAGCACATCCTTCGCGACCTGCTCGAGGCGGAACTCGTCCTGCGACGCGTCGAGCAGGTAGGCGGCGAGCATGGTGTCCTCGGCGGTTCCGCCGATCTGCATCTCGCAGGCGCCCAGCACCTTGTACACCGCCTTGGCGTCGTGGCACACGACCTGGACCGACGGGTCGCCCCACACGTCGGCGAGCGGGCGGAGATCGGCGATGGCGAGCTGGGCCGGCGCGCTGAGATAGCGGTGCTGGAGCGGGATGTAGGCCGGTGCCCGGCCCGGCACGGCCACGGCGAGGCCGATCATCGTGGTCCGGTCCTCGCGCTGACCGTCGCGCTCGACGTGGATCGCCATCCGCCGCGCCGCGGCGGCCGCCGCGGCCAGCTCGCCCACCTGCTCGGCGCGGGTGATGAAGACTGGCTGCATCGCGGGGTCGCTGAGCTCCGGCGCAGCACCCTGGCCGGGGGTGAGCCCGGCCTGCGCGATCTCCTGCTCCACTGTCTTCTGCTCGAGCCGTTCGATGAGCGCCTGGAACTCGAGCTCCTCGCACAGGCGCCGCAGCGGCTCGCCGTTCCATGGCCTGGGCACGAGATCGTCCAGCTCGGCCGGCACGTCGACGTCGCGCTTGAGCGCGACCAGGAGCCGCGAGCGGGCCAGCTTGTCCAGCTCGACGGGATCGGTCAAGCGCTCCTTCACCTTTCCCTTGAGCTCGTCGACATGAGCGAGGATGGCGTCGACCGATCCGTACTGGCCGAGCAGGCGGGCGGCGGTGACCGGACCGATGCCGCTCACGCCGGGGATGTTGTCGCTGGTGTCGCCGACCAGGGACAGGAACTCGCTCACCAGCGCCGGCGCGACGCCGAACTTCTTCTCGACCCCGGCCGCGTCGTAGGTGATCTGACGCATCGAGTCGATCACCACGACGTGATCGTCGACCAGCGTCATCAGATCTTTGTCGCCGGAGTAGATGACCACGTCCCAGTCGCGCGCGCGGGCGCGCTCGACCAGAGTGGCGATGACGTCGTCGGCCTCGACTCCTTCCACCGACATGCAGGGCCAGCAGAACGCCTCGGTCAGCGGCCTGAAGTAGGGCAGCTGCACGCGCAGGTCGTCGGGCGCTTCGTTGCGGGTCGCCTTGTAGCCGGCGTCAATATCGGAGCGGAAGCTGCGGCGCCCGCTGTCGAACACGACCGCGATTCGCTGGGGCCGCACGTCCAGGTGAAGGCGGATGAGCATGGACGCGTACACGTAGAGAGCGCCGGTCGGCATGCCTGCGGACGTGTTCAGACGGACCGGCTGACGATCCTTTCCTCCTGTGGCCAGACCGTAGTGAGCGCGGAAGATGTATCCGTGTCCGTCGAGAATGTGGAGCCGGGCCGCCTCGCTCATCGCGCCGGAAACCTACAATACTTCTACGCTGCCTGCCGGGGGCGTATCATGCCGTCGCCATGAGGAGAGCCCAGCCCTTCACTCTGGTCGTTGCCGTAGGCTTGGTTGCCTCCGCCCTTGCCGCCGGAACCTGGGCGTGCCGAAAAAGGACGGACGAACAGGAAGGAGGTGATCCCTCGAGCAGGAAAGTCGGTGAGGGCGCGCAGCGATCCGCTGCTGCGCAGAGCGCGGCCGCGCGGCCGCGCCAGGGTGGTCACGTGGTCTTGCCCTCGAACGAGCCGACGTACATGAACCCGGTGCTGGAGACTCGTTTCAACCGCGCCAACCCGCTCGTCTTCGAGGGGCTGGTCGGCCTGTCGAGCTCTCTCGGGCCGGTGCCGGTCCTGGCCGAGTCGTGGACCGAATCGAAGGACGGCCGCGGCATCACCTTCAAGCTGCGCAAGGGAGTCAAGTGGCACGACGGCAAGCCGTTCACGTCGAAGGACGTCGCCTTCACCTACCAGGCGATCCGCGACACGACGGCGCCGACCCTGTGGAAGGCGTACTTCGCGTCGGTCGCGAAGCTCGAGACGCCGGATCCCGACACGGTGGTCGTGACCTACGCCAAGCCGTATGCCCCGGCGCTCATCGCATGGTCGGTCGGGATCCTCCCGGCCCACGTCTACGACGGCGGAGCGCTGACCGCATCGAAGGGCAACAAGGAGCCGGTCGGGACCGGCCCGTTCCACCTGGCCCGGTGGATCGAGGGCAAGCGGATCCTGTTCGAGGCGAACAAGTCCTGGTGGAACGGACGGCCGAACCTGGACACCATCGAGCTGCGCCTCGACGCGGCCGACGATCAGCTCGCCCTGCTCAGGGCCGGCAAGCTCGACTTCGCGCAGGTCCCGGACGTGCAGTCCTGGTCGAGCGAGGTGCAGATGCCGGACTTCCGCGCCGACTTCGAGGTGGGCACGGTGGTCGGCTCGCTGTTCCGCGCGATCGCGTGGAACGTGCAGCGCAAGCCGCTCGACGACAAGCGCGTGCGGCTGGCGCTGACCCTGGCCTTGAACCGCGGCCGCGTCATCGAGGACGTGTTCATGAGCCAGGCCCAGGCGATGTCGGCGCCGTTCTTCCCCAACATGTACGGCGCCGATCCGTCGATCGCGCCGCACCCGTTCGATCTCGATCGCGCGGTCAAGCTGCTCGACGAGGCCGGCCATCCCGCCGGACCGAGCGGACGCTTCCCGCTCGAGCTCATCACGGTGAGCTCGCAGCGGACGCCGACCAACGAGGAGATGTTCGCCATCTTCCGGCGCGACCTGGCGGCGATCGGCATCGACCTGAAGGTCGAATATCTCTCGCCCAAGGAACACGAGGCGCGCGTGGTCCTGCGCGACTTCGATGCCGACTTCTTCGGCTGGCTGCCGGACATCCCGGACCCGGATCCGTCGAACCTGCTCCACTCGAGGCAGATCAAGGTGGGACAGAACTTCGCCGGCTACGCCGATCCGGAGGCGGACAGGCTGCTCGAGGCGGCATCCGCGACCGCCAACCGGGACGAGCGCAAGGCGCTCTACCACAAGCTGAACGCCAAGGTGCACGCCGACGTGCCCTACACCGTGCTGTACGCGCCGTTCAATCACTTCGCGTGGAGCCGGCGGTTGCACGGCGTGCACCCGGAGGACGTCGGGCCGCAGGCCCGCTTCCCGGGCGTCTCCGCCTGGTGGGTGGACAACTAAGCCCGTCCGACAACGTGGACGTGGAGTCTCAGTCCGGCTTCCGGAACGACTCCGGCTCCAGGCCGAAGCGCTTCATCCAGCGGTGGATCTGCATCCGCGCCTTGCCCATCGCGCGCGCGACCGCGCTGATGTTGCCCTCGTGCTGGGCGAGGAGCTCGACCAGGCGCAGGCGCAGCGCCTCCTCGTCCACGCCCGGGTCGGTGTCGGCGCCGGCCCGGCTGGCCCGCACCGCCGGAGTCAGGTGCGGCACGTCGATCGGATGCCCGCCGGCCAGCACCAGCGCGGCCGCCAGACACTTCTCCAGCTCGCGCACGTTGTGGGGCCAGTCGTGGCGGTGGAGCGCGCGCACCGCCGCCTCGGTCAGCGCGACCTCCTCGGCGGCGGCGCCGGACAGACGCTCGATGAGCGTGCCGATGAGCAGGCCGAGGTCCTCGCGCCGGTCGCGCATCGGCGGCAGGTCGAGCCGGAAGCCGGCCACCCGGGCCAGGAGATCGGCGCGGAACCGGCCGGTCTCGACCAGCGATTCAAGATCTCGGTGAGTCGCGGAGATGACGCGGAGATCGACCCGGATCGGACGGGTGGCGCCGACCGGTAGCACCTCCTGCTCCTGGAGGACGCGCAGGAGCGCCGCCTGCGACGACGGGGGCAGGTCGCCGATCTCGTCGAGGAGGAGGGTCCCGCCGTCCGCGCTCCGCACCAGCCCCTCGTGATCGGAGGCCGCGCCGGAGAAGGAGCCCTTGCGGTGGCCGAAGAGCTCGCTCTCGACCAGCGACTCGCTCAGCGCGCCGCAGTTCACCGCGACGAACTGGCCTGTGCGCCGCGACAGCCGGTGGACGGCGCGCGCCACCACCTCCTTGCCGGTGCCGGTCTCGCCGCGGACGGTCACGGTCACGCCCGATGGGGCGACCTGGACGAGCCGGCCGAGATCCCGCTCCAGCTCGGGCACGAGGGTGAGCAGACCTGGCGCGGCCGGCTCGCGCTCGCCGGCGTCCACCCAGCGCTCCTCGGTCAGGACCGGGAGAGCGAGGCGGAACAGGAAGACGGTGTAGCCGAGCGTGATGAGCGCGCCGTCGTCGAGCCGCGCGCGGCGCACCGTCAGGCCGTCGACCAGGGTTCCGTTCTTGGAGCCGGCGTCCTCCACCACCCAGTGGCCGAGCCCGCGCTCGAGCCGCACATGCGTGTGCGACATGCTCGGATCGGGCACGCGGACGGTCAGGACGCGCCGCCCGCCTGTGGTGGCGAGCTCGGCGGTCCGCTCGGGACCTCGGCCGATGACGACCGAGTCGACCCCTTCCAGCGAGTAGCGCGCCGACAGCGCCAGCGGTCGCGTGCACTCGAGCGCCAGGAACAGGTGCGGTGCTTGCCGCGCCGCCGCTTCTGCCTCGGCCCGCCGATGGAGTGTGACGGTGCTCTCTCCGCTCACCGGGACCTCCGACGATACGCCGACTGACCGGCCAGGTGACAGGGCCGGACGCTGACAGCGGGTATCGTGGCGGCCGCGCGTTTCAACCGCAGAGGCGCAGAGACGCAGAGACGCAGAGATAAGTTAATTCAATTTCACGATTTACTTGGTTCGCCGACCCAAGGGAATCTTCAAATTGAACTACCTCTGCGTCTCTGCGTCTCGGCGCCTCTGCGATGGAAACGCGCGGCCTCAGGCGCGGGCCTTCTCGCGAAGCACCTCGACCTCGGCCAGCGGGCCGAGGACGACGAGCGTCATCCCGGAGGCCAGGACGAAGTCGGCGCCCGGGTTGAAGCGATAGCCGTTCGCGCCCGGCATCTGCACGGCGAGCACCAGGATCTCGCCGGCGGACCGGATGCCGGAGTTGCCAAGCGTCTTGCCGACCAGCGGCGACCCCTCCGGCACCAGCACTTCCTCGATCCTGACCCGTCCGCGGTCGCGCCGCATCTCGTCGAGGAACTTGACGACCTGGGGCCGGAGCAGCTCCGAGACCATGCGCAGGCCGCCGATGTAGTTGGGCGAGACGACCGTGTCGGCCCCGGCCTTCTTGAGCTTCTCCAGGATCTGGAGGTCGCTGCCGCGCGCGACGATGCGCGCGCGCGGGTTCATCTGGCGCGTCGACACCACGACGAACAGGTTGTCCTTGTCCCCGGCCAGCGCCGCGATGATGCCGCGCGCCTGAGCGACCGACGCTTCCTCGAGGACGTCGTCGTCGGTCGCGTCGCCGACGACGTACTTGAACCGCTCGGCCGGGTGCAGCTCGGCGAGGTCCTCGAGGTGCTCGCGCCGGACGTCGATCGCCACCGTCGGGATGTCGTACTCCATGAGCTCCTCGATGGCGCGGCTGCCGGTCGACCCGGCGCCGCACACGACGACGTGATTCTCGAGCCTGGCGATCTGCTTGCGCATGCGGGTATGGCGGAGAGCGCGGCGGAGGTCGCCCTCGATGATGAGGGCAGTCAGGCTGGAAGCAAAGTAGACCATCGTCCCCATGCCGAGCACGAGGAGGAGAACCGTGAGAGCGCGCGCGTGCGGAACGTCCGCGAACCCGAGCAAGACCTCGCCGTAGCCGACCGTGGTCAGCGTGATGATGGTCATGTAGAAGCAGTCGAAGACACCCCAGCGGCCCTGCCCGATGACGTAGTAGCCGATCGTGCCGACGGCGAGGACGAACAGGACCGCGGCGAAGGCCGCGAGTAGTCGCCCCCGTAGCTCCGCCATCGCGGGCCAATGTACCTGAATTCCTGGTCTTGAAGCGAACGTCGCGCGACGGGAGGCGATGCGCCACGCGGGCGGGTAAGCTGCCTCGCCATGAAGCGCCTGGAGAGCTACGTGAGCGGCGGCTGGGTGGCCGGCCAGGGCCCTGCCACACCGCTCATCAACCCGGCCACGGATGAGGTCATCGGCGAGTGCGGCTCCGGCGGCATCGACTTCGCCGCCGCGCTCGACCACGCGCGCATGCGCGGCGGACCCGCCCTCCGCGGGCTCACCTTCGCCCAGCGCGGCCAGATCCTGCGCGGGCTGTCCAAGATCGTGCACGGCGCGCGCGAGGAGCTGATCGCTCTGGCGGTCGAGAACGGCGGCAACACGCGGTCCGACGCGAAGTTCGACATCGACGGGGCCAGCTTCACCCTGGCGGCGTACGCCGACCTGGGCCAGACCCTCGGCGAGCGAACCATCCTGGTCGACGGCGAGGGGGTGCAGCTCGGGCGCACCGCGCGCTTCTACGGTGAGCACATCCTGACGCCGCGGCGCGGTGTGGCGGTGCACGTCAACGCGTTCAACTTCCCGGCCTGGGGCCTGGCCGAGAAGGCGGCGGCCGCGCTCCTCGCCGGCATGCCGGTCCTGTGCAAGCCGGCCAGCGCCACCGCGCTGGTCTCCTGGCGCATGATGCAGCTCTTCGTCGACGCGAAGGTCTTGCCGGAAGGCGCGCTGTCGCTCGTGTGCGGCGGGGCCGGCAAGCTGCTCGAGGCGCTCGGCGGCCAGGACGTGCTCGCCTTCACCGGCTCGTCGGTCACCGCGCGCTCGCTGCGCGCAGGCCCGGGCGTGGTCGCGCGATCGGTCCACATCAACGTCGAGGCCGACAGCCTGAACGCCGCGGTCCTCGGGCCGGACGTGGCGCCGGGCGGCGCGTGGCGGCCGGGGCCGGCTGCTTCGTCGGGCCGGTGCTGCGGCTGGCGCGCGACCCGCGCCGGGCAGCGACGGTGCACGAGCACGAGGTGTTCGGTCCGGTGGCGACCGTGTGCGTCTACTCGGGGCGGCCGGAGGAGGCCGCCGAGCTCGTCGCGCTCGGCGAGGGTGGGCTCGTCGCATCGATCTACTCCGACGAGCGCGACTGGCTGCGCGTCGTGGTCCCGGCGCTCGCGCCCTTCCACGGCCGGCTCTACATCGGCAGCGAGAAGATGGCGTCGCTCTCACCCGGGCCGGGCACGGTCCTGCCCCAGCTCGTGCACGGCGGCCCGGGCCGGGCCGGCGGCGGCGAGGAGCTGGGCGGCGTGCGCGGGATGGCGCTCTACCAGCAGCGCACCGCGCTCGAGGGGGACAAGAGCCTTCTGTCCGCGCTCCTGGCCGACTGAGTGCGACGCGGTTCGCCGGCCGTGATCAGAAGGCCGGGCGGACGCCGCGGCGCGGCAGCAAGGTCGTGACCTCGGTCGTGCTCGGCTGCGGGTAGAAGAGATAGTTCGCGCAGTGCGGCACGAGCCCGTAGCGACGGACGTAGTCGCCCGGGTCGAACCCTTCGGGCGGCGCCGAGATGTCGCCGAAGTCGACGTGGACGATGTCGTAGGCGGGCAGGACGGCGACCAGGCGCTGGAAGCGGCGCAGGAGGGGCGCGTCGTAGACGCCGGCGCGCGGCTCCTCGCGGATGACGAGGTCGTCACCGGCGCGGCGAAGCTCGATCGCCGTCTGCTGCACACCGGCCAGGCGGGCCATGCTGCTCAGGCAGACGCGCAGGTACTGCTCGCGGATGACGTCGCGCTCGTCCATCTCCGCGATCTCATCCGGGACCGGCACCTGTCCGTCGCGGATCTGCACCGCGCACGGCTCGCGCCCGACGCACAGCACATAGATGTAGTCGCAGTACTCGTCCTCCTGGCCGGCGCGGTAGACCGCGACCGCGTCCAGCTCGGCGGCGAACTCGTCGGCCAGCGCCTGCCCGTCCGCCTCCGACACGCCCGCGCCGAAGCGCGCCGCGTCATCCGGCTCACCCCAGCATCGCGACGGATACAGGCGCGCGAGCGCCTGCTCGACCACGTCGAGCATCGAGCCCTTGCGATCGTCGCACCCGGCCTTGGCGCCACAGCTGGTGCATCCGCCCACCCTCGACAGATAGCACCCCGCGCGCCGATGCGAAAGCGCGTCTCACGCGAGGCCGTCGGCCACCTCTTGGTCGCGCCCGCGCCCGGTGGTAGCGTAGTGGTCGTGCTCAAGGACGAGCTGAGACAGCTCCTGCGCGAGCTCGCCGCCGCGACTGGCGCCGTGTCGGTCGCGATCGCGCACCCGGACCAGCCGGAGCTGTCGGAGCTGCGCGGCTTCCCGGAGCTGCCCGAGCTCCCCGACCTCGACGACGAGGACGACGATGATTCCGAGCTCGATGTTCCGGCGGAGCTCTGCGAGTCCGAGGCCGAGACCCACAGCATGTCGGTCCCGGTCGGTGGCGGGGCGGTCCTGCGCGCCGGCTTTCTCTGCGCCGAGGAGCCGCCGGATCCGAACGGGCGCGCCGCCGCGCTCGAGCGGGCCGCGCGCGCGCTCCGGGCATGTGCGCGGCGCTGGGACGTGGGCACGCTTCCCCCGCTCGCGTTCCCGGAGACCACGCGCTCGCCGCGCGGTCTCATCCTGTCCCGCGTCCAGGCGTACCTCTGCGCGCTGGTCGGCTCGCTCGCGATGGAGAACGCGGTCGTGACCCTGCGCGGGCGGGTGCTGGCCAGCGCCTTCCCCCTCGGCGAGCTCCACCGCGCGCAGATCCCGTTCACCGTGCGGCGGGTCGCGGTCGAGGCGACCCGCCGGCGCAACGTCGGGGCAGCCAGCTCCTCCCACGCCGAGCTCGGCGGCGAGGACTTCTACGCCCTCGGCTTCTGG